>Ga0180429_10005146_pt1 | contig 10393 bp, 8 predicted proteins | sample SS_ome_FD_132428 | JGI IMG/M metagenome (GOLD analysis project Ga0180429, IMG submission 132428) | Hypersaline lake sediment archaeal communities from the Salton Sea, California, USA - SS_1_S_1 metaG | ecosystem: Environmental > Aquatic > Non-marine Saline and Alkaline > Hypersaline > Sediment ...
GCGGTGGATATGCCGCCGTCCGGCCACCGCAGCATGCACGGCACGCGATGCCCGCCCTCGTAGGGGCTGCCCTTCAGCCCGCGCATCCCGGCGTTGTACATGTCGGCGACAGGGTCTCCCACGCCGGTCTGACCGTTGTCGCTCATGAAGACCAAAATGGTGTTGTCTTCGATCTCCCACTCGCGCAGCTTCCGGCGCAGCGTGCCGAAGTTCTCGTCGATGTTCGTCACCATCCCCAGGAAGCGCGCGTACAACTCACTGTCGGTGTGGTCCCTGTACAGATCGCGATACCGGGGATGCACGTTGAACGGGCCGTGCGGAGCGTTGGTGGAGATGTACGCGAAGAAGGGCTGATCCTTGTGCTCTTCGATAAAGGCCAGGGCCTCGCGGAAGAACACGTCGGTGCAGTAACCGTCGTACGCCTTCGGTTCGCCGTCGGCCATGTACGTGTCATCGAAATAGTCGTTGCCCCACCAGTCGGGCTGCTGGCTGATGCCGCCGCCGCCGTGGCAGACCACGCGCTGGAAGCCGCGATCCTGCGGCCGGTAGGGATACGTGTCGCCCAGGTGCCACTTGCCGAAGATCCCGGTGCGGTAGCCCGCCTCGGCCAGCGCGGTGGCGAGCGACCACTCGTCGCGGCGCAGCAGCGAACGCCCGCCGATGGTGTGCCACACGCCGGTGGAATTGCAGTAGTGCCCCGTCATCAGCCCCGCCCGTGTCGGTGCGCAGGTCGTGCCCGTGTGAAACGATGAGAACCGCACCGACGCGGCGTGGAAGGCATCCAGATGCGGGGTCTGGACATACGGGTGCCCGTGGCGCCCCAGCGGCGGGTATCCCTGGTCGTCGGTCAGCACAAATACGATGCTGGGGCGGCGCTTCATCGCGATCCTGACCGCACCACGCGGCCGGAACCGGCGCCCTTCCTCGGGGCTTCCGCTTCGGCGCGCGACGAGACGTTCCCGTCCCCCTTGATCGAATGCGCGAGGCAGGATGCCGCCGCGGCAAACGACAACGCGGCCCGGCCCGCTTCCGCGGCCGGCCGCCCCATGATCTCCCCCAAACCAATCACCGTCTTCATGCGCGTGCGGTCTCCTCCTTCGATGCACTCTTCCGTGCCGCTTCCGTGGCCTCCCCGGCAAGCTGCCGAATGGCCGTCCAATCCCCGGCCTGGATCAGCTTGCGCGGGGCGATCCACGATCCGCCCACGGCGGCGATCAACGGACTGTCGAGGTAAGCACGCATGTTGCTCCGCGAAATGCCCCCCAGCGGCATGAAGCGGAGCCCCAGATGACGGTACGGCGCCGCCATACTGGTCAGGTAGGGCAGACCGCCGATCGGTTCCGCCGGAAAGAACTTCAGCACCCGGCAACCGAGTTCCAACGCACGTTCCACATCCGAGGGCGTGGCCACCCCCGGCGCAAAAGACAAGCCCGTCCGCTTCGCTTCATCGAGGACATTCGGATTCAACCCGGGCGCTACGCCGAACTCCACCCCGCGATCCTTCAGGCCGCGCACCTGCTCACGGGTCAGCACCGTCCCCGCCCCGACGGTCATCTCCGGAAACTGCTCGCGCAGAATGCCCAGCGCCTCCATCGCCGGCGGCGTGCGCAGCGTCAGTTCAACGCTCGATATCCCACCGTCCCGCAACGCGCGGCCCAGCGGCGCCGCATCCGCCGCATCGTCGATCACCACCGTAACGACAACCGGATTCCTTTGAATCTTCTCCAGCACATTCTCTGCAAACATCCACGTCCCCTTTGCTTCCGCATCCGTCCGACACAGCATCCTCCGATGCACGCGCGGCTTCGTCCGGCGATTGGCCGTGCGGGCACGCCCTGCCGCGGATCCTCAGTCCGCCATCCGCCTGACTTGCTCAAGATACCGGGCGACATGGACCCGGTCTTCGAAGGTCTGCGCCGCTTCCAGCAGCGAGGCCGCGCGGCCATAGCGCTCCCGCTGCACCTCAATCTGGGCGTGGCGGACAAGGGCGTCCGCCTCATAGCCTTGCACACGGGCAGCGCGTTCACACGTCAGGGCGGCATCCTCCAACTGCCCGGCATCTTGCTGAAGCGCGGCGAGGACGAGCATCGTGCGTCCGTCAAGGGGATCGATCTTTAGAACTTCTTTGCAAAGCGCCATCGCGTCGGCGGATCGCTCCGTCTGCTGAGCAAGCTCGGCCTTGAGACGGAGGAGCACCATCCGTTGCTCCTCGGTGAACCGCACGCCGGTCTTCGACGCGCCGGCTTCGGTGCGTGCAATCATCCTGGCGGCGCTTTGCGCATCGCCGACCATGAGAAACCCTTCGATAGCGCGGAGCATGCGCGCGATCGAAGGCGCCTCGCCGGCAAACGCAGCCTCGTAGACGCGCAGGGCGTCTTCGGGTTGATCCCGATTCAACAGCAGATCGCCCAGCGTCGCCAGCATCTCCGCGTCGGCACAGCCGAGACGTCGCGCTTGCTCGATGGTGCACATGGCTGCGCTATGCCTGCCCATCGAGAGGCAGGCATGTGCGCGCAGCGACCACAGCTCCCGGTTCCGCGGATCGCGCTGCAGAATCTCGCCGACCAGAGCCAACCCTTCCGCGTAGCGCTCCTGCTGCATCAGGGCCTTGGCCAAGCCCAGCATCGCCTCGGAACGCTTCGGACGAAGCAAGAGCGACTGCCGGTACGCCGATTCGGCCGATACCGGCGCGTCTTCCATCAGGAGCGCATGCCCGAGAAGCAGCAGGATGTCGGCGTCCGCCTGGCCGTCCGCGACGAGTTGCTGATAGAGCTGGATCGCGTCTTCGGTCCGCTCCTGCAGCAGGTAGACCCGCCCGAGGTTCAGGATGGCGGCGCGGAACTTCGGAAGCTTCTTGAGCGCCGCCTCGTAGGCAGCAGCGGCCTCGTCAAGTCGCTCGTTCTGGAAATGAAGATTGCCGATCGCGAAATCCATCGCCGCACTGGCCCCGGACCGATCCTCGGTCGCCAGCATGCGGACCGCCGCCGCAACGTTGGTTTCGGCGACACGCATTGCCGCATTGAGCAAGGCGCTTTCTTCTCGCGTGACGGTCGGCTCGAACGGATCGCTTCCGTGGTGACGCCCGTGACCGTCACGGGCAGCCGCCCACAGGCCTCCGCTCATCAGCACCAGCATGGCGCCAAGCGCACACGCTCTTCCGGCTCTCACATATCCCTCACTTTTCCGGCCCCATGCCCACCGTCACTCCAGTTTGAATGCGACCTTCTGCCGCACGCGCGTGGCCACCGCCTCCCCGCCTTTGGCGCCGGGCGTGAATCGCCAGCGCTCGATGGCGCGAACGGCCGCCGACGCAAACATGTCGCCCGGCCGCGATGCAACCACCACAATATCCCGCGGCGTGCCGTCCGCATCAACGATGAATTCCACGACGACCTCCCCCTCGATCCGGCGCATCCTGGCCGGAGGCGGGTAGATGGGCTTGAGACGTGCGAGCGGTCGTGGCGGTTCGTCCAGATCGCTGATGTCGAACACAAGTTGCCGGACCTGCTCGCCGAGCGAATCCGCGGATATCCCGAAATCGACGCTGAAGTCCCCGCCCACATCCCCCATGGCCATACGCAGATCCATCGCGGCCTGGAGGGGAGCGAGCCGGCGGCGGAGTTGCTGCATCTCCGGCCGGGGTGTCTCAGGTTGCGCCGCGGCGGTCTTGCTTCTGACGCGCGGGGGCGGCGGGGGCGGCGGGGGCGGCAGATGGGCCGTGGTCACGGCCCTCAAGGCGGTCGAGTTCCCGGGCGGGGCGGAGAGGATTTCGAGATACGGCAGCAGCAGGTACACCCCCAGCGACACCGTGCCGGCGAGGAGGACCGAGCGCCACGTCCAGCGCGGCGCGAAGAAAGGGGACAGGTCATTGGTCATTGGCCCCTACTCACTCCTGACTTTCAGGTCGTTCACGATGGCAACCGCCATACGTTCCAGCGCGCCGATGACGCCGCGGGCCCTGCGCGCCAGGAACGCATGCACAAGCAAGACCGGAATCGCTATGGCCAGGCCCGTCTCGGTCGTGACCAGCGCTTCCGAGATGCCGCCGGACAGGAGCTTCGCGTCACCCGATCCAAAGACCGTGACAAGCTGGAAGGTGTGAATCATCCCCGTCACCGTCCCGAGCAGCCCCAGCAAGGGCGCAATGCCGCCGAGGACGGCCAGTGTCCCGAGGTTCCGCTCGAGCCAGGGCAGCGACGTCAGTACGTGCTCGTGCATGATTTCTTCAAGGTGGTCGCGCGGAGCGTCGCGGTGCTCGACGGCCTCCTCAAGCAACGACCGCAGCGGTTGCCGCAGACGAGCCGCCGCCTGGCGGGCCGCCTCGATATCGCCTTGTCGCGCGGCCGCGATCACAACATCAACGTTCTTGCCGGGTTGGACACGCACCCCGCCGAGCTCGATCGTCTTCCAGAGGGCCAGCAGGACGGCAGCCACAGCCACGGCAAACAGCGGGTACATGACGAAGCCGCCCTTCCTGATGTGCTCGAAGAAGGTCGGCGCGGCGTCCGCGACCTTGAGGGCATCGCCCTCCGTCACGTCGACGGGAACGCGGGCCGCGCGACCGTTCACGACATCCCGGACCAGCGGCGCGGTTCCTTCCGGGAAGCGATCGTAGATTGCCGGCTGGACCGCGCCGAACTGCGTCACGGCCAACCCCGCCGGTCCGTCGCCGTCGGCCGCGAAATAGGCAATGGGACCGAACACCGCGAATCGCCCGGGGCGTTCGATGCCGGCATGATCCAGGGCAACGCCCTCAAACAGCGAGCCGCCCAGTCGGTCCGCATTGGACGCGGCCGACAGCGCCAGCAACCGGGCCACGGCATCCGCAAACCCTTCGAACGAGTCCTGCTCGCTCAATGCGGATTGCACCGGCCGCAACGGCTCGATCCATCGCGTCGCCTCCGCCGCGCCCACGCGGGTCTCCATGGCGCGGGCATACTCGGCGAACAGCGCGGTCAGGAAGCGACATTCCTCCTCCACCGCGGCAGCGTCTGCTTCCAGAGCGGCTTGTTCCTTCTCACCCTGGTTCCGGAGGCGACGAATCCGTTCCACCTCGGCGCGGCGCTGTTGGACCGTAGTTTGCAGCGCTTCCAGTCGCGCCGCCAACGGCCGTCGCTGCTCGGCGATTCGCGCGCGAAGCGCGTTCAATTCCCCGGTATCCCTCTCGATGTCCGCCTTCACTTGCAGGACGGCGGACTCGACGGCGCCGGGTTCGGATGAAGCCGCATCGTCCGCCGGAACCGGCGCCGAAAGGATGAGCAGAGCAGGAAGCCCACGCAGAACCCCTGCCCCGTGACCCATGCCCCACCTCATGGCGCCACCTCTGCGGCGACCCGCATGGGCAGCGCCACAAGCTGCGCCGTCTCCCGCCGGTTCAGCACGTCGATCGCGCGACGAACGGCCGCGGCATCCGGAATGGCCGGTGTCCAGGTCCAGGCGGTATTGGACGGCACTCCCACCGCCGCCCAATCGTTTCCCGGAGAGACCGCAAACGCTCGCGCCAGCCCCACATACAGCACATCCACCTGGCGGCGTGCGCCCTCTACGGCCAGCGTTTCACGCGTCGCGTGAAATCGGTTCTGGAGTGTCTCGATCTGCGTGTAAAGCGCCGCCACGGTCTGCGCCCGCTTCGGGAGCGGCCGTTTCTCCGCTTCCTTCTGCGTCGCGGGCAGCGCATCGAACGCGGTGGCGGAAGACGCCCTCAACCCCGGCGGGATCCTCTCACGCCATCGGCGCAGATCCGCCTCCGCCCGGTCCAGCACGGCGCGGAGCTTCCGTCGTTCCGCCTCCATCCGCTCCTTGCGGGCGAGCACCGCGGCGCGCTTCGTTTCGACCGACGAGGCGAACGTGTGGCCTGCGTCGATCTCCTCCTTCAGCGTCGCGGCTTCCCGTTCGAGCAGCGCGATCTCCTCTGCCCATTGCTCACGGCGGGCCTCCCAGTCGCGCTTCTCCTCCGCCATGGTTGTGCGGAGCGCCATCCAGCGCTCGACCAACGCGTCGAGCTCACCCAGGGCGTCCTGACGTTGCGCCGCAGCCGAGTGCGCCATACCAAGCCCAACGGCGACAACGGCAGCGCACCGGCTTACAAATCTCATGAAGCGTCCTTTCTTCGGCATCTTGCCCCGCCAGCGTTGTTGCGCGACAACGCTTCGGCCCGGCTAGCGTATGCCAGCCCTGCTCCCTGCGTCAAAGCCGAACGTGGCTGGCTGATTGACTCAACCTGATCGCCTGTCGCAGGTCCCGACTCCGATCGGGACCGTCTGTGCGCAGCGAGAAAGCGGTCCCGATCGGAGTCGGGACCTGCGGGACGACCGCTGAACTACTGGTTCAGTCAATCAGCCACCCACGAAGCCGAATGACCACGGGCCCATCGTCCGTCGGCTTTGGTCATGCGGCCGCTGCGCGGTGGCGCGTGCGGAGATACCCGCGCAATTCTGCTTGCGCTCGTCCCCGCAAGATGCCAGGGTGTGACAATTCTTGCAAACGTAATACTTACACAGAAAGGCGGAAGGATGCGAAACGGCAGCCATCGAATCGTGCGGGCGGCGTTCCTGGCAGGCGCGTTGGGGGCGGCTGGAGCCGGCGCGGACACAAACCAGGTCATCGACATCCCGGACGTTGTCGTGACCGCCGGCAAAGACGGTCTTGTCGTGCAGGATGTCCTGGGCAGGATGGAGGTCGAGCGTCCCGCGCTCTCCGGCACGGTCGACGGCCTGCTGGAGAACACCGCGGGCATCGACCTGGCGCGGCGTTCGTTCGCAGGCAACGAGAACAACCGGCTGAGGATACGCGGGTTCGGAGAATCGCGCTCCCTGGTGCTGCTGAACGGACGGTCGCTGCATGGCGCCGGTGTGTACGGCGGCTATTACATCGACTGGGCGTCGCTTTCGCTCGAGAACGTGGAGTCGGTGGAGCTGATCCGCGGCGTAGCCCCGGCGAAGTACGGCAACACGCTGGGCGGGGTGGTGAATATCCGGACGGCCGCCCCCGTGGATGAACGGCAGACGCGGCTGAGCGCGGCGGGCGGGAGCCTGGGCACATGGACCGCACGGGGCAGTCACGCCGCACCGGTTGGCCCGCTTGCCTACAACCTGACCTACGAGCATTACGAAACCGATGGATACCTGCGCAACGGGCGGTTCGAGCGCGACAGTTTCGGCGCCGGCATCGACTACATGCCGGCCCCGCGGTGGCGCTTCGGAACCGCGTTCAACTACTCCGTCAACGAGTCGGGCATGCCGGTGTACAACATGCCCGACGCCGTGAACTACGACGCGGACGAACCGGAATCGCTGGGCACCCAGCTCGGCGGGCCGGGTCTGGCCTTCCAGAGCCGTCCCGGCACGGGACCGTACTACTGGGGCGACGGCACGTATTGGGAAGACCAACGCTTCCGTCTCGACGCGGACCTTGCCTGGACGGGAGAGCGCGCTTCGCTCAAGCTGGGCGCCTATCTCATGGACCAGGATCGCACGGAATATTTCTATGCGATCGACGACCCCAACCGGCTCATCCTGCAGCGGGAGACCGCCCCCGAAGACAACAACTACGGCTGGTACGCGGCCGGGTCGTGGTCGCCGCGCCGCGCGGAGGCCCACCGGTTGGAGTACGGCGCCGAAGGCCGCTACCTGGGATATGGGGACGCGCTCGTCCAGGCGGTCGAGCCGGCCTATTTCCTGCGCGCCCCGATGGACTCGTACGCCGGGGACGGCAAGATCCAGACGCTGCAGGGGGCATACGTGGACGACTACTGGCGCATCACCGAGCGGCTCGACGCGCGCCTGGGCCTGCGCCTGGACGCGTACGAGGCGGACGGCCCGGAAGAGGGCGCGCCGACCGTCGAGGAAACCAGGCTGAGCCCGCGCCTGGCCGTTACCGGCGACGCGTGGATGGGCGGTGAACTTTCCGCCCGCTTCGGAATCGCGCGCCGCTACCCGACACTGCCCGAGTACTATTGGTGGCACAGCGGATACCAACCCGCCGAGCGCGACGACCTGCGTTCGGAAGAGGCCTTCCAGTACGAACTCGAGGTCGACCAGAAGCTCGGTCGGCGCCTGACGGCAAACCTGCGCGGATACCAGTACGATGTCGATCACTACATTCGGACCATCTTCGGCTATATGCCCAGCCGCGTGGTGTACAACATCGACCAGGTGCGGTTCCGGGGCAGCGAGCTGGAGGTGAGCTACGCCTTCGGCCGTGGATTCCGCGTATGGGGCAGCTACACGTGGCAGAAGACCCGGAAGAAAGGCGATGTGCTGGATGCCGGCAGCGCCGTGACCGACGAGCTGACGGAACTGCCCGAGCACAAACTCAAGGCCGGCATCGACTACGTCGCCGAAGACGGCCTGAACCTGCGCCTGAGCGCGCGCTACGTCGACACGCGCGAAGAGCGGACCGGCTGGGCGCCCGTGGGAACCACCGGCGACGCCAACTTCGAGACACTCGACGCATTCGTCGATGTCGATCTCCAGGCCAGCTACCCGCTCTACCAACGGGACGCAGGGCCGAGCATCCGCGCGACGCTGATCGTCGACAACCTGTTGGACGACGACATCGTCGAGGAGTTCGGCTACCCCCTGCCGGGCATCACGGCCATGGGAGGCATGCAGGCGGAGTTCTGACGATGACATGGAAGCGGAAAGAAGCATGATACGGCATGCTCTGGGCTTGGTAGCGGTGGCGCTCTGTATGGCCGCGCCATCGCCGGCGGCGCCGGAGTCCCGTGTCGTACGGGACATAATGGGGCGCGAGGTGTCCATTCCCGCGGAGGTCCGACGACTGGTTGCCATCGGTCCGGGCGCCCTGCGGCTTGTGGTCTACCTCGGCGCCACGGACCGCGTGGCGGGCATCGAGGACACGGAACGGCGTATGGTTCGAGATCCCTGGGTCCGACCGTACGCCAGCACCCTTGACGAGCGCTTTTTCGACCTGCCGGTTGTCGCCCCGGGGGGGCCGGGCAAACTCCCGGATTTCGAGCGGGTCATGATGGTCAGGCCGGACATCCTTGTCGCCGTCGGCATAGACGCCGCGCAGGTGGACAACGTGCAGGCGAAGACCGGTGTGCCGGTTGTTTGTCTGTCCTACGGTGCGTTGGGCGAATGGCGCGAAGAAGCCCAGCAATCCTTGACGCTGCTGGGCAATCTCCTCGGGCGCCAGGAACAGGCCAAGCGGATAAACGCATACGTAGAGGCGCTTCAAAAGGAACTCAAGACCCGAACCGTATCGGTCGACCGGAACAACGCTCCCTCGGTCTACTTCGGCGGCATCTCGTTCAAGGGCGCCCACGGACTGACCAGCACCCAGAGCCGGTATTCGCCCGGAGAGATGGTCGCGGCCCATGCGCCGGTCGACGGGTTGGAACGGACGGGACATCTGTTTGTCGACGAAGAGCAGATTCTCGTATGGGACCCCGATGTCATCTTCGTCGATATGGGCAGCCGGGCCATCCTCGCCCGGGACTTCGAGAAGCGGAGGGGATTCTACCGGCTCCTGGGCGCGGTGAAGGCGGGCCGGGTCTATTCCCTGCTGCCCTACAACTACTACAACACCAACATGGAGCTCGCCTTGCTGAATGCATGTTTCGTCGGCAAGACGCTCTACCCGGAACCGTTCGCGGACCTGGATCTGTCGGCGAAAGCGGCCGAGATCTTCGCGGTGTTCCTTGGCCGGAAGATCGACGACGAGCCTCCCGCGTATCGACGGCTTGCGTTTCCCGAGAACGGCCCCATTCCATGGGGTGCACCGTAAGAAACCCGCGCCATGCCCGATGACCTCCGAACACAGTACGCCGTCCACGTCCGTCGGCGGGTTCTTCTGACGCTCGGCATCGCGGCTCTGCTTTGCCTGGCCGCGCTCTGGTCCCTGCGCATCGGCGCATACCCGCTGGGCCTGGACGACGTCGCGGGGCTGATCCGGGGAAATGCCGATCCGGCCGTGCTCCATGTCCTGCTGAACGTTCGCCTGCCCCGCACGTGCGGCGCACTGCTGGCGGGGGGGGGACTTGCTCTGGCGGGCGTCGCCCTGCAGAACGTGCTTCGCAATCCCCTGGCCTCGCCCTTCACGCTCGGCATATCCCAGGGGGCCGTCTTCGGCGCCGTGTTCGCCATCACCGTCCTGGGAGTGGGGACCGCAGCAGCAACAGAGACCGGCTGGGCCACGGCCTGGCTCCCTCATGCCATGGTCGGCTGCGCCTTTGCCGGCTCTCTGGTTACGGTCGCTGCATTGGTCTGCCTTTCCTCGCTGCGCGGCCTTTCGCCTGCCGGACTGATCCTGGCCGGCGTTGCAATTAGCGCCTTCTTCGGATCGGCAACCATGCTCCTGCAGTACTTCGCTTCGGACATCGAGATAGCATCGGCCGTGTTCTGGACGTTCGGCGACTTGAAGAAGGCAC
>Ga0180429_10005149_pt1 | contig 10391 bp, 10 predicted proteins | sample SS_ome_FD_132428 | JGI IMG/M metagenome (GOLD analysis project Ga0180429, IMG submission 132428) | Hypersaline lake sediment archaeal communities from the Salton Sea, California, USA - SS_1_S_1 metaG | ecosystem: Environmental > Aquatic > Non-marine Saline and Alkaline > Hypersaline > Sediment ...
GCGCAACCAGCACCAGCAACGGCGCCCACTGCCCCAGGGTCGCTAGCAGCGAGGCGACACTCATGGCTGGTAGAACTCACGCTCGGCGATGAGCCGCGCCCATTCCAAGGGCGTGAACGGCATCGATGCGAAGAGGCCGATCAGCAGCGACAGCGCGGCGGTGACCAACGGCGGCAACAGCAGCAGCCAGGCGGTCTCCTTCTTGCCTCCGAAATCACGCTCCTCCGGCCAAGTGTCAGGTGGCTCGCGGAACCAAGCGCGATGCAGGATCGGTAGGAAATAGGCGGCATTCAGCAGGCTGCTGCCAGCGAGCACGAATAAGGGCCAGTGCAGGCCCGCCTCGAGCCCGCCGAGGCCCAGATACCATTTGCTGATGAAACCAGCCACCGGCGGCAGCCCGATCATGCCGAAGACGCCGATGCTGAAGGCGAGCATGGTCCAGGGCATGCGCCGGCCAACGCCATCCATCTCGCTGACCTGATGGATGCCCAGGGTCTCGGCAAGGTTGCCGGCGCAGAAGAACAGCGTGATCTTCATCACCCCCTGATGCACCAGATGCACCAGTCCGCCGACCGTTGCCAAGGGACCGACGATGGCGACCCCGAGCACGATATAGGAGACCTGACTGACCGTGGAGAAGGCCAAGCGCCGCTTGAGGTTATCCTGAAACAGCGCGCGCACTGAGCCATAGAGGATGGTAAAGGCCGCCACCAGCGCCAGCGGCTTGGTCACCCCCAACTCGGCCGCGACCTCGACGCCAAAGACATCGTAGACGATCAGCACGATGCCAAAGGCGCCCGCCTTCACCACCGCCACCGCATGCAAGAGCGCGCTCACCGGCGCCGGCGCCACCATCGCCCGCGGCAGCCAGCTGTGCAAGGGCACCAGCGCCGCCTTGACGCCAACGCCGATGATCAGCAGCACGAAGATGGCGATCAGCGACCAACGATGGCCCTCGACCAGCCCCGCGACGAAACCACGGGTGGTGAACTCCAGGGTTCCGGTCAAGGTGTAGAGCCAGACCGTCCCGGCCAGCAACAGCGCCCCGGCGATCACGGTATGCGCCAGGTAGATCTGTCCAGCGCGGCGCGCCTCCTCGCTGCCCCGATGCACCACCAGTGGGTAGGTGGTCAGCGTCAGCAGCTCGAAGAAGAGCAGAAAGGTCAGCAGGTTGCCGGCCATCGCCACACCCACGGTGGCGGTCACGCAGAGGCTGAAGAAGCCGAAGAAACGGCTGCGATTCGGTGAATCCTCCAGGTAGCCGATCGCATACAGGGTGGTCAGCAGCCAAAGTCCGGCCGAGAGCACCAAGAACAGCAGCGACAGCGGCCGCACCCGCAGCACCAGATCCAGACCCGGCAGCAGCGGCAGACTGGCTGCATACTGCTGTTGATGGAATACGCCCCAGAGCATGGCGCCGACCAACAGCAGCTTGATCAAGGAGCCAGCGAGGTTGAGCAGTGTGCGCGTCCAATAGCGCTGCTCGGCGAGGAAGAAGATCACCAGGCCGGGCAGCAGCGAGCTGGCCAGCACCAGTAGCGGCAACCAGGCATTCGGGGGCAGCGCGGCATCGATGGTTGGCATCATGGCGCTGCTCCAACCTCCAGCAATGGCCAGAGCCAGGGGGCGGCAAAGCCGAGCAGGATGGCGCCGAAGGCCAGCAGCAAGGCGCTCCATTGCATCCCCAGCGGCACCGCCGCGCCCTCCTGGGCGATCTCGGTTGGGGTGAAGGCATAGCCGACCACCTTGAACACATAGCCAGCGGCCAGCACACCGCCAACCAGCACCACCAGCGCCAACCCCCAGCGCCCCTGACTGAAGGCGGCCTCGAGCAACAGCCACTTGCCGATAAAGCCGCCGCTCGGCGGCAGTCCCATGATGCTGACCCCACCCAGCACAAAGGCGGTCAGCGTCAAGGGTAGCCGCTGCACCGCGCGGTCGAGATCGGCGATGCGATCATGGCCGGCAAAGCGCAGCAGGCTGCCGGCGCTGAGGAACATTGCCGCCTTGGCCAAGCCATGTGCCAGGGCCAGATAAAGCACCGCCTGCCAAGCGCCGTTGGCCATCATCGAATCCGCATTGCTCAGGGCACCCGCCAGCGGAAAGGCCAGGAACAGATAGCCGATCTGCGCCACCGTTGAATAGGCGATCAAGCGCTTCAGGCGACGCTGGCGCAGTGCCTGCACCGAGCCCCAGAGCACGGCCGCAACACCGAACAGCCCTAGCAGTTCCGGGAACAGTGCCGGTAGCGGCCCGGCAAGCCCACTAAAGAGTTCTAGCCACAGGCGCAGTAGCAGATAGAACGAGGCCTTGATCACCAGCGCCGAGAGCAAGGCGCTCACCGGTGCCGGGGCGCTCCCGTGCGCGGGCGGCAGCCAGAAGTGGAACGGAAACAGCGCCGTCTTCAGCAACAGCCCCGTCGCCATCACCAAGAGCGCTGAGTAGGCGACCGCACCGGCCTCGAGCCGCTCGCCCAGCAAAGCGATGTCAACCGTTCCAGCGCCATGATAGAGCAAGGCCACGCCAAGCAGATAGGCCGCCGAGCCCAGCAGACTCACCAACAGATAGCGCATGGCCGCATGCAGCGCCGTGGCACTGCCGCTGAGCGCGGTCAAGGCCGCGGCCGAGAGCCCCAGCACCTCCAGCATGACATAGAGATTGAACAGATCCGCCGCCAGATAGAGCCCATTCAGTGCCGTCCATAGCAGCAGCCAGAGCGGCCAGAACCAGCGCTGCTGCCGCGGATGTCCGGCGAAATACGCCAGTGCGTAGAGACTGACGCCGAATCCAACCAGGGCCGTCATCAATAGCAGGATGGCGCTCAGCCCATCGGCCCAGAGATCGATGCCAAGCGGCGCTCCCCAACCACCCACCGCCACGCGTAGCGGCCCCTCGCTGAGCAGACCCCCCACCAAACCCAGGGCCGCGAGCAGGATCAGCGTGGCGGCCAACAATCCCAGCCAATTTGCCGCACGCGGCACCAAAAAACAGGCCAGGGCCGCCAGTAGTGGCACGAACACCAAGGCGACCGCCCAATCGGCGCCGCTTAACAGCATGGGCATCGCGCCAATCCTCGTCGGGGCATGCGCATCGAGCCGATCCTTAGCCAGGGTCTCGGCATCAGGCTAGTCCTCGCCGTCATCATCGAGCCGGGTGCGGCCGGTCGCGGTGCGCAGCGCCTGGATCATCGCCAGCGCCAGCGCAGTCGCCGCTACCGCGACGACGATCCCGGTCAAGACCATCGCCTGCGGCACGGGATCTGGCTCGGCACCGGGTGCGCGTCGCGCCAGTCCCGCCAGGATCAGAAAGATCCCGCTACTGATGACATTGAAGGCCAGCACCTTGCGCAACAGATGCCGCTGCACCAGGAGCGCATGGAGCCCGAGCAGGATCAACCCAACCCCGGCCAAGGCAAATACCAACACCGAGTTCATGGTCGGCCTCCGATGAACAAGGCGGCCAGGATGGTGCCAATCGACAGCGTCGCGGCCAGCTCGATGGCCAGGATCGCCGGCTTGGCCCAGCCCGCGGGGTAACCGAGCAGCGGCTGGCCGAGGCCGATCACGGCCAGGCCAATGAACGCAAACACCGCCACGCCCAGCACGAGCGCCAGCCGCAACGGCCAGCCGGTCGCCCGCGGCGATAGCCGCCAACCGCTCAGACGCAGCAGCACCCCCGCCGCTCCAAGCACCGAGCCGGCCTGAAAGGCGCCACCGGGCGCCTGCGCGCCAATCCAAACCAGATAGGCCGCAACCAGGATCATCAGTGGCGCCAGCAGCCGACTGAGCGCGGCCAGCGCTGGCTCCGGCTCCGCGTCATCCAGGTGCGGCGCGGGCGAGAGCGACCAGACGCCGATCAATGCCAGCAATAGCACGGCCAGCTCAAGCAGGGTATCGTAGCCACGAAAGTTGAGCAGCACAGCGGTGACCGGATAGGTAACGCCCGATTCATCGAGCCGCGCCGCGACCAGGTCAGTCAGTCCCGGCGCCGGTACCCAGAGCCGCCAGACGACCAAGCCGAGTCCGATGCAGGGCGGGATCAATAACAGGGCGATCAGCCAGCGCAGCGCGATCGGCGCTGTGCCTGCAGCGGCTCCCACGGGGCGCTCATCAAGCGTTGAGCCGAGGGCGATCGGCGCTGTGCCAGTTGCGGCCCGTTCAGCAAGCGCCGGCCTAGGCGTATCCGGATCGCCCTCGAGCGCCGCCGCAAACTCCGCGGCCGAAGCAGGCTCGGCGCTATCCGTTGCGCCCGGCTGCAGCTTGGCCAAGGCCGCGAGCAGCAAGGCGCCAGTGACACCAGCGCCGAGCGCGATCTCAGCAAGCGCGATATCCACCGCATCCAACCGCACCCAGACCAGACCCAACACCAGCCCGAGCGCGATGAACAGCACCACGGCACGGAATAGGTCTGGACTGCTGAGCGCGCGCCAGGCCAGCCACAATAGCGTCAGCGCCAGCACCAGATCGATCGCCAGCGGCAGCAGGTTCAGCCACGCCATGGCTTGATCCCCTTGCCCTGCGCCCAGCTCGCGACCAGCTGCCCGGCGGTCGCCGAGGCCGCGAGCAACAACAGCCAGATGAACAGCAATTTGCCCGCCGCGGCCAGCGAGTCGGCCTGCAGCATCAGGCCCAGTACGATCAGCCCCAGACCCAGATTATCCGCCTTGGTCAGCGCGTGCAGCCGGGTGTAGACATCCGGGAAGCGCAGCAGCCCCAGGGTCCCAGCCAAGAAAAAGACCGCGCCGGCCAGCAACAAGAGGATCGAGAGACTAACCAGCATGCCCGCCTCCAGCCGCGCTGTTTGCCGAGCCATTTGCTGACCCGCTTGACAAGCCGCTTGCCAGGTCGCTTGCTGGATCGGGCGACGCGTCCCGCGCTAGTCCTTCTCGGCGCTCTCCCGCACAGGCGCCCAGCGGCTTGCGGCTCCTAGCGGAGTCCTCGCCGTCAGCCTCACCAACCGGCGCGTCTTTGCCAGCGGTCGCATCGACAAGACCGAGATCCGCCGACCTCAAACCGCGCACCCGGCGCGTAAAGGCAGTCACCGTGATCGCCGCGAGCAATGCCAGCACCAAGGCCACGTCATGCAGCGCGGGTGCCGTCGATGCCTCGGCCAGCAACAGCAAGATCGCCGTCGCCGTGGTGCCAAACAGCTGTGCCGCGAGCATCCGATCGGCGGCGGTCGGCCCTCGCCGAATCCGCCATAGCCCGGCCACCAGCGTCAGCAGCAGGAACAGGATCAGACTGTAGTAAAGGCTCTGCATCAAGCGGGTTCCTCGGGTCAAAAACCAGGCAGGCGATAGACCGCGCCAACCCGCTGCTCCAACCGCTCGAGGTCCGCGTGCCACTGACCACGCTGGTCGAGCAGATGCACCCGCAAATGCCCCTCACAGATCACCGACAGGGTGCCCGGCATCAGACTCACCAGGCCTGACATCAACACTGTCGACGGACCCGGCGGCAGGCGCAGTGGATAATCGATTAGCGCCGGCTGCAGCGGTAATGGATGGCGAAAGGCGCGCAGCGCCACATCAACCCCGCCCAACAGCGAATGCCAAAGAAAAAAACCGATCAGCCGCAGCAGCGCCCAGGGTGCGACTGGGTGCAGCTCGGTCGTGCCCGGCTGCTTGCGCAGACGCGCCAAGGTGCTGAGCAGGGCGGCCGCCACCACAAAGGGCAGACCGAACAGCACCGCCGCTTGCTGCCCGTTGCTCAACAACCACCAGAGCCCCGCGAAAACGAGTAGGCGCCAGCCGAATGCGGCGGCGAATACAAGCGTGGAGTTTGGTCTGGCTACTGTTCTTTGATCGCGTTTCTTGATCGACATGCGGACAGGTTAAGGTAATCACAGCCAGGGGCATTGTACGGCAGCGGGCTCAGGTCGTTAATGACGCTGAAGCGCATCTGGCGCGATGCGATGCGATGCGACGCGACAGCACCCCCAAGGTCGGTATAGATTAGCGGCACCCAAAGCCAACAGGATTAGCGCTTGGAACCTCGGCAAGGCGCAAGATGATCGCAAGGAAGCGAGAGCGCATGATGTCGGCAAAGCGCATTATGTTGTCATGATCTACTAGCCAGAGGTTGATCGGACTCAAACCGCCGAGACTTGACAAGCATCCATCAATCAATCAGCGCCAGAATAGGCCCCACCATGACCCCTGAGCTAAATATCCGTCAGATGACCGAGGTCGAGGTCAATGAGTTGGTCCACTGGGCCGAGCTTGAAGGATGGAATCCTGGTCTACAAGATGCCGAGCTGTTCTGGGCTACTGATCCAGACGCCTTCATCGCCGCCGAACTCAAGGGGGAGTTGATCGGTGGTGGCGCCATCACCGCTTATGCCAGCGAGTTTGGCTTCATGGGCTTCTTTATCGTGCGGCCTGAATTCCGCGGGCGCGGCCTCGGCAACCAGATCTGGCATGCTCGGCGCGAGCGCCTGCTTGCGCGGCTGCGGCCTGACGCGACCATTGGGCTGGATGGCGTATTCAATATGCAGGACTACTACGCCCGCGGTGGCTTCGTCTTCTCGCACCGTAACATTCGGTTTCGCGGTGAATCGGGCGCCGAATTAGCGCGCCAGCATGCTAGCGAACTCAGCACCGCGACCGCAAGCCAGGAGCAAGCCGACGCGCAGGGCGTCCGACTCATAGCGCTGACCGAGCTGCCGTTTGAGCGCCTCCTCGCTTATGATCGCACCTGCTTCCCGGCACCACGTCCAGGCTTCCTCAGAGGCTGGATCAGTCAACAGGACGGCCTCGCGCTCGGCCTGCTGCGCGATGGCGAGCTGAGCGGCTATGCGGTTATGCGTCGCTGTGTCGAGGGCTACAAGATCGGCCCCTTATTCGCTGACGATGCCGCGGCCGCGCAGGCCCTCTTCACCCCACTGGCTGCCCAGGCCGGCGCCGCGCCGATCTTCATCGATGCCCCCGAGAACAACCCAGCCGCACTTGATCTAGTGCAACGGCATGGCATGGTCGAGGTCTTCGGCTGCGCCCGCATGTACTTAGGACCCTTCCCGGAGATCGCTCATCAGCAGGTGTTCGGCGTCACCAGCTTCGAGTTCGGCTGATGGCCGAGCGCGACCTGATCGGCTACGGCGGCAACCCACCGCCTGCCGCTTGGCCGGGGGGTGCACGCCTAGCGCTGCAGTTTGTGCTCAATGTCGAGGAAGGCGCCGAATCGAGCATCCTCAATGGCGATGACGCATCCGAGGCCTATTTGCACGAACTCACGGGCCGTCCAGCACGCCGCGGCGAGCGCGATCTCAGCGTTGAAGGGATGTATGAGTATGGCGCCCGCGCCGGCGTCTGGCGCATCCTGGAGCTGTTCCGCGAGCGTCAGTTGCCACTCACCATCTTCGCCACCGGCCGCGCGCTCGAACTCAACCCGCCGCTAGCAACCGCACTCTGCGCCTCCGGCCATGAGATCGCCGGCCATGGCTACCGCTGGCTCGACTATCACCACATCCCCGAAGACGAAGAGCGTCAGCACATCCGCCGCACCGTTCGACTGATCGAATCGCTCACCGGCCGCCGCCCACGCGGCTGGTACACTGGCCGCGTTAGCCTCAATACGCGCCGCTTGCTGCGCCAAGAGGGTGGTCTGCTCTACGATTCCGATGCCTACAACGACGACCTCCCATACTGGCAACCGGGCTCGCCGCCCTACCTCATCATCCCCTATACCCTCGTCAACAATGATGCTCGCTATCTGCTCTCGAGCGGCTTTTCCTGTGGCGATGACTTCTTCCAGCAGCTTCGTGATGCCTTCGACCTGCTCTGGCACGAGGGCGAGCGCCAGCCTAAGATGATGAGCGTTGGCCTGCACGGGCGCATCAGCGGCCATCCAGCGCGGGCCATGGCACTCTCGCGCTTCCTCGATGTGGTTCGCCGCCAGGAGCAGGTTTGGATCTGCCGCCGCGAGGAGATTGCCGAGCATTGGCGACGAGTCCACCCACCGCGATAATGTCTCATGTTCCAGCCCAGCCCAACGGAGACCCTGATGACCGATAAACAGCCAATCCAAGGCTTTAATGCCGATGACGCCGATGCCGTGCTTGCACCCGCCTACGCGCGCCGCGGCATGCAGCAGGCGATCCCGAAGAATCGCCTGCCCGAGCACGAGATGGCCCCAGACACGGTCTATCAGCTGATCCATGACGAACTCATGCTCGATGGCAACTCGCGGCTCAACATGGCCACCTTCGTCACCACCTGGATGGAGCCGCAGGCCGAAAAGCTGATGACCGAGGCCTTCGACAAGAACCTGATCGACAAGGACGAGTACCCACAAACCGCCGAGATCGAGACGCGCTGCATCAACATCGTCTCCAACCTCTTTAACGCCCCCGAGCCCGGCGTCGGCGCCTCTGCGATCGGCTCCAGCGAGGCGGTGATGCTCGCCGGCATGGCGTTGAAATGGCGCTGGCGCGCACGCCGCCAGGCCGAAGGCAAACCGACCGACAAGCCCAACCTGATCCTCGGCGCCAATGTCCAGGTGGTGTGGGAGAAGTTCTGCCGCTACTGGGAGATCGAGCCGCGCTACATCCCCATGCGCAAGGGTCGCTATGTGATCTCAGCCGAGGAGGTCACCGCCCGCACCGACGAACAGACCATCGGCGTCGTCGCTATCCTGGGCACCACCTTCACTGGCGAATTCGAGCCGATCGAGGCCATCCACGAGGCCCTGGTCGAGCAGAACGCAAAGACCGGCTGGCAGATCCCGATGCATATCGACGCCGCCAGCGGTGGCTTCGTCGCCCCTTTCCTGCATCCCGATCTGAAGTGGGACTTCCGCCTGCCGCTGGTCAAATCGATCAATGTCTCTGGCCACAAATACGGGCTGGTCTACCCCGGCATCGGCTGGGTGGTCTGGCGCGGCCAAGACGACCTACCAGACGATCTGGTCTTCCACGTCAATTATCTCGGCGGTGACATGCCGACCTTCACGCTCACCTTCTCCCGCCCCGGCAACCAGGTGGTGGCGCAGTACTACAACTTCTTGCGCCTCGGTGAAGCCGGCTACCGGCAGATCATGGAGGCGCTGCGCGACACCGCGATGATGCTCTCCAGCGGTATCGCTGAGATCGGTCCCTTCGAGCTGGTCAGCGATGGCAGCGCCATCCCCGTGTTCGCCTTCAAGCTACGCGACGAGATCAATCACTACAGCGTCTTCGACCTCTCCGACAAGCTGCGTGAATTTGGCTGGCAGGTGCCCGCCTACACCATGCCCGAAGATGCCGAGGAGGTCGCCGTGCTGCGCATCGTGGTGCGCGAGGGCTTTAGCGAGGACATGGGCCAGATGCTGCTCGACGACATCAAGAAGGCGGTCACGCATTTCGAGCCGCTCACCGACCGAGCACCGAAACCGCCGGCACCGCAGTTTGCGCATTGAGAGCTGTTATTGAGGAACTATCCGTGATCGACTTGCCATGTTGCGGCGACGGCGCCAGTCAGTTCGGGAAACGATATGAGTGAATCCGTGCTGCTGACCGGTCTCGGCATCGCGCTACATCTTGCCATTCAGGTCCTGCTCTGTATCCGCGTGCTGCTCAAGCCGCACCGAGACCCCAGCGCGCGGCTGACCTGGATCGTCGTCATCATCGCCCTGCCCATCGCTGGCATCATCGGCTACCTGCTGCTCGGCGAGACCAACATTGGCCGCAAGCGTGCCGAGCGTATGCGTCGCGTCCTCGATCAGATGCCAGGCATTAGCGCCGCGCCTGGCATCGACGCGCCTAGCCTCAGGCCTTCGATCCCGGAGCGCCATGCGCACCTGTTCCAGGTCGGGCAGTCCATCAGTGGCTTCCAGCCGATCGGTGGCAACCAGGCACGTCTTCCACAAGATTCGAATGCGGTGATCGAATCAATGGTTACCGATATCGATGCCGCTCAAGATCATGTCCACGTCCTCTTTTACATCTGGCTCGCCGACAACAATGGCCTCAAGGTCGCTCAGGCCCTGATGCGCGCCGCCCAGCGCGGCGTTACCTGCCGTGCCATGGCCGACGACCTTGGCTCGCGTGGCATGATCCATTCCGAGCATTGGCAGGGGATGCAGGCCGCTGGCGTCAAACTCGCCCGCGCCCTGCCCATCGGCAATCCGATCCTGCGCGTGCTCGGCGGTCGCATCGACCTACGCAACCACCGCAAGGTCGTCGTCATCGACGACTGGATCACCTACTGTGGCAGCCAGAACTGCGCCGATCCTGAGTTCCGCGTCAAGGCTAAATACGCGCCCTGGGTCGACCTCATGGTCCGCTTCGAAGGCCCGATTGCACGCCAAAACCAGCATCTGTTTGCTGGCGACTGGATGGCCCATGTGGATGACGACATCGACGCCCTACTGCGGCGCCCGATACCACGGATCAGCAGCCCCACGGCATCGAACGCC
>Ga0180429_10005150_pt1 | contig 10388 bp, 13 predicted proteins | sample SS_ome_FD_132428 | JGI IMG/M metagenome (GOLD analysis project Ga0180429, IMG submission 132428) | Hypersaline lake sediment archaeal communities from the Salton Sea, California, USA - SS_1_S_1 metaG | ecosystem: Environmental > Aquatic > Non-marine Saline and Alkaline > Hypersaline > Sediment ...
ATCTCTTCCTTGATGCGATGGCAGGATTCGCAGAATGCCTGGGAGAAAAGCAGCAGGATCGGACGCTGTGTCTCCTTGCTGGTCCTAGAGTTCCTGCAGATCGGTTGCCTGTTGAAGCTGCTTGCCGGTGTTCATGCCAATCTCTGTCTCTCTGCCACGCTGCAGTCGATTTGACGGGGGATTATGCCATTTGTTGACGGATTCAGGCACCAAGTGTAATACACTGGGCGCAGAGCTGCATGTGAGTAAACAGGAGAGAAAACATGCGATGGCGCAGCGGTCGACGCAGTACCAATATTGAGGACAGGCGAGCTTCGGGGCCTGTCAGGATGCGATTCCCTTTCCCTGCAGGCGGAGGGGGAAGAAAGGGGGGCGGGATCAGCCTCGGGAGTATCGTCGTGATCCTGGTCCTGATGTTCGTCTTCGATATCAATCCGCTCGAGCTTCTGGGTGGCGGAGGGTCGCTCACGCCCACCTCGTACGAGCAGGGAACGCAACCGCAGAGTTCCGCCGGGCAGGAAGCCGATGATGAAATGAAAGATTTCGTCTCTGCCGTACTCGGTGACACCGAGGATACCTGGCATGCGCTCTTCAATGAGCTTGGAACAAGCTACAGGGAGCCGAAACTGGTACTGTTTCGCGGGGCCGTGCAGTCAGCCTGCGGTTTCGCGCAGGCCGCGATGGGGCCCTTCTACTGCCCCGGCGACCAGAAGGTCTATCTCGACCTGGGTTTTTTCGACGATCTGAGACGCCAGTACGGCGCGCCGGGAGATTTTGCCCAGGCCTACGTCATTGCCCACGAGGTCGGGCACCATGTCCAGAACCTGCTCGGGACCTCCGGAAAAGTGCAGCGGGCACAGCAATCCACAGACGAGACAGGAGCCAACCAGCTCTCGGTCATGCTGGAGTTGCAGGCGGACTGCTATGCCGGTATCTGGGCAAACCGTGCCGAAAGGGCACGCCAGATTCTCGAGGAGGGAGATATCGAGGAAGCGCTGCGTGCGGCAAATGCGATCGGTGATGACCGGCTGCAGAAGCAATCGCGTGGCTATATCACCCCTGACAGTTTCACGCACGGAACTTCCGACCAGCGCATGCGCTGGTTCAAGCGTGGCCTGACTGCAGGCAGTCTCGAGAGTTGTAACACCTTTGCAACAAACAGCCTGTAATCTCACCCTGCAACAAAACCGGAGTGGAAGAGAAGAGAATGACGGCGAACGCGCTACGAATCCTGCAGATCACGGACATGCATATCAGGTCGGTTCCCGGCAAGGAGTTCATGGCATCCCCTGTCGATACCGAGGCAACACTGCAGACTGTACTCGACGAGATCCATGCAAACGAACCGGCCGACTCCATCGTGGTCGCGACGGGTGATCTCGTGCAGGATCCGCTTGAAGCGTCCTACCAGCGCCTGAAGCTCAGACTCGGCAGCAGCCCCAACTGCTACTATCTGTTGCCGGGCAACCACGACGACGCCGTGCTTGCCCGCAAGATTCTCAACAGGGACAACAGCTGGTGTGTCGGCCAGCATGCATTCGGCGACTGGCTGATGCTGTTCCTTGACACCAGCCATCAGCATCAACAGCCCGGGGGCATGCTGTCAAAGGCCGAGCTCTCGCGGCTCGAACGCACTCTGGCGGTCAGTGGCCAGCGTCACGTGATGCTCTTCCTGCATCATCCGCCGGTGTCGATCGGCAGCCGCTGGATGGACGAGATGGGTCTCGGCAATGCCGATGCGCTCTTTGCGATCACTGACCGGTATCCTCAGGTCAAGGGGATGGTCTTTGGCCATATTCACCAGCAGTTCGAGGGCGCGAGGAAGGGCATCCGCATGATCGGGTCGCCCTCGACCTGTGTCCAGTTCAAGCCCGGAACCGGACAGTTTGAGATCGACACGTTGCCCCCGGCCTATCGCTGGTTCGATCTCAGGGCCGATGGCACCTTCGAGACAGGGGTGAAATACGTGCGTGCGCAATTGCAGTGTGCAGTCTAGCAAGCCCGGGCAGTCCGCGGACCGGCGCCGCGATTGCGGCGTTTTTCATGTCGGGCGAGTCCTACGGGGTGGAGAGTTTCCAGATGCGTACGCTCGCATCGTCACTGGTCGTGGCGAGGTAACGCCCGTCAGGCGAGACGTTGACGGCCACGCCACAGAGATCGTGCTGCTGGAAGCGTGCACTGGTCTCGCCTGACAGCGGATCGAGAAAGAGCACGGCACTGTCAGTCTGGCGACTGATGCTGGCCAGCTGGCCGTCGGGCGTGAACTGGATGTTGTTGATGATGCCCTTGTGTTCCGTATCCAGCGTCTCGATCCTGCCGGTGCCGACGTCCCAGCGAAAGAGCCGGAACCAGCCGGCGCCGTGGAGTGTGTCGCCGCGCGGAGAAAAGGCCAGGGTCCTAGGATCGGAAGAGGGGGCTTCCAGGTAGCGGACCTCACCTGACGCCAGGGTCGCCAGTGCGACGCGCGTGTCCGTGGCGCTTGAGGCAATCATGGCTCCATCCGGGCTGATCGCGACGCTGCGGATCAGTTTCCTGTGTGGCTGGAAGCGCCTGATCTCCTCGCCGGTTTCGAGATTCCAGACGATGAGCGTGCCGTCCTTGTGGCCTGTGACGAACCTGCCGTGAGCGATATCGATGTCGCTGGCCGTGACAGGGATCACGTTGCGGCTTCTGATCTCCCGGCCGGCATGGGTCCAGCGCGCGATCCGGCCGTCGTAGCCGGCTGTCAGGAGAGTGCCGTCAGGCAGGAAGAAGATGCCGTTGACCGAGTCGCTGTGCGCGCGCCAGCTCCGGAGATTGCGACCCGTCTCGAGATCCCACAGGCGTACGTAGCCACTCCAGCCGCCGGAGGCGAGAATTGTCGAATCTGGCGAGATCCCCAGTGAGCTGCCGCCGGAGTGTGCACGCTCGATGACGATATCGGCCTGCCGCTGAGGCTGGGAACCGCAGCCCGCGAGTGTCACTGCGAGCAGTGCTGCAAGCAGCCTCACAACAACTTGATTCCCTTGTTGAGATTGCGCCCGTAGAAGATTTCCAGCATCTCGCGTTTCAGCGCATCCGCGATGCGGCGCTGTTCCCGTGGCGAAATGTCGTCGGCATCGGCGCCGAACAGATAGCTGTCCAGGTTGAACTCCTTGAGCAGCATCTTGGTGTGGAAGGTGTTCTCCTGGTAGACGTTGACATCGATCATCTCGTAGCGACGCCTGGTGTCGGCCGCAAGGTAATTCTGGATGGAGTTGATCTTGTGGTCGATGAAGTGCTTCTTGCCTTTCACATCCCGTGTGAAGCCGCGGACGCGGTAATCCAGCATCACGATATCCGAATCGAACGAATGGATAAGGTAGTTCAGCGCTTTCAGCGGTGAAATCCGGCCGCAGGTCGAGACATCGATATCGGCGCGAAAGGTGCTGATGCCATTGTCAGGATGGCTCTCGGGATAGGTGTGTACCGTGATGTGGCTCTTGTCGAGATGTGTGACGACGGATTCGGGAAGGGGGCCGGGGGCCTCGGTGTTCGAGAGCTTCTCTGCAACGACCGGTTCCTCCGAGATCAGCATGGTCACGCTGGCGCCCTGGGGATCATAGTCCTGGTGCGCGATATTGAGAATGTTGGCCCCGATGATATCGGCAACATCCTTGAGGATCTGCGTCAGGCGTTCGGCGTTGTAGGCTTCATCGATGTACTCGATATAGGCGCTGACTTCCTCTGCGCTCGCCGCATAGCAGATATCGTAGATGTTGAAGCTCAGTGTCTTCGTGAGGTTGTTGAAGCCGTGGAGCTTGAGTTTGCGGGAGCGGGGCATGGCGGCGGTCATTCAGGGTAAAAACGGGCGTAAATTACGCTTTTTTCGCGCATGCAGCAAGCGCGTGTCGGCTGTTCCGGGGGCGGCTTTGCCCGTTGCTCCGTGCTTGTCCGGCGATGGCAGGCCACTGCGCTGTGACTAGTTGACCCCGCGCAACTGCTCCCACTGGTCGATCGGCGGGTGATACATGAGTTGTATCACAGTTCCGTCAGGATCGTAGCAGTGGAAGCTGCGCGTGCCATCCTCGCCGGTTTTCGGGTGCGTGCGCATGGGAACCTTCATCTCCACCAGGAAATCGTGCCAGAGGTCAACGTCGTCCGGGGATTTCAGGAAGATCCCGATATGGTCGAGGCGCTGCGCTGCTTCGTCACGCGGGTGACTGGTGGCTGCCTGGTGCAGTGCCAGGTTGTCACTGCCGGTGGTGAGATAGACGTTCTGCGGGTCAGGACGATGCTCCACCTCGAAACCGAGCAGCCTTGTATAGAACTCTTCGCAGGCAGTGAGGTCGCGTACGAAGAGGGCGACACGACGCATACCGTAACCTGTTTCCGGGCGATTCATACTTCGACGATCTCGTAATCGTGAGTGATTTCAGCAGTCTTGCCTAACATGATAGACGCTGAGCAGAACTTTTCAGCGCTCAGGCTGATGGCTCGCTCGACATGTTTGGGGCTGAGGTTCCTGCCATGGATGACGAAATGCGCGTGGATTTTCGTGAACACCCTGGGTTCCTCATCGGCCCGCTCTGCTTCCAGCTGCACCTCGCAGGCGGTGACATCCTGGCGGCTTTTGCCGAGTATCATCATGACATCGAACTCGGTGCATCCTCCCATTCCGATCAGCAGCATTTCCATCGGTCGCAGGCCCAGGTTGCGGCCTCCGGATTCTGGCGGCCCGTCCATGACAACCGCATGGCCGCTGCCCGATTCTCCGACCATCACTTTTCCCTCGACCCATTTCACACGTGCTTTCATCGCTCTGACCAGCTGGTTGGCATGGCAAAATGTTATCAGAATGCGGTTCGCTGCATTTGCGTCATCTGCAGGTGATGTTGAAAGAACATGGCGGGTATACTTGCCCCTGGTCTGCATCATCCCGGAACAAGAGTTGGCAACATACGCAATCGGCGATATCCAGGGCTGTTACAGCGAGCTCATGAAAATGCTCGATCTCATCGGCTTCAGCGAGACGCGCGACACCTTGTGGTTTGTCGGGGACCTCGTCAATCGTGGCCCGGGTTCTCTCGAGGTATTGCGTTTCGTGAAAGCTCTCGGAGAGCGCGCGGTCTGCGTGCTCGGCAATCATGACCTGCACCTGCTGGCCGTGGATGCCGGCGTCAAGACAGTCAAGAAGCGCAGCAGCCTGATGCCCGTCCTGGATGCCCCGGACCGGGCAGAGCTCATCCACTGGCTGCGGCATCGTCCTTTGATGCATCGCGACGAGGAGCTGGATTTCAGCATGGTGCATGCAGCCATTTCGCCGCAATGGGATCTTGTCCAGGCGCTGCGTATGGCGTCCGAGGTCGAGCAGGTGCTCCGTGATGACATCGCCTGCGGGCGCTTTCTTGCCAACATGTACGGTGACCAGCCCGATCGCTGGTCGCAGTCACTCGAGGGGTATGACCGCCTGCGATTCATCACGAATACCTTCACGCGGCTGCGATACTGCACGAAGAAGGGACGCAACTCGATGAAAGCGAAGGGGCCGCTCGGGAGTCAGCCGCCGAAATACTGGCCCTGGTTCATGATCCCCGGACGCAAGACAGCGGCTACCCGGATTGTTTTCGGCCACTGGTCGACGCTTGGCTATATGGCGGGTGTCAATATCTGGGCGCTCGACACGGGCTGCCTGTGGGGCGGTCATCTCACCGCGCTTCGGCTCGAGGACCAGCACCCCTTCTTTCTGAATTGCAAAGGCGAGCTGCAACCCGGCCAGCTCGTGTGACAGCCGCGCATCAACGAATTCTCATCAGGGTCCTGCGCCAGTCACTGTTCGGCGGATCACTACGCAGCCTGGTCGAATCGCCAACCTCATTCTCATACCACGAGGTGGTTCCCTCGTTGGGTTCATGCTCATAGGCCCACCAGGTGCCGTCAGCGTCCTGTGCCAGCCACCTGGCCCACGGGGGAAGCGTCGCAGAATCGATCGGCAGAGGTGTCACTGTCATGAATCTGTTGTGTGCGGAGTTCGCTCCGTGTCGGGCAGGGATGCAGGGTAGCAGCCGGTGAGCGCCCGTGGGAAGCCTCGCGGTTCCCGCCCCGGGGCCGCTGCGGTCGGGGCACCCGGCCTTCCGGCCGCTGCCGGAGTCTATCTCCTCGTGATGTATCTGCCGGCCGGCCATGAAGTCAGGGTCGGCAGACTCGGGTTGAGACATTTCCGGCGAGGCTGGTATCTCTATGCCGGCAGTGCGAGGGGCCCCGGCGGTATCCGGGCGCGATGCGCTCGCCATCTGAGGCCGGACAAGCGGCAACGCTGGCATATCGACTACCTGACGCAGGTCGCGCAGGTGCGGCAGGTCTGGTTCAGTGAAGAGCTGACCGAGATGCATCTCGTCACAGAACTGCTGCGCTGCCCGACACTCGAGCAGCCGGTTGCCGGTTTCGGCGCATCAGACAGCCGGGCGCGCGCCCATCTCTTCTATAGCCCGGCCAACCCGGGTGCCGCCCGCTTGACCCGCCGCATGTCGCTCTCTCTGCCGGAGTGATAGACTTGCGCGCCATGAACTGGAAAGCACTGCTACTCGTCATCCTGCTGTTCGCCGGAGCCCTGCTCGTCGGGCGCTTCCTCGGTCAGCAGCAGGAGGTTGACGGCGAATACGACACGCTTGCACCGCTTTGGTGCGAGCCGCAGGCTGGTCCCTGCGTATACCGGTATCCTCCCGGGGGCATTATCCGCCTTTCCCTGGAGCCGAAAGAGAGGATCAAGCCGATGGAGCCCCTCACGGCAACCATCGACTTTTCGGACGGGGAGATGTCGGCGAGTTCGCTGCTGCTCACGGGGCTGAACATGGAGATGGGCCAGAACCGCTTTGCCTTTCACCAGGAAGGCGACGCCTACAGCGCAAGGATCATGATCCCGGTTTGCACTCTGGACAGGATGGAGTGGAGTGCTCTCGTCAAGCTGACCATCCGGGGCCAGCGAGTCGCGGTCCCGTTTCATTTCGCCGTCGAGCGGAACTAAAGGCCGCTTATCGGCAGTTTCCCATTGACAGGGCCTGTTAACAGGCATAGAATTCGCGGTCTTTCTCGCCGCTGCACTGCTATTCAGGGTAGGGAAAGACGGCGCCGCAAAATGCGTCGTGGGTTAAGACCCCTTAAATTTCAACGACCTGGCTGTCTGCCTTTGCAAATTACTGGCTGGACAGGGGTCGGTTAACGTTTTGTGAAAGGCGTGCAGATGCATGTATCAGCGTCTTTACGGAGACGAAATTAAAGATGGCAACGATCAATCAGTTAGTACGAAAGCCGCGCAAGCGCAAAGTCGCAAAGAGCAATGTTCCCGCCCTGGAGGCGTGCCCTCAGAAGCGCGGCGTTTGTACCCGTGTCTATACAACAACACCGAAAAAGCCGAACTCGGCACTGCGCAAGGTCGCGCGTGTGCGGCTGACGAACGGCCATGAGGTCACCAGCTATATCGGTGGTGAAGGCCACAACCTTCAGGAGCACAGTGTCATCCTGATTCGCGGTGGCCGTGTCAAGGACTTGCCGGGTGTGCGTTACCACACCGTTCGCGGCACGCTTGATACATCCGGCGTCGAAAGCCGTCGCCAGGGTCGCTCCAAGTATGGCGCCAAGCGCCCCAAGAGCTGATTAGGTTTAACAGAGAGTAAATAGGTATGGCCAGAAGACGTGTAGCTGCTCGCCGTGAGATTCTTCCGGATCCGAAGTTCGGAAACGTGCTGCTGACGAAGTTCGTCAACATGATCATGATGGATGGCAAGAAGTCTGTTGCAGAGCGCATCATGTACGGCGCACTGGACCAGATCGCCAGCAAGAAGGGAGGCGATCCGATCGAGTCCCTCGAGGCGGCGATGGACAATGTCCGTCCGATGGTGGAGGTCAAGTCCCGCCGTGTCGGTGGTGCGACCTACCAGGTTCCCGTCGAGGTCCGTGCCATTCGTCGCGATACGCTCGCGATGCGCTGGATCATCGATGCCGCGCGCAAGCGCAGCGAGAAATCCATGGCAATGCGCCTGGCCGGCGAGCTCATGGATGCTTCCGAGCAGCGTGGTTCCGCTGTGAAGAAGCGTGAAGATACGCACCGCATGGCGGAAGCGAACAAGGCCTTCTCTCATTACCGCTGGTAATCCTGCAGGATAAGAGAGAGCAAGGGAGCAGTCGTGGCTCGCGCTACACCAATCGAGCGCTATCGAAACCTGGGCATCATGGCCCATATCGATGCGGGGAAAACGACCACGACGGAGCGCATCCTCTACTACACGGGGGTGTCGCACAAGATTGGTGAAGTGCACGATGGTGCAGCGACCATGGACTGGATGGAGCAGGAGCAGGAGCGGGGTATTACGATCACCTCGGCCGCGACGACCTGCTTCTGGCGCGGCATGGAGCAGCAGTACCCGGTACATCGTATCAACATTATAGATACGCCCGGGCACGTCGATTTCACCATCGAGGTCGAGCGCTCACTGCGCGTGCTCGACGGGGCCTGCGCAGTGTTTTGCGCCGTCGGCGGTGTCGAGCCGCAGTCGGAGACAGTCTGGCGACAGGCCAGCAAATACGGCGTACCACGCATCGCGTTCGTCAACAAGATGGACCGCATGGGCGCCAACTTCCTGCGCGTCGTCGAGCAGGTGAGGGACCGCCTGGGAGCGACGCCGGTGCCGATGCAGATGAACATCGGCGCGGAAGAGGCATTCAAGGGGGTCGTCGATCTGGTCAAGATGAAGGCGATCTACTGGAAGGAAGAGAACATGGGTATCGAGTTCGAGGAGCACGATATCCCTGAAGAGCTGGTCGATACCTGCAACGACCTGCGCGAGCAGATGATCGAGGCGGCAGCCGAGGCCAACGAGGAACTCATGGAGAAGTACCTCGAAGAGGGCGAGCTCTCGGCCGAGGAGATCAGGGCGGGTATCAGGGCGAGAACACTGGCGAACGAGATCACGCCGATGTTCTGCGGATCGGCCTTCAAGAACAAGGGTGTTCAGGCAGTGCTCGATGCAGTCATCGACTACATGCCTGCGCCAACCGATGTTCCCTCGATCAGGGGGCATCTGGATGACGCCGACGAGACACTTGCCGAGCGTCATTCGACGGACGACGAGCCCTTTTCGGCCCTGGCGTTCAAGATCGCGACGGACCCGTTCGTCGGAACCCTGACCTTTATCAGGGTCTACTCCGGGGTCCTGAAGTCTGGCGACACGGTCATGAATTCGGTCAAGGGCAAGAAGGAACGGGTCGGGCGAATTCTACAGATGCATGCGAATTCGCGCGAGGAGATCAAGGAAGTGCGCGCCGGCGATATCGCCGCGCTGGTCGGCCTCAAGGATGTCACCACGGGTGAAACCCTGTGTGACATCAACAATGTAATCATTCTGGAAAAGATGGATTTTCCGGAACCTGTCATCTCGGTCGCGGTCGAGCCCAGAACAAAGGCTGACCAGGAGAAGATGGGCATCGCGCTGCAGAAGCTGGCGCAGGAAGACCCTTCATTCCGTGTGCACACGGATGAAGAGTCGGGACAGACGATTATCTCGGGTATGGGCGAACTGCATCTCGAGATCATCGTCGACAGGATGAAGCGCGAGTTTCACGTCGAGGCGAACGTCGGTAACCCGCAGGTCGCGTACCGTGAAACCATTCGCCAGGCCGTCGAACAGGAAGGCAAGTTCGTCAGGCAGTCGGGCGGGCGTGGTCAGTATGGTCACGTCTACCTGCGCATCGAGCCGGGAGAACCCGGCAGTGGCTACGAGTTCGTCAACGAGGTTGTCGGTGGCGTGGTGCCGAAGGAGTACATCCCGGCCGTAGACAAGGGTGTGCAGGAGGCCATGAAGAGCGGCGTCAAGGCCGGTTACCCGGTCGTGGATGTGAAAGTGACGCTCTACGATGGTTCGTACCACGATGTGGATTCATCGGAGCAGGCATTCAAGATTGCCGGCTCCATCTGCTTCAAGGAAGGCGCGGCGAAAGCAAGGCCGGTCATCCTTGAGCCGGTTATGAAGGTCGAGGTGGTCACGCCCGAAGAGAACATGGGCGATGTGATCGGTGACCTGAATGCCCGCCGGGGCATGGTCCAGGGAATGGATGAGAGCCCGGCCGGCAAGCTTGTGAGGGCGGAAGTCCCCCTCGCAGAGATGTTTGGCTACGCGACAGCATTGCGCGGAGCCACCCAGGGCAGGGCGACGTACTCCATGGAGCTCGTCAGGTACAGCGAACTGCCGCCCGGAATCGCTGACAGAATTGATTAAACCGTAAATGAACAGGCCGAGGGGCAAGTAAAGTGTCTAAGGAAAAATTCGAACGTACCAAACCGCACGTCAATGTTGGCACGATTGGCCACGTTGACCACGGCAAGACAACCCTGACAGCAGCGCTGACAAAGGTGTGCGCGGAGACCTGGGGCGGCG
>Ga0180429_10005151_pt1 | contig 10387 bp, 1 predicted proteins | sample SS_ome_FD_132428 | JGI IMG/M metagenome (GOLD analysis project Ga0180429, IMG submission 132428) | Hypersaline lake sediment archaeal communities from the Salton Sea, California, USA - SS_1_S_1 metaG | ecosystem: Environmental > Aquatic > Non-marine Saline and Alkaline > Hypersaline > Sediment ...
GATTGCGCGCAACCTGCTCGAAGGGGCGGCCGTCGTCACCCGGGCCCAGCAGCTGCGCTCCTATGGGGTGCCCGTACCTGAAACGGCGTTCCATTTTCGACCTAGACCGCTGCGCTAAGTGCGTGTAACTCAAGCGACTTCCTCTTGAGCTTTGGATGGCCCGATGTCTCAGCGCTCTCCCTCCCAGGTTCCGCTCGCCATCGTCGGCGTGGGCGCATTGTTTCCGGGCTCCCAGCGTGTCACCGGGTTCTGGCAGGACATCCTGGCCGGGCGGGACCTCATCGGAGACGTTCCGCCCCACTACTGGCTCACCGAGGACTACTACGACCCCGATCCCCGGGCGCCGGACAAGGCCTACGCCAAGCGCGGGGCGTTCCTGTCGCCGGTGGCGTTCGAGCCCCTCGCCTTCGGCATCCCGCCGAACCTGCTGCCCACCACCGACACGGCCCAGCTGTTGGCCCTGGTCGTGGCCCAGCGGGTGCTCGACGAGGCCGCCAGCGGCCCCTTCGCCGAGCTCGACCGAGACCGGGTCAGCGTCATTCTGGGCGTGGCCGCGGGGCTCGAGCTGGTCGGCGAGATGGCCAGTCGGTTGCAGCGTCCGGTGTGGCGCAAGGCGCTGCGTGAGAGCGGCCTGGGGGAGGACGAGACCCAGGCCATCTGTGATCGAATCGCCGACCACTACGTCGAGTGGAAGGAGAGCACCTTCCCGGGCCTGCTGGGCAACGTCGTGGCCGGGCGCATCGCCAACCGGTTCGACCTGGGCGGAACCAACTGCACCACCGATGCGGCCTGCGCCAGCTCTTTTTCCGCGCTGTGGATGGCGGCCAACGAGCTCAGCCTGGGCGCGTCCGATCTGGTGATCACCGGCGGGGTCGACACCACCAACGATCCCTTCCTCTACACCTGCTTCAGCAAGACCCCTGCCCTGTCCCTCACGGGCGATTGCCGGCCCTTCAGCGAGGACGCCGACGGCACCATGCTGGGCGAAGGCATCGGCATGGTGGCGTTGCGGCGGCTTGCCGACGCCGAGCGGGACGGCAATCGCATCTACGCGGTCATTCGTGGGATCGGCACCTCCTCGGACGGCAAGGCCACGAGCGTGTACTCGCCCCGCTCCGCGGGACAGGCCAAGGCCTTGCGCCGGGCCTACGAGTCGGCGGGCTACGGACCGGACACGGTGGAGCTGGTGGAGGCACACGGCACGGGCACCAAGGCCGGTGACCCCCCGGAGTTTGCCAGCCTGTCCACCGTGTTCGACGAATCGGGACGTACCGACCGGCAGTGGTGTGCCCTGGGATCCATCAAGTCTCAGATCGGCCACACGAAGGGCGCCGCGGCGGCGGCTGGGCTCATCAAGGTGGTCATGGCGCTGCACCACAAGGTGTTGCCCCCGACCATCAAGGTGCGGCGGCCGGCGGACAAGCTCGACGTCGGGCGGAGCCCCTTCTATCTCAACACCGAGGCCCGACCGTGGATTCGAGACCATGGCCATCCGCGGCGCGCCTCGGTGAGCTCCTTCGGCTTCGGTGGCACCAACTTCCACTTGACCGTCGAGGAGCACGACTCGCCCCGCGAGCGCACCCCTCGGCTGCGGACCAGCACGAGCGAGCTGGTGCTGCTGAGCGGGGCGGATGGCACCGCCGTGGTAGCGGCCTGTGAGCGCCTCGCCAAGGACGTGGAGCAGCCAGCGACCCTGGCCCACGTTGCGCGGCAGACCCAGGCCGAGGTGGACCCCCGGGCCGGCGCTCGGCTGGCCGTGGTGGCCAGCGACGAGGAGGACCTGAGGGGCAAGCTGGCCGCTGCGGCACGGGCCATCGCCAAGGCCGGAGACGGCGGCTCCTTCACCATGCCCAACGGCACCGCCTACTCGTCCGCGCCGCCCAGCGACGGCCGGGTGGCGTTCCTCTTCTCGGGCCAGGGCAGCCAGTACCTCGGCATGGGGGCCGAGGCGGCCATGGCCTTCGACGATGCGCGCCGTGTTTGGGATGGAGAGGCGGACCAGCCCGTCAGCGCGTACGGTCCCCTCCACGCCGTGGTGTTCCCCCGTCCCGTGTTCAGCGACGAGGACCGGGCCGCCCAGGCGACGCGGTTGAAGGCCACCGAGTGGGCCCAGCCGGCCATCGGCGCGGTCAGCGCATCGCTGTTGGCGCTCCTGCGGCGGGTGGGGCTCAGCCCGGACTGCGTGGCCGGGCACAGCTTCGGCGAGGTGACCGCCCTTCACGCCGCCGGGGTGCTCGACGAGCCGGCCTTGCTGAAGGTGGCGCGTAGGCGCGGCGAGCTCATGGCGGCGGCGGCAAGCGAGATCGACGCGGAGGGCGCCATGACGGCGGTGGTGGCGGCCCGGGAGACGGTGGAAGCGGTCCTGGCCGCTGCGCCGGCCGACGTCGTGGTGGCCAACCACAACGCCCCCGAGCAGGTCGTGCTGTCGGGCGCGCGCCAGGCCATCGAGGCGGTGGAGGAGCGCCTGGCCGAGCAGGGGCTCAAGCACCGGCGCCTGGAGGTCGCCACGGCCTTCCACTCGCCGCTGGTCAGCGCCTCGGCCGAGCCCTTCGCCCGCTTTCTGCAGGAGATTCCCTTCGCCGCGGCTGGCTGCGCCGTCTACGGGAACGCCACGGCGGTGCCCTACCCCGACGAGGCCGGGGCCATGCGCGAGCTGCTCGCGAGCTCGATTGCCCGGCCGGTGCGGTTCGTCGAGCAAATCGACGCCATGGCCGCGGCGGGCGTTCACACCTTCGTCGAGGTTGGCCCGGGCTCGGTGCTCACCGAGCTGGTGGGTCGCTGCCTGGCCGATCGACCGCATCTCGCGGTTAGCCTGGACCGGAAAGGCGGCGTCGGGCTCACGCCCCTGTGGCGTGGTCTGGGTGCGCTGGTCGTTGCCGGTCATGCCCTCGATCTCGGCGCCCTCTGGGCCGACGACCGCTTGCCGCCCAATCCCCGCACCCAGAACAAGCCCGCCCTGACGGTTGCCCTCGACGGCGCCAACTTCGGGCGCGCCTATCCTCCCCAACGCGGTGCCGAGCCCGAGCCAGCTGCCGCTCGAGACCGGCAGCTGCCTGCCTCGACCCAACCCAGAGCTACCGTGCCGAAACGTCCTCCCCTGCCCGCCGCTCCCCATGCTCCGGCTGCACCGCCCCAGACCGAGGTCACCCGTCAGCCAGCCCCCCAGCCGCCTGTGCCCGCGGCCGCGCCGGCCACGGCCGCGCCGGTCCCCGACGCGCCCGTCCCGGCGGGCGCGCCGTGGCTCGCCGCCTACCAGGAGATCCAGCGACAGACCGCCGAGGCCCACGCGGCCTATCAGCGTATGACCGCGGACAGCCACCTGGCCTTTCTCAAGGCCGCCGAGGCCTCGTCGCTGGCCCTGGCCGCCATGGCGACTGGGCAGCCGCTGCCGGCTCCGGTGACGACCCAACCGGCGTCGCTGCCCAGCCAACCGCTGCCCCCCACGCCCGCCATCGCGACGCCCCCCATACCCGCTCCGGGCTGGGACGGGTCACCCTGGCAGGCGCCGGCGCCCCAACCGGTCGCGCCCGTTGTGGCGCCCGCGCCGCCGGTCGAGCCGCCCCCGCCGCCCGCTCCGGAGGTCGCCGCCGCGAGCCCGGTCGAAGGCCACGAGGCTCCGGCGCCCGAGCCGGCTGCGCCTGGCGCGCCGGGGGACCTGCACGAGACCGATCTCGCCACCGTCGATCTGAAGCAGCTGCTGCTGACCGTGGTGGCCGACAAGACCGGTTACCCCGAGGAGATCCTCGAGCTCGACATGGCGCTCGAGGCCGACCTGGGGATCGACTCCATCAAGCGGGTCGAGATTCTGTCTGCCATCAAGGACGAGGCGCCGGCCATGCCCGAGGTGGACGCCAGCGAGATGGCCAAGCTCCAGACCCTGGGCCAGGTCCTGGCCTACATGGAGCGATTCCGGGATGGCCTCGACGAAGGCTCCGCTGTCGAAGCCCAGGGCGACGGCAGTGGTGCGCCGGCGCCCGAGCCGTCTGGCAGCGCGTCGACCCCGGCGGCCGGCGGTGAGGCCGTGCCCACGGCGGAGGCCTTCGTTCGTCACGCCGTGACCCTCGTGCCCGCACCGGCGAGCGGTTTCTGCCTGCCGGGCCTGCTGGCGACGGCGGGCACGCTGGCCGTGGTCGACGACGGCGGCGGGGTAGCCGCGGCACTGGCGGCCCAGCTGGGGGAGCGCGGCGTGCAGGCCGAGGTCGTGAGCCAGGTGGGACCGGACGCGGCGGGCGTCATCTTTCTGGCCGGACTGGCCTCCTTCGCCGATGCCGAGGCGGCCATGGCCGTCAACCGTGAGGCCTTCGTTGCCGCCAAGCAGGTGGCGCCGCGCCTGGCCACCGAGGCCGGCGGGCCCTTCGTCACCGTGATGGACTGTGGTGGCGACTTCGGCCTGGCTGGCTCGGCCGGGGACCGGGCCTGGGCGGCGGGCCTCACGGGTCTGGTCAAGACGGCTGCCCAGGAGTGGCCCGAGGCGTCGGTCAAGGCCATCGACCTGGTGCGGGCGGATCGCTCCGCCGAGCAGCTGGCGGCGGCGATCCTCGCCGAGCTGACCACGGGTGGGCCCGAGCTCGAGGTGGCACTGCCGGCGGCGGGCGGCCGTTTCGTGCTGCAATCCACCCCTGCCCCCGTGAGTGACGAGGCCGAGGCCCAGCTCGCCTCGGGTGCCGTGCTGGTCGTGTCCGGCGGGGCGCGGGGGGTCACCCCGGCGGCCTTGCTCGCCCTGTGTCGCTCCCATGCGCCGCGGCTCGCGCTGCTCGGTCGGACCGCCCTGGTCGACGAGGACGACGTCACCCGCGGAGCCACGGACGAGGCGGGGCTCAAGCGGGCCTTGCTGGAGGCCGCGCAGCGACGAGGGCGCACGCTCAGCCCGGCGGCGATCGAGACCGAGGCCCGTCCCATCGTCCGCAGCCGGGAGGTCCGGGCGCACCTGGCCAGCCTGGAGGACGCGGGGGCCGAGGTCGTCTACCTCGCTGCCGACGTGACCGATCAGACGGCCTTGGGGAGGGCGCTCGATCAGGTGCGCGCCAGCTGGGGTCCAATCGCCGGGATCGTGCACGGCGCAGGCGTGCTCGCCGACAAGCCCATCGCCGACAAGACCCTCGATCAGTTCGACCGGGTGTTCGACACCAAGGTGCGGGGACTGCGCAACCTGCTGGCGGCCACAGCGGACGATCCGCTGGCGCTCGTGGTGCTGTTTTCCTCGGTGGCGGCTCGCTTCGGCAACGTCGGGCAAAGCGACTACGCCATGGCCAACGAGGTGCTCAACAAGGTGGCGGGTGTCGAGGCGGCCGCGCGCGGCCCCGCGTGCCTGGTGCGCTCCCTCGGCTGGGGGCCCTGGCGGGGCGGCATGGTGAGCCCCGCGCTGGAGCGGCACTTTGCCGCGCGCGGCGTACCGCTCATTCCGCTGGAGGTCGGGGCCACCCTGCTGGCCGACGAGCTGCGGGCCGGGGCTGACGGACCCCGGGAGGTTCTGCTCGGCGGCATGCTGGCGAGCGTCGCCGACGGCACCGCACCCCAGGACGGGAGCTTCGAGCTGCTCGTCGACCGCGTCACCTGCCCTCACCTCGGTGACCACCGCATCGATGGCGTGCCCGTGGTGCCCATGGTGATGGTGCTCGAGTGGTTTGCCCGGGCGGCCCGACTACGCCGTCCGGATCTGCAGGTGGTGGCGGTGCGGGAGCTCAAGGTGTTGAGCGGCTTGCCGCTGCCCACCTTCGACGGCGACCTCGGCGCGAGTCGTCCGCTGCAGGTCGTCTGCCGGCAGCTCAGCGACGGCGGTCAGTCGGTCCAGGAGCTGTCGCTCGTGGATGACGCCGGTCGCAACCGCTACTCGGCCACCGTGGAGATGAAGGCGGATCACGCCAGCCCACGAACCAGCGGGATGGACACCGCGGTGCTGGCCGGTGAGTCCTGGCCCTGGCCCAGCGGCACCGTCTACGACCAGCTGCTCTTCCACACGGGGCGATTCCAGGTCCTGCGCTCGCTGGCAGGGGTGTCGGACCAGGGCGGCGCCGCCGAGGTGCAGTGCACGGCGGCCATGGACTGGCCCGAACAGCCCTGGCAGACCGACGCCGCGGCCCTGGATGGTGGGTTGCAGCTCGCCATTCTGTGGGGCGCACGGCAACACGGCAGCTCGTCGCTGCCGACGCGCATCGGCGCCTACTATCGGTACCACGAGGGGCCTTGCCCCGGCCCGGTGCGGTGCACGCTCCAGGGGCGCATCGAGGGCGGTACCCGCACCCTCTGCGACCTGGCCTTCTGCACGGACGATGGCGCCATGGTCGCCGAGCTGCGGGACGTGGAGCTCCACGCGCGGCCGACAGCGGCCGGTCGAGCCACCGATGGGCGCGCCGGACGGCCGGGGAGCGACGCTCGCGCCGAGCTGGAAGAGTAGCGGCTCGTAGACGGTGCCATGGTTTTCGAGCCCATCGCCGTCGTTGGTCGCTCGTGCCTGCTGCCGGGAGCCAACCACCCCGCCGCGCTCTGGCAGGCCGTACGAGATGGTCGGGATCTGATTGGGCGGACGCCGGCGGGCTACTGGCGGGTGGCGCCCGAGCTGGTGATGACCGACCGCATCGACGCGGCCGACGACCGCACCTGGACGGATCGGGGGGGCTACGTCACGGGCTTCGAGGCGCTGTTCGACCCCACCGGTTTTGCCCTGGAGGCCGAGCGGGTGATGAGCCTCGACCCGCTCGTCCAGTGGGTCCTGCACTGCGCTCGCGAAGCGCTCCGTGACGCCGGCCACGACGGACTCGCCGGGGCCGCCGACGCGCGGCTCGGCGCCCGGAGCGGGATCGTCCTCGGCAATCTGTCCTATCCCACCCAGTCCCTGTCCCGCTTTGCCGAGTCGGTGTGGCTCGAGGCGCAGGGCGCCGACTTCGCCGGTGGCCAGGCTGCCGCGCTCGCCGGCGTGAGGCCGCCCGATCCGCTCAATCGTTTCATGTCGGGCCTGCCGGCGTTGCTCTGTGGGCGCGCGCTGGGCCTGGGGGCCACGGCCTTCGCGCTGGATGCCGCCTGCGCCTCGTCCCTCTATGCCATCAAGCTCGCCTGCGACGAGCTTCAGGCCGGGCGCGCCGACTTGATGCTGGCGGGCGGGGTGAACCGGGCCGACGACCTGTTCATCCACGTCGGGTTCTGCGCCCTCCGTGCCATGAGCCAGACGGGCCGGAGCCGCCCCTTCCATCGTCACGCCGACGGCCTGGTTCCCGCCGAGGGGGCGGCCCTGGTGGTGCTCAAGCGGCTGGCCGATGCGGTGGCCGCCGGCGATCCCATTCGCGGCGTCATTCGTACCATCGGCCTGTCCAACGACGGTCGTGGTCGGGGCTTGCTCGTGCCCTCCCAGGAGGGGCAGGAGCGTTGCCTCCGGCGTGCCTACGCCCTGGCCGACGGCCTGTCGCCCCATGACGTGTCGCTGGTCGAGTGCCACGCCACCGGTACACCGGTGGGTGACGAGGTGGAGGTACGTTCGATGCAGACCCTCTTCGGGGACGCACGAGACGTCCCCATCGGGTCGCTCAAGTCGAGCCTGGGCCACCTGGTCACCGTCTCGGGGGCGGCTGGGTTGCTCAAGGTCCTCGCCGCCATGGATGCCGGCATTCGTCCGCCCACCCTCCACGCCGATCCGCCGCTCGAGGGACTGCAGGGCGGTCCCCTGCGGGTCCTCCACGCCGCCGAGCCCTGGGAGACCGGCGGTGAGCCCCGGCGCGGTGCGGTCAACAACTTCGGGTTTGGCGGCAACAACGCCCATCTGGTGGTCGAGCAGTGGACCGGAGAGGACCACCGCCGATCCGTGGCGGTGCCGACGCCACGGGACGCCGCGCCGCCCGCCGTGGCCATCGTCGGGGTCGAGGCCCTGGTGGGCGACGGCGCCGGCGTCGCCGACCTCACCGCGGATCTGTTTGCCGGTCAGCCGCGCCGGCGGGCGCAGGCCGATGGGACGGAGGCGGCGTCAGCCGCGGCGGTCGATCTCCCCCTGGCGGGGATCCGTTTTCCTCCGGCCGATCTGGACCAGACCCTGGCGCAACAGCTGTTCCTGCTCCGTGCCCTGTGGCAGCTGCTTCAGGACCGTGAGGTGGCAGGGCAGCCATCCCTGCCCCGCGAGACTACCGGCGTGCTCGTCGGGATGCAGTGCGACGCCGAGGTGGCCCGCTACGGCGCCCGGTGGCGCATTCCCGAGTGGGCCGCGCGCTGGGCCGAGGCGCTCGGCGCCGAGGTGGATGACGGCTGGCTAGGTGAGGCCCGTGAGCGTATCGGAGCCCTGCGGCAGGCCGCGGGCGTGGTCGGAGCCATGCCCAACATCCCGGCCAACCGGCTGTGCAGTCAGTTCGACCTGGCCGGGCCGAGCTTCACCCTGTCGGCGGAGGAGCTGTCCGGCCCGGTCGCCCTCGACCTGGCGGTGCAGGCCTTGCAGCAAGGCGAGCTGGACGCCGCCGTGGTGGCGGCGGTGGATCTGGGCTGCGAGCCGGTTCATGCGGCGGCCGCCCGGGCCGTGCTTCGCGGCGACCGGCAGGTGCCCGGGGACGCCGCCGTGGTTCTGCTCCTCAAGCGGCTGGACGAGGCCATTGCTGACGGCGAGCCCATCTGGGGGCTCGTCGAGCCCACCTCGGGCGCGCCCGACTATCGTCTCGAGGACCCCGAGGACCGGCTCGGCGCCCTGTTCGGCCACGCCCACGCTGCCGCCGGCTTGCTCCGGGTCGCCGCGGCCGCCGTTGCCTGTCGTCATCGTGGTCTGCCGCTGGCCGTGACCGAGCGCGGTGCCAAAGCGGTGCCCTGGCTGCCCAACCCGGGTGGGGGCCACGAGCGGCTGGCCGTGGAGGTCAGCACCACCGCCCTGCTGGGACCGACCCATCGGTGTCGGGTGCGGCAGGGGCCCGGTCCGGTGACGCCCGTGGTGGCGGATGGCGCCGTGCCACGGATTACCTGCTTCGAGGCCGCCGATCTGGCCGGCTTGCGGCAGGCCGCGGCGGCGGATCGGTCAGTGGCGGTGGCGAGCAGCGCCCCTTGTCGCCTCGTGGTGGTCGCGCCCCCGGACCAGCGTGCGGCCCGTGTCGCCGAGGCGCAGCAGTTGCTCGGCTCGGGTGCCTCGCCAGCTGGCCCGGTGGACGAGCTGGCGCCAGGCATCTATCTGTCCGAGGCACCGCTGGCCGGCGAGCTCGCCGCGGTGTTCACGGGACCGGCGGGAGCCTACCCGGGGATGGGACGGGAGCAGGCCCTCGCCTTCCCGGAGCTGGTGACCGCGCTGGGCCGCAGCTGCTGCCGGCTCGGCGAGGCCGCCGCCTGGATCTACGCACCCGGCGGGCAAGACGCCGAGAGCGAGCTGACCCCCCACGACAAGCTCTGGGGCAGCTCGTTTCTCTCACAGCTTCACCTGCAGCTGTGCCGCCAGGTCCTGGGCCTCGAGCCCGAGGCTGCCGTGGGGTTCTGCTCCGGTGAGTCCAACGCCCTGTTCGCCTTTGGTGCCTGGCGCGACATGGACGCCATGTTCGATGAGCTGGTCGAGGCAGGGGTCTTCACCGAGCAGCTCGGCGGACGGTTCGCGGCCATCGAGCGCGAATGGAGGACACGGGGGCTCGTTGGCGAACACGAGTCGGTGGCCTGGCAGAACTGGCGGCTGCTCGTGGACGAGCAGCAGGTGGCGGCCGCCGTGGCCGACCAGCCCCTGGTTCGGCTGACCATCATCAACGCACCAGGGGACGTCGTGATTGGCGGTCAGGCCGAGGCCTGCGAGGCCGTGGTGAGCGCCCTCGGGCGCCACCGGGCTTACCGCCTCGGCTACGACGTGGCCATCCACTGCCCCGAGGTGGCGGGCTACCGCGACACCTGGCGTCGCATCCATCACCGGAAGACCCACCCGGTGGCCAACCTGCGCTTCTACTCCTGCTTCCGGGGCGAGAGCTACCAGCCAACGGCGGACTCGGCGGCTGACGCCTTCGTCGGCCTGGCCCTCAACCGGGTCGACTTCCCGCGGCTGGTCCGCCGCGCCTGGGACGACGGGGTCCGGATCTTCGTCGAGCTCGGGCCGCGGGATGGGTGCACCAAGTGGATCGGTCGCGCGTTGGCCGGCAAGGAGCACCTCGCCGTGGCCCTGGACGGTACGGGACGATCGAGCCTGCACCAGCTGGTCGACGCGGCCGGGCGCCTCCTGGCGGCGGGCTTGGCGGTGGACCACAGCGGCCTCAATGCCGCCATCGATGGGGCCACCGTACCTCGCGCGAAGGCCCCTGAAGCCGGCACGAAGCTGCGGCGCTACCCCGCCCATCCGGAAACGGTCGGGCTGCCGCCGTTGGCCGGGTCGAGCCGCCCGTCGGAGGGTACGGGAGACGACGGGGCCCAGTGGATGGAGCCGGCGCCCTACCTGCCACCGGTGCTCCTCGGCGAGGGGGCC
>Ga0180429_10005153_pt1 | contig 10384 bp, 6 predicted proteins | sample SS_ome_FD_132428 | JGI IMG/M metagenome (GOLD analysis project Ga0180429, IMG submission 132428) | Hypersaline lake sediment archaeal communities from the Salton Sea, California, USA - SS_1_S_1 metaG | ecosystem: Environmental > Aquatic > Non-marine Saline and Alkaline > Hypersaline > Sediment ...
ACCAGCCGAGCGAAGAGGGCTTCAGGAACCTGTCGCGGATGGGGATTAAGATGGTTATAAGCCTCCGCAGGTTCCACGGTGACAGCGACAAGATCGGCGACCTGCCGCTGAAGTACAAGCGTCTGAAGTTCAATCCGCATCACGCTGAGGACGAGGAGGTCGCCGAGTTCCTGAAGCTCGTTTCGGACGTGGCCAATCAGCCCGTGTTCGTCCACTGCAAGCATGGTGCGGACCGTACGGGCATGATGTGTGCGGTTTACCGGGCGGCGTTTGATGGTTGGACGAAGGACCAGGCGATCGGAGAGTGGACCAGGGGCGGTTTTGGTTTTCACGGTATGTTCAGGAATCTCGTCAAGTACTTCCGCAAGTTGGACATCGAGTCGCTGCTTCCGGCCGCGCCGGCGACTTGTCCGGCGGGTCTAGGCGATCTGCAAACCCGCCTGTCGATGGCTCCAATCAGGCAGGCGGCTTGACATTTGGTGATGAAGCTGACACAATCACCGAATCATCGGGGTGTGGCGCAGCTTGGTAGCGCGCCTGCTTTGGGAGCAGGAAGTCGCTGGTTCAAATCCAGTCACCCCGAGTCCGCCGCAGGCGGACTAGAGCAGGAGAGAGTAGAAAGTAGAACGTAGAGCAAGAAGACAAAGGCCGCGACCAAAACCACCGCGGTGAACGAACGTCTCTCTCCTGCGGTCTCCTTTCTACTTTCTACTCTCTGCCGTTAACTCTGCCGTTGCCGTTAGCCTGGCCGTTGCCGTTGATCTAACCGTTGCCTCTAGCCTAACCGTCGCCGTTAATCCCCTGAAAGGGAACCATCCATGGCGTTCGCCTTTGAAAAGCTCATCGTCTACCAGAAGTCCGTAGATTTCGCCGATCGAGTCGCGAAGATCACGGGTAGTTTCCCGCGGGGCTTTTATTTCCTTGCCAACCAGCTCAATAGAGCGTCTTTGTCCATTTCCGCCAACATCGCCGAAGGCAACGGCCGATTCACGAAAGGCGACAGAAAGAACTTCTTCGGCATCGCCCGAGGCAGCGTACAGGAATGCGTTCCCCTTCTCGAACTGACCCGCAGGAGGGATTTCATCACGCCGGAAGTCCATCAACAGCTCAAAGTCGACTTGGAGGAGATCGCCAAAATGATCTCCGGTCTGATAAAAGGCTTGGAAAACCGAAAGAGATAAAGCCATTCTCGAACGAGCGGTTAGAAGCTCTGCTCCTGTACTCTCCGCCATTACCCTAAACCCGGATGCGGAGATATCCCATCGCCGCGAGGATTCACCGTCGGCCAATCCGGAGAGCAAAGACCCTCTCACGGATCGCCAGCATTGGATTCTTGACCAGTTGCGCGACCACGTGAAACTGACCCGCGAGATGGTCGAAGGCCAATTCAGGATCAAGGACAAGCAGGCCAAACGCGCACGGTCGGGCTTGTCCAGACGCGGCTTGGTCCAGTTCATTCGAAAGCCTCGGCCCGGGTACTACCTGCTTTGCCGCAAACCAAGCTCTAAGGCCTCGCAATGATTCGCTGTTGATTGAGTGACAGGAAATTTGATTCCGCGTAACTGTGAGTCGGTGGCCGGGGATGAGGGGTTTGCCACCCCTGATCCTGCCCTCTGTCCCGCTATCCCGCTGCGCGGGCGGGGAGAGCGTACAGTCGAATCTGCCGCTCGCCTTAGGGCCGTCGGCGCCGGCGGGTCAGCGTCAGCCTGCCCAGCGTCAACCCGCCGAGGGCCAGCAACGCCAGCGACGCGGGCTCGGGCACGCCCGTCACCGCGTAGCCGCTGAACTGGTCGACCGTGAAGCTAACGTTGCCGGCCGCGTCGTACGTGAAAGAATCAGGCAAATAGGACGACCAGCCGCCGCCGTTGAGATGCCAGAACGCCAGGTCCCTCATCCCCAGTCCGATGTCGAAGCTGAGCAGCACGTCCTGGCCTGTGAGGGTGGTGGTAAAATCCCAGCCGGCCAGCACCTCCTCTTGCGGCCCGAGCATCGCGGCCAGGGCGGCCTGGTCGGTGGGATCGATCAGGTCCGCCGAAAAGGTCGTGCCGCCGGGAACCGCACCGAAGCCGGCGCCCACGCTCTGGCCGCTGCCGGGATCGGTGACCTGAAATCGTGAGAAGGACACGACGACAGTGTCGTTGCCGAGATTCCCCCGTGTCGCAGCGGAAACCGTAAGGGTCCTGTCCACAGGATTCCAATAACCGCCAAAGGCCTGGTAGGAGCCGCTACCGGACCACGTCATCGTCCGCCCGGCGAACTCGGAGATGGGCCGATAGACACCAACAGGCAGAAACGGTCCGATGTGGAAATTAACCGCGCCCTCGTTGACCAGCGTGCCTACGATCCCCGCGTCGCCCAAGACGATAATGTCATTACCACTGACGTCCAGGTTAACGTCGGACACACTGTTGACGCTCAGGCTGTCGGTCGTAACCCGACCTCCATAGCCCACGTTCAGTGTGGCGTGGCCGGACTGGCCCACGTACAGGTTACCGCTGTTGGTCCACGTCGAGCCGGCTCCCCTGATCGTCGCCGTCCCGCTGCTGCCGGAGCCTTGTCCCAGGTAGGCGGTGGTGTTGCTGACCCGCCCGCCGGCCTCGACGATCAGCGTGCCCGCGCCCGAGCGACCAATACTAAGGGCGTTCCTGTTTGTCCAAGTCGAGCCGGAACCGACTTCCGCCGTTCCGGCCGCGCCGGCGTCATACCCCAGATAACCGTAGTCATTGCTGACCTGCCCGCCGGCCCGGATGTTCAGCGTCCCATTACCGCGATGGCCGACACGAAGATTGTCGCCGCAGGACCACATCGAGCCGGCCCCGTCGATTGTTGCTGTGCCCGTGGAGATGTTGAAAAAGGACTCTGCGCCGAGCGAGGCGTTGTATTGCGTGACAACGTTTCCGCCAGCCAGGACATTCAACTCCCCAACGCCGTTCTCGCCGACTATTACGGCGCTGTTGGTCCATGTCGAACCCGGCCCGGTTACCGTCGCTGCGCCCGCGGCTCCGGACCTGTGGCCCAGGACGCCCATGGTGGAGGCCACTGCCGCGCCATCAGCTATCCGCAAAGTTCCGGCCCCCTGGTGGCCCGCGCCCAACCGTCCGGAGCCATTGACGTTGAGAATCAGCAAACCGCCCGCCCCAAAGGACAAGGTCTGGTTGGCCCCATGCGTGCCATCGAAGACCAGGTCTCCGTCCAGAACGGCGCCTTGTGCGGAAACCGTACCGTTGCCCAGCAGATTGCCGAGCGAACCATAGATGGCGTTGGCGCTTACATGTCCTCCGTTGGACACCGTCAGAGTACCGCTGCCGATAAAACCGACGTAAAGGTGCGTGCTGTTGGTCCACGCCGAACCGGCCCCACTCACTATCGCCGCGCTCGGAGCCGCCGAAGCGTTGTATCCGATGTAACCGTTGCTGTTGCTGACCTCCCCGCCGTTCAGGACATACAGCGTACCTGGACCACTATTGCCCACAAGCACCAATTTGCCGCTCCATGTCGAGCCGGACCCGGTAACCGTCGCTGCGGCCGTCCAGTTGGCGCCATTGCCAATGTAGTTGTTGGTGCGCTGCAGGTCGCTGCCGCCGTCAATGGTCAGCGTACCTTCGGCGTTGTATCCGACCACGATCTGGTAGCTGCCGCTGTCGCTGACGGACCCGGTCGTGGTGATGGCGGCCGGCGCCACCGAACACCAAGCCAGGCCTACACAAACCGCAATCGCAGTAATCCTGAATGTACTCATGTCAAGCCTCTCTCTCATTTCCCCGGCGTGCCCGGGGGGACCCAACGGCCATCAAAATCAGGCCGCGCAGACACGGCGCCGCGCAACACACCTACAGAGGACCTGATCTCAAACCGGCGTCTGGGCACCGCGCGAGCATCCACCAGTCGCTTCCTTTCTCAGATTTGTCGAGGCCCAGAGACCCTCCCTGAGCCGAGCCCCTGTAATATAGCCTCCGACCCCGGCCGTGTCAAGGCCAAAATAGGCAATATTGTCGATTGTCGATTCGTCTGATTCAGTCAGCCCAAGGCACTTCGGGCTGCTCACTGTTGAAAAACCTCGCGGCGGGCATGTTCGAGCAAGTCGGGATCGACCTCGCAGGTGATGCCGCCATCGGCGTCATGCGTCGGCCGCTCGGGCCGGCATGGGCCGGTTGGGCCGGGCGGGCCGCGTGGTGGCGGATCGTGCCAAAGCCCGCCGTGCCGGAGGATCTTGCGGATGGACAGTGGCGAGCCGCATGCCATGATCATTCCCTTCTCGCAGGCAATCGCTACGAAGTCATGGCGCAGGGACTTTGCAGGGACATTTCCGTTGATGTGCCTGCATCGAATCAAAAAGTCCCCCTGACAGACCGGGTTCTGTCGGGTGCCGACGGGCGGCAGAATGGCATGAAAACGAGCCGATAAATGGGGGATTGGAGGGGCCGACCAGGTCAGAATTGCCCGTTTGGAGTTGTCAGAATGCCCGGAAACCCACTTTATGCACAGGCCTCAACGGGGGCATGGTCGATGGTCCCCGCAGCCCAGTCCGGCATAAGTTCTTGAAGAACAATCCTTATGCCAACACCTGAACCTTAAACGCCCAGCCGTTACATAATCGGAGTCGTTAATCCATGTGATCCGTTAATCTATGTAATCCCCATCTGCCGTTCGAACGCGAAACGGTTTTTGCTCCCGGAGGTTTTACACTCGCGCACCGGCCGGGACGGGCAATATTTCTCTTGCTTCGCGGCTTTCGAAGGAATATAGGTATTTGTCGAACAAGCGCCTCTCATCGAGCGTAACAGTATCAGGCACCTTTAGTGATCGTGCATATGGCGCCGGTTGGAGGCCTTCCGTAATGCCTGCAATTGCCTTTTGAATCAAATATCGGTGAAAAAACATCTCGACAACAATACGTTACGTAAAGAAATGTCTCAGATGTGCCGAGTATAATTCTGACAGCAGACAGTATAATAGCGGACCCGGAGTGCGGGTCGCCAATTGTTACCTTGTTCTATGTTCTTACAGAAAGGTTTGGTGAGTGATGCTTAAACGAGTGTTGGTACTGGCCATCGTAGCCGGAGCAATGGTGTTGACCGGTTGCGGTGATAGCGATGGCGGTGGATCGTCGTCCGGGCGAGTGGCCGTTGTCGATCTGAACAAGATCGCCGAAGACATCGGTCAAAAATCGAAGATCGAAGAAGCCAGCCAGGTCCGCGAGCGGAATCTCCAGATTTCCGTGCGTGTTTTGCAGCAGAACGTGCAGGCGAAACTCGTGGCGCTGGCGAATGAGATCGGCGACAGGCCAAAACCGAAGAAGAAGGACGAGCCCACAGACGACGAGAAAAAGCTGCTTGATGAGTGGATTGGCAAGATGCGGAATCTCGAGCGCGCGCGCCTGGATGCGAGCAACAGGATCCGCCAGGCCTACAGCCAGCAGCGCCAGACCAACCAGAATGCGATGCGCGCCGAGATCATCAAGATCCGCGACAGGATCAAACCTCTGGCCCGTCGTATCGCCGGGGACAAGGGTCTGGATATAGTGGTGGACACAACTTCGGTGCTGGTCAGTGACGATTCGGTCAACATCACCGCCGCGGTGTTCAAGGAAGTCAACGAGCTGCTCAAGGCGGGCAATTTCCCGACCGTGACGATCCCCGAACCGTTGAAGGTGGTCCGCCAGCCGACGACGGCGCCGGCAGGCGGGGGCACGGAGACGACCCCCAAGACCGGCGGGACGCCCAAGACGGGCGGGACGACCACCACGCCGTGATCTGATTGAACGATAGTGTCGAACGTAAAACATCGCCGCCCGCAGCGCCTGTGCGTTGCGGGCGGTGTTTGTATGCGGGCTAAGTATTGGTTGTCATCGCGATGAGTTGACGGTATCTTGTCGCGATGAAGATTTTCGTGATAAATTGTGGTAGCAGTTCCATCAAGTATCAACTCTTCGATATGCCCGGCGAGACGTCCATTGCCCGCGGCCTGCTCGAACGGGTCGGTACGGACAATGCGGTTTTGCGGCACGAAACCGGCGCCGGGGTCGAGCGCACGGAGGTCGCTGCGCCTGAGCATTCATCCGGTTTGAAGATAATCCTCGACGCCCTGGTCTCGGCGCCGGGCAATGCTATCGACTCGGTTGACGAGATTGACGGTGTGGGGCACCGCATAGTGCATGGGGGCGCCGAAGCCACCAGTTCGGTCCCGATCGACGAATCGGTTATCTCGATTCTCCGGCGGAACTCGGACCTGGCGCCGCTGCACAATCCTGCACATCTGGCGGGCATACGCGCGGGGCTCGAAGCCATGCCGCAAGCCTGTCACGTCGGTGTATTCGACACGGCATTTCTCACAACGCTTCCGGAAAAGGCTTACCGATACGCCGTGCCCGAAAAATGGTACACCGAACATCGCGTGCGAAAATACGGGTTTCACGGTACGAGCCACAAATACGTTACTCTTTGTGCCGCAGATCTTCTTGGTAAGGAACCCGGGCGCGTAAACCTCATTACGGTTCACATGGGCAACGGAGTGTCGATGACCGCAGTGTCCGGTGGACAGGCCGTCGATCATTCCATGGGAATGACCCCGCTTCAGGGCTTGATGATGGGCACGCGGAGCGGTGATATAGATCCCGCGATAGTGTTCCATATGATATCGAGCGGTATGCAGGCCGAAGAAGTTGACGAGGCGTTAAACAAGCAATCGGGCCTGTTTGGCGTTTCTCAGGGACGAAGCGATATGCGCGACCTGCTTTCTTCCGTCGAGGGCGGGGACGCGGCGGCCGCTTTGGCTGTCGATATGTTTATCTATCGTATTGTCAAGTACATAGGCGCTTACTACACTATTCTTCCTCCGCTTGACGCGATCGTGCTGACCGGGGGGATTGGCGAGAATTCTCCGATAATTCGCAGCCGGATATGCGGTGGTCTGGAGCGCCTGGGCGTAATCGCCGATCCCCAGGCCAACGCGAAGATTACAGGTGGACTGGCCGGTAAGATCACCACCGGGAACTCGCCCTTGAGTGTCTGGGTGATACCCACAAACGAAGAAGTTATGATAGCCCGGGAAACCGCCCGGTTCGCTGTTGACATGTAGGACTTTTAACTGTCAGCTTTTAGCTGGCGATTCGTCACTTTTTAGTTTTTCGAGCTTTAAGGTCGTGGCTGGCGGTCGACAGTTGCAGGCTGATAGCTGACAGATGACAGTTTTCTCGGTAGGGAACACGATCGGTACTTTCGGCGCCACCGGAAATATATCCGTTTTTGTAGGAAAAGTTTTCTTTGATAATACGATTCCGGCATGCGACAATATTGTGGACAAGCGTCATAGCATAGCAGGCTTCCGGGCTCTGGGTCCCGGGTAAGCCAACAGGGAGTTATTACCATGCGCACTGATGTGAAAATTGGTATTGCCGTCGGACTCGTGCTGGTTATCGGAGTCGTCTCCTACATGGTCATCAATTCCGGTTCCTCAAATGCCCCGGAAGAAGACCCGCCGGTTGTCGCGCCGGGGGACGCCGTCGGCGGAGCCGGTGGAGGTCTAAACTCGGGTAATCCCGACGGGAGCATAGCTGACAGCCTGTTTCCATCGAGACCGACCGATCCGTGGGCCCCGGGCGTTGGTGGCGGTGCCGCGGCAGGCACGGAAGATACTACAACAGGTGGTGCGGATACAAGCGGCGGCGCCGAAGATACCTTAACGGGCGGTGGCGGCACCGACGCAGTCGTCGGAGTAGGCGACACCACGACGGGCGGAACCGCGGCGGACACGATAACGGATCCGGAACCCGGAAGCGTGGAGATTACCATGGTTTCGCCGGGCCCGGTCGATCCCGGTCCGGCGGACACTTCCGGATCGCCTGTCGGCGGTGATTCATCGGTCGGTCCGATCGATCCCGGTTCGCCAAGGGACGTGCCCTATCCCGGTTCCAACGACACGTCAATCGGCAGCACGAGCGACGCGGTGACGGTTACCGGTACGACCAGGACGCACGTTATCAAATCGAACGATAAGTTGTGGACGTTGGCTGAGACATACTACGGGCACGGAAAGCACTGGCAGCACCTGGTGGCGGCCAATCCGGGATTGAGTCCCACCGCGCTGGTCGTCGGAAGGACCATCAAGATTCCGCCCCTTCCCGCCCAGGCGGTTTCGTCCGGCCGGACTACTGTCGGACCGACGGGTACGGTCGTTCAGTCCGCCGACGGTACAAAGACTTACATAGTGGCAAAGGGTGACAGTTTCTGGAAGATTGCCGCTCGCAGCGACGTCTACGGAAACGGTATTCACTACAAGCTGATAGGGGCGGCAAATCCGGGCGCCAATTCCAATTCGCTTCAACCCGGTGACAAGCTGGTGATTCCACCCCTTACGGTTGGTTCGCCCGGAGGCGATGTCGGGCCTGCGACCGGGTCCGGGACATCGGGCGCCGCGGTGCCCGATCCGGTTACCGCAACGGGCGAAAAGATATACGTTGTCCAGCAGGGCGACAATGGAATGTGGGGCGTATCCAAAAGCCAGTACGGGGACGGAAAGTACTTCCCCGCCATTGCCGGAAGGAACCCCGGGGTGAACCCTTCGCGTTTGAAAATCGGTCAGAAACTGATTCTACCGTCTCTCGAACAGGCCAAGGCATTCCTCGCCGGTTCGTCCGGCGGGGCGCCCGCGTCTTCGGGCGGCGCCGGAGAGGCGCCTTCGGGCGGGACTTCCACACCGATCCCGGTGCGAACGCCCAGACCGGTTCCAGCCCCCGCACCGATCGGCGGCGACGACGAACCGGACTTCAGTTAAACTGACTTTTACCAGGCGACAGAGGCGATTGAATCGTATTGGCGGCGCCCTGCAGTTATATGAGGACCATACCTGAGAAGAACGGTTTTGTTATGCCCCTGGTGGTTGCGATCTGCCTGTTGATCCCGGGTTGCGATCACGGTCTGGTTACGGGTAACGATCCCGACGTCGGTGAAAGCATCATCGTCATACCGACCCACCAGGTAGGTACGGTGGCGCAGTACGCGCGTCTCGTCGGCAGCCGCCTGCTTCCGGTTCGGGGATACGGCGTGGTTGGCGGGCTGGGAAAGAACGGTTCGTCCCAGATCCCCTCGCATCTGCGAAACTACCTGATTCAGTATCTTCGCAGGCGCGATATAGGTTCTCGCAAGGCGGGGCTCGAGGACGTACCGCCCGAGCGAATACTGCGGGACATGGATACCGCCATAGTTGAAATCAGCGGTTCGATTCCGTCCTGCGCGCCGAAGGGCAGGGTTTTTGACGTGCGGGTTCGCGCTATCGGTTCGCAAGTCCGCAGTCTTGACGGTGGTATGCTTTACGAAGCCGAGCTGCGTCTGGCTACGGGTAACGTAACGGCCCCGGACCGCGGATCGAAGATACTGGCCACTGCATCGGGCGCCATCTTCGTCAACCCGTTCATCGACGAAACCAAGGTTACCGAACTCGTCAAACTCCGCGAAGGACGAGTGATCGGGGGCGGTGAGACCGCCGCATCGCGACCGGTCCGCCTGCAGTTACTGAAGTCCGACTTCAGCCGTTCAGCGATTATCCAACGCGCCGTAAACGAGCGATTCCAGCGGCCGGGCAAGCCTCGGGTCGCCAACGCCAAGGGCTCCGACGCTATTTCGATCACTATCCCGCCGGAATGGCGCGATGACTACCTGCACTTCCTCGACCTTGTAATGCACTTGTCGCTGCAGACAACGGGCGGGCAGTGGGAGAAACGAGCCCGCCAGGTCGCCGTCGCAATGACTCTCCCCAAAGCCAACCACGACGAACTGTCGCTGGTCTGGGAGGCTATGGGACGCCGCGCCATACCCATCATAAGCAACCACTACGCCAACGCCGATCCGTTTATCTCGTACTACTCTGCCAGGGCGGGCATGAGGCTGGGCGACATGATCGCCGCACCGGAAGTCATACTTCAATCGGCCGGAAGGGCGGGCAGCCCGCTGCGGAATGAAGCGATCAAGGAACTCGGGCGGCACCCCCGATTTATCCAGGCACTTCCGCTTCTCCGCAAGACCCTCGACGATTCCGACGACATGGTTCGCGTTATCGCCTACGAGTCGCTGAGAAAGATCGGGCGGAACACCGCGGTGATGACGATACCCGTCGGCGAGTTTCACCTGGACATAGTCAACTCCAAGCGCCAGGACGTGATATACGCGACCCAGTCCGAAAGCTCCAGGATCGTGCTGTTCGGAGGGGATATGGCTGTTATGAGACCGCTCTACTTCAGCGGACTGCAGGACCTGCTTACCGTTAACGCCACCGCCAGGGACAAGTACATCACCATGTTCCGCAAGGTCGGTACGAGCGGAAGGATCAGCCCCGCCTTCAAAATCACACCGAAAGTCAAGTCGCTTATCAGGGCCTTGGGAGACCAGGC
>Ga0180429_10005154_pt1 | contig 10383 bp, 6 predicted proteins | sample SS_ome_FD_132428 | JGI IMG/M metagenome (GOLD analysis project Ga0180429, IMG submission 132428) | Hypersaline lake sediment archaeal communities from the Salton Sea, California, USA - SS_1_S_1 metaG | ecosystem: Environmental > Aquatic > Non-marine Saline and Alkaline > Hypersaline > Sediment ...
CATCCTCTTCTGTGTACCGACCCGGCCCTACCGTGAAGGCATCCAGGAGGGGCCGGACGAAACGGTCGTTGGGCCTGGCCTTTCGATTGGTGTGAGCCCCCAGCCAGGTGAGCATGGCGGGATCGCGGGAAATCCCGTCCAGCAATGTCCGAAAGGATTCGAGGGCGTGCGTGCGTAGAAGCTGGACATGCGTTCGCATCAGGCGCGCGTCCTTGACCTCGGCGCCATTGGTGCCGAAGCGGCTGTGCCAGAGGAGCGTCATTTTCTCCAGCAAGGGGTGCGGCGTCTGAATCATACGCCGCAGCCACCAGGCGCGCAGTGCCTCGAGCGAGCCCCCCGAGGCGGTTTCCTGCTCGTCGTAGCGATGGTTGAACGCTCCAACGTCCCCCTGGGGGCGAAGCAGTCTGTCCACCGTCCGCTGCGGGCCATCAGCCAGGGCCTGCTGCAATTGACGCCAACTGGCGCCGAAGGCCGCCCGGCGATACAGGTGTCCCGCACGGACCAGATCCCAGGGCCTCTGTTCGTCCGGATCGTAGGCGGACCAAGCCCATTGGGGATCGGGCGCCTTCTCGGCAACGAGCGAATCATTCTGGCGCATACAAGCCCCTTTCGTTATCCACAACCGGCGCACCGGCTCCTGAGCTTCGGTACTGATGTGACTGACAGTCACGACTAAGGAAGGCGCAGTTTCAGTTTCAACAGCGCCTCGGTCAGACTCCCGCGGGCGCCGAGGCTCAGCTTGACGTTGTCCACGAACTCAGCCAGCGTCAGCAGCATGCCAATCTCGGACTCGGACTGCTCGCGGGAATTTCCCTTCTTGACCATATCGGCGGCGATCAGCGTCTCACGGTTGGCCTGCAGGATCGCCGCCAGTTGACGTCCTTCGATCTCGACGAGGCTGTCGGTCTCGGCCAACGGCTTGACCGGCTGCTGGCCCTCCTGATCCAGGACATCGATCAGGTCGCGGGCCAGATCATCCGTCGAACTGAGAATCACGTACTCGCCGGGCATCGCCAGAGCGGGTCTGAGATTGAAACGCATCTCCAGGTCCGTCTTGTCCTCGATCTCCGAAGTGGAGAAGTAAGCCATCGTGAACTTGGTCTGGCCCTGAAAGAACCGGTCGATGGTCAACCCCTGCAACGCCTGCTGACCACGGGTGAAATTGACCAGGCCGACAAGTTTTTGCCATGCTTCCTCGACCACCTCACGGAATCGCTCCGCGTCGCGGAGTCGCAGGACCATGGCGAAGGCGGGGAGCTTGACCCGGGGTGTGCCTTTGTCGGGATCGAACTGCTGCGCGGCCGCCACAAAGCGAATGTCAGGCCGGGCCTCGGCCAGCACCTCATTGGTCAGATCGCGCCCGCTGAAGAAGATGCCCATCATGTTCTCAAAGAAGATCAGCCCCGAGGTGCGCTCGGGGAACAACGCATCCTTGGCGGCATAGAACTGGTGCAAATCACGGTAGAAACTCAGCGCCGCAATACGACGCGGGACGGATAAGTTCGGAAACGCGCCCGCGCCGGCCGCCTTGGGCCGGGCAAAACCAAGCGAACTGGCCGGGTCCAGCGCGGCGCCGTCCACGGACGCGCGCAGCGTCAGCGTGTTCTGCTCAACGGACAACCCCGCGGTCAACCAGTCCGCGTCCCGTACGGCCTTGACAATCCCGGCGAACGCCAGCGCCGCCAGAGGATTCTCACGCGATCCATCCAGCGCCTGCGCGATGTCAGGGAGTGTCATAAAGGGTTTCGGGTTCACCACCAATGTGGCAATCGCATCGGCAGGCGCCGCCTGCTTGGCCGCCTGGAAGCGAGAACTGGACGCCAGCGTCGCCCCGCCGTTTCCGGCTCGATGTTCCAGGACGGCTTGGAGTCCTTCGAGACGATTGGACAAGATGAACCGCTTGCCGATGATGGTGTGGGCTTCCTTGCCATCGAACGTCCACACGCTAACATCCGCGTGCGGCCTGGCGACGACGGGGCCCGACCGACCGTCCTTCTCAGCCTCCGACCGAGCGAACATCAGGAGTGTCTCGTGAAGCCGCAACAGCATGAGTTCATCCTCGGCGTCGACCATAAGCACGACCGTATCCTCGGGGTAGACGGCCAGGGTAAGGCCGCCCCCGGTGAGCTTCCGCAGGCCGGTGCGCCAGTCCGTGTCCAGCGTCATCTCCAGATACTTGACGATGTTGATGAACTCGATGAACTGGGGATTGGAGGTCTGCGCCTTGTAGAGCGGAAGCGCCGTGACGGCGTCGGTCATGGGTTGCCCCGTCAGAAGCTCCAGCAATGGCGCCGGTGAGGACAACTCCAGCGTAATGAGCGCATCGGCCGGGAGCCATTGCGTTGCCGGCGGCAAGGCTTGCGCCCCCGCGCTGATCGGGGCGATGACGGCGCACAGGAACAGTAATCGCACGAGTGATTCAGAACAGACACATCCCCGGGTTGCTTTGTGGCGGTACATTGACACCTCCTGATTGCCCGACAGCAGACTTCTCAGAGCAGCACCGGCCTATCAGGCTGCGGTTGCCGCTATTGGTCCACGACCACAGTGCAGTGAAACAAGTGAATGTCACCGTTTTGTTACGGTTCTGTCCTTTTCCTGTGATTCTTCGGCCTGGCCCGGTGTTTTCTTGTTCCTCCGCTACAGATCGCGCCAATGAAAGCACAACAGCGCCAGAAGAACCGTCAGCAACGTCGGCAGTCCATACCCCAAGACCACGCGTAGCAGCGAGAAATCGCCGAACTCCCCGCCCTCGAAGAACTCGGGCCTTGCCGCCGCTGGAGCGGAGGGCGCCCCAGAGAAAACATCGAAGAAACGCTCCATCTGCCTGGGGACAACCGGGGTTTCCTCCGCGCGAGCGCTGCTATCCGCGGGGGTCTCAGGCGTGCGCAGCGTTTGGCGAAGTTGGGTCGATATCGCTTGGCTCAGGCTGATGGGCGAGAACTCCTCCAGAGAGAAGACACTGAGAATCAGGCCAACGGGATACCAGAGGAAGACAAGAACGACCAGCGCCAGTAGCGGCCTGCGCAACACCGTTCCGGCCAGAAACGCCAGCGACGTGAGGAACGTCAGCACGAGCCCCACTATACCTATCGCACTGACGATCCCGTAGAGTGTCACCGCATCGTCCGGCACGGGTCGTTTCGCCAGAGTCACCAGGAGAACCGCCGGGACCATCACCACCAGGTAAACACCCCAGATCAGTACAACCCGCGCCGACCAGGTGGCCAGCAGATAGGTCGAACGACTCACCGGCCGGCTCAGGATCCCGTCGGCCAGTATGTCGGCCCGGGAGCCCGAGACAGGACTGACCCCAAGGACGACAATGACGAAGAACCAGGGAAAAACCAGATAAGGAAACAGCAGCGAGGCAATCAAAGGGCCGTCCTGGAACTGAGTCCAGTTCCCGGCAATCAGCAGCAGTGTCAGCACGACGGTGGCGCCGAACCAGAGTCGCACCAGACGACTGGCCCGCAAAGTGATCAGGTCATGCTGGAGGACCGCCAGGTAAGGCATAAGGCGCGAACCAAGCCTGGTGACCTCAACGGTGGAATCCATGGGCTTCATGCTCCTGTAACAACTGAAGATAGGCGTCCTCGGTGGCGTTTGGGCCGGAGTGGATGGCCTTCAGCAACAGATTCGTTGTATCGACGAGTTTCAGAGCCTCCGCCAGCGCCGCGGCGCGGCTACGGCCCTCGGTCATCTGAACGAGCACCGCCAGGCCGGGACCGAGTCGTGCGTCGACGCCCTCCAACTCGGCAAGGTCCTGAACCAGTTGTCGGATGTCCTCAGCCTCACCATCCAATTCCAGCCGGAAGGCATCACAACGCAGACGCCGCTTCATATCCTGCGTCGAACCGGTGAAGATCATGCGGCCCTCGTGCATCACTCCGATATGGTCGCAGATCTGATCGATGTCACTGAGAATGTGCGTGGCGACCACCACGGTCTTGGTCTCGCCAAACTCACGGATCAGGTCCAATGTGAACCGCCGCGCCGAAGGGTCCAGCCCGGCGGTAGGCTCGTCCCACAGCAACAGAGGGGGATCGGCGACAAGAGACGCGGCGATCCCCAACCGCGTGCACATGCCCGTAGAAAAGGTCTCGATCCGCTGGTCCGTGGCGCCCAGCAATCCCACGGTGCGAAGCAATGCAGAAATGCGAGGTTTGCGCCGTTGGCTCGGCAACCGACATAGTTTGCCCAGCAGATCCAGGTATTCGATGGGTCGCAGGTTGCCGGGGAACTTCGGGTTCGTGGGCAGGTATCCGATCTGCGAGCGGACGTCGACCGCGTTGGGTCCGCACGATCTCCCGAAAATCTCCGCTCGACCAGCTGTCGGACGCTGGAGCCCGAGCAAGAGGCGCAGTGTGGTCGTTTTGCCTGCTCCGTTGGGACCGAGCAACCCAAAAACCGAACCCTGCGGCACGTCCAGATTCATGTCGTTGACTGCGATCAGACGCTGCCTGTAGATCTTAGTCAGGTGCTCAGTGCGAATCGCTGATTCCATTGACGAGTCCCCATTGGCGTTCCGCCGAATGAACGTGTAACCCCTATTCTCCGCCAACAACGAACCGGACCTTCCGGCCCCAAAGTCCTCAAGAGGACTCGCCGTAGACAACCCTATTGTAAGCCGTGGTCTCGTCATGAGCAAGATCTCGTCGAGCCCCCAGAAGCGCCGTCGGCGGCGGGCGGTCCACAAGACCACACCGGGCGACAGCGAGATCTGCGAATATCGAACCCCCAATGGCCAACGGGGGCCCAAGCATGAGGTGGGCAAGCCGTCTCTGGTGCTCCTCTCGTCCGTCGCCCTCTGGTCTCGTCGCGCCGATGTGCGGGCTCCAGAGACGACGATCGGAGACCGATAATACCGCCGCACCGCATCAGTCGTACCGCCCTCTCGCCATTTTCCGTGAAACGAAAGAAATTAGTACATTTGTTTTGGACATTTGTTCCAAACAAGCGTACAATTTAGAAAGACTGGGTTCCGGGGGTGTCGGAGCCGCCATACGAATGTGACAGTCGGAGAAGTGACATGGGAACCCCGAAGGATTCGGAAAAGACACGAGCGAGAATCATTGAAGCGGCCGGTCGGCTGTTCGCCGAAAAGGGCTTCAACGGAGTGAAGGTCCGCGACATCGCGCGGGAGGCTGAGACGCACCTGGGCGCGCTGAATTACCACTTTCAGACGAAGCAGGTCCTCTACCGCGAAGTCCTGATGGCGGCCTGTCTGGACGCGTCGATATCCGAGAAGGATCAGGAACTGCTGCTGCAACTCGAACCGCGCCAGGCGCTGTACACGCTGATCGCCGAATCGATCAAAGACTACCGCCGACAGACAACCTCGAACTGGCAGAGCATCCTCCTCATGCGCGAATGTCTGGAGCCGAGTGACGTCTTCTCCGAAGTGGTGGACGCGTACTTCAAACCTCTGACCAGTTTCACGGCGGGCCTGATCGGCCGCATCGTGGACAAACCAGCTGACGATCCTCGGGTCCAGTTCGCGGTGATCGGCTTGATCGCCCTGCTGGATATGTTCGGAGAGTACGAGCATCTGGTGGACGCCGTGACGCCGGGGTTGACCGAACACCTCAAGAAGAAGAATCGCCTGGAAAGACAGATCCTCGATATCGTCCTCGAGATGGCGAGCACCTCGGAGGACGCGTAGACCATGGTTCTTTCTCTGCCGCGAATCGCGTCTTCCGTCGGCGTCGTCCTGATCATGCTGCTCTCGGGCTGCGCCGCGTCGCAGGACTCACCCAGCACGCCCTTTCCCCGCGATGTCCCGTCCTCCTGGCCGAGCGACGTGGCCATCGCGAAGCTTCCCATTACGAGTGACCTCCTGGATCTGGTCGATGAACAACACGTCGAGCAACTCGTCCGGGAAGGGCTGGAGAACAATCCCAATCTCCGCGCCACGGCGCTGCGTCTCAAAGCAGCCGGGTATCTGCTGAGCGGGCCCCGATCGCGGCTGTTGCCTCAACTCAGCGCCGAGTTCGCCAAGGGACGCGGCAAGCAGGAGACGGGTTTGGGCCGGCCAAACACAACCGATTCGCATCGTCTGTCGCTCGGGGTCCGTTGGGAGATCGACCTCTGGGGGCGACTGGCGGACGAATATGCCGCGGCCCAGTACGCCATCCTCGCCCAGGACTATGAATACCTGCGCGTCCGGGACGCGCTGGCCGCCCGCATCATCCAGGTCTGGCTTCAGCAGGCGGCCGCCCGGCGCTCGCTGAGCATCGAGCAACAACGCGTGGCGGTCCTCGAGCGCATCGAAACGATCCTGCTCGAACGCTATCAGAACGGAATCGGCAGTCTGGACGAATTGTCCACCGCCAGGAGTCGAACAGAAATCGCCCACGCCGATCTGAGCGTCCGAAGGGCGATCTGGCAACAGACCATCCGAAACCTGGAACTGCTTCTGGGACGCCATCCGCGCGGTGAACTGCTGGTGGATAAGCGCTTGCCTGAGATCGCGCCGCCGAGTCCCGGCGTACCGGCCGACATTCTGCTGAATCGTCCCGACATCAAGGCGGCGCTGGCGCAAGCTGAATCGGCGCGGCAGACGGCGCGGGCCGCTGAGAAGGCCATGCTGCCCGACATCCGTCTCTCGGGCCAGCTCTTCCGAGAGGCCGCCCGCCTGGACAACCTCAGCGGCGCCACCACTTACTGGAATGTCCTCGGCTCGCTGTTCCAACCTCTCTTCGAGGGCGGACGCATCAAGAACGAAGCGCGGGCACGGCGCACGGAAACCGAGGCCGCCCTGCTCGCATTGCGCGAGGTGATTCTAGAAGCCCTGAAGGAGGTCGAGGACGCCTTCGACGCGGAGCGCGAACTGGCGCTGCAGGCCCAGTCCCTCAGATTGGCAGCGCGGGAATCGGAAAAGAGCAGTCGGTACTACGAAGGGCGCTACCGTCAAGGGTTGGACACGGTGCAGAACCTTCTGATCGCCAGGGAACAGGAGATGTCGGTCAAGGTGCGGTTGAACCAGGTACAGGCCGAGAGGCTGATCAATCGGATCGACATGGCTCTGGCGCTGGGAGTGGGCCTGGCCGACAGACCGACATCCTCCCAGGGAGTTGCGAGCTTATGAATCTGAAACAGGAAATCATACGCGTTGTCACCCATCCCTTTACGAAGAAGCTTCTCGTCTTCCTGATCATCGCGGCGCTCTGTAGCCTGGCGGTGCTGGCCGCTCTGCGGTTCCGACCGGCTGAGCGGACCACCACCCACGATGCCAACACACCGAGGGCGGGAATGCCCGTCTCCGTGCGTACGATCGAGCCGAACAGCTATCCGGCGACGGTCACAGCGCTCGGCGAGGTTGTCCCACTCTGGCAAAGTTCGATCAAGGCCCAGGTCGGCGGCCAGATCGTCACGCTGTCGGACCAACTGCAGCCGGGCAACATCGTCAAGCAAGGCGACCGGCTCGTCCAGATCGCCAGGAGCAATTTTGAGATGCAGGCGGCCGAGGCGCGCAGCCGATTGGCGAGTGCGAAGGTTCGTCTGCTCACCGAGCAGCGCGAGGCCCGTGACGCCCGGACCAACTGGGAACAATCGGGCATCGCCGGGGCGCCGAAGTCTCCCCTGGTGCTGCGCGGTCCTCAGCTCGAAGCCGCTCAGTCGGATGTCGACGCCGCCCAGGCGGCGCTGACCCACGCGGAGACGTTGTTGGGCTATACCGAGATCAGCGTTCCCTACGACAGCGTCGTCGTGCAGCGATCGGTGAATCCGGGGGAAACACTCTTTGCCGGCGACGAGGTCGCCGTGGTCCTCGGCATGGATCTGGCGGAGGTCGGCGTGCATCTCGATGCGGCCCAGTGGGCCCTGTTGCCCGCATCGATTCACGAAACCAAGGTCAAGCTGATCGACCCACAACGGGGCGATGCCTGGGACGCCCGCGTGGTGCGCGAGAGTCGGCGACTGAGCCGGGATGCGCGACTGCGCACGCTCTACCTTCAAGTCGACCACCCCTTGCGACAGTCCCCGCCCCTCTGGCCCGGCGCCTTCGTACGGGCGGAACTGACCGGCGAACCGACGGCCGACCTGCTGCGCGTCCCGGAGGCGGCGCTGACGAAGCAGGGCTACGTCTGGTTCGTCGACGCCGACAACCGGCTGCGACCCCAGTGGACCGAACCGGTGTTCTACGGCGAAGGCGTCGTGTACATCCGCACGCCCGAGGCCCTCGAGCCTCCCTTCCGGGTCGCGATCTCTCCGAATTCCAGTTTCACACGCGGCCTGGCCGTTCAGCCCAGAGCCGACGAGGGGGGCCGGTAAACCATGCATACGATATCCGCCTGGTTCACAAGGAACCCCGTCGCCGCCAATCTCCTGATGGCGCTGATCCTCTTCGCCGGCTTCTTCACCGTCACGTCCATCCGGATCGAAGGCTTCCCGGCGCTGCCGCCCAGTTCGATCACGATCTCCACTATCTATCCGGGCGCGAGCGTCGAGCAGGTGGACCGCGGGGTGTCCCGTCGCATCGAGAAGGCCCTCGAAGGAATGCCGGGCGTCAAGCGGATCTCGTCGGCGTCGGAAGAGGGGATGTCCACGGTGACGGTGCAGAAGGTCAGCCAATTCGACCTGGACCGCTTCCAGAACGAGATCAAAACGCGCGTTGACGCGATCTTCAATCTGCCCCAACAGGCCGAGCGACCGATCATTACCCGCGACGAATTCGAGGTCGAAGCGCTGATCGTGCAGGTCTACGGCGATACAGACACGCACACGCTCCAGAAGGTCGCACGCACCGTCAAGGAAGAGTTGCTGGCGCATCCGAAGGTCACGCGACTGACGTTCTTCGGACGGCTTCCCTATGAGATTCGCGTCGAGGTGGACGACGACAAACTGCGCTCGTACGGCTTGACGCTTCATGAGGTGGCCCGCGCGATCGAAAGCGCCTCGCTCGACTATCGCACGGGGAGCATCCGGAGCCAGGCGGGCAAGGTGGTGATTCGCGCCGATCAGCGCGCGTTCGATTACCGCGAGTTCATCGCGATGCCGCTGAAGACCTTGGCCGACGGGACGCGACTGTTGATCCAGGACGTCGCCGACGTCGTCGACGGGTTCGAGGAAGAGAACTACATCGCCCGTTTCCAGCACCACCCGTCGGTGGGCATGCAGGTCTTCACGAGCAAGAAGGGAAGCCTGATCGAGGTCAGCAAGGCGGCCCATGAGGTCATCGACCGGCTGCGTCCTCAACTGCCCGAAGGGATCGAGGTCGACATCTGGGGCGAGTACAGCGTGTACATGAAGGACCGATTGTCCCTGCTGGCGACCAACGCCTGGCAAGGACTGCTGATCGTGTTCATCCTGCTGGCGCTGTTCCTGAACATCAAGCTGGCGTTCTGGGTGGCGATGGGCATCCCGATCTCGCTGGCCGGGACGGTCGCGCTGATGGGTGGGCGATTCCTCGACTACTCGCTCAACGACATCACCACCTTCGGCATGATCGTGGTGCTGGGCATCCTGGTGGACGACGCCATCGTGGTCGGCGAGAGCGTCTTCGATGCCCGCGGCCTGATCAAGGACCCGATCGAGGGAACCATCAAGGGCGTCCATCGGGTGGCGACCGCCACGGTGTTCGGCTGCTTCACGACCGTCGCGGCGTTCTACCCACTGCTGCTGATCGACAACGATCTGGGCAAGATCTTCGCCAGCTTCGCCGTGGTGGTCATCGTCGCCCTGCTCGTTTCGCTACTGGAGAGCAAGCTCATTCTGCCCGCCCACCTGGCCGCCCTGCGACTCGATCCTCCCCGGAGAAAAGGATGGCTCCGACGCCTCTGGCAAGGCATTCAGTCGCTGTGTCTGGGGTTCCTGTCGTTCGTCAACCAGCGGCTGTATCAGCCCATGCTGACGCGCGTCCTGCGGCACCGCTACGCGGCGCTGCTGGTCCTGCTGACCGTCGCCATCTGCGGGGGCTCGCTGATCTACAACGGTTGGATTCGCACGGTCTTCTTCCCGGAGGTTCCGGGGCAGATCATCACGGTCAACCTCCAGATGAAGAGCGGCAGCCCCGAGCATCTGACGCTGGACAACGTGGCGACCATCGAGCAGGCCGCCGAGACGGTGAACACCGAAGCGATGGCGGAACTGGGAACCGAGGAGCCACCGATCGTTCGGATCATGACGGCGCTGACCGGCCCCTTCAATGCGGTGGTCTTCGCCGAGCTGCGGCCTGAGAAGGATCGCCGGCTCGAGACCATGGAAACGCTGCGGCGCTGGCGCCGCGAAGTGGGCGTCCTGGAGGGCACGGAAGAACTGAGCTTCAGCGGCTCGTTCGAGACCGGCGGCGGGTTCATCGTCGAGTTGGGCGCCCGCGACGAGACCGTGCTGCGCGAGGCGGTCGATCGGTTCACCACCATGCTGGGCTGGGTCGACGGCGTC
>Ga0180429_10005155_pt1 | contig 10380 bp, 8 predicted proteins | sample SS_ome_FD_132428 | JGI IMG/M metagenome (GOLD analysis project Ga0180429, IMG submission 132428) | Hypersaline lake sediment archaeal communities from the Salton Sea, California, USA - SS_1_S_1 metaG | ecosystem: Environmental > Aquatic > Non-marine Saline and Alkaline > Hypersaline > Sediment ...
GAGCATGTCGGCGGCGGCAGCGGCGTCGAGGAGGCCCATCCTCCTGAACCAGCGGATCACGCGGCGACGCACCCGCTCGGTGAGCGCGGCCAGATCGGCCTGGTTGATCGGGCGGGCGGGCAGGAACGCCGGAGGGGCGTCGGACCCTGCCTCGGCAGCAGGCGGCACGAAGACGCCGTCGGTCACGCAGGCGTGGAGGTGCACATGGTGGTTGAGCGCCGAGCCGAAGCGGTGCAGGAACGAGTTGTCGGGGTGCTGGCCCTCGGCCTCGGTCCCGAGCGGGTCTGGCAGGTGCTGACCGACACGACGGGCCTGGGGGCGACTGGTGAACTGCTGGCAGCCGAGCGGATTGCCGAGACGGTTCGCGTCACCGCGCCGCTACGCCACCAGCCAGACGCAGCCTTTCGCCTGACGATCCCGGTGTCCGACACCGAGGCCATCGGAGCCGGCCGGGCCTCGAGTGGAGATCGGGGCTATGGGCTTTTTCCGGACTACCGTGGCGAACAGGTCGCGGCCGCCTGGTGCTATCTTCCAAGCTACCGCTGGGGCCTCGTCGTCAAGCAGGACGCGAGTGAGGCCTTTGCCCTGGTGCGGTTTCAGCGGCTGGCGATCGGCGGTCTCCTGATCGCCACGCTGCTGGTGGTCGTGCTGGTCGCCCTGTTCGTTGCTCGTAGCATCAGCACGCCCATCAGGCGGGCTGTCGACCTTGCTCGTCAGGTTGCCGCCGGTGATCTCCGGGCCGCCGTCACGGTTCGCACCCGGGACGAGACCGCCCTGCTGCTGGAAGCGCTGCAGACCATGACCAGCGACCTGCGGTCGCTCATCGGCCGGGTTCAGTCGGCAACCGAGGCAGTGGCTGGCACCGTGTCGAGCCTGCAGGTTACCGGGGCCAACCAAAAGCAGGTGGTCACCCGGCTTGGTGAATCGACCACGCAGACAGTGACAGCCGTGGAAGAGATTACCGTCACCGGCAAGGAACTTACCCGGACCATGGATGCCGTCAATGAGATGGCGGGGCATACGGGCGCCATGGCGATTGAGGGGAGGGAAAACCTGGCCAGCATGGACCATACCATGCGGCAGCTTGCCGACAGCACCGCCTCATTTGGGTCGCGGCTGGCCGAAATCAATGAACGGGCCAAGACAATCAATCTCGCCGTGACCACCATTGCCAAGGTGGCCGACCAGACCAATCTGCTTTCGATCAATGCCGCCATCGAGGCTGAGAAGGCGGGCGAGTATGGCCGGGGGTTCCTCGTGATCGCCCGGGAAATTCGCCGGCTAGCCGATCAGACAGCGGTGGCGTCGCTGGAGATCGAGCAAGTGGTCAAGGGCATGCAGCTGAGTGTGTCATCCGGCGTGATGGAAATGGACAAGTTCACCAAGAGTGTGGAAACCGGTGTCGAGGAAATCGCCGGCGTTTCGACCCAACTGGCCGAGATCATCAGCTCGGTCAAAGGCATCTCGGAGCGGTTTGGCCAGGTGGCCGAGGGCATGCAGGCCCAGAGCCAGGGCGCCGAGCAGATCCGTGACGCCATGACGCAGGTGGCCGACGGTGCCGCCCGCAGTGAATCGGGGCTCGATGACTTCCGGGACGCGACAGCGAGCCTCGAGCAGGCAGCGTCGGGGCTCCAAGCCGAAATCGCCCGGTTCACGCTCTAGCGACTCTTTCACGCCGGCCTTCCGGTGGTGTATCGTGGGGCGACAATCCTTCCCACCCTTGGAGAACGCCACCATGCTTCACCGCTTTCTGCTCGCCGTTGCAGCCGTCTGCCTGCTGACCTCGACCGCCTTCGCCCACTGCCAGGTGCCCTGTGGCATCTATGGCGATCAGCTGCGGTTTGAGCAGCTGCTGGAGGATGGCAAGACCATCGCCAAAGCGCAGGGACAGATCAACGAACTCGCCGCCGCCGGCCTGACCGGTCAGTCGGCCAATCAGCTTGGCCGCTGGATCATGACCAAGGACGACCATGCCGCCAAGATTCAGGCCACGATTGCCGACTATTTCCTGGCCCAGCGGATCAAGGCCGACTCGCCCCGTTATGTCGAGCAGCTCAAGGCCGCCCACGCCGTCACCGTGGCGGCCATGAAGTGCAAGCAGTCAACCGATGCGGCCACGGCCGAGGCACTGAAGGCCGCGGTGTTCAATCTCTATCGGGCCTACGAGGGCAAAGAGCCCGATTTTGAGTAACCCGTTTTGAGGCTCTGATCACGACAGGCAGCCCTGCGGCCCCCGGTTCCGGCACGGCCGGCCGGGGGCCGACGCCTTGGGGAGCACGCCATGGAGGCAGCCCGCAGTCTGATCGGTTCGACCATCACCGCCGGCGGCATGACGGTGCTGCTGGCGTTCACGAGTGTCGTCGGGGCGGCCCTCTTGCTGGTGCTGGCCTACAACCGGCTGGTGCGGCGGCGGAATCTCGTCCGTGAGGGCTTCAGCGGCATTGATGTGCAATTGAAACGGCGGCACGAACTGGTGCCCAATCTGGTTGCCTGTGTCGAGGGCTATGCGGGCTTTGAACGGTCGCTGCTCGAGAACCTCACCCGGCTGCGAACGGCCGCCGATGCCGCGGGAAACATGGCGGAGGTGAATGCCCAGGAAAACCGGCTGACCGGCGGCCTCAAATCACTCTTTGCCCTGGCCGAGGCCTATCCTGACCTCAAGGCCAATACCAATTTCGCCCAACTCTCCTCCCAGTTGGTTGAGATCGAAGACACGCTGCAGTATGCCCGGCGGTACTACAACGGCGCTGTCCGCGACCTGAATGTCGCCGTCGAGTCGTTTCCGTCGAATCTCGTGGCGGGCTGGTTTGGCTTCAGACCCGAAGCCTACTTCGAGGTTGAGGCGGTGGCAGAGCGGACGGTGCCCCGGGTTTCGCTTGCGGGTGCACCAGAGGAATCAAAGGAGGGGGACGCATGAGCCGAGCGTCTCGCTGGCACTTTTTGCTTCTGCTGGCGTGTGGCCTGGCGGCCTGCCTGGCCAGCCCGCTTGTGGCAGCCGAAAGAATCACTGCGTTTCGCAGTGATCTGGTGGTGGCGGATGACGGCCTGCTCACCATTACCGAGACCATCACCGTCAACGCCGAGGGTGACGAGATCAAGCGGGGCATCTACCGCGACATTCCCACCCGCTACGGGAACGGCTTTCTTGGCCTCAAAGCAACGATCCCCTTTGAAATCCTCACCGTCGAGCACAATGGCCAGCCGTCGGCCTACCACACCGATGACCGGGATGACTTTGTGCGGATCTTCATCGGCGAAAAGGGCAAGACGATTCCCAGCGGCGAACACCGCTACCTGATCCGCTACTCCACCCGACAGTTGCGGTATTTCCCCGACCACGATGAGGTCTATTGGAATGCCACGGGCAACGCCTGGCGGTTTCCAATCGACCGAGCTAAGGCGACTGTGACTCTGCCACCAGATGTGCCGCTCGACCAGATCGACCCCGAGGGGTACGTTGGCAAGATTGGGTCGAAAAACCAGCAGGACCTGACGGCCGAGGTCGACCTGCAGCGTCGGCAGGTCGTCTACGCCACCACCCGGAAGCTCACGTCTCGGGAGGGGCTCACGATCGTCGCCCGGTTTCCCAAGGGCTTTATCCAGGAGCCGTCGGCCATTGAAAGGCTCTGGGAAGACCCCTTTCTCCGCTGGGGCAGCCTCGGGCTGTTGGTGGTGCTCGGCTATTTTCTCGCTGCCTGGCTGCTGGTGGGCCGTGACCCGGCCACCGGCGTCATTTTTCCCCGGTTTGAGCCGCCTGAGGGCCTCAGTCCAGCCGCCTGCCGGTTTATCTCGCGGATGGGCTTCGACAAAGAGTGCTTTTCCGTTGCCTTGCTCTCCCTGGCCACGCAGGGGGCCATCGCCATCAATGAGGATGACGGCGACTACGCGCTGGAGAAAACGGGGGAACCGGCGGCCAGTGCCTCACCCGGCGAACGCAAGGTCTTTGAGCGGCTGCTGGGTGACCGTACGAAGCTTGACGTTGACCGGGAGCACCACCAGCGGTTTTCCGCGGCGATCAAAAAACTGCAGAAATCGCTGGTGGGAGAATTTGAAGGGGTTCTCTTCCGGCCGAACCGGTTTTGGTTCTTTGGTGGTGCAGTCGTGGCGGTTGCCGCGTTGCTGCTGACTGTCTTCGCAGCCGGCGGGGTTTCCGCCACCGGCAAGACCGGCTTTTTCACGCTCTGGCTGTCGATCTGGTCCGTCGGCTGTGTCGCCCTCGGCCATAACGTAATCACAGCCTGGCGGACGGTGCTGGCCGGCGGGACCGGGCTAAACCGGATCACGGGCCTCGGCGGAGCAATATTTATCACGCTCTTTGCCGTGCCTTTTTTCGTCGCCGAAATCGTCGTCTTGGGCCTCCTTGCCACCATGACCTCGCTTTGGCTGATTCCGGTGCTGCTGGGCATCGTCACCACGGTGGCCGTGTTTTACGAGCTGATCAAGGCACCAACCGGTGCTGGCCGGGCCATCATGGATCAGATCGATGGCTTTCGGATGTACCTGGCCACCGCCGAACGTGACCGGCTCGATGACCTCACCCGCCAGACGTTCGCGGCTGCTGGCGGCTCCCCCCAGCCCCGCACGCTCCAACTCTTTGAGCGGTTTCTGCCCTATGCCATTGCCCTCGGCGTGGCCAACCAGTGGGCAGGTCAGTTTCAGGATCTCATTGAAGCTGCCAGCAGTGAGGCGGGCTCGGGGCAATCCACGGGCTATCACCCCGCCTGGTACCACGGCAATGCCTGGTCGGCAGCCACCATCGGTGCAACTGCCGCTGGGCTGGGAACGGCGATGACGACTGCCGTGGTGGCCGCGGCGACCAGCCCCTCGTCGTCGAGTGGGGGCGGTGGTGGTGGATCATCCGGTGGTGGCGGTGGTGGTGGCGGCGGCGGCGGCTGGTAGGAGTCACTTCAGCGGCGGCCGGCCATGCTCGGCACGCAGGGCATTGAGCCGTTGCCAGGCCGCCGGCTCGCGGCGAAAGAGGTTGGCCAACTGAGTGGCCGTGACATCAAAGTGCCGGGTCAAAGGCCGTAGGTCACCACCGGTTGTTGTCAGCCAATCAAACGCCTCGGCCAGCAACGCAGGATAATCCTCGTGGCTGGCCGAGACGCAGATTCTTCCGTCTTGAACCCGCTTCCGCCAGCGGTCGGATGGTTTCACCCCATCCCGTTGGATTCGGTGCTCCAGTGCCAGCCGCAACCGCAGCCGCCAGAGGGCAACCCGGCGATTGTCGGCTTGGCTCCGCCGCTCGCCGGCCTCGGCCCGCAGGCCGGTCGGCAGGTGCTCAATCACCACGGCGGTCTCAACCTTGTTGCGATGCTGGCCCCCCGGCCCGCTGCGCCGGGTGGTCGTCATCCGGCACTCGGCGAGGAGATCGTCGGCGGCGAGTTCCGCGGGGTGCATCAAGCGGTCTGGGGCTGGAGACTCACCGCCGATCGAGGTATCGATTGACGATGTTCTCGAGCAGCTCCTGCCGGCCGCTGGTGTTTGGGGCGGCCTCCCCCTTTTCCAGCATCAGCTTCTCGAGCTCGGCAAAGCTGCACTGGCCGGCTTCGATCTTCTTGCCGAGTTCACCGTCCCAGCTCTTGTAGCGATCGGCCACGAAGGACGACAACGCTCCGTCTTCCCGGACGGCGGCCGCCACCTTCAACCCGCGGGCAAAGGCGTCCATGCTGCCAATGTGAGCGTGGAACAGATCGACCGGCTCAAAGCTTTCCCGACGAACCTTGGCGTCAAAGTTCACCCCGCCGGAGCCGAGGCCGTACTTCAGCAGCACCAGCATGATCTGGGTCGTCAGATAGTAATTGGTGGCAAACTGGTCGGTGTCCCAGCCCAGCAGCAGGTCGCCGGTATTGGCATCGATCGACCCGAGAAAGCCCTGGCTGCCGGCGGCTTCCAGTTCGTGCATCATCTCGTGGCCGGCGAGGGTGGCGTGATTGGTCTCGAGGTTCAGTTTGAACGAATCGGTCAGATCGTAGGCCCGCAGAAAGTTCACGCAGGCAGCCACGTCTGAGTCGTACTGGTGCTTGGTCGGCTCCTTCGGCTTCGGCTCAATCAGGAACTGGCCGGTAAAGCCGATCTGCTTGGCATGATCGACCGCCATGTGAAAGAAACTGGCGAGATGGTCGAGTTCCCGCTTCATGTCGGTGTTGTAGAGCGACTGATAGCCCTCACGGCCGCCCCAGAAGACGTAGTTTTCGCCGCCGAGTTCCTTGGTGAGTTCGATCGCCTTTTTCACCTGAGCCGCAGCGTAGGCAAAGACCTCGACGTTGCACGAGGTGGCTGCGCCGTGCATGTAGCGGGGATTGCTGAAGAGGTTGGCGGTGCCCCAGAGCAGCTTCACGCCGCTGCGGTCCTGCTCTTCTTTGAGTACCTTGGCAACCGCGTCGAGGTTTGCATGGCTTTCGGCCAGGCTGCTTCCTTCCGGTGCGACATCCCGATCATGGAAGGCGTAGAACGGCGCGCCGAGCTTCTCAAAGAGCTCAAAAGCAACCCGCGCCCGGTTGCAGGCATTTTCGACCGATTCACTGCCATCGTCCCAGGGGCGTTGCAGGGTGGCCGCCCCGAAGGGGTCGCTGCCGGTGCCCCGGAAGGTGTGCCAATAGACAACGGTGAACCGCAGGTGGTCCCGCATGGTTTTCCCGGCGACAACTTCGTCGGGGTTATACCAGCGGAAGGCCAGCGGGTTGTCGGAATCGGGGCCTTCGTAGGCAATCTTCGGGACGTTGGGAAAGGCGGTCATGCGGTCGGATGCTCCTCAGGAGGAAAAAGTGGTCGTCAGCTATATTTTGAGGGGTGAGGTGCCGAGGGACGGCATCCTCTTACGGTGTGATGACAGGAAGGGTAGCAAATCCAACCATGGCAGACGATCATCAGCCCTTCTTGACTAGCCGTTTCCGCCACAGTGACCGCGAGCTGGCACGGTCCGCAGCCTGGTGGCTGCGCGGGGTGTGCCTCGCCTGCCTGCTCAGCGCTGGGCAGGCTGCCGCCACCGAACTCGACCAGTGGGGGCACTGGCGAGGCCCGCTCGGGACCGGGGCCAGCCCGACCGCCACGCCGCCAACTGAGTTTGGGGCAAGCCGCAATTGCGTCTGGAAACAGCCGATTCCCGGCCGGGGATCATCCTCACCGGTCATCTGGGATGGCCGGGTGTTTGTAACAACGGCAGTCCCTGTTAGCTCGGGCAGCCGTGAGCTCGACTTCCGCCTGTTCTGCTTCGATCGCCTGACAGGCGAGAAACGCTGGAAGCGGTCGGCCATCAAAGCTGTGCCGCACGAGGGCACCCACAGCACCAACGGCTACGCCTCGGCCTCTCCCTGCACCGACGGCCGGCACGTCTACGCCCATTTCGGTTCCCGCGGACTGTTCTGCTTCACGATGAACGGTGATCTCAAGTGGAGCCGCGACTTTGGCGACATGCAGACCCGCAACGAGTTTGGCGAGGGCAGCTCGCCGACGCTCGCCGGCGAACGAATTGTGATCCCCTGGGATCACGAAGGCCCTTCACGGCTGATCTGTCTCGATGCCCTTTCCGGTGAGACGATCTGGGATGTCCCCCGTGACGAGCCCACCTGCTGGGCCACCCCCCTGGTGGTGGCCATGACCGACGGCTCACAGCAGGTGGTGATAAACGGGCAGACCGCCGCCAGGTCCTACGATCTGACCACGGGACGGGAACTCTGGCGGTGCGGCGGCCAGACGACGCGGCCTGCTGCCTCGGCGGTCGCTGCTGACGGGCTGGTGTTCATCGGCAGCGGCTTTCGCGGCGCCTTTCTCGGCTGCTTTGACCTGACCGGCAGCGGCGATATCGAGCGGACGAGCCATGTTCACTGGACGGTCAGCCGCGACACCCCCGACATCGCCTCCCCGCTGCTGCATGCCGGTCGGCTCTGGTACTACAAGGAAAAGACCGGCCTGCTCACCTGTGTTGACGCGGCCAGCGGGCGACCGCACTACGAGCGGCAGCGGATCCCCGGTGTCAGCCGCACCTACGCCTCACCGGTGGCGGCGGGCGGGCACATCTACCTCACCGACCGCAGCGGCGCGATCACCGTCATCAAGGACGGGCAGGAGCTTTCTGTGATCGCCACGAACGACATGGGTGAGGGCGTCGATGCCACCCCGGCCCCGGTTGGCCGGCAGCTGTTCATCCGCGGCGAGCGGCATTTGTTTTGTGTTGCCGGAGAATAGCCGGGCCGCCAGCAGATACGGCATCGTCTGCAGCGGGTTGAAACACTCCCACCGGTTCAGTATGGTGAAATTATGATCAGGACAGTTGAAGCAACAATCGACGAACGCGGACAGGTTCGCTTGACTGAACCGGTCGTTCTTCCCCGTTGTCAACGTGCACTGGTCACGATTCTTGACGAAGCGGCAGCCCCACAGCATGAGGTGTCGCTTCTCAGCGAAGCAGCATTGGCGGAGGACTGGAATCGTTCGGAGGAGGATGAGGCGTGGTCCCATCTGGCCGAGGAGCGGTAGTGCTCGTCCCGTTTCCGTTCTCAGATCTCTCCGAGACCAAACTCCGGCCGGCAGTTGTCCTGGCACGGGTGGGAAAAGGCGACTGGATTCTCTGCCAGGTCACGAGCAATGTTTACGGCGATCCGCAGGCAATCAAACTGCTGCCTGAGGACTTTCAGACTGGGGGGTTGCGGATCGTGAGTTATGCCCGCCCAGGCAAACTCTTCACTGCCAATGAATCACTCTTCAGGCGAACTGCCGGCGAACTGACCGAAGGTGGAATCCTCAAAATTCGCCAGGCTGTTCGAAGTCTTTTTGAGTAGGCAAGCTGGCTCAAATATCGACTGGCGAAATACGGTTCATGGCCTACCAATCGGATTTCTTGCGTCAAGTGAGGAGACCGCTCCCTCACGTCACGTTTCCCGCCTCGCCCCCCTGCTCAATCCACGATCGCAGGGTTTTGTAGTCGGTCTTGCCGGTGCCGAGGACTGGGATTTCGTCGACCTTGCGGACCTCATCCAGCCGCATCACACCGCGGAGCCCGGCCTCGAGCAGAATCTCCGCGGCCTCCCGCAGCGAGATGTCCTGGGTCGTGAACAGCACGATCTGCCGGCCGTCAGGGGTTTCAATCCCCTCGACTGCGACCTTGGGGCCGTTTTCATCAGCCGGAAACTTTTTCTGCAGCGGAGCTTCGATCGCAGGCAGCGAAATCATCTCGCCACCCGCCTTCAAAAACCGCTTCAGCCGCCCCTGAAACCGGAGGTATCCGTCCTCATCTGCCGCCACCAGATCTCCGGTGCGGTACCAGCGATGCCCCCCGTGTTCCACGAACGGGCTCGGCCCGTCGTAGGCATGGTAGCCGTCAAACACCGAGTCGCCCCGGACCAGCAGCATGCCGGTCTCGCCCGGAGCCACAGGCTCGCCGGTCTCGTGATGCACGATCAGCGACTCCACATGCCGCACCGGCTTGCCGATGCTGCCGTGCTTGATCTTCTCCAGCCGGTTGGCCGCCACCACCGGCGAGCATTCGGTGATGCCGTAGCCCTCGAGAATCGTGGCCCCGGGGGCCCGCTGCCGACAGAGGTCATAGGTTGACTCGGGGCAGACCTCGGCTCCGGTGATGATCTTGCGAAGGCTCGCCAGTTCGCTGCCTGCGCAGCTATTGAGGATGTAGCCCAGAAAAGTCGGCGTGGTAAACAGCATGGTCGGCTTGTAGGCCGCGATCAGCCGCACGAGGCCCGGGGCATCGGTTGGATCGGCGTAGCGGACGCTGCGAATGCCGGCCAGTTGCGGCAGCAGCACGTTGCCGGTCAGGCCGAAGGAGTGAAACGGTGGCAAAAAGCCCAGCAGCGTGTCGTGAGCATCGGGCTGCAGGACATCAAGCCCGTCCAGAATGTTCGTCAGCAGGTTGCGGTGGGTCAGCGGCACGGTTTTGGGCGCCGACTCTGAGCCCGACGTGAACAGAAACACCGCCGGCTCATTGTCTTTTTGAACCGGCAGCGAACGCAGCAGGCTTGTCGGCCGCAGCCGACTCGTCAGCATCGTGCTGACCGCTTCGGCCTTGCCGATCGTCTTCTTGACCTCCTCCAGAAAGAGGTAGTCGGCACCGTCGATCTCCAGGCCCAGCCGGTCAACCAGCCGGCTGGAGCTGATCACCTGTTTGACCTCGGTGGCTCGAATGCCGTGGGCCAGATTGGCCGGGCCGGTCGTCCAATTCATCATCACCGGCGTCTTGCCGGCCAGATGCAGCCCGTAAAAGACGAGATCGGCTGCCACGCTCGCCGGCAGCATCACCCCGACAAAGGATAGCCCGGTCAATGGCACTTCCGCAACCATCGCCCGACGGATGAGCGGCTCGCGAGGGTATTGCTCTCGCCTCCCGAGGCTGCCCCGGCCCGGAAAGCGGCTCCCTGGGCGGGCCCA
>Ga0180429_10005157_pt1 | contig 10379 bp, 7 predicted proteins | sample SS_ome_FD_132428 | JGI IMG/M metagenome (GOLD analysis project Ga0180429, IMG submission 132428) | Hypersaline lake sediment archaeal communities from the Salton Sea, California, USA - SS_1_S_1 metaG | ecosystem: Environmental > Aquatic > Non-marine Saline and Alkaline > Hypersaline > Sediment ...
CCCTCACCGCCCAGACCCTCGCCCCCATCCAGGACACCATCCACCAAATGCTCCAATACCTCCAGGACAACCCCGTCAACGCCGCACTCCTCGAACAAACCGCCACCTGCGACGACTACCTCCAGCAGCACGCCGCCAACGTCTTCTACCTCAGCATGCTCATCGGCAACACCCTGCGCAACTACGTCAAACAGGAACGCGAACGACTCAGCTCCGCCAAGTCCCTCTCCAACGCCCTCAACCTCAACCCCCTCGCGCTCGCCGCACTCCTCCACGACGTCGGCATGGTCCCCCTCGAAAATCTCTACCGAAAAAACGCACCCCTCGACCCCGATCAAATCGCCGCCGTCCGACAACACCCCCTCAAAGGCGCCGCCCTCCTGCCACAAAAAGTCGACGCCATGGTCCGACTCGTCATCCGCTCCCACCACGAAAACTACTGCGGCACAGGCTACCCCCGAAAACTCGCCGGCGACCGCATCACCATCTTCGCCCGCATCATCCGCGTCGCCGACGCCTACGCCGCCGCCATCGCCCGCAAACAATACAAAAACGCCAAATCGCCCGCCCGCGCCCTACACGAAATGACCAAAGGCCCCTACCAAACCCTCTACGACCCCAACATCCTCAACGTCTTCGCCCGCCTCATCCAACCCTTCCCCATCGGCGCCAAACTCAAACTAAACTCAGGCCAAACCGCCGTCGTCACCAAACACGACCCCAGACACCCCTTCGCACCCCACGTCATCATCGCCTTCGACCAGCACGACAAACCCCTCACCCAAGACCAGCTCCAACCCCCCTTCGCCCTCTGCGACCAAAAACAACTCTGGCCCACCCAATTCGCCGGCGAAGACCTCACCTTCCTCCGCGAATCACCCAACGACCCACCGCCCCCCTCGCCCCCACAGCCCGACCAACCCACCGAACTGCTCACCCTCCTCTACCCCTGACCCGCCGCCAGCAGACCCCGCCACCGACTCACGTGCCCCCCTTCGTCCGCCTGATCCTTCTCAACGACCACACGCGTAGCGTCATCCCACCCTACCAGATCCAAAAGCTCCGCATAATGCCTCACCGCCTTCTCCTCCACCCAGATCGCCGTCCGCAAAATACGCTCCCGCCCCAAAAGCCGCGAACCATACCCGAACACAAACCCCACCAACCAGTACGCCCACCGCCACACGCTAGGCCTAAACCCATACTCCAACAGCTTCACCTGAAAATCCTGATAGTGGACCATCTCATTGCACATCGCCGCGATCAACTGCCGATTCAACTCACTCCGCTCCGCCGTAATCTGAAACCGATAGATCGTCACCGCCATCAACTCCAGCGTGTGCAGCGCCCGCAACCCCCGCCTTATCCCCCGCAACCGCAACGCCTCCATCCCCTCCCCCCGCAACACCACATCCCCCTCCCGCATCATAGGCCGTATCACCGACACATCATACCCCACCCTGCGATTCTCAACCTCATTTCCCATCCCACACCTCCAACAACAACACACCTCAACAAGCCCCCAGCACCGCTGGGGGACGGCCAATCCCGCTCCACCACCAACACTCACTGACTCGACGACTCTCCGCCTGACGCAAGACTGTGATCACACACATACTGGACAACGACACACGCCAACAAGCCCCCAGCACCGCTGGGGGACGGTCAATCCCACCGCACAACCAACACTCACGGACTCGACGACTCTCCTCCTGACGCAAGATTATGATCACACACATACCGCACAGCCGCATCCACCGCTTGCACCGCATTAAGAACGCGTTTACTGCCCATCTTAGTCCACCAGCGCCTTCGAGTCACTCCCTTACCCCATTCATTCAAAGCCCTGGTGCCCGCAACTTTCAAAACACCCAGCACTTTTCCTGGATTTGCGTCATTGGCAGTAACAACTATGTGTACATGGTTCGAACAAACTGCCAATGCGTGTATCCTCCAATCAAGCCCGACGCAGGCTCCTTCAATGGCCGTACACACCACTTCGCGCATGGCAACATCCATTATTATAGGATCCTCCTTGAGCATGTTCCTGGCGTGAGCTTCCAGCGGCGGACGGCGTGACCGTACCGCCGACCACTTGTTCTCATGACGGTTCGCCCATCCGCGCCCGTCGCCGGGCAACCATGTGCCATAGGTCGTCCACGTCAAAAAATATGCGAGAATGTCACTCATAAGCCCCGCTTGGCCTGTCACCCAGCAGCACTGGGACCTTTTTCTCTGCGTTCTCCGCCAGCGTAGGATAACACGCCAAAATCACCCGCGGCAGGAGTCTTTTTTTGTACATCCAGCCTCCTCCCCGTATAGGACACCTAATATACCACAACCTCGCATCTGCTTTGTTGAGCTGTCATCTTGTTTTCGTCTTCATGCGGATAACGTGCGCCGCCGCCTTGCGAACGTGCCCATCCCCATCGTGAACGAGAGTCTCTAATGACTCGACATCGACACGCCGCCCAAACTCTTGCACTAGCTTGCACGCCCAGACTCTATGCCGAGGCAAAGGGTCCGACACCCACTGGCTGAACAGGACCCTCCAGGTGTCCGTTGAAACCGTCTCAGCAAGGGTCCATGCAGCGGCCATGCGAACCTTTTTCTCCGGATCGTGAAGGTGGATCTCCAAAACAGCGTCAAAGTCCCAGGGCTGCCAGAGCCCCCCCAGGGCCTCAACCGCGACTTGGCGCGTCACTGAATCGGCAACGCCACACAATTCAACCACTCTCGAGTGGGCCTCTTGTAACCCCAGTGCTCGAACTGTCTCGCAGGCGGTCCTGACAACATACGCTGAACAATCGCTCAGGGCGTCAACAATGCCATCACCAAGCGACCGAGCGTCTGGGTGCAAACGGAGCGACTCGATCGCCACTCTGCGATATCGCCAATCTTCTGACTTCGCAAGTCGAGCCAAAACTTGGATGGCTCTCGGGTCATGACTTGCACCTAGCGCGATGCATGCCGCCCAAGCCTCTGGACCAGGCGGTGACAAGCGTGCACAAAGTGTCTCGAAACTTGCCCCGTACGGCACAGGTACTCCATTCAATAGCTCAGGACCAATCGTCAACGCTACTCACCATGAAGCTCGAAGTAGGAATAAACATGTCATTCTCCCCCCCCCCACCACCCCCTCACCCCACCGAAAACCGATACACCGTGCTGTGCTCATACGTCTCGCTCGGATCCAGAATACACGACGGAAAATTCGCATTGTTCGGCGTATCCGGATAATACTGCGTCTCCAGACAGAACCCCGCATGCTTCTCATACGCGTGCCCCCCCTTGCCCACCACCGACCCGTCCAGAAAATTCCCCGTATAAAACTGCATCCCCGGCATCGTCGTCAGCACCTCCATCACCCGCCCCGTCGTCGGCTCATACACCCGCCCCGCCAGAGCCAACGAAGGCTCCCCCACCTTCTCCTCGTGACGCACCACGTAATTATGATCGTACCCCCCCAGCCCCGTCTCATCGGCCCGCTCCCCAATCCTGTGTGCACTGCGAAAATCCAACGCCGTCCCCGCCACCGACCCAATCTCACCCGTCGGTATCAAATCCTCCCCCACCAGCGTATACCGATCCGCATGGATCGTCACCTCATGCCCCAGCACATCCCCGCCCCCCGCCAGATTCCAATACGTATGATTCGTCAAGTTCACCGGCGTCGGCTCATCCGTCAACGCCCGGTAATCTATCCGCAGCTCATTATCATTCGTCAGCCGATACGTCACATACACCGACAGATTCCCCGGATACTCCTCCTCCCCGTCCACACTACGATAGATAAAACGCACCGACACCTCATCCTCCGTCTGCATCGACTGGGCCGACCAAATCACCTTGTCAAAACCCCGCATCCCCCCGTGAAGATGGTTAGGCCCCGCATTCGTCGCCAACTGATACGTCCGCCCGTTCAACTCGAATCGACCCCTCGCTATGCGGTTCGCACACCGGCCCACCGTACTGCCAAAGTAAGGCGTCCCCGCCAAATACCCCGCCAGACTCTCACACCCCAACACCACATCCCCAGACACGCCCCCCTTCCCCGGCACCTCCAGCGACACCAGCGTCGCCCCATACGTCATCAACCGCGCCCTCGCACCCGCGTCGTTCGTCAGCGTGTACAAATCCACCCAGTTCATCTCCGCCGTCTCGCCCCATTGCTCCTTGGTTACGTCCATCGCTGACTTCTCCTGCTACGCCCCATCATGACCGTACCCGACCATCTCGTCGCCCAAACCCACAGCCTGCTCCTCTTGCCCGCCGCGCATGCCCTCTCACCAAAATCCCGCTCCTACTCCACCCCCCAATTCTACCAGAACCGCTCACCCCGCAAAAGCCCACGTCCCCGCCTTTTCAGACTGGCTTGCCCGTATGCAAGTGCCGAAGCGCCCGGCCCACCACATAGAAAAGCAACACCACATATTCAAAACGCTCCGCGCCATACTCCGCCGTACGCGCCAAAGACTCATCCAGCAGCACCCGCAAAGGCATCGGCAACCGCTCCAGCGGCAAATGCCCCACAAAACCCCGCAACGCGACCAGCCCCTCCTCCATATCACCCCTCGCAAACATGTCCGAACACCGCTCCGCCCGTACCCTCAAACGGCCCATACGCCCGCCCTCTACAAACGTCAACGCCCGCCTGTAATGACGCACTATCTGCGACGCCGACGTCGCTGAATCATCCAGCAAACGCCGACGCAACCGAATGTAGTGCGGCTCCGTACTCACAATCCGCGCCACCGCAAAAGCCAGCTCCTCACGTGACGTCGGCTCGGACGTCTGACGCAACAACGCCAATATATCCGCCAAAGACTCCTGGTCCCGCAACGCCCCCAACCCCGTCGCATACGCAATACGAAGACTCACGTCCGGCTCCGATAACAGCCGCTCCCGGAAAAGCGCCCGCGAATCCTGATCACCCAGCAACGCCAACGCCCGCGCACTCCTTGCCCGTAGCAACGGATAGTCGCTCAGCAGCATCTCCCGCATGGGTAGTATCGCCGACGGGTCACCCAGCTTGCCCAACGCCCACGCTGCCGCCACACTCAACTCCGGCTGGTCACCGTCCAGTACCACCAGCAATGCATCCACCAACTGCGGATGGCTCGGCAGATGCGCAATCGCTATGATCGCCTCGTAACGAACGTTGAAACTCGGATCACTCAACGCCTCGATCAACTCGTTCGCGCTCAGCAGTGTCCTGGCGTGACCCAGACGTTCCGTCGTCAACACCCGGTCCGATTCCCCCCGTGCCCACCGATATCGCAGCAACGACGTAAACGCCATCAGAGGGTTGCCGTGCAGAAACATCCCCACGAACGTCGGCGTCGCCAACGCCCCGTCCCGATGAATACGCGTTAATACCAACAGCGACACCAATAACACCACCCACACCGTCCCGAAAAACGGCGTGAACTGGTCAATCGTAAACGTGAACACCCGCTTGTCCAGACCGCCGCAATAGTCCAAAAACCAACCCGCCAACAGGGGACCTGCCCCCGCCAATAGACCAAACCACGCATAAAACACCGCCATGTAAGGCGTCTTCCGCTCCGGCGGCACTGCCGTCACAAACAAGTACCGGCTAAAACCCACAGTCCATCCTATATTCGCTACGCCCGCCAGAACCGCCACACCCATCGCCGCCATCCGCGACCACTCCCCATGCCGCGGCATCAAAAACCACAACACCGGCAACGACAACGACACACCCAGCGACACCAGCATCACCGGCTTCGAACCATAACGATCCGACGTCCACCCCCACAAGAAACACGATAGAATAGCGCCCGAATATTGCGCCACGTCCAGCCAAACCACCTCGCCCGCACCCAACCCCACCTTCTCCCGCATGAACAACGGCACAAAAGAAAAAAGCGACGTCAAGCCTAACGTCGCCAGACCAAGACCCAATATGAAATATACATAATTGCGATCCCCCAACGTCGCATACATCGTCTTGAACGCCCCCAGCAACCCGTTCTCCTGACGCACCGCCGAACCCCCAGGCACAAAACCGTACAACACCACCGAAACCACCCCAAATGCCAACCCCACCCCCATCAGCACCATAAACCGCCCCAAACCCGGGAAATGCCCGATCACATAACCCGCCGTCGCCACCGTCACCAGCACCGCCGCCGTCGCAATCAGCGTGTTCACCGCACTGAACTTGCCCCGTATCTTGTTCGGCACGATCTCCTGCGTCCAACTCCACACCGCCGTCTCCGCCGCCGCCCGCGATAATGAAAACACCCCCAGAACCACCGCCACCCACCTGAACGCCGCGTCCACCCCGTAACGTTCCAGTATCAGCGGTGCCGCCAACATCAACGAGAATATCACCTTGCGCAGACCAAAAAAAATCAGGAAACTTCGCTTGAGACCCACACGCGCCAACAGCGGCGCTACAAACAACGCCGCAATCTGAGAAAACGGGATCAACCCCAACAGAAGACCGATCCGCGTCTTGTCAAACCCCAGCTCATTCAAAAACAGAATGAACACCGCCCCCATGAACGTCAACACGCAAAACGTGCTGTTCGTGCTCGATGCCGCCATCAAGAAAGGCAGCCGACGAATCTTCTCCGCGTCCGTCAACACCCGCACCCCACTGCCGCCCGCAGAAGGCTTTCCTTCAACAATCTCTGTGAGCATGGCACGTCTCCCGGCAACCCGGCAAAGGCGATTCATTGACCAAGGACCTCCCGAGGCCCAAATCACCGCGCGTGACTGTACTGGCCCCCTACCGCCCACGCAACCCCCTTACGACACCACCTGCCATTTTTCAAAACTCCCATTTCCCTCTTGACGCCAAACCAAGCCCCAGATACACTAACGGGTTAAATCGCCCGGGGCGATACAAATATCCGTAAGTGTCTTGTACACCAATACATAGCAAGGGTGGCTTCATGAACGACAAAATCATCGGCCAAGGTATTACTTTCGACGACGTCCTGCTCGTGCCAAGCCGCAGCGACCTGCTGCCCAGCCAGGCCAACACCCAGACCCAACTCACACGCAACATCACCATGAACATCCCCCTCGTCAGCTCACCCATGGACACCGTCACCGAGTCCGCCCTCGCCATCGCCCTCGCCCAGGAAGGCGGCATCGGCATCGTCCACAAAAACCTCTCCATCGAACAGCAGGTCCGAGAAGTCGACAAGGTCAAACGTAGCGAAAACGGCGTCATCCTCGACCCCGTCACCCTCGGCCCCAATGACAAGGTCGCACACGCCCGCGCCCTCATGACCGAATACAACATCAGCGGCGTGCCCATCGTCCTCGAAAACAAACTCGTCGGCATCATCACACGACGAGACCTCACCTTCCTCGAAGACTACGACAAAACCATCGACTCCGTCATGACCAGCGAAAACCTCGTCACCGGACCACCCCAAACCACCCTCGAAGACGCCGAAGCCATCCTCAACAAACACAAAGTAGAAAAACTACTACTCGTCAACCCCGACCGCTCCCTCGCAGGCCTCATCACCATGCGCGACATCGAACGCATACACCAGTACCCCAACACCAACAAAGACTCCCGAGGCCGGCTACGCGTCGGCGCCTCCATCGGCGTCCACGACTTCGAGCGACTCGAACAGCTCATCGCCAAAGACGTTGACCTCATCGTCGTCGACTCCGCACACGGCCACTCCAAAAACGTCATCGACACCGTCAGACAGATCCGAAAAAAATACGACATCGACATCATCGCTGGAAACGTCGCCACCGCCCAGGCCACCCGCGACCTCATCGAGGCCGGCGCCGACACCATCCGCGTCGGTATCGGCCCCGGTGCCATCTGCACCACACGCGTCGTCTCCGGCGTCGGCGTCCCCCAAGTCACCGCCGTCATGGAATGTGCTAAAGAAGCTGACAAACACAACGTCCCCGTCATCGCCGACGGCGGCATCCGCCACAGCGGCGACATCACCAAAGCACTCGCCGCCGGAGCCTCCTCCGTCATGCTCGGCTCACTCTTCGCAGGCCTCGAAGAAGCCCCCGGAAAACTCGTCATCTACAAGGGCCGACGCTTCAAAGAATACCGCGGAATGGGCTCACTCGGCGCCATGGTCACCGGCACCGCCGAACGCTATGGCCAATCCTCCAAAAACGCACCCAGCAAACTCGTACCCGAAGGCGTCGAAGGACGCGTGCCCTATCGCGGCACACTCGCCGAATACCTCTATCAACTCGTCGGTGGCCTCCGCGCCGGCATGGGCTACTGCGGCGCCCCCAACATCGAAAAACTAAGACAAAAGGCCCAGTTCATCAGAATCTCCGCCGCCTCCGTCGTCGAAAGCCACCCCCACGACATCGCCATCACACACGAATCACCCAACTACCACAGCATCGCCGATTCCATGGAATTCTAACCTTCTTGAGGTCGCCATGAGCAAGGATGCAAAACATCACAAAACGAGCCTATTGACTCTGCTGGCCCTCGCCACCCTCACCATAGGCTGCCAACACCCCGCCGAACGAAACGCCGCCAACAACAACCCACCAGCACTGCTGGCGAACAATCGTCAACAACCCTCCGCCGCCCACTCCCGCCCACAACGACCCTGGCCCCAACAAACCCGCTACTTCCACAACGTCGCCGTCAACCACCCAACACTCTACCTCCAGGGCCCCTGCGAAAACACCCCAGAAGACGGCTACTTCAACACCTGGAACAAACAAAACGCTCTCGCTATGCCCGCCTGCCCCGCCATCTTCCTCGCCAATACCATCCTCTGGCCCGCCCGACTCGCATGCACCCCCCCCTGGAAATCCCAAACCAGCCACGCAAACCTCCACACCATCCAACCCACCTACGCCCCACAACCATACGACTCAAACGCTACCCAAAACGAACCCTGGATGCACGCGACACCCTCCCGGAAACCAATGCGCCAGACAAAACCCCAACAATGAAATCTGAATTCCGTAGCATGGGCGACTTGTTACCCATGCCGAATCTGCTAAAGGAAATCAACTTTGGAAGAAACCATCGTCATCCTCGACTTCGGCAGCCAGTACGGCCAACTCATCGCACGACGCGTACGCGAAAACAACGTCTATAGCGAAATCTGCCCACACGACACCTCCTTCGAAAAACTTCAGCAGAAAAACCTCAAAGGACTCATCCTCAGCGGCGGACCCGCCAGCGTCTACGCCGAAAACGCACCACGCTGCGACCCACGCATCTTCGAACTCAACGTCCCCGTCCTCGGCATCTGCTACGGCATGCAGATCGGCTCACAACTCCTCGGCGCAAAGGTCGACGTCGCCCACGCGAGAGAATACGGCTCCACCAAACTGACACTCCAGAAAAACGACGCGCTACTCGCACACCTCTCCGGAGAAAAAACCGTCTGGATGAGCCACGGCGACCAGGTCAACCTCCTCAACGACGACTTCATGCCTCTCGCCGCCACCGATACCTGCCCCTACGCCGCCGTCAGACACAAAACCACTCCTTTCTTCGGCGTCCAGTTCCACCCCGAAGTCACACACACACCCTGCGGCGACCAGATCTTCCATAACTTCCTCTACGATATCTGCCACTGCCAAGGCAACTGGCGCATGGGCAACGTCATCGAACAGGCCTGCGAAAATATCCGCAAAAAAGTCGGCACCAGCACCGTCATCTGCGGCCTCAGCGGTGGCGTCGACTCCTCCGTCACCGCCGCCCTGCTCCACCGAGCCATCGGCCAACAACTCGTCTGCATCTTCGTCGACAACGGCCTCTTGCGAAAAGGAGAACGCGACTATGTCGAATCAACCTTCCGCGATCACTTTCACCTGGACCTGCACGTGGTGGACTGGGCCCAACGCTTCCTCGACCGGCTGGCCGGCGTTACAGATCCTCAAAAAAAGCGCATCATCATCGGACACGAATTCATCGAAGCTTTCCGCAGTGAAAGTGATCGTATCCCCAATGCTAAGTTCCTCGCCCAAGGAACTCTCTACCCCGACGTCATCGAAAGCGGAAAAAAAGACGGTAATCCAGCGGCCAACATCAAACTCCACCACAACGTCGGCGGACTACCTGAAAAACTGGGCTTTAAACTGATTGAACCCCTCCGAGACCTCTTCAAAGACGAAGTCCGACTACTCGGCGAACAGCTCGGCCTGCCCGAAACCATGGTCTGGCGACACCCCTTCCCAGGTCCGGGCCTCGCCGTTCGCATCGTCGGCGATATCACCCAACCCCGACTCAACATCCTACGCGACGCCGACGAAATCTTCCTCGAAGAAATTACCGCCGCAGGCCTCTACCGCCAAATCGGACAAGCCTTCGCCGTCCTCCTGCCCGTCAGCTCCGTCGGCGTCATGGGCGACGACCGATCCTACGAAAACGTCATCGC
>Ga0180429_10005158_pt1 | contig 10377 bp, 10 predicted proteins | sample SS_ome_FD_132428 | JGI IMG/M metagenome (GOLD analysis project Ga0180429, IMG submission 132428) | Hypersaline lake sediment archaeal communities from the Salton Sea, California, USA - SS_1_S_1 metaG | ecosystem: Environmental > Aquatic > Non-marine Saline and Alkaline > Hypersaline > Sediment ...
CAGTCCGACCGTGCCTGCGATTGAACTTCCTTGCATATCGAGAACAGACGCTTTGCATGATGTGAGCGAGGGGCTCTCGACCCACTCTGACGGCCAAATGTGCATGATTCGACATCAGGCAAAAGGCGACAATCTGATACTCAAAACGTTGAATGCTCTTTTCCAGAAAAGCATAAAATATCTGGCGATCGGCATCGTCCAGGAATATACTCTGCCCGCCGTTACCGCGGACAATTGCATGATACAGGGCTTTTTCGAAGTGAATTCTCGGTTTGCGTGCCATGGAAATTTCTCCTTTCAGGTGTCTGACACCTTTTGATATTTTGAAAGCCTGACACCGGTTAGTTGTTGAGGAGGCCTTCGCGGGCGAACGAGAAGTAGCCGCTGCCGCCGACGATGAGGTGGTCGAGGACGCGGATCTCCAAGCGCGCGAGGAGGTCCATGAGGTCCTGGGTGAGGCGCATGTCCTCGGGGCTGGGGCGGACGTGGCCCGACGGGTGGTTGTGGGCGAGAATCAGCGCAGCGGCGTTCTCCTTGAGGGCCTCGATGATTATCTCGCGCGGATGGACGGTGCTCGAGGCGACGGAGCCGCGGAAGAGCTCGCGGTAGGCTAGGACGCCGTGCTTCTGGTCGAGGAAGATGACGGCGAAGACCTCGTGCGGCAGGTCCCGCATGCGGGGCCTCAGGAAGCGGTAGGCCTCCTCGGCTCCGGCCAGGCTCTGGGGCTTGTGAAACTCCTCCTCGGCCAAGCGCCGGGCCAGTTCCAGGGCTGCCGCGACGCGAACGGCGCGCGCCGGGCCGAGCCCTTCGAGCGCCTGCATCTCCCTCAGCCCCGCCCTGGAAAGCCCTCGCAGGGACCCGTGGCGGGAGAGCAGTTCTCCGCCCATCTCCAGGGCTGACTTCCCCGAAACCCCCGAGCCCAGCAGCACGGCCAGCAGTTCCGCGGTGCTGAGCACAACCGTCCCCTTGCGCAGGCAGCGCTCCCGGGGCCTCTCTTCCAACGGCATTTCCTTGATCGTCATCGAACACATGGGTCACCTCCTGCCGAAGGAGGGTGCAAGGCCGAGGCCAGGCCTCCTGAGCCGACCCCGATGGACCCAAAACGAGCCAGATTGAACTAAGTGGTTTTCTGTCAATGGTTAGGGGCTCAGGTCCGGTCTGCACTCAGAGCGGAAAGGGGAAACGGGCGGTTCCTCCTTAACATCCTCATGTCAAAGGACTTATGTTCACCCCCCCCTTTCGGCGGAACTCCCGCGCCTCCTTCCCTCAGATCCAAGGAATCGCATTCGCCTTTCCTTACATTGCTTTTTCACCTCTTCGCCCCTCCTGGCACGCTCCGTGAAAGAACGGGGGCGTGGCCCGGCCCGAGGAAAGGAGGCGGAAACGGAAAGGGGGGCCACGACGGGAACGATTCGAAAACGCACCGGAAGAACGCAGACGAAACCAGCCGCCGCAGCGCGGCACACAGACCAAGGAGAGAACCATGACCCTGAAGAAGACCCTCGCCGCATTCGCCCTCGTGACCCTGTGCCTCTGCTCCACCGTGGGAGCTTACGCCGGGGACACCGCCGAGGCCCCGAAGAAGACGTCCGCCGCCAAGGCCCCGGCCGTCAAGGTCAGCATCAACTCCGCTACCGCAGAGCAGCTGGAGGCGCTCCCGCGCATCGGACCCAAGACGGCCCAGCGCATCGTGGAGTACCGGAAGGCCCACAAGAGCTTCCGTACCGTCGACGAACTGCTCAACGTGAAGGGCGTGGGGCCCAAGGTTCTCGAGAAGATCCGCCCCCACGTCACGCTGTAGGCCAAAGAGCCCGGGGGCGGGGTTCTACCGCCCCCGGGGGCCTTCCCTCCTCAATCCAGACACATAGGGGGAAACGAGATGATGAAGCGCGACGACGGCGGAAAAGAAAGCTTGAGGAAGAAGCGCCTCGGCGGCATGACGCTTCCCGAGGCGCTCGTGGTGCTGCTGATCCTCGCAGTCCTGTGCACCTGCGGTTTCGCGGCCATGGGGCGGGTGATGGTCCAATCGTCCGCTCGGACCATCGCCGTGACCTTCGAGGCCCTCGTGGCCAAAGTCCAGACGAGGGCCATCCAGACTCGGCGGTACTCGGGCCTTGTCTTCGAGGAAACCGACCGGGGCGTCGAGGCGCGTCCGTACCGGGACGGGAACTGGAACGGCATCACGCGGGCCGACATCGCCGCGGGTCGGGACACGCCCCTCGGGCCGGCCGTGCTGCTCAAGGGGGAAGCCGCCCGGATCGGCGTCCCGGAGAACCTGACCCGCGATCCGGCGGGCGCACCGCTGGGACCCGGCGACGCCGTCCGCTTCGGGCGTGGGGACATCCTCAGCTTCGGGCCCACGGGCACGGCCACGCCGGGCAGCCTCTACGTGGCGTGCGGCCCCGAGGAGGCCTGGGCCTTCCGGGTCTGCGGCCTGAACGGGCGTGTTCGCGTCTACTGGTGGCGGAACGGCCTCTGGACCCTCCAGGAGACCCGGTAACTCTCGTACCGAACCGCATTCTCTCCCCCTTCCCCCCGGACCCTGCCTTGAACCGACGGACCCCAAACACCTATACTTAAAAATAGACCCGGGGAGCCGGGAAGGGGGTCGAATGCGGCCGAACAGCCAGGGTCGGGTCATCGCACTCGGTGGGGGAACGGGACTCCCGGCCCTCCTCGAATCCCTCAAGCCTCCGCACGGAGGAGACGCGCCCTTCGGCAGCGTCAGCGCCGTCGTCACGGTGATGGACGACGGGGGGTCCTCCGGCCGCCTGCGCAGGGACCTCGGAACCCTTTCCCCCGGGGACATCCGCAACTGCCTCATCGCCCTCTCCGACGCGCCCGAGACCATGCGGCGGATTTTCCAGTACCGGTTCGAGAGCGGCGAGCTGGAAGGCCACTCCCTGGGCAACCTGTTCATCGCGGCCCTGGCGGACCTCTCGGGGGATTTCGCGAGCGCCGTCTCGCAGCTCCACGAATTCCTCGCCATCCGCGGGCGCATCTACCCGTCCACGCAGGACAACGTCCGGCTCGTGGCCGAGCTGGAGGACGGCTCGGAAGTAATCGGGGAAGCCGCCATCCCCCGCTCCGCCCGATCGATCCGGCGCCTCCGGCTCGATCCGCAGGACTGCCATGCCCTTCCGGAAGCCTGCGACGCCCTCGCCCGCGCCGACCTGATCCTCCTCGGTCCCGGCTCCCTCTACACCTCGGTGCTCCCCAACCTGCTGGTGAGGGATCTGGCCGATGCCATCCGCGCCTCCCGCGCCCGGAAGGTGTACTGCTGCAACCTGGTGACCCAGCCGGGGGAAACCGCGGGATTCACGGCATCCCGCCATGCGGCCATCCTGCTCGAACACTGCGGAGAGGGGTTGTTCGACACCGTCCTGTGCAATCGAGAACCCCTCCCCCCGGCCATGGAAAGGGCCTACGAACGAACAGAGGCGGCCCCGGTGGAGGTCGATGCCCTCGCCCTGAGGCGGATGGGCCTCTGCATCATCGAGGCCGACCTCCTGGCGGAGGGGAACCAGGCACGCCACGATCCCGCCAAGCTGCGAAAGGCGCTGGCGGATCTCGCCCGTTCCGCCGTCGAGGTCGCCTGACAGGAATCCGGGGCCGAACCCACACGGAGATCGAACAACCATGACGAACGCATCTCATCGAACCCTCATCGTCCTGGCCGCTGGCAAGGGCACCCGCATGAAGTCCCCCCTCGCCAAGGTTCTCCACCCCTTCCTGGGCAGGCCCCTGCTCTCCCATCTGCTCGAAACCCTCTCCCCGCTGAAGCCCGACGCCCTGCTCGTCGTGACCGGCCACCAGGCCGATTCGGTCGAAGAGTTGCTGGGGCCCTCCGGCGCAACCCCCATCCGGCAGGAACCCCAGCTCGGCACCGGCCACGCCCTCATGTGCTGCCGTGAAGAGTTGGAGAAGTTCGGCGACACCGAGGCCCTCCTCGTCGCAGGCGACGTGCCCCTCCTCCCGGTCGACGAGTTGTCCGCGGGATGGAAGGCATTCTCCGAATCCGCCGCCCCCGCCTCGGTGGTGACCATGGAACCGGAGGACCCCACCGGGTACGGCCGCATCCTGCGGAACGATGCGGGCTCGCTCGCGCGAATCGTGGAACACCGCGACGCCGACGATGGCCAGCGGGCCGTTCTGGAGGTCAACTCCGGCGTCTATTTTTTCCGCCCGAAAGAGATCCTGCCCCTGCTCGACCGCATCGGGCAGGCCAACGACCAGGGAGAGTTCTACCTCACCGATCTCTTCGAGCTTCTCGCGAAAGAGGGCCGCCCCGCCCTGTGCCACCGGGCGGCCGAGCCCCACCGATGGCTGGGCGTGAACTCTCAGGCCGAGTTGGCGCGGTGCGCCGACATCGCCCGCGGGGAGATCGTGAATCGCCTGATGGATGAAGGGGTCACCGTCCTCGACCCGGCCACCGCCTGGGTCGACGCCGCCGTCCGCATCAGGCCGGGCGCCGTGCTCCATCCCTTCGTGCGCATCGAGGGGACCACCGCCCTCGCCGCCGGAGTCCAGGTGGGTTCCTTCACCACCGTCCGGAACTGCAGCGTGGGCCCCGGTACCGTCATCAAGGAGAACTGCGTCCTGGAGGACTCCGAGGTCGGCGCCGGCTGCATCCTCGGCCCCCTCTGCCACACGCGGCCGGGCACGGTCCTCGAGGACCGGGTCCACCTCGGGAACTTCGTGGAAACGAAGAAGTCCACGCTTCGCGAAGGCGTCAAGGCCAACCACCTGAGTTACCTGGGCGACGCCTACGTGGGTTCCGGCAGCAACATCGGCGCCGGGACGATCACCTGCAACTACGACGGCGTCCACAAGCACCCCACCACCATGGGGGAGGGTGTTTTCATCGGCAGCGACACCCAGCTCGTGGCGCCCGTGAAGCTGGGCGACGGCGCCTACGTGGGCGCCGGAACCACCGTTACGAAGGATGTACCCGCGGGCGCCCTCGCCATTTCCCGGGTGCCCCAGAAGAACGTGGAGGGGTGGGCGGAACGGAAAAAGAAGCGGAAGGCGAAGGGCTGACGCTCCTCCGCCGGCGCGCCGCGAACCGGCGGCGAACCAACCCGTGAGGGAATGCCATGTGCGGAATCGTCGGATACATCGGAACCAAGAACCCGCTGCCCATCATCATGGAGGGGCTCAAGCGCCTGGAGTACCGCGGCTATGACTCCGCCGGGGTCGCAGCCGTGGACGGGGACGCCCTTCACACCCAGCGCGCCGCCGGCAAGATCGTCAACCTCGAAGAGAAGCTCCTCACCGACCCCATCTCCGGCTCCTACGGACTCGGTCACACCCGGTGGGCCACCCACGGCCGGCCCACCGAGGAGAACGCCCATCCCCACACCGGCTGCAAGGGCCAGATCGTCGTGGTCCACAACGGCATCATCGAGAACTACCTGCCCCTCAAAGAGGAACTGAAGGCCAGTGGCCACGTCTTCAAGACCGAGACCGACACCGAGGTCATCGCCCACCTCCTCGAAGACGAGAGCGACGACCTGGCCGAGGCCATGCAGTCCGTCTGCAAGAAGCTCACGGGCATCTTCGCCGTGGCCGCCGTGAGCGTCCGCGATCCCGACCGCATCGTCGCCGCACGCATGGGCCCCCCGCTGGTGGTGGGCCTCGGCGAGGGCGAGAACTTCGTGGCCTCCGACGTCCCCGCCATCCTCCACCACACGCGCGACATGGTCTTCCTCGACGACGGCGAGGTGGCCCTGGTGACCCCCGAGGGGGTGCGGTTCACCGATTTCGACGGCAACCCCCTGGCGAAGGATGCCACCCGCATCACCTGGGATCCGATCCAGGCGGAGAAGGCCGGCTTCAAGCATTTCATGCAGAAGGAGATCTTCGAGCAGCCCCGCGCCATCCAGGAGACCCTCGTGAGCCGCGTGTCCCTGGAGCAGGGCCGGGTCTACCTCCAGGAGCTGAACCTCACCCCTGAGGTGGTGCGGTCCCTCGACCGTATCGTGCTCGTCGCCTGCGGCACCTCCTGGCACGCCGCCCTCTGCGGCCGCTATATGATCGAAGAGCTGGCCCGCATCCGCGCCGAGGTGGACTACGGATCCGAGTTCCGCTACCGCGATCCCCTCCTTGACGAGAACACCCTCTGCGTCTTCATCTCCCAGTCGGGCGAGACGGCCGACACCCTGGCGGCGCTGCGCGAGGCCAGGGAGAAGGGCGCCCGGACGGCCGCCATTTGCAACGTCGTGGGCAGCATGATCACTCGCGAGGCGGAGGGCACCTTATACACCCACGCCGGCCCCGAGATCGGCGTGGCCTCCACGAAGGCCTTCACGACGCAGCTTACAGGCCTCCACCTGCTGGCCCTCTACCTCGGCCAGTGCAAGGGCCTCCTCGACGAGGAGAAGATCCGTGCGCACCTCGAGGCCCTCCAGCGCATCTCCTCCCAGGTGGAGGCGGCCCTCGACCTCGAGCCCCACATCGAGCGGATCGCGCGGCAATACATGAAATACAAGGACTTCCTCTACCTGGGCCGGGGCATCCACTACCCCATCGCCCTCGAGGGCGCGCTGAAACTCAAGGAGATCTCCTACATCCACGCCGAGGGCTACCCCTCCGGCGAAATGAAGCATGGGCCCATCGCCCTCATCGACGAGAACCTGCCCACGGTGGCCCTCGCTCCCCGCGATCCCGTCTACGGCAAGATCTTCTCCAACCTCAAGGAGGTGAAGGCCCGGGACGGCAAGGTCATCGTCATCGCCGACGAGGGAGACGAGGAGATTCGGAACGTGGCCGACGAGGTCATCCACATCCCCAAGACCACCGCCCTGCTGACGCCGGTCCTGAGCGTCGTGCCCCTCCAACTGCTGGCCTACCACATCGCCGTGAAGCGCGGCTGCGACGTGGACCAGCCCCGCAACCTGGCCAAGAGCGTCACCGTGGAGTAGACGATGAAAAGAACCGCCTTCCTTCCCGCCCTCCTCTTCGCCGCCCTGCCGCTGTGCCTCGCCGCCGGCAACATCTTCGAGGCGACGTACGCAAGCGAGGCCCAGGTGAAGGTCTACGTCGCCGACTACAAGAGCGAGGCCGACCTCTGCGTCTACGTGGCCGACTACTCCTCCGAGGCCCGCGACAGCGACGCCGTCTGGTACTACGTGAAGTACAAGAGCGAGGCCGACGCCACGATCGTCTTCGTGAAGTACAAGAGCGAGGCAGACCTCGTGATCCACTTCGTGAAATACAAATCCGAAGCGGGCTGGCAGAAGTCCAACGAGTGGCGGGGGCGCCTGCGCCGCAAGTCTTGACGCTTCCTACCCGCGCGTCACCCTGAGATTCGAGCCCCACTTTTCCCTGTCACTGCGAGGAGCGCGAAGTGCGACGCGGCAGTCTCGACGGCCGCACGGAATCGCGAACGCAATCGTACCAATAATGCAGGTACAATGACCCGCGAACCCGAAGGGAGGCATCGACCGTGGACGCCTGGACGAGCATCGTAACCGGATGGCACTGGGGACTTTCGGGATGGACGATCCTCTCCATCAGCGCCGAGATCCTCGCCGTCCTATCCATTCCCTCGGTGCTCCTCCAGCGCCGCGGCCAGCCGCGGGCGGCCCTCTCGTGGATTCTCGGCCTCATGGCCCTGCCCTTCTTCGGCGTGCTCCTGTGGTGGGGCATCGGCCGCAACCACCTGAAGCGAAAGCGCGAGGAGAAGGCCCAGGCCCACTGGCCCGTGGCGAAGGGCTTCGCCTCGCTGCGGCGCTACGGACTGGACGAGGAGGCGGCGGCCGAAGACGGATTCCTCCCCCTCGAACGGATCCCCGAGGAGGAGTCCTACGGCGTATTCCCCGCCATTCCCGGCAACCGGGTCCGCATCCTCCTCGACGGCGAGCAGACCTACGGCGCCCTCGAGGAGATGGTTCGCTCCGCGAAGCACCACATCCATTTCCTCTTCTACATCTGGCGGCCCGACGCCGTGGGCATTCGCTTCCGCGACCTGCTCACGGAAAAGGCGGAGGAGGGCGTCGAGGTGCGCATCCTCTGCGACGCAGTGGGCAGCGGGGCCTCCCGGGGCGGGTTCTTCGAACCGGTGGAACGGGCGGGCGGCCGGGTCGCCTTCTTCATGCCCGCCCAGATCTTCCGCCGCCGCCTGACCCTCAACTTCCGGAACCACCGCAAGATCGCCGTCGTGGACGGCCGCGCCGCCTACACCGGCGGCCTCAACCTCGGGGACGAATACGTGAAGGCGTGGCGGGACCTCGGCCTCCTCATCGAAGGCCCCGCCGTGACCCACCTCCAGGAAATCTTCGCGGACGACTGGCACTACGCCGCGAAGGAACGCCTCGGGCCATCCGGTTACACCCGGTTCGTCGAAGGCCTCTCCGGGGGCGGTGCCTCCTGCCAGATCATCGCGGGCGGGCCCGATTCCCGGCACAACCCCACCCACGATGCCTTCTTCATCGCCATCACGCGCGCCCGCAGGCGCATCTGGATCACCAGCCCATTCCTCATCCCCGACACCGCCATTCAGACGGCACTGCGCACCGCCGTCTACCGCGGCGTGGACGTCCGCCTCCTCGTGCCTCGCAAGACCGATGCGCCGCTCACCCAGACGGCCGGCCGGTCCTTCTACCCGGCGCTGCTCTCAACGGGCGTGCGGATCTACGAATACCTCCCCGGAATCCTCCACGCCAAGCTCTGGATCTTCGACGGAGACCTCGCCTCCGTGGGCAGCGCCAACCTCGACACGCGCAGTTTCAAACTCAACTTCGAGACGACATGCTTCCTGGGAGGCCGGGATCTCACCCGGAGGCTGGCAGACATCTTCGAGCGCGACCTTCTCCAGAGCGAGGAGATCACCCTCGAACACCTCAAGGCCCGCGGCGCCGCCTCCAAGATCCTCGAGTCGGCCACCCATCTCCTCGCGCCCCTGCTCTGACCGTCCCCTTGTCGTTTCGGCCGGAGAGCGCATTGCCGTCGCGAGGGTTTCATTTGCCCGCGCTGTGCTATGATTGTCGTCGGCAGGGGGGGTCCGCATGAGTTACATCGTTCGTTTCGAACCGCGGCAGGGTTATCTCTATGCCCACATGTCGGGGCCGGAGTCCTTCGCCGAAGCCGTCCGCTTCTGGCAGGACCTGGCGTTCAGGGGACGGTCCGGGCGGTTTTCCCGCTTTCTCGTTGTCGACGAGGTGACGGGCCAACTCTCGACTTACGAACATTACGACATCAGCGTCACCGTGGCCGAGCTGTTTCGGGGCAAGCGGATCGCCTACGTGGACCCCAAGACCGCCACCTACGAGAAGAACGCCTTCGGAGAGAAGGTGGTCAGCAGCCGGGGGGTCATCGCCCGCATCTTCCGAAGCGAACCCGATGCCGCGGCCTGGCTGTTGGATCGGGACCCTCCCTGACCCGCGTCTCTCGCCGGATATCTCCCCATGCCGCCGCGCGGCGAAGGATGCGGCGGATTCCCGGGTGATCGTCCGGCCTCCGTTCCCCGGCCTTCCCCCGGAGTTGCCCTCGCGAGGCGCGGCGGCTAGAATGTTCTTTCAAATGGGGTATTTGGAAGGAGGCATGGAATGCAGTTGTGGATCGTCGACAAGGACGAGGAGGTCCACTTTCTCCACACGGTCAACGGGGAGTGCCACCTCAATCTGACCATGAACCCGCAGGACAAGTCCTGGCTCTTCCAGGTGACCGACCTGGGGACCTTCATCAAGGTCATGGGGCTCAATCAGCGGTGGAACCGGCTCTGCCCCAACTGCGCAAGCCACTTCTTCGACGTCCTCGACAAGACGGGGGCGGTGGAGAAGCCGGCATCGTGACCCGCTGCATCGAAGCGGTGCCCGGCATCGCCCCGAATATCACATGATGCGCATCGGGGCTCACGTCAGCGCGGCGGGCGGCGTCGAGAACGCACCCCTTAACGCCCGCGAGATCGGCGCTACGGCCTTCGCCCTCTTCGTGAAGAACCAGCGCCAATGGCAGGCGCCCCCCCTCACCGGGGCACAGGCGGAGGCCTTCCGCAGAAGCTGCCTCGAGTGCGGATTCGCCTCGGAGCACATCCTGCCCCACGACGGCTACCTCATCAATCTGGGCCATCCCGAAGCCGGGGGCATCGAGAAGTCCCGCGCCTCCTTTCTCGACGAGATGAAGCGCTGCGAAGCGCTGGGTCTCACGCGCCTGAACTTCCATCCCGGAAGCCACCTGAGGAAGATCTCCGAGGAAGCATGCCTCGAGCGGATCGCGGAATCCATCAACCGCACCCTGGACGCCACCGAGGGCGTGGCCGCCGTCATCGAGAACACGGCGGGCCAGGGGGGCTACATGGGGGCGCCCTTCGAGCACTTGGCCTTCCTCGTCGACCGGACCGAGGACAAGAGCCGCATCGGCGTCTGCCTGGACACG
>Ga0180429_10005159_pt1 | contig 10376 bp, 11 predicted proteins | sample SS_ome_FD_132428 | JGI IMG/M metagenome (GOLD analysis project Ga0180429, IMG submission 132428) | Hypersaline lake sediment archaeal communities from the Salton Sea, California, USA - SS_1_S_1 metaG | ecosystem: Environmental > Aquatic > Non-marine Saline and Alkaline > Hypersaline > Sediment ...
CGTCCATTTCGCAAACCGAATCAAGACATATATCTAATTCAGACAAGTGACGGTCAACGTCTTGAAGTTTCGCTAAACCACCGAGTCCTTGCAAATTCCCAATGGCATTCTGTAAGCGAGTTATCCGAGACTGTTTTTCCCGACGCTTACTTGACCAAGACGGAAAGCGACGATTTTTCAGACCTTCCCTTATCCGACGGAGACCATCTTCTGTCCATTTTGGACATTTCCCTTTTAGCGTCTCTGCAAGGTGTTCGGCGTTTGTGGAATACAATTCGAGATTCTCAATCCGGTTGTCGTCTTTTTTACCGTTGCGGTGATGGACAACTTCATCGCGTGTTAGGTATCGGCCAAGGTGTTCCTCCATCACTAGACGATGCTCTAGAACGTATTTTTTCGTGCGGTGAGTCGTTGGATGATCGGGGCTATAAACTTGCACATACCCGTCTTTATTTACTATGCGACCGCCCTTCCACTCTGGATGACCTTCGCCGCTTCTGGGACCAGTCCTCTGACATCTTATCCCGTGCTTCTTGCAAACCTTGTAGATCAGTTTCGCAGTCACGCGAGGATCAAGCACATTGCAAAGATGATCTGCAATCCACTGTTGAGTCTTCCCATCAACTTCAATCCACTCGCGGATTTGATCAACGGGGTATTCGATTTTATTATGTATCGGCATATGATGGTAAGGTAAAATACTTTTGCCCAGTTGTCAAGTCTGATTACCTCCGAAACGATGTTGTGTGGGACTTTGAGGTTGAGGACACACACAACTATTTTATTGGAAACATCGTCAATCACAACAGCGGAAAGAGTTTTTCAGCGGCAAGGATGGTAATGCAGGCTTTGCTTGAGAATCCGGGAACGGAAATTACGTGTTGGGCGCAGAACGAGGATGCAAGCATTGAGCGTCAACAGCCTTACCTATGGGAGATGCTGCCAGCAAAATACAAGACCAAGATGAAGGATGAGACATCCAAAATCAATTGGTCGAAAGCAAGCGGATTTACGGCAAAGAAGTTTATCCTGCCCAACGGCTCGGTATGCTATTTCAAATACTACTCTCAGTTCCAAAACGACGATACCATGATTGAGGGTGCGACGTTTGGTGCGCCAGAAAAGGAGTGTGGTTACGTAAACATTGGAACTTGGTGCGATGAATACCTTGGGGATGATACGCTTCTTGGACGTTTGCGTTCTCGTTGCGGTGACTACAATGCCAAGATTCTGTTGACCTTTACGCCAATGCGCGGTTACACGCCAACTGTGGGGAAGATGCTGGATGGTGCGTCTGTGCTTGAAGCCAAGAAAGCCGAGCATCCGGTTTTGGATGGAGAAATGATGCCATTGAGGATGAAGCCAAAAGACAAGCCAGAGGCTTCGGTGATTTTTTACCACTCAGACATGAACCCGTTTTCCAACTGGAAGCGTCTTTTCCGTAACAATGCGAACGAAGACAAGGCGACGGTCAAGAAAGTTCTGTATGGCTATCCAACCAAGAGCATGACGGCAATGTTTAGTTCGTTTAGCCACCACTCGCACGTTTACAATCCGGAAGAAAAGAAATATAACTTTGCCGACAAAAAGAAGTGGACGACTTACCAAGTCATTGACCCTGCCGGAACGAAGTCGTGGTGTAGTATATGGGCGTCTGTCAATGCCGATAAGGACATTCGTGTGTGGGCAGAGTTTCCAGACAGAGCAACGTATGGCGAGTGGGCGGTAGAGGGCAAGGCGGTTGTTAGGCAGGACGACTCTATCCAATGGAAGAAGGGGCCAGCGGCAGAGCATTGTGGTGGATTGTCGCTGCGCGATCTAAAGACGGAGTGGACCAAAATTGAGGACAAGGTTGAAGTTTACGAGCGAATCATTGACGTTCGGTTTTCACACAATCCAAAGCAAACCGCAGAAAGCGGAGACAAGACCCTTGCTGACGAGTTGGCAGAGATTGGGGTGTGGACAGTTCCAAGTGTTGGGGCAACAGAGGAAGTTGGATTGCCTTTAATACAACAAGCCCTAGCTTTGCCAGATAAGTCAAAGCCCTTTGATTACAACACCAACAGGCCACGGCTTATGTTTAGCGAGTCGGTTGGCAACTGTATATTCTCTGTTTTGAATTATTGCAAGAACGGAAAGAAGGACGAAGCACTCAAGGACTTCATTGACCTTTTGCGCTACCTTATGACGGCAGGAGGCGGCAACGGACCAGAACACTATGACGAATCAGCATTTAAACAGGAACGAACAACAGGAGGCTATTGATGAAACCTAAAGAATTGGCAAAAGAATATGGCGTAACAGCCATGCAGGTTGGGAAGCGGCGCAAGTCGTTCTTCCCCGACACCGAGGGCGGCGACCTTACCAAAGAAGAAGTTGCCGTGCTACGTGAATACTACGAGGGGTTGGACGACCTGGAAGAGCGTAAGGCTATGGAGGATGTCGTTAAACCCCGTTACGTTGAGGGGGTAATAACATACACCAAGCCCAATTGTAGGCGCGTAGAGGTGCGTTTACTTCCCAACTACGAGCGTATAATTGCCCTAATGCACACACCACACTGCAAACAATTTTTAATGAAGAAAACCAAATTTGAGGTTATTGAAGATGAACGAGGAAAACACTATCGACACGAATCACTGTCAGGCCGTGCGTGGCAATGTTAATTTAGAGGAGGGTTCGCGCCACGACTCCCTTGCTTGGCTTGCGTGGGAGCAGCTTCAACGCGGAATAGTTCGTGGCTCATCTAAGATGGACACCGAAGAAATAAGTTATTTTACAGGCATGAGTTACGATTCTGTCAAAGAAATACAAAAACAAGGTTTGATTAGATTTACCACATTAGTATAATACCCTTATGCAAGATGCACACCTTGAAGGGCTAACCTATGTCCAGAGTGAGCCGGATATGTTGGCCCTGCGTAGGGCTTACGATGACGACGTAAACGATTCCTCTGGTTTTTTTGACAACTGCGCGGATTCTTGGAATCAACGTCGTAACCTTTGGAACGGCAAAACCCGCGACCAAAAGAAACACGCTTTAGACGCAAAGCCCTGGCGTTTTGCTTCTGACCAAGAGGTTCCCGTCATTGATCCACGCATTAACACCCTTGTGGCGTTGATGATGAACGCCGTGAGGGACGGCAACCTTACAGCACAACCCGTAGGAAGTAACGACGTAGAACGTGCGGCTGCGACTTCCAACTTTATGCGCTGGTGTATCGACGCTTGGGTAGTAGGGTTCTACGACCAAATTGAGTTGACGTTGAACCATATGCTTGAGAAGGGTTATGCTGCTACGTTTGTAGGGTGGGAATCTAAGAAGCGCCAGCACCTTGAGCAGATTGACATTGAGCAAATTGCTGAGACTGCGCCAGAAGTTGCGGAAATGCTCATGGACGTTGACCGCGAGGAAGAGGTTATTGCTATGTTGCAAGAAACCTTTGAAGGTGTTAAAAAGTCTCGTGCGCGTAAGGCTCTTAAACAACTACGTAAAACGGGTGTGGCTGAAATACCTATTGTAGTTGGCGACATCAACCGTCCCTGCATCTGCGCACAAGACCCCGCTTCAGACATTATTATCCCGTCTTATACAATGGACGCAAGCAAGATGCACCGCGCCCACCTGCGCCACTTTATGACGGCACAGGACATTGAGAACATGGTTGCGGCTGACGAAGTGGACAAAAGGTGGGCAAAGGAAGTTATTGAAAACCACATGGGGGTAACACAATCAGAACTTGATGGTCCCTATGCTCAACGGGGTTACTACCACTACAACCGAAACTCTACATTGTTCGACAGCGGCAGCAAGGACGCCGAGGATCTGGTTGAGGTGGTGCGCACGTTCCAACGCTTTATCGACCCCGACGACGGCGCAGAAGGCATTTATCAAACCATTTGGTGTCCCAAGCAGGCAAAAACCGGCACAGATGACTACGGCAGCTTTGAACTGATGAATGGTTGGGACGAAATGCCGATTGCAATTACACCGCTTACACGGGACACCAAACGTATTCTTGACGTTCGCAACGTATCCAACTTACTGAAGGGCAATCAACGCCAAGCCAAGGTTACACGGGACTCATACATTGACCAAATGTCAATTGCCATGAACCCGCCACGCACACACCCTGCTGGACGTCCTGCGGCTCAATGGGGTGCAGGTGCAGACTTTGCTACCCGTCGTGGCGAAGAAAACCTCTACCGGACACTGGATCTTCCCGACACGCGTAGGGATGGTGTAGCACTTGAGGAATACCTGGACTCTGAGGCAGACAGAGTAATGGGACTAAGCTCTAATGACCCTGCCTCAATGACGCGTCAGCAATACTACATTAACCGCGCACTCTATCATGTATCGGAAGTTTGCCGGCTTATTTACAAAAACTATCAGAAGTTTGGCGACGACGAAATACACTTCCGCATCACGGGCGTTCCTGATCCGCAGACGTTCAACAAACTTTACAACGACGAAGAACTGGATGTCCGTATTGCTTACGATGCTCGTATGTCCAACCCCGAGTTTGTAGAAAAGGCTGTGCAAAACTTGATGGCCTTGGCGCAGAACGACCCCGATGGCACATACAACTCCCGAGAAATTAGGACTATCGCCGCATACATGACTGTTCCTCAGTTTGCGCAGCGCATTGTTCAGCCCGAAGGTGAGGCCAGAGAGCAAATTCTGAAGAAGGTGGCGATGGACATTAGTTTCATTGACAGTGGACAAGCGGTAAACGCACAGCCAAACGGCGCACGTGTCGCTCTAGACTACCTTTCTCAGTATGTTCAACAGCAGGACATTATGCTCAAAATGCAACAAGACCCTGCGTTTGCCGAGCGTCTTATGAACTATGCACAGGGCTACGAGTTCCAAATCAGTCAGCAACAGAACGCCACAATTGGACGTATTGGCGCAAGCCCCACACAACTTCAAGGAATCACTAATCAGTAATGGAGCAAGTAAGTTACGAAGACGCACTAGGGTATTTCCGCAAACTTGACCCACATTGGTCAGCAATGATTAAAGGATTACGCGATATGCGCGAGGGCGAACTGGCGAAGGTAAAGCGCAACTTAGACACACCCAACGTCCAGGACAGGGGCTACCTTGATATGCAACTATTTGCCAGAATTACCGCACTTGACGACATTATCTGTGAACTTGAGGCGGTTGAAGAACAGAACGACGATTAGTTAGATTTACCAAATCTGTATAATACAATTACGCGAACCTCATGCGTAGTTGAGTGTTATGACAGAAGCTAAATCAAACGACAACCCCGATGTCGTCCAACAAGTATCGGGTGAAGATCAGTTAGACGTCCAGAACCTTATCACTAAGGCTGCTGGTAACATACTGAACAAATCGTCCAAGGAAGAATCCAAGCCAGAGGAAACCGAAGAGACTGAAACAGTGGAGGACACGGAATCGACCGATAATGTAGGAGATACCGAGGAAGCCAAAACTGAGGAAGTCAACGAGGAAGAGACTAGCGGGGAAGAAACCGAAGACACCGATGTTCTTTCACAGATTGATTTTGACGCACTAAGTGACGACGACAAACAAGAAATTGCCAAAAGAGTAGGCAGCGGTGCAGGTAAAGAAATTGGAAAGTTGCGAAAAGAACTAGCGGAGGCCAAGAAACAATCCGAGGCTCTGCAATCACAACTGGAAGAAGGCTTTGCTCCCGCCGACGACAATCAATACGCAAAAGTAAAAGACGTAGCCAAACTCGACGACACAGAAAAGCAAATAAACCAAGCCCTTGAATACTACCAAGGCCGGGCATTAAGCGGTGATTGGGATGTTAATAATGAAGGAGACGAAGGTATATTTGACGGACAAGGCAAATTCTGGACCAAGGATGCCGTAAAACAAGGTGTTCTTGCTATGCAAAAGCAAACAAGGGATATTGCCCTACAGCGACAACGCATACGTGACTTAGGCGACATTGAACGCTACGAATCAAACGAGTTTGAGAAAACCAAAGAAGAACTTGCATGGCTTCAAGACGAAGACAGCGAGCAATTCAAGGAGTTCAAGAAGCTTACCGAAGATTCGGAACTAAAGCACCTGGAACGGGTAGCACCGAAATGGGGCAAACGCCTCAAGCGCATTCTGGCGCATTATGTTAATTCGGTTAGCGCACCCAAGCCCACGGGAAAACTAAACCTTCCGCTTAAACAAGCGAAGAAGATTGGTTCTGCAAGTAATGCTGCTTCAGCAAATCCGAACGGCAACAAGAGACGTGGCAAGGCAATGGAAAAAATCAACAGTGGAGACTATGGAGACGACGATTTAGCTGCAATGATGTTCGGTCGCTAATGGCGACTTAATTTAATCCTAACACTATACTATTATGCCAGCATCTAATACATATGATACTACAAATCTCGGTTCGGCTGTTGCCAATACCGAAGATTTGACACGTGGGGCGCACCTTATCTCTCCTGAGAACTCGCCCCTTTATTCGACCCTCGACAAAGAGCAAGCCACAGCCACTTTCCACGAGTGGATTTTGGACGACCTTGCTGCACCAGACGACACTGGTATTATCGAAGGCGCCGACGCCGAGTCCTTTGAGGACGCTTTCGGTGAGCAAGCCCGTGTAGGTAACTACCTCATGACCATTGAGCGCACAGCCAAGGTTACGGACGACCAAGAACTTGTTGATAACGCAGGTGGCGTAAACTTCGCTGGTGCGATTATGAAGAAGCTCAAGGAGTTGAATCGTGACGTTGAAAAGCGTCTTTGCTCAACTACTGCTCGCGACCCTGGTTCCAAGTCCACCGCTCGCCAAGCCGCAGGTTTTGGTGAAATGCTTGGTGGTTCTTCGACTGTGTTCCCGGCTGAATACGAGACTCCTGCTTCCAGCATCAGTTCTTCTGCTGTTTCGGAAAGCGTTGAGGACGGTATCATCCGTTCTATCTTCAACGAGTCTGGTGAGCGTCCGAACCTTCGCCTCTATGGTGACAGTCAGTTCCTTGCCGATCTGAACGCCGCTACAATGCGTCTTAACACCACAGGGACTGACGGAGCCGCACAGCGCGTTGCCGTCAACCTTAACGGTGAAAAGGGTGCGCTGAAGTTCCGCGTTCGCATCTACGAATCGCAGCATGGTGCTGTTGAAGTCTTTGACCTCAACCCGCAATGCACAAGCGACACCGCTAACAACGACACTGCCTTCTACATCAATCCTGCTTACGCTTGCGTTGCCGAGCTTGGTGGTTTGATCCAGAAGGAACTTCCCGATTTGGGTGGTGGTCGTCGTGTTCTGCTTCGCCGTAAGTTCTGCCCTGTGGTTAAAAACCCACGCGCACACGGCTATCGTTCAGCATCCTAAACTACGGAGGTAAAATACTATGAGCATTGCAAATAGCCCACTCAGCATCAACGAAAAGACTGGCGACTTCACACACGTTGCCGTCTTTGACTACACCGACATCCAAGACAACGCTACTGACGCTAACCAAGCAGTAATCGCTACCATCCCTGCTGGTGGTGCGGTTGAACTCTGCTACGTTTACGAAGACGTTGCTTTGGCTGGCACATCTGACATCACTCTTGATGTTGGAACGACTACTGGCGACCCCGACGAGTTCATTGACGCACTTGACGTTGATGGTCTTTCGGCTCCTGCCTACAACACAGGTGATGCGTTCACCACGGCAGAAGGAGAAGCTAATAAGCTGATCCTTGCTGGTGCAACTTCTACCGCTACGGACATTGTTGCCGAGTGGAACGGAACTGTTGCTAACCTTACAGCCGGTCGTGTTATCATTGGCCTTCGGATTCTGAATCCTGGCCGTTTTACTAAGTAAAACTTAACTGGAAGGAGTTGCCCCCTAGTGGGGGCGCTCCAACCTTTTATTATGGGTAAGAAACTTTCACAGGACGAATTGGATCACGGCGCAGAGGTCTATTGGAAAGGCGAGGTTGATAAGGCTTTGCACGAACTAGACCAACGACAGAAGGCCGTTAATAAAGATGCGTATGATACCATGCAGCGTCAAAAAAGTGAAGGTGAAGGCGCACTAGGGCCACTTGTTTGCGAAATGGACGGACGCGAATGGTTGTGGCTTAAGGAGCAATACGGCGACGAAGCCGTGCGCGACCCACAATTTTTAGCGGATTACAAACGACTCCGCGACCAACAATTCCTTCCAAATCTTTCTAAGCGTTGGGTATAAATGAGCTTACGGACACGCACATGGGATCAATTGGTAGATACAGTTTCGGCCTATGCCGGTGTTACGGTATCGGCTAACCCCAAAGACCTTACACGGGTTCAGACCCTTGCCAATCAAGCAGCGCGGGAAGTTCACGAATTTTACCCTTGGCTGGATCGGTGGTTGGTTGTAGCCGAACCACGCACAGTAAGTAGAGGGCAAGTGGAATCCACGGAGGATTCTTTTTACGTTTACGGCGCAGGGACAGATGCAGTAAATGGGTTGTATGTGCGTAATGGAAGCACGGACTCAAAGCCGGCCTACACGTTGTATGACTCAGATGGCACTACGGAACTTTACAATTTGTTTAGCCATGGATCGGGAGTATGGTTACTGACTACAAACTCGATTGGTTCTTCTCCCGACGTAAATTCTCTTTATACAATTACCAGCGACTCAGACACAGTCCCGACGAGTGGTTGGAGTGTGGGAGGGGCTGGCACAAGTCCAGCACCTTTACTTGTAGATGTAGCAGAAATATACTTAATGCTGCATATGGACCGTTACAACATTTACCAAGACCGCGTAAGCCAACCTTTGGAGTTTCATACGTTTGCCGGCAATTACATCATACAGGCGCGTAACATTCCTAAAACTGCTTATTGCACATATCAAAAGCCATTAACAGACGAATACGGCAACGGAACGGGAGGCACAACGTCCAGCATCCCTGAAGAATTATTTAGCTACATGGCTCTATATGCGGCGCGGCAAATGCAAATTGTAAGTCGCCAATCAAACAGTAACCAACTTTACGCTGCGGTAACGGCAAAGCAAGTGCAGGACGCTTTTGAATCTATTGGTATGCGACAGGAATATCAAGGCACTATTGAAAACGTAGCCAAGCGCATTACCACACATTTCACAACTAACACAAACCTCGTATAATCATGGGAACACCGTATAATAATCAACTGGAACAAGGTTTCTTGGGCGGTAACGTAATTGACGACACAACTCAAACTGACGGCAAATTTGGTGGTCTTTTGATTGTGGAGGACGCCGTTATCAACACTTGGACTTGTTCTAACCTTACCAACTCAGCCGACCTTGCAGGGCCAACGCTTCCTGCAGGTATCTACATTCCAGCCAAGTTTACGTCTATTACGCTGACCTCTGGAACAGTCATTGCTTACACCCGCGACCAACACTCGTAAACAGATAGGAGCAAATAATGCCTAAGAAATCAACTAAGAAGAAGGGTCGTTGCTGGTCCGGCTATAAGCCTGTCCGTGGCAAGAAACCATACAGCAAGGGTAGCTGCAAAAAGAAATAAAAGCGAACGATGCCTAAGAAAAAATCAGCAGCAAAGAAATACGCAGACGGCACAACGTATCGTGCAAATGGGAAGACCTACAAGCGCGTGAGTGCCCCTGGAACTAAGCGTGGTGATGCCTTTTGCGCCCGGACTAACAACAAAAGCTACAAGACCGCCAAAGGGCGCGCACGTCGTAAAGCGTGGGGCTGCTCGGGATCTAAATCGAGGAAGAAGTAATGCCAGCACTAAGACTAGGTTTAGGATTAGTTAAACAGGTGCGCCCGCTGTTGTCCTACATTAAAGACGGCCTCGTTGCCGACTGGTCGCGCTGGCTGGACGCGAGCACGGTGACCCTAGAGGACAAGTCCCCCGAGGGCAACGACGCCACGCTCTACACTGGACGCTACATCAGCACAGATGGCAGCACAGACAGGGGCATTGTTGCGGATTGCAGCGCAGCAGGCGCAGGCAGTTACTATCTGACAGGCAAGGTTAGACCAAACGCTGTCACTACCGCAGAGCTGACGATGGATGGCTCGACGGACTCAGGGCTTACAGGGTTGACGGCAGACGTATGGCAAGACTTCACAACAGCTACGGCAAGCGTCACGCCTAGTGCGGTGCAAGTTGGATTTGATGGCACGACAGCCAGCGCAGCAGATTGGTCAGACGTAAAACTGATTGACTCAAGCGATGGCTCGACAGTTGCTCGCTGGCAACTCACCGAAAGTGTAGACGGCGACCTTGACGGCTACCCTGCGCTGGACAGCAGCGGCAATAGCTATCACGGGTCGCACACAGGCTGCGCTGGCGGGACGGGCGAGACGGACATCTTACAAACGGCGGGGCAGGACTGGAATAGACGGATGTGGTTCGATGGGGTGGA
>Ga0180429_10005160_pt1 | contig 10376 bp, 8 predicted proteins | sample SS_ome_FD_132428 | JGI IMG/M metagenome (GOLD analysis project Ga0180429, IMG submission 132428) | Hypersaline lake sediment archaeal communities from the Salton Sea, California, USA - SS_1_S_1 metaG | ecosystem: Environmental > Aquatic > Non-marine Saline and Alkaline > Hypersaline > Sediment ...
CAGCAAGGCGAGGGAAGTGCTGGTCGGCCCCGAGGTGCTGGGGGAGGAGCCCGAACTGTGACTTTCCCGCGCAAGGTCTATCTCGAATCCCTGGGTTGCAGCAAAAACCTGGTGGACAGCGAGGCCGCCCTCGGATTCCTCTTGAAGGAGGGTTTCCAATCGGTCGATGCGCCCGAGGGCGCCGACCTGCTCGTGCTCAACACCTGCGGATTCATCGAGGACGCCAAGCGGCAGTCGGTGGAACGCATCCTCGAACTGGCCGAACTGAAGAAGCGTAGCGGCGCCAAGCTCATGGTCTTCGGATGCCTGAGCCAACGCTATGCCGACGAGCTAGGCAGGGAGATCCCCGAGGTGGATCTGCTGGCCGGCGTCGGCCAGCAGGAGCGTCTGGCCGAGGCCGTGAAGACCCTCTTCAGCGAGAGAGGGGAATCCGGGGAACTTACTCCCGCGAAACCCCGCATCAGCTTCGCCGGATATCTCAGCCGGCCTCTGCTCACGCCCCCGCATCTCGCCTATCTCAAGCTGGGAGAGGGATGCAGCCACGCCTGCGCCTTTTGCGCGATCCCCGCGATCCGCGGGAAATTCCTGAGCCGGGACAGCTCCGACATCGTCGGCGAGGCCGAGGCCATGATCGCCCGCGGCGTGGGGGAGATCAATCTCATCAGCCAGGATTCGGCCTTCTACGGACGCGACCGGGGAGAGAAGGACGGGCTCCAGGCTCTGCTCGCCCGGCTCTCCGAGCTGGACGGCCTGCGCTGGATCCGCCTCTTCTACTTCCATCCGGCCCTAGTGGGCACCGATCAGTTATTGCGGATCTTCGAGCTGCCCAAGATCGTTCCCTATCTGGACATGCCCGTGCAACACGCCTCCAACCGAATGCTGAAGATCATGCGCCGGGGCCATGACCGGGATTATCTTTCCCGCATGCTCAGCGAGCTCCGGCGGGCTCGGCCTGACCTCAGCCTGCGGAGCACCGTGCTCGTGGGACATCCAGGGGAGGGAGAGGAGGATCTCGAGGAGCTTATCGACTTCATGGAGGAGCATCCCTTCGACAAGCTCGGCGTTTTCGGCTACAGCGCCGAAGAGGGCACCGAGGCCGAAGATCTGCCCAATACCCCCGAGAGCGAAGAGATCGCCGATCGCGTGGACCGGGTGCGGCTCGCCCAGATGCCGATCAGCGAGGAGCGGGCCCGCGGCCTCATCGGGACCCGGCTGACGGGCGTGGTCGAGGAATTGGCGGGCCGGGGCGAGGGCCTGCCCGAGGCCCGGAGGCTTCATCCCCTGGAATCCTCGCCCTTCGACGGAGTTCGGGTCGCCCTTCGCACGGAAAGGGACGCCTATGAAGTTGACGGCTACCTCTACCTTGACGATGATAGGGGCCTGGAACTCGGCGATTGGTTGGAAGTGGAAGTCGAGGACTCGGATGTCTATGACCTGAAGGGGAAGGTCCTGGGTCCCGCCGCTTCCCCTTGACACTGAACCCGGCCCTTTCTATACCGACCATGGATCCCAGCCCGCTCCGGAGATGATCATGACCCTCTACCGTCAATTTCGTTCGCGAATCGCAGGCCTGTTCCTCACGCTCTTCGTCTGGATGCTGCTGCCTCTGCCGGTACTGGCCGAAGATTCCCATCCCAGGGAGATCGAGGGCGTGCCCACGAATCTGGGACTGGCCGACACCATGGCTCGCCTCGTAGCGGACGAGGTCGTCGCCGACTTGGAAGACTGGCTCGGCAAGTCGGTGGCCCTTCGAGCCGGCAAGGAAAGCAGCGGGAATCCCCTGGTCCTGCTCGCCCTGAAGGACTCGCTGCGGAAGAGGGGCCATCGTCCCATGGACGCGGATGAGAGCTCGGATCACATTCTGGAGTACCGCATTCTGGATCTTCGCATCGCCTACACGGGCGTGGACCGCCGTGCGCTGGGCTTGAAGAAGGAAGTGGAGCGGGCGGGCGCCCTGGTTCTGGCCCTCAGCGTGATCGACGGCGCGGGCGGCGATGAACTGGCCAGCACCCAGAGGGAGGTGCTCCTGGCGGATCATTTCCCCAAGCACCTGCTCGACCTCGTGGCCAGCAAGGCCTATCCCTTCACGAATCCCGAGCTGAAGGAGAGGGAGTGGTCCAAGACCGTGGAGCCATGGGTCGTGGGCGGCCTGGTCATGAGCCTGGCCTGGCTGTTCTATAGCAACCAGAGCAGCGAATAGCGGGAGGTGCCCCTTGTCCGCCCGAGCGCGATCGCGCCGGCTTTTGGCCCGGCCCATCCTGGCCGCGGCCTTCGCGCTTCTGACCGCATGCGGGGGTGGCGGTCTCGAAGGCCATCTTCGAAGCGGCGAGGATTACCTGGAAAAGGGCCGCTGGGAAGAAGCCCGGCTCGAGGGCATCTACGTCCTGCGCGAGGATCCCGGGAACTCGGAAGCCCTCTGGATCGTCGGCAGAAGCCTGATGCATCTCGATCGGGACGGAGAGGCGAAGGGGTATCTGCGAAGCCTGGTGAAGGCGGACGGATCCTATCGGATCAAGGCCGCCGAACTCTACGATTCCTTCGCGCGGAAAGATTTCGAGGCTCGGCGCCTTGGCCGGGCCGCGGAGCGCTGGCAAAGCGCCCTGGAATTCGAATCCGAATTGAATCTCGGCGCTCATGATTTCTTCGTCGGGAATCACTTCTTCCGCATGCAGGACTACGAGCAGAGCGCGCGGCTCTTCGCAAGAGCCGAGGAAGCCTTCCCCGATTCCTCGGCCGTCCTGGAGACTCTTTTCCCGCATGCCCAGAGTCTTGCGCGGCTGGGACGCTGGGAGGAAGCCGGGGAGCAGCTCGAGCGCTTTCTGCGGCAGGCTCCTCAGCATCCCAGGCGGCTGGAGGCCATCTATCTGTATCAGGACGTGATGCTCCGCCTGGCCCGCGCGGATCGCGAGCTCCTGGATTTCGGGAAGGCCCTGGAAAAGCTCGACGGCGTCCTCAGATATCGCGCCAATCCGGGAATGATCGAAGCGGCCCTGCTAGAGAAGGGCCGCTGCCTCGAAGAACTCGGGCGCTACCGCGAAGCCGCCGAGAGCTATCGCCGCCTCATCGACGAGAACAGCTCGGGCACGGGCCGGGCGGTGGAAGCGGCCATGGAAAGACTTGAGACACTCGAAAAGGCGAGGTTGAAGTGAGCTTCAGATCCATTGCGGCGCCGGCCATTCTGCTTGTCGTCCTGCTTCTTCTGTCCGCCTGCGCGGGGGGGCAAAACGCGGTTCCGGGCAAGGTCAAGGGAGATCGCTCCTTCGCCAAGGGTGATTACAACGCCGCCATCGAGCACTACCGTCTCTACCTGGAATCGGAGTTCGGCGCGGCGGACGTCTCCGATGCGCAGTTCATGATGGCCCGCTCATACTACGAGGCCCAGGAATATCCCTCGGCGGCTCTGGAGTTCGAGATCTATCGACGCAACTATCCCCGCAGCGATTCCCTGGAAGCCGCGGGCTACTATGAAGCGCTCTGCTACTGGCAGCAGTCGCCCCAATACGATCGAGACGCCACGCCGACCCTGCAGGCCATCCGCAAGCTGGAGGATTATCTCCTCGACTTCCCCGGCGGCGTCCACGAGGAGGACGCCCGCGCCAAGCTCTTCGTCCTGCGAGAGAAGCTCGCGCTGAAGACCCTTTCCACGGCCAGGTTCTATCAGCGGCTCAAACGACTGGACGCGGCGGCCCTCTACTACGAGAAACTCCTGCGGGAACATCCCGATAGCGCGCTGCTGGGCGAAGCGCTCGAGGATTTCGAAGGCCTGCGCCGGCAGCAGGGACGCGAGGCCGAGGCCGAGGAACTGGCCGGGATGCGTCGAAATTGGCGACCTCCCGGTGGAGCTCCCTGATGCAGGCCTCCGGGCGAAGCATCGGCCTCCTGGGGGGAAGCTTCGATCCGCCTCACGAGGGGCACCTTTGGATGGCCAGGCGAGTCTTCGAGGAGTGCGGGCTGGACGAGATCTGGCTCCTGCCCGCGGTTTCCCCGCCTCACAAGGGATCGGGCGATCTGAGCGCCTACGAGCATCGTCTCGCCATGACGCTGCTGCTGGCGGCCGAGGAGCCGTTCCTGGCGGTCTGCCGAATCGAGGAGTCCCTGCCCCTGCCGGGCTACAGCATCCGAAGCATTCGCGCCCTGAAGGAGCGACATCCTCTTGACCGCTTCAGCTTCATCATCGGAGGCGATTCCCTCGCGGCGGTCGCGGGCTGGAAGGAATCCGAGGCGATCTTCCGCGAGACGGACGTGATCGTCCTCGCGCGTCCCGGCTTCGAGACCGAAACGCATCTTCCCTGCAGGATCCTCCTCGGCGAAACGCATCCGGCCCAGAGCCGGAGGATACGGGCCGGGCTGGCCCAAGGCGAGGAGGCGGAGCATCTCTGCGCTTCCGTCCGGGACTACATTCGCGAACACGGGCTCTACCGGAATAGGGGGAAGGCTTGAAGCTTCTTCTCATCGACGGCCACGGACTAGCCTATCGCAGCTACTTCGCGATGATCCGCAGCCCGCTTACGAACCAGCGAGGAGAGAACACCAGCGCGGAATTCGGCTTTCTGCGCGCCCTGCTGGCTCTGCGGCGGGAGGAAGAACCCGACGCCGTGCTGGTCTGCTTCGACCCCAAGGGCAAGAGCTTCCGTCACGAGATGGATCCCGAATACAAGGCCAACCGGCCGTCCATGCCGCCGGACCTGCGCGAGAGCATGTCCCGCATCCACGATTTCCTGAACCTCGCGGGCATCCCGCAGATTCGCATCGAGGGATTCGAGGCCGACGACATCCTCGCCAGCGCCGCGCGGGTGGCGAAGGCTGAGGGATGGCAGGTGCTGCTTCACAGCGGCGACAAGGATCTCTGTCAATTGGCCGACGAGGATGTGACCCTTCTCAGACCCGGCTCCGGCCAGCGTCCCGGCGCGCGCATGGGACCCGCCGAAGTGGAGGAGCAGTTCGGCGTGACGCCGCGGCGCATTCTCGACTATCTCGCCCTGGTCGGGGACAACTCCGACAACATCCCCGGCGTCAAGGGCCTCGGCCCCAAGGGAGCCGTCAAGCTTCTGGCCGAGCACGGCGATCTGGAAGGCGTGCTGAAGGCCGCCGAGAATCTCTCGCCCCGCCAGCGAAAGCTGATCGAGGAGGGTCGCGAGTCCGCGCTGCGCTCTCTGGAACTCGTGCGCCTGCGCGAGGACGTTCCACTGGAAGCCTCCGTCTCGGACTGGTATCCGAAACCCGAGGACTCGGAAGGCCTGCGCGCATGGCTCCTGGACCGGGGCTTCCAGTCCCTCATCCGAGAGTTCGAGGGCGGCGAAGGGCCGGCGGAGCGGGACTACGCTCTCGTTCAAACCTCGAAGGAGCTCGAAAAACTGGCCGCTTCCCTGAGGAAGGCCGGTCGTTTCGCGGTGGATACGGAGACGACGTCCCTGGACCCGCTCCGAGCCGAACTCGTGGGCCTCAGCCTGAGCGCAGAGGAGGGGCGAGCCTTCTATGTTCCCGTGGAAGGCGCCTGCTTCGGGGAAGGGCTGCCGCTTACGGAAATCCGGAAGGTCATGGCGCCGCTTCTCGCCGAGGGAAAGTTGACGAAGATCGCCCAGAACCTGAAGTATGACAGAGAGGTACTCGAGCGGCACGGCATGCCGCTTTCCGGCCTGCTCATCGACAGCATGCTGCTCAGCTACGTCCTCGATCCTTCCCGCCGCAGCCATGGGCTCGACGCCCTGGCCCTGGACCACTTCGCCCACGAGATGATTCCCTACTCGGCGCTCTTCGAGAAGGGGGACAGGGAGAAGGACATCCGCGAGGTGCCCCTGGACAAGCTGGCGGACTACGCTGCCGAGGACGCCGACTACACGCTCCGCCTGGCCGATCTCCTCGAACCCGAATTGGAGAAGGCGGGGCTCGAGGAGCTCTTCCGCGACCTGGAGATGCCCGTCTCCGAGATCCTCCGGCGCATGGAGGCCCGCGGTATCGCGCTGGACGAGGCGCATCTGACGCGCCTGTCCGAAAAGATGGTCGGCGACCTGGAGGCGCTGGTTCTGCGCATCCACGAGGAGGCGGGAAGGGAATTCAGCATCGGCAGCCCCAAGCAGCTTTCGGAAGTGCTTTTCGGGGAGATGGGTATTCCGCCGAAGAAGAAGACGAAGACCGGATTCAGCACCGACGACGAGGTGCTGGCCGAGCTGGCCGAGGAGCATCCCATCGCCGGCATGGTGAGGGAGTGGCGGGAGATTTCCAAGCTGAAGAGCACCTATGTGGATTCCCTGCCCCTGGCGGTCAATCCCGAGACTGGACGCGTGCACACGCGCTTCAATCAGGCGGTGGCGGCGACCGGCAGGCTTTCGAGCAGCGATCCGAACCTGCAGAACATCCCGATCCGCAGCGAGCTGGGGCGGGAGATCCGCAAGGCCTTCGTGGCCGCCGAGGGCCGGGTGCTCATGTCCCTGGACTACAGCCAGGTGGAACTGCGCATCCTGGCGCATCTTTGCGGCGACGAGGCCCTGCGCGAGGCCTTCGCCAGCGAGCATGACATCCACCGTTGGACGGCCGCCAAGCTCCTGGACAAGGCCGAGGACGCGGTGAACCGCGAGGAGCGGGACCGCGCCAAGGTCGTCAACTACGGCGTGCTCTACGGGATGGGCGCGCGGGGAATGGCCGCGCGTCTGGGCATCGCGCGCGAGGAGGCCGAGCGCTTCATCGGCGACTACTTCGCGACCTTCCCGGGCATCCGCGATTGGACGCAGAAGCTGCTGGGCCAGGCGCGCAGCGACGGATTCGTGAGCACGATCCTGGGTCGCGTCCGTCCTCTGCCCGAGATTCGCAGTTCCAACGGCAGGCTCCGCAGTTTCGCCGAGCGCGCGGCGGTGAACACTCCCATCCAGGGAAGCGCCGCCGACCTGATCAAGCTGGCCATGATTCGAGTGGATGAGCTTCTCGAGGCGCGGCATCCCGACTGCGCGCTCCTGCTTCAGGTCCACGATGAGCTGCTCTTCGAATTGCCCGAATCGAGGGTTGCCGAACTCATGCCCATCCTTCAGGAGGCCATGGAAAACGTGGGCGATCTGGACGTGCCGCTCAAGGTGGACGGGGGCTACGGGACAAACTGGCTGGAGGCACACTGATGGGAAAGATCTGGATTCTCTGCGGCCCGCTCGCCAGCGGAAAGAGCACGGTCGCATCGCTCTTCGCCGAGGCCGGCGCCGTGATCCTGGACGCCGACCGAATCGCAAACGAGCTTATGGACACGGATCTGAAACTCCGCCGGCAACTGAGCGAGGCTTTCGGCGAGGAAATATTCGACGAGTTGGGCGAGCTGAGGCGAAGGGAGATCGCCAGGCGGGTCTTCGACGACACGGAGGCGAGAAGGAAACTGGAAGCGATGGTCCATCCCCGTGTCCTGGACCGTCTCGCCGAGGAGGCGGCGGTTTTCCGGGAGAGCGGCGAGGGCCTCATGCTCATGGAGGTCGTTCTCTGGCTCAGACTGGATCCGCCGCCCTTTCCCGTCGATGGCATTTGCATGACTCTGGCCCCGGAAGCTCTTTTGATCGAGAGAGCCGTGGAGCGCGGGGGCATGGCCGAGAAGGAAGCGGAAGACCGTCTCGAAGCCCAAAGCGACTGGCGCCTGTGGGCCAAGCGGGCCGACGTGCTCATCGACACCGACCGTCCCAAGGAGGCGTTGCGCGAATTGGTGCTTTCATACTATCGTGCCTGGACGGAACCGGAAGAAGGACGGGAAGCATGATCCAACGCAACGACCTAGATGCCCTATCCGCACGCGTCGCCCACCTCAAGGAGTGTCTTTGACTACCCTCGCCTGAAGAAGGACCTCGAGAGGGTGGAGGCCTCCATGGGAGAACCCGGCTTCTGGGACAATCCCGAGGCCGCCAAGAAGACGCTCAAGGAATCCAACAGAATCAAGCGCTGGCTGGATCCTCTCGAGGAGATGCAGTCGGCGTCCGCGGATCTCGCCGATCTCGCCGAACTCGCGGGAGAGGAGGAGGACGAGGAGACCGGCGCGGTGCTCGAGAAGGAACTCGAGGCCCTCGACGCCCGCATGGACGAGTACGAGTTGCTGCTCATGTTCCAGGGCGACGACGACGACAAGGCGGCCATACTCAACATCCATCCCGGTGCGGGCGGCACCGAAAGCGCCGACTGGGCCGAGATGCTCCTGCGCATGTACCAGCGCTACGTGGAGCGGAAGGGCTGGAAGTCGAAGATTCTCGATCTCCAACGCGCCGAGGAGGCCGGTCTCAAGAGCGTGACGCTGGAAGTCGTGGGCGAGCTGGCCTACGGGCACCTGCGTGCCGAGAGCGGCGTCCATCGCCTCGTGCGCATCAGCCCCTTCGACGCCCAGAGCCGTCGTCACACATCATTCGCCTCGGTCTATGTCTATCCCGAGGTGGAGGAGGAGGACGAGATCGAGATCGTCGATAAGGATCTCAAGATCGACACCTATCGCGCCCAGGGCGCGGGCGGCCAGCACGTGAACAAGACGGACAGCGCCGTGCGCATCACTCACCTGCCCTCGGGGCTGGTGGCCCAGAGCCAGGATGAGAGGAGCCAGCATCGCAATCGGGAGAACGCGATGAAGATCCTCATGGCCAAGTTGCTCAAGAAGAAGCGCGAGGAGGAGGAAGCCGCCCGCGCCGAGCTGGAGGACAGCAAGATGGAGATCGGCTTCGGCAGCCAGATCCGCAGCTATGTCTTTCATCCCTACAACATGGTGAAGGATCATCGCACGAGCGTGGAGACCGGCAATGTCCAACTCGTCATGGACGGTGGTCTGGACGCATTCGTCGAGGGCTGGCTGAAGATGAGCGCTGGGATGGAAGTGGGTGAGGGGGGGGAGTGATCCCGCTCGCCGCGTTTATTCGGAACCTTCTCGGCGGCGCAAGCCGCCCCTGAATTTCTCGGGGACCGCCGCCGGCGGCGCACCCCTCTTCGTCTAGGAGTGAGAATGAACGAGAGCCAGGGCGGAAGCGTCGAGAAGATCCGTCAGGACAAGGAAGAGAAGCTGGAACGCCTGCACGAGGCGGGCCTGAATCCCTATCCCTACCATTTCGAGCGCAGTGCGGAATCGGCGGATTGCGTCGCCAACGCCGAAGCCTGGATCGCCGAGGGACGCGAGATCCATGTGGCGGGGCGGCTCATGAGCAAGCGCGTCATGGGTAAGACCTCCTTCGGCCACATCCAGGACGCCGGGGGCCGGCTCCAGCTCTTCTTCCGCCGGGACGACATGGACGCCGATCACTACCTTCGTTTCCGCAAGCTGGCCGAGGCCGGCGACCACGTGGGAGCCAGGGGTGTGCTCTTCGTAACCAAGACCGGTGAGCTCTCGCTACGCGTCGCGGATTGGCAGATGCTCTCGAAGGCCATGCTGCCCCTTCCCGAGAAGTTCCACGGTCTCACCGACCAGGAGATCCGCGCGCGGCAGCGCTACCTCGACCTGGCCGTGAACCCAGAGGTACGCGCCCACTTCGAGACGCGCTCGCGCATCTTCGCCTTCACGCGCCGGTTCTTCGACGAGCACGGCTTCCTGGAAGTGGAGACCCCGGCGCTCCAGCCCATCTACGGCGGAGCCAACGCGAGGCCCTTCAAGACCCATCACAACACTCTCGACATGGACTTTTACCTGCGCATCGCCGGCGGCGAGCTCTATCTCAAGCGCCTCCTGACCGGCGGCATGGAGAAGGTCTATGAGATCGGGAAGGTCTTCCGCAACGAGGGCATGGACCGATCCCACAATCCGGAGTTCACCATGCTCGAGGCCTACGTGGCCTACTGGGACTACTTCCCCATGATGAATTTCGTCGAGGAATTCTACAGCGCCCTCGCGCTCGCGCTTCACGGCGGGACGAAGATTCGCTACGGAGAACACGAGATCGATCTGACGCCGCCCTGGCCGAGGATGAGCTACTACGAGGCCGTGGAGAAATACGCGGGCAGGAACCTCGAAGGGCTGGAGGCCGCCGAGATGGCCGCCTTCGCAAAGAGCAAGGGCGTGGACGTGGACGAGGCCTGGAGCTGGGGGAAGATCCTCGACGAGATCAGCGGCGCCCTCGTGGAGCCGCAGCTCATCCAGCCCACCTTCCTCATGGACCATCCCAAGGAGATCAGCCCCCTGGCGAAGGACCACCGCGACAAGCCCGGCCTGGTGGAGCGCTTCGAGCCCTTCATCGCGGGATTCGAGGCGGGCAACGCCTTTAGCGATCTGAACGATCCGGGCGAGCAGAGGCGCCGTTTCGAGGCGCAGATGGGCCTGAAGGCCGGCGGCGACGAGGAGGCCCAGGTGATGGACGAGGACTACCTCCGCGCGCTCGAGGTCGGCATGCCGCCGGCCGCCGGCCTCGGCATCGGCATGGACCGCCTGGTGATGCTCATGACCGACA
>Ga0180429_10005163_pt1 | contig 10373 bp, 6 predicted proteins | sample SS_ome_FD_132428 | JGI IMG/M metagenome (GOLD analysis project Ga0180429, IMG submission 132428) | Hypersaline lake sediment archaeal communities from the Salton Sea, California, USA - SS_1_S_1 metaG | ecosystem: Environmental > Aquatic > Non-marine Saline and Alkaline > Hypersaline > Sediment ...
AGGCAGAACTCAGCCCCGATCAACCGGAGCAGGGAAAAAACCCGGCAGACGAGGCAGCCGCCCGGCAGGTGGAAAAAAAGGCGGTCAGCGAGGCCATACTCGCCGCCGTAAACGCTGGCGGCTCCCTGATGAAGGCAGATGCCGCAGAGACTCCCCGGATGGCGGCTTCAGGGCAACCAGCCGGCGAAGCAACCAGCGAATCCACAACACCTGCCGAACCGATAGAACAAGAGCCGCCGGCAGCACAGACACAGCCCCCGACCGAACAACCCACCGATACATCCACATCGTTGCGGGATCAGGTTGAGCTCCCTGCAAGGCATGAACCCACGCCTGCTCCGTTGAGAACACCGAGTCAGGCTGCGCAGCCCGCCGGTGTCGAGTCACGTCTCGGACTCGAAAAACCACCTAAACTTGAGGCCAAACCCAAACATCAAGGAATTTCCATGCGTATCCTGCTGATCGCTCTTTGCCTCGCCGCTGCAGTACTCTACGCGAAAATACTGGCGCCAGATTTCAACTTCGGCGGCCTGATGCCGGAATTCGCGGAAGAAAAAGAAACGGAAACGGAAACGGAAACGGGAACAGTTCACCAGGAACCTGCTGGATTGCGCGCTCTACCGGAGTCACAAATGCAGATCATTCGTGACGTGTTTGCGCCAGAGCTGAAGCAGGAGTAGTTGGCGACCCAGGCCGAGGCAGCTCCTGGCTAACGCGCTACCCGAGAAAAGTCAGGCTATCGGGCCTCAAGGCTTGACTGCCTCGGTAGACAACGCCGGACCGACACCCTGCAAGGGACCGAGAGGATTGATCGATTCCTTGTGCTTAGAGATTTCCGGCGTGCCGCTCCAGACCTTGTAAACCACTTGATTGCCAGTCAGAACAAACAGTGCCGTGAACTCCCAGCCCGTAGTTTCTGTCTTTCGCTTAAAGTTGAAGAAATCGGCCAGAAAGCTGCCGTATCGCCTGATATTCAGCTTCTGCTGACTGTACTCATACGCACTGCATTGCTCTCCCTCAGACAGACAGGCCTGAACCCCTCTCGGCAGTTCCGTGTTCTGGTAGATGCTATCCGGCATGAGCTTATCGAGCACCTCGATATGGTTCAGGATTTTTACATTGGGTTGTTCATTCGGCGAAAAACCCAGCCTGACCAGGTCGTCCTTGGTTGAAACGAATGGTTCGACCTCTTCGTAGGACTGCATCACCTCATCGAAATGTGTCCAGCGTCCGCTGGTTTGCTCTTCACCGTGTGGCAACAACGCACTGCATGCGGCCAAGCAGCCCAAAAAGGCAAACAGAACGCCACGTCTCACAAAGGCCGATAGTTTTTTGATGTTCAACTTGGTCACGAGATGCTCAGACGTGATAACAGACCCTGGGCGACGCAAACTGTACGGAACGCCAAACCCATTCGCGTAGATTCAGCTTACCAAACTGTGTGCGCCAACTGAATCTGGAAGAAAGAGGTATCAGGCCAGCCCTATCATCTGGAGAGGCCTGTTTGAGATCAGAGGCATTGGTACTGATGTGCAGAATGCCGCCGGCACAGCACCTACCAGAATGGCTGAAAAACCCCAACCGCCGATCGCCCAGCAGAATCAGAAAAGGCATGAATAGCTGGCGGCGAGCTGCGCCAGCTATTTGTTCCCGCGGCATCAGATGCTGTCGACTGTCAAAGAGCATTGTTGATTGGTCGCATCGTCGCCCCGGCCTGAAGCCAGCCACCACGGTCAACTGCTGCCCAAGTCACTTGTTGGAAGCCGTCATCGGCTCCAGCTTCCAGATGTCCTCGTTGTACTCGCTGATGGTTCGGTCGGTCGAAAAAACCCCGCTGGCTGCGGTATTCAGGATGCTCATGCGCCTCCAGGCCTGCTGATCGCGCCAGACGGCTTCTGCACGAGCCTGCGCGTCGATGTAACTCCGGAAGTCTGCCAACGTCATCCACGGGTCATGAGGACTTTTCAGCGTCTGGATAATGCCATCGAAAATGCCAGGTTCTACCGAGTTGAACTGGGCACTCTCAAGCATTCGCATGACCGCTGCCAGGTCCGGATCCTGATCGATATATCGCTGCGGATCGTAATGGGCACGTAGCTCCGCCACTTCTTCCGCCCGCAAGCCAAACAGGAAGAAATTCTCTTCGCCAACTGCCTCCATGATCTCAATATTGGCCCCGTCGTAGGTGCCGATGGTCACCGCACCGTTCATCATGAACTTCATGTTGCCGGTTCCGGAGGCCTCTTTGCCGGCCGTAGATATCTGTTCTGACAGGTCGGCCGCCGCGCAAATGATCTCCATCTTGGAGACATTGTAATTGGGCATGAAGGCAACGCTGAGTCGCCCCTTGTTATTGTGATCGCCGTTTATGACGGCGGCGACATTGTTGATCAGCTTGATGATTTCCTTGGCCCGACGATAGCCGGGTGCCGCTTTACCGCCGATCAGCACGCAGCGATTGACCCACCCTTCCGTATCGCCATTATGCAGCCGGTTATACAGGTAAATGAGGTGCAGGACATTGAGCAACTGACGCTTGTATTCATGGATACGTTTGACCTGGATATCGAACAGTGCGTGGGGGTCGAACTTTACGTCGGTGTAGTGTTCTACCATGTCGGCGAGGCGTTGCTTGTTCTGCAACCTGATCGTCTGCCAGTTTTGCTGAAAAACCTCGTCATCGGCACATTCGCGCAACTTCTCGAGTCGCGCGAGATCCGCCTGCCAGCCGTCCCCGATTTTCTCAGTCAGCAGCTCTGCCAATCCGGGATTCGCACTGGCCAGCCAACGACGCGGCGTTACGCCGTTGGTCTTGTTGTTGAATTTCTCAGGCCACATCTCGTAGAAATCGCGAAACAGGCCTTCCTTGAGCAGGTTGGAATGCAATGCCGCCACGCCATTCACCGAAAAACTTCCAACGATGGCCAGCCATGCCATGCGAACCTGCGGATGATCGCCCTCCTCGATCAGCGACATGCGCCGGACACGCTCCACATCTCCGGGCCAACGCTGACGGACCTCTGCCAGGAATCTTGCATTGATCTCGTAGATGATTTCCAGGAGGCGCGGCAGAAGCGCTGAAAATAAGTGAACGGACCAGCGCTCCAAGGCCTCAGGCAGCAGCGTATGGTTGGTATACGCCATGCAGGATGTGGTTATATCCCAGGCCTCGTTCCAAGTCAGGCTTTTCTCATCCACCAGTATGCGCATCATCTCTGCAACGGCAATGCTGGGATGGGTATCGTTCAACTGAAAGACATTGCACTCGGCAAACTGGTCCATCGACAACCCCTCCCACTGCTGAAACACATCCTGCAGACTGGCTGAGGTCAGAAAATACTGTTGTCGAAGGCGCAGCTCCCTACCGTTCTCCGTGGCATCGTTGGGATACAACACCATGGTGATATTTTCCGCTTCGTTCTGCTTGGCAACAGATTCAGCATAATCACCCGCATTGAACTCGTTCAGGTTGAAAACATCGGTGGCGCTCGCCCTCCACAGACGAAGCGTATTGACGACCTTGTTCCGATAGCCGGAAACAGGAACGTCGTAGGGCACCGCGACGACATCGTCTGTGTCCAACCAACGGGCACGTCGCACACCGTCTGGATCGGTAACGCGTTCAACACGCCCCCCGAAGTGCACGATCTGCTGGAATTCGGGACGTTCCACTTCCCACGGATGGCCATCACGCAACCAGTGATCAGGATCTTCAATCTGTTGGCCGTTCTCGATGTGCTGATGGAACATGCCATATTCATAACGCAGGCCATAGCCAATGACCGGCAGGCCCAGCGTCGCGCAGCTGTCCAGAAAACAGGCCGCGAGGCGCCCAAGACCGCCATTACCCAGGCCAGCGTCTGGCTCTTTGGTCTCGATATCCTCGATATGCACGGCAAAATTTTTCAGCGCTTCGCTGGTTGGACCTGTCATATCCGTATTGAGCATATGATTGCCGAGGGAACGGCCAATCAGGTATTCGAGAGACAGGTAATGGGCGCGACGCTTGCCCGGCACCCGGTAGTGCAACCAGGTATCGCGCCAGGCCGGCATCAGGCGGTCTCGTACCACATATGCGATTGCTTGGTAGAGATACACCATGTCGCAGCCAAGAAACCGCCCGAGATGGTGGTCGAGATAACGACGAAAATCCGAGGCGATTGCATCGGGCTTCATCGAAAGCTCTTCGATTTCCTGCAGCAGGCAAAGCTCCTCTTTCACTGGCTGTTTCTGTTTGATCATTTTAAGACTCCGCCTGTACTGGTTGTTGCTGGTACAGATCCAGATAACTACTGGCACTCTTCTCCCAACTCAGATCCTGTGCCATGCCCGTGTCCTGCAATTTTGTCCACGTTGACCGGTCACTGTACATATCTATCGCGCGCAATAGAGCCTCTACCAGGGCCTCGGTGGTCGCCGGCTCAAAAACAAACCCGCTGGCGGTGGCGTCAGCTATCGTCTGGCTGTTGGCATCGACTACGGTATCGGCCAGGCCTCCCGTTTTGCGCACCACTGGTAAGGTGCCATATCGAAGGCTGTAAAGCTGATTGAGACCACAGGGCTCGTAGCGCGATGGCATCACAAAAAGATCACAGCCTGCTTCGAGAAGATGGGCATTCTCCTCCGAATAACCCAGATAGACGAACAATCGATCTGGATAACGTGCTGCCATTTCTTCGAGCTGCTGTTGCAGTACCCTGTCGCCACTACCGATGACGACAAACCGCACCGCCGCCTTCTGCAGAACTACGGGAATCGCTTCCAGCAACAGGTCGATCCCTTTCTGGGATACCAGGCGTCCGACCGACCCGATCAGGGGCACATCCTCGGAGGCCACCGCTTTACTGGCGCCCAATGCCTTGAGCAAGGCTTTGCGATTCTTACGCTTGGCATCCGATAACTGCGAATCGCCCGCACTGTAATGCGCTACCAAGTACTCATCACGGGCCGGATTCCAGGTCTCCATATCGATGCCATTGAGGATGCCACGCAACTTGTAACTGTAACTCTGCAGAATTCCCGCATAGCCGTAACCATACTCGGCAGTACAGATCTCTTCCGCATAGGTTGGACTGACTGCGTTGATCCAGTCGCTGAACACCAGGCCCGCTTTCAGCAGTGAGAAACGACCATAAAATTCCGCGTGTTCCATCGACCACCATTCAGGCGGGAGTTGCAGCGCTTGGAATTCCCCGTAGTCGAACTGGCAGTCATAGGCGAGATTATGCACAGTGAAAATCCGCCGCGGTGAATCAGGCGCCTTGCTGAGGAACGCATGCACAAGGCCAGTCTGCCAATCATTGCAATGAACAACATCCGGACGCCAACCCATCTCGAGCGCGTCCACCCCCAGCAAGGCTACGGCACGGCTGAACACGGTGAACCGCTTGGGATTATCAGCCCAGGCCTCCCCTTCGTCATTCACATAAGGGTTACCTTCACGATCAAACTGAGCCGGCGCATCGATCAGCCAGATCGGCATTTCGTATGCTGGATGATAGGCTTGGAGTACACGTACATCACCATCCGCTTCCAACCTCAGCCACCCGAGAAGCTGGAGGTCTTCCACTTGCTGCAAAACGCTTCGATAGGCTGGCAAGACCAGCCGCAAGTCCTGACCCAGCCCCTGCAGCGCATTGGTCAGGCTGTGCGAAACATCTGCCAGCCCTCCTGTTTTGATCAGTGGATAGGCCTCGCTGGTGACAAACATCACCTTCTTCTGTGGTCGCTTGGACTTTGTTTTTTTCAACTTGCTCATACAACGTCGCGTCAATAATGCTTACAGGCATTTAACAGCCCTATTCGGGTTGCAGGATCAACATACCCAATGGTGGCAGAGTCAGAGCGGCTGAATGTTCCCGCCCTCCCCAAGGATGGTCTTCGGTTTTTATCAAATCATTGCCACAGTTTGAACCGGCATAATGTTCGGAGTCCGAATTGAATATTTCCCGGTAGTCTGCTCCTTGCGGCAACGGAATCCGATAACCGTGCCTGGGTACCGGGGTAAAGTTGATCACGCAAACCAGGTGCGTCGAGTTATCCCGACGGAGGAATGCCAGCACGGAATGGTCTGCATCGTTACACTCCAGCCAATCGAAACCTTCCGCTTCGCAGTCATATTGATGTAATGGGGGGAGTTCGCGATACAGTCTATTCAGGTCCCGAATCATCGCCTGTACACCGCGGTGGGCGTCATCGTTCAACAAGGCCCAGTCAATTTCCTCGTTGACACTCCATTCAGCCCATTGGCCTATCTCGCCACCCATAAACAAAAGCTTCTTGCCGGGGTGTGTCATCTGCCAACCCAACAACAGTCGAAGGTTGGCAAACTTCTGCCAAACGTCACCGGGCATTTTGTCCAACAGGCTGCGCTTCAGATGCACAACCTCATCATGGGACAATGGCAGGACGAAGTTTTCATTGTAGGCGTACAGCTGGCTGAAGGTCAGCATGTTGTGATGATAGCGGCGGTGCACCGGCTCATGCGCCATGTAATCCAGGGTGTCATTCATCCAGCCCATGTTCCACTTCATACTGAAGCCCAGCCCACCATCCGACGTGGGACGTGACACCATAGGCCAGGCCGTGGATTCCTCCGCAATGGTCAAGCCACCGGGAAAGCGCGCGTGTATCACTTCATTCATTTCACGCATAAAGGCAATGGCGTCCAGGTTTTCACGCCCACCAAACTCGTTCGGCAACCAATCACCCTGATCCCGTGAATAATCGAGATACAGCATCGAGGCCACGGCATCCACACGCAGGCCGTCACAATGAAACTCCTCGAACCAATAGATGGCATTGGCCAGCAGGAAGTTGCGCACTTCCGCTCGGCCGTAGTCAAAAATCAATGTTCCCCAGTCACGGTGTTCGCCCTTTCTCGGATCGGCATGCTCATAAAGCGGCTCTCCGAGAAAGCGCGCCAGTGCAAAATCATCCTTGGGGAAGTGTCCGGGAACCCAGTCCAGAATCACGCCGATACCCGCCTGGTGGCAGCTATCGATCAGATATCGCAAATCATCCGGGTCACCGTAACGGGCTGTCGGCGCAAAGTAGCCCGACACCTGGTAACCCCAGGACTCGTCCAGCGGATGCTCCATGACAGGCATCAGCTCGATATGGGTGTATCCCAGGCCCTTCACGTAAGGCACCAAAAGATCAGCCAGCTCACGATAGTTCAGGAAGCTGTCATCTTCGCCGCGCCGCCAGGAACCGGGGTGCACCTCGTAGGTCGACATGGGTTCATGCAGCCAATCCCAGCTTTTCCGATGCGTCATCCATGGGTCGTCTTGCCACTCGTAGCTACCCGGACCGGCCACTCTACAGGCCGTGTCCGGTCGCAATGTCATACGCCTTGCATAGGGATCGGCCTTGAGTGCCAATTGGCCATGCGGGCCGAGGATTTCGAATTTGTATAAATCCCCTTCGCACAATCCCGGCACAAAAAGCTCCCATACACCGCTTCCACCACGGGTTCGCATGGGGTGACGAAGACCATTCCATCCATTGAAATCACCGACGACACTGACACGCTTTGCACCTGGGGCCCAAACGGAAAAACCCACCCCGTCGATACCATCGAGTTGCATGAGGTGTGCGCCCAGAAAACGGTACGCATGATGGTGGTTCCCCTGGCCGAAATAATAGAGGTCGTTATCGCCGACAAAGGGCAGGAAGCTGTAAGGGCTAATCGAACGATGAAGCACCCCGTCCCGTTTCTCTTCCCATTCCAACTCGTAGTGTTGCGGAAGGGACTCCGACTGTTTCCGGTTCAATGTGAGTTCAAAGACATCGCTGCCAGGAATGCGCTGCATCTCGCCAACACCGCACAACTCGACGCGCTCAGCCTGCGGCATGAAAGCCCGCACAAATTCGCGATCACCATTCCTGTGTCGTCCCAGCATCCCGAAGGGATCGTGACAGGCGCCCTGCTGAAGGGGCACCAAGGTTTCATCAAGCATGTGTTCACTCTGCATGGCAACGTCCTGTTTTAGTTATAAGCTCTCGCAAAGCATGCGCCTTGCGCTTGTCATCGAGTTGTTGCCACTCGAAACGCCAGCCCCAGTTATTCTCAACATTACCCGGGGTATTCATGCGGGCCTCTTCACCCAGCCCCAAAATATCCTGTAGCGGCAACACCGCGAGGTTTGCCGATGTTTCCATCAGACTGCGATTGATCAATTCCACAATATCGATTTCTTCTTCGGCATCCAGAATCTGGTAGACGAACTGGCGGGTTTCGGCCGGCAACGAATTGAACCAACCACGGGTGGTGTTGTTATCGTGGGTGCCGCTGTAAGCCACATGGTCCGGCGTTACATTGGATGGACGGTGTGGATTATCTTCCGAGCCATCGAAGGCAAACTGCAGGACGGCCATGCCAGGCAAATCAAATGACTTGCGCAGCTTGGTCACCTCCGGGGTGATGATACCGAGGTCCTCCGCCACGATGGGCAGCCCCGGGTAGGCCTCGCGCAACGCTCTTAGAAGCTCGGCTCCTGGCACCTGCTGCCAATGGCCATCCACCGCCGTTTCCGAATCGGCAGGAATCATCCAGCTGGACTCCAGGCCCCTGAAGTGATCGAGGCGCACGATATCGAACCATTCGAACTCGCGCCTCAGACGGGCCTTCCACCATCGAAACCCATTGTCCCGCATCGCTTCCCAGTTGTAATGCGGATTCCCCCAACGCTGTCCAAACTCCGAGAAATAATCAGGCGGCACCCCGGCTACAACCTCCGGCCTGCCACTTTCATCAAGCAAAAATTCATGGCGATTTGCCCAGACGTCGGCGCTGTCCAAGGCCACGAAAATGGGCATGTCGCCGAACAAGAGAATATCGCGCTCTGCTGCATAGCTTCGAATCTGTTGCCAACGTCTGTTGAGCAAAAACTGCCATTTGATGAATCGCTGAAAAACCTCGGCCGATTCATGTTCAAGATCGGCCATGGCTTGCGGGTCGCGATCGCGATGCGGTTGCGGCCATTCCGTCCAGGGGAGCCCCGGGTAACGATGACGCAGCACTTTGAATCGCGCGAAGTCCGGCAACCAGTCCTGTTGGCTCTGGTAGAAATCAGCCAGTATCTGCGGGTCTACCTGGCTCTCGAGGTCCTCCTGCGTCAGCAACTTGGGGTTGGCCGCGAAAGCCGAACAGCTCTGATAAGGAGACCCGGTGTGATCCGGAATCACCAAAGGCAATACCTGCCAGACGGTCAGGCACGTCTCCGCCATGAAATCCAACCAACGTTCAACATCCTCATTCAACAACCCTGAGGGTAGCGAGGTAGGATGCAGCAGCACGCCAGCCCGCCTCTGCCGCAATAATTTACTCATACTATCTACTCATGCCCACGTCGCATGGTGCCGGCATTTTCAGCACCCGCCCCTCCCGTTGATAAGGGCTCATCGAGATTGGAAGGCACAGGACGCCCCAGAATCTCGTAAAGGTGTTTCAACTGTTGCCGGTACAATTCATCGAAGTCGCGCACGCTGTCTGACGGGTTGTAATCACCAAACCACCAGAACCAGTCGGAGCCTTCGCAAATCGCCAACTGGAGACCGGCAAGGCGTTTCTTTTCCTTGCTCAGTTTGTCATTGTGAATCGCGTCATCGAACACGATCTTCGCTTCCACCAACCGGTCCCAGGCCCGATTCTTGTCTTCCTCGCCAATCCATGTTGAGAAAGAGCCGTACACCCAGCTGCCGGGACAAAGCCTGGGCAACTCGACCGCCGGGCATTCGTTCAGGGCCTGATCAAAAGTCGTAACCTCGATCTCTTCGCACTGGGCCAGACGCTCGTACAGACAACCGATGAAATGGAATGCATTATCCGGGTAGTACTCCCAGGCATTCTCCCCGTCCAGTATCACGCTGACCACGTGCTTGTGCGCGTTATCACCAAGATATTCTCGGATGTTTCGCAAATGGCTGATGAAATCCTCGACGGCATCCTCCGGCCCCCATCCCTGGTACTCAAACCCAATCAGGTCAGACAAACCGTCGTCCCGGAAAAACAGGTGGGTATTGGTATCCGGCAGATGGTGAGGACTGAATAGATTGTATCGGGCATCGGGCGTATTGTGCTCCAGATCCGACATGGCGCTACTGTTGTGCCATACACCTTCACCCGAAGCAGTCCAGCGGATGCCGAACTGCCCCAACTGTGCTACCGCTTCGTCACTGACCGAGCCTTCCGATAACCATACGCCTGTTGGTCTGCGTTCGAAAAAACGCTCGAACACCTCCACACCATGTTGCATATGCCAGTAGGCACGTTTCTCTCCACCTGGATAACCCGAGTGCGTTGGTCCGGGTGCCTCGTGTTGCGCACACAGACGGGTATCGAAATCCAGCAGCAGTGGCACGATCGGATG
>Ga0180429_10005166_pt1 | contig 10372 bp, 10 predicted proteins | sample SS_ome_FD_132428 | JGI IMG/M metagenome (GOLD analysis project Ga0180429, IMG submission 132428) | Hypersaline lake sediment archaeal communities from the Salton Sea, California, USA - SS_1_S_1 metaG | ecosystem: Environmental > Aquatic > Non-marine Saline and Alkaline > Hypersaline > Sediment ...
GTGCTGATCGACGCGAGCGATGGCCATCGCTCGTGGACGACGGTAGGGTGCTCGGTCAACATCATCGAAGCCAGCTGTCAGGCCTTGGTCGATAGCCTCGAGCTACCGCTAGTCGGGCGGGCCTTTTAGAGAGGTCGGCACAGTGCGCAAGGCAGCGCGTGTGGTGATCAAGAGGCCCGCGGTTGACGGTACCAGGCTTGCCCATCCAACCCACTGACCAGGAGAAACGATCATGGATATGGACCATGTTGTCATCTTTGATACCACCTTGCGCGACGGCGAGCAATCACCCGGCGCCACGCTGAACACGGACGAAAAACTCGAGATCGCCAAGCAACTCGCTCGCCTGGGCGTCGATGTGATCGAGGCCGGGTTCCCCGCCTCTTCGCCCGGCGATCTGGATGCGGTTCGCCGCGTGGCCACCGAGGTCAGGGGGCCGGTCATTTGCGGACTGGCGCGCTGCGTCAAGGGCGACATCGACGCCGCCTGGGAGGCGATCCAGCCTGCCGAGCGGCGCCGCATCCATACTTTTATTGCCACCTCGGATATCCACATGAAGCACAAGTTGCGCATGACGCGCGAGCAGGTACTCGCGCGCACCGGCGAGATGGTGGCCTATGCGCGCTCGTTCTGCGAGGACGTCGAGTTCTCTTGCGAGGACGCCGGCCGCTCTGACCCAGAGTTCCTCTATCAGGTGCTGGCGCGGGCCATCGAGGCGGGCGCCACAACGGTCAACATCCCCGATACCGTCGGCTATACGACGCCGGGCGAGTTTGGCGAGCTGGTCCGCGGCATCAAGGAGAACACGCCCGGCATCGAAAAGGCGATCATCTCGGTGCACTGCCACAATGACTTGGGTCTGGCAGTGGCCAACAGCCTGGCTGGTGTGGTCAACGGCGCGCGCCAGGTCGAGTGCACCATCAACGGCCTCGGCGAGCGCGCCGGCAACGCGGCGATGGAAGAGATCGTCATGGGGCTGTTTACTCGCGAGTCCTACTATCATCTGGGTACAAACATCGAGACCACCGAGCTGTACCCCACCAGCCGCATGGTCACGCGCTACACCGGTTTGGCGGTGCAGGCCAACAAGGCCATCGTGGGAGCCAACGCTTTTGCCCACGAGGCCGGCATTCACCAGGATGGTATCCTCAAGAACCCGCTGACCTATGAGATCATGGACGCCAAGACGGTGGGCGTCAGCGAGAGTACGCTCGTTCTGGGCAAGCTCTCGGGGCGGCACGCCCTGGCTGACAAGCTGCACCAGATGGGCTATCATCTGGACGACGACCAGCTGCGCCGCGCCTTTGAGCGTTTTAAGCGGGTGGCAGACAAAAAAAAGATCGTCTCGGATCGCGACCTGGAGGCCATCGTCTCGGACGAGGTGTATCAGCCGGTAGAGGTGTACGCCCTCGAGCACCTGCAGGTCTCGTGCGGTGACCACGCCATCGCCACGGCCACCGTCTCGTTGCGAGGTCCGGATGGGCAAGTCCTCACCGATGCGGCGCATGGAACCGGCCCGGTGGACGCGGTCTACAAAGCGATCAATCGCCTGATAGGCGTGCCCAACGAGCTGACCGAGTTTGCGGTCAACGCCGTCACCGAGGGGATCGACGCGCTGGGCCAGGTGACCATTCGCATCGAGGCCGAGGCCAACGGCGACAGCAACCTGCCGCTCAACCCGCAGACCGGTCAGCGAAACTATGTCTTTTCCGGGCATGGGGCCAGCACCGATATCGTCGTTGCCAGCGGCCGCGCCTATCTCTCGGCGCTCAACAAGCTCCTGGCGGTGATCGGGTAGGGTGTGTCACTGCCCAGTCCAACAAACGCAAAGGGCGCAGAGGATTGCAGCCAGAGGACATAAAGTGCGGTTGGGCTCCGAATGTGCAAGGTCCAAGAAACACAGCCCTGTAGCCGCGCCATTCTGGCGCGTTGGCCATGCAATGCAGCGCCAAGCACATGTAGAGGGCCGCGTCCGCTAAAGAGGTGGGATGCTCAGCATGCTGCGAGAGCGAAGCGTGAAGACGACAAGGTACAGACCGCGTAGCATTTCGTGAGGCCACCAAGGGAACATAGGAGATGACCGACTCGACTACGCGGCTGAATGACCTGTCACACCAGGTCATCGGTGCTGCCATCGAGGTGCACAAAGCGCTTGGCCCGGGACTCCTCGAGTCTGCCTACGAAGCCTGTCTGGCCTACGAGTTGCGAGAGCAGGGGCTGGCGGTCGAGGCGCAGGTTGCTCTCCCGGTTGTCTATCGCGACGTTCGGCTTGACTGTGGATATCGTGTCGATCTGCTGGTCGAAGGGTCGCTTATAGTAGAGGTCAAGGCCGTGTCGGAGATTGCGTCGGTACACAAGGCGCAGCTACCGCTGGGCCTGCTGATCAACTTTCATAGCGAGCTGCTCACACGCGGCGTCCGACGCGTTGTCAACCATCTGCCCGAGTAAGCGAGGGCTCCAATCTCTGCGCTCTCTGCGTTCAATGGATTGGCGACCATACAGGTGTATATGAGGCGAAGAACATGCCACCAATGACCATGGCCCAAGAGATTCTGGCGGCGCATGCCGGCAAAGAACACGTCGCGGTTGGCGAACTGCTCGACGTCAATGTCGACATGGTGCTGGCCAACGACATCACGGCGCCGATTGCCATCAAAGAGTTCGCCAAGCTGGGCGTAAGCAAGGTGTTCGATGCCGAGCGGATCGCTCTGGTGCCGGACCATTTTACGCCCAACAAGGACATAAAGTCGGCCGAGCAGGCCAAGCTGGTGCGCGATTTTGCCCACCGCTATGGCATCGTCAACTATTTCGAGGTCGGCCGCATGGGCATCGAGCATGCCCTCTTGCCCGAAAAGGGCCTCGTCCTACCCGGCGACGTCGTGGTTGGCGCCGACTCGCACACCTGCACCTATGGCGCCCTGGGCGCCTTTGCCACCGGTATGGGCTCGACCGACATTGCCGTCACCATGGCCACCGGCAGCATCTGGATGCGCGTACCCGAGACGATGCGCTTTGTGCTGCGCGGCGAACTGCAGCCCTGGGTCAGCGGCAAGGACCTGATCCTCTACATCATCGGCCTGGTGGGCGTCGACGGCGCCCTCTACCGGGCCATGGAGTTTACCGGGCCCACCATCGACGCGCTGCCCATCGACGGCCGTCTGACCATGGCCAACATGGCCATCGAGGCCGGCGGCAAGGCCGGTCTGTTCGCCGTGGACGCCATCACCGAGGCCTATGTCTCGACGCGCGCCCAACGTCGCTACCAGGCCTATGTGTCCGATCCCGACGCTGCCACCTATGCCACCATCGAGATCGATGCCAGCAGCATCGAGCCGCAGATCGCCTTTCCCCACCTGCCCAGCAACGCCAAGGCGCTAAGCGAGGCAGGCGACGTGGCCATCGATCAGGTGGTGATCGGCTCCTGTACCAACGGCCGCTGGGACTACCTCGTCGAGGCTGCTTCCATTCTCAAGGGACGTCAGATCCATCCGGAACTACGCTGCATCATCATCCCAGGCACGCAGGCCATCTACTTGCACGCCGTGCGCGAGGGATTGGCAGAGGTCTTTGTCGAGGCTGGGGCTGTGTTCAGTACGCCCACCTGTGGCCCTTGCCTGGGAGGTCACATGGGCATCCTGGCTGCCGGCGAGCGCTGCGTCTCGACCACCAATCGCAATTTCGTGGGCCGCATGGGCCACGTCGAAAGCGAGGTCTATTTGGCCAGTCCCGCCATCGCCGCGGCCAGCGCTGTGGCCGGCAAGATTGCAGGACCCGACCAGCTCTAGGAAGGATGCAGCCATGGCACAGCTCGATTGCTGGTTCCAGTGTGTGCGCGGATGCGAGGGGCGCCACGCGATCTATGAGGTGATCTACAACTGCCCCCAGTGTGGCGGCCTGTTGGAGGTGCGCCACGACGTCGAGGCACTCAAGGCGACCTCGGCCGACGAGTGGAAGCGGCGATTCGTCGCGCGGACCCGCAGCAACGACTGGCCGCACGGCAGCGGTGTCTGGGGAAAAAAGGAGTGGGTCTGCCCCACCATCGAGGATGACAATATCGTCTCGATGTTTGAGGGGCACAGCAACCTTTTCTGGGCGCAGCGTCTGGGAGAGCAGCTCGGCCTAGAGGACCTGTGGGTCAAGCTATGCGGCACCAGCCACACCGGCTCGTTCAAGGATCTCGGTATGACCGTGCTGGTCAGCGTGGTCAAGCAGATGATGGCGCGGGGCTCGCCGGTCGAGGCGGTAGCCTGCGCCTCCACAGGGGACACCTCTGCGGCCCTGGCGGCCTATTGCGCCTCGGCGGGCATCCCCGCCATCGTCTTTTTGCCCAAGAACAAGGTCTCGGCGGCGCAACTGGTGCAGCCAATCTCGAACGGCGCGCTGGTGTTGGCCCTAGACACCGATTTCGACGGCTGTATGTCGATCGTCAAAGAGGTCACCAGGGATAACAGTATCTATTTGGCCAACTCGATGAACTCTTTGCGGATCGAGGGCCAAAAGACGGTTGGCATCGAGATCGTGCAGCAGTTCGACTGGCAGGTGCCCGACTGGATCATCATTCCGGTCGGCAACCTGGGCAACGTCTCGGCGCTGGGCAAGGGCCTGCTGCTGATGAAAGAGCTGGGACTTATCGACAAGCTGCCCCGCTTGGTGGCGGCCCAGGCGCAGGTGGCCAATCCATTCTATATGAGCTACCGGACCGATTTCCGACAGCCGGTGACTATGGCGGCGGGACAGACGTTGGCCAGCGCCATCCGCATCGGCAACCCCGTGAGCTATGAAAAGGCCGTCAAGGTCATGCAGCAGTTCGACGGCATCGTCGAGCAGGCCAGCGAGGCCGAACTGACCGACGCCGCCATCCGCGCCGATTTGACTGGCATGTACGCCTGCCCGCATACGGGCGTGGCGCTGGCCGTGCTATTCAAGCTGATCGAGCGTGGCCTAATTCAGTCTCAGGATCGCGTCATCGTCATCTCGACGGCCCACGGCCTAAAGTTTACCGATTTCAAGACCCAGTACCATGCCGGAGACCTCGAAGGTATCGAGGCGGTGCGGCGCAATCCGCCCGTTGAGCTGCCCCCGGACGTGGACGTCGTCAAGCAAGCCATACGCGAGCGAATGCGCGCCTATCAGGGTGCATGAACAAGGAGAGTCAATCGTGACCATCAGTGGCCGAGTCTGGAAGTACGGCGACAATGTAGACACCGATGCCATCATCCCCGCGCGCTATCTGAATACCTCCTCCGAGGCCGAACTGGCGAGCCACTGCATGGAGGACATCGACCTCGAATTCACCAAAGAAGTGCAGGTCGGTGACATGATCGTAGCGGGCAAGAATTTTGGCTGCGGCTCATCGCGCGAGCATGCCCCGGTGGCCATCAAGGCCTCGGGCGTCAGTTGCGTCGTGGCCGAGACTTTTGCGCGTATCTTTTTCCGGAACGCGATCAACATCGGACTGCCGATCTTCGAGTGTCCCGCAGCGGCCCAGGCCATCGCGGCCGATCAGCGGCTGGAGGTCGACCTGGCCAGCGGCACGATTGAGAATCTGGATTCCGGGGAGCGCTACCAGGCCACGCCCTATCCGCCCTTTATGCTGGCGTTGATCGAGGCAGGTGGTCTGATCCCCTATACCAAGGCCAAACTCGCGGCCGCCACAGGCTAGGAGGCAAGATGGCTTTACCACGGGTGGCATTCCAGGGCGAGCCGGGCGCCTATTCCGAGGCGGCGGCTCTGGCTCTATGGCGAGAGCCGATCGAGACGGTGCCCTGCGCCTCGTTCGAGCAGGTCTATCAAGCGGTAGAGGGCGGCAATTGCGACTATGCCGTGCTGCCGGTGGAGAATTCGCTGGCGGGAAGCATTCACCGAAACTATGACCTGCTACTGCAGCACGATCTGAGCATCGTCGCCGAACACAATCAGCGCATCGCCCACTGTCTGATCGCCCATCCGGGGGTGGCCCTTGGCGAAATTGAGCGGGTCTACTCGCATCCGCAGGGACTCGCTCAGTGCGCGGACTCGTTGCGCGCACTGAACGGCGGTGTGCAGGTCATTGCCGCCCAAGACACCGCCGGCAGCGTGGCGATGATCAAACGTGAGGGTTGGCGCGACGCAGCCGGCATCGCCGGGGAGCGCGCCGCGGAACTGTACGAGATGAGCATCCTGCAGCGCGATTTCGAGGACGAAAAGAACAACTATACACGGTTCATTGCACTGGCTCGTGAGGCTGTTACGCCAGAGGGCGACGACGTCAAGACCTCACTGGCCTTTGCCGGGCACAACGTGCCGGGGTTGCTGTTCAAGAGCCTGAGCGCTTTTGCCCTGCGAGACATCGACCTGACCAAGATCGAATCCCGACCGCTGCGGGGGGTGCCCTGGCAGTATGTGTTTTACCTTGACTTTGCCGGCAGTATGGGCGAACTCTGCTGCCAGCGAGCCGTAGCGCAACTGCAAGAGATGGCCACCTTTGTGCAGGTCTTTGGCTCGTATCCTCGCGCCAAGGCCGTCTGGGACGAGGGGTAGCGGGCAGACTCTCGGGATCGTAGCGGCGCCGTCCTGGAGCGCATGAGACCAGCGAGCATCGCCAGGCACTGGCGGGGAGAGGGCGACGAGGGAGACGCTGTCGGGGAGAGGGCCAGTGAAAAAGGCGGAACAACAGATTGTTACCATAGAAAACGGGCAATGCTCGTGGCCTAGCATTAGGCGCACGCCAGGCCCGACCACTGATACGAGTCCAACCAGGGGCAGGACGAGAGTCCATAGGCCTACTGCCACAAGCACAGGCCCTGCCCAAGGTCGCTGATCAAGGAACCAGACCAAGCTATCGGAGGACCCATGGATTTCAACATTGCTGTTCTGGCCGGAGACGGCATCGGCGCCGAGGTGACGGCCGAGGCGCGCAAGGTGCTCGATGCCGTAGGCCAACGCTACGGCCACACCTTTTCTTACGAGGAGGGTCTGGTCGGCGGCTGCGCCATCGACGCTACCGGCACCGCCTTGCCCGACGTGACCGTGGCCCTCTGCAAGCGCTCGGCGGGGGTGCTGTTCGGCGCCGTCGGCGGACCCAAGTGGGACGATCCCACCGCCAAGGTGCGCCCCGAGCAGGGTCTGCTGGCCATCCGCAAAGGGCTGGGGCTGTTCGCCAACCTGCGACCCGTCAAGCTGACGCCAGCGCTCATCGACGCCTCCACCATCAAGCCAGAGGTTCTCGAGGGCACCGATCTTTTGGTGGTGCGCGAGCTGACCGGCGGCATCTACTTTGGGGAGCGCGGCCGAAAGGACGACCGCAAGGTCGCCTATGATACCATGATCTATTCGGCAGCCGAGGTCGAGCGCGTGGTGCGCATGGCTTGCGAACTGGCCAAGGGGCGCCGCGGCATGGTCACCTCGGTCGACAAGGCCAACGTACTCGAGTCATCCCGCCTATGGCGCGAGACCGCGACCCGCGTCGCGGCGGACTATCCCGAGATTCAGTTCCAGCATCTGCTGGTCGACGCCTGCGCCATGCACCTGATCCGCCGCCCGGCCAGCTTTGACGTCATCGTCACCAGCAACATGTTCGGCGACATCCTCACCGATGAAGCCAGCATGCTGGCTGGCTCGATGGGTATGTTGCCCAGCGCCTCGCTCGCCGAGGGCAAACTGGGTCTCTATGAGCCGATTCACGGCTCCGCACCTGACATTGCTGGGCAGGGGATCGCCAATCCGATCGGGGCCGTGCTCTCCTCGGCGCTGCTGCTGCGCCATTCGCTGGGGCTGGATGAGGAGGCGAACGCCGTCGAGGCCGCCGTCGACCGCGCTTTGGCCGAGGGGTATCGCACCGCCGACATCGCCGAGCCGGGCGTCGAACAAGTGGGAACCACCGCCATGGGCGACATACTCGCCTCGATGGTGGGCTAGCATACAGCGGGCCGCGCGCCCAGCCGAAAGGAACGCATCATGAACACGTCCGAGTATATCTGGTTCGACGGCGAGTACGTGCCCTGGGCCGACGCCAAAGTCCACGTGCTCTCGCATGCTATGCACTATGGTTCGAGCGTTTTCGAAGGCATCCGCTGCTATGATACCCCCAGCGGCCCAGCGGTCTTTCGCCTGGACGAGCACGTCGCCCGCATGTTCCGCTCCTGCAAGATCTACCGCATGGAGATTCCCTATTCACCCGACGCAGTCGGTGAGGCGATCAAGGGCACGGTGGTTGAGAACGGTCTGAGCGGTTGCTACATTCGGCCGTTGGTCTTTCGGGGCTTTGGCGAGCTTGGCGTGACGCCCCAAACCTGCCCCGTGCAGATGATCATCGCCGCCTGGGAGTGGGGCGCCTACCTGGGTAAGGAAGCGCTCGAGCAGGGTGTCGACGTGGGCGTCAGCTCTTGGCGGCGCATGGCCCCCGACACCTTCCCAGCCATGGCCAAGGCGGGCGGACACTATACCAACTCGCAGCTCATCCGAATGGAGGCCGCCATGCACGGCTATGCCGAGGGGATCGCCCTCGACATCAACGGCTATGCCTGTGAGGGCAGTGGCGAGAACCTGTTCATGGTGCGCGACGGCGTGCTCTATACTCCGCCCCTCTATGCCTCGGTGCTTCCGGGCATCACCCGCGACTGCGTCCTGGTGCTCGCCGAGGAGGCCGGCATCGAGGTGCGCGAATCGCTGATCAGCCGCGAGATGCTCTATATGGCCGACGAGCTGTTCTTTTCCGGGACGGCGGCCGAAATCTCGCCCATCCGCAGCGTCGATCAGATCACCGTCGGCTGCGGCAGCCGTGGCCCCATCACCGAGACGATCCAGTCGGCCTTTTTCGCCATTGTCAAAGGCGAGGCTGAGGACCGCTTTGGTTGGCTAACCCCGGTCAAGTAGGGACGGGGCGGGGCGGACGCAGCAGCGCAGTCACAAGCGAAAACCTCCCAGAGGTCCGAGACCTCTGGGAGGTGCTTGGTTCGGGAGCTCGGGGATGCCAAGATCTTGGCGAGATGCCGGCGACGCCTGCTAGTCTCCCCACAGCCCTCGTTCGGCCGCGCGCGCCGCGTCTTCCATGGCCTGCAGCCAGGCCTGGTGCTTGACGTCCGGCGGATAGGTTCCCGCGTGGGCGTATCCCAGCCGCACGAGTTCACCGTTCACCATCAGATCGTCGATCCACACATAGCGCAGCAGGCGCCCGTATTTGTCGGTATCTGATACGTCGCGCTCCAGCCAAACCTTGCGCTCGCCCACCAGGGCCTCGTTGGCGTCGCTGGCCTCCGGTCCCATGAACTCGACGGGCGAATCGGGCTTGACCGACTCGGGCGCGTTGATGCCGATGTAGCGGACGCGCTGGACCTCGCCGTCGAGCAGTACGGTGATCGTGTCGCCGTCGACGACGCGCAGTACCTCGGCCCATTGGCCCTCGTTGGGTCGCGTGGGGGAGGGCACACCATGATCGGTGGTTGGCGTCGGCTGCGCGACTGTCGGTTTGGCGGCGGGCATGGTCGGGGCCACCACGATCGGCAGGCACCCCCAGAGGCAGGCGGCGAGAGCAAGCAGGACGCAAGCCGAGATCAAGCGATGGGTGATGGTTCTATGCATGGGTACAGTCTACCTATGGCGTTGAGGGTGTCCAGCGGAGAACCCGTGTCCGCGCGGAGGGCGCCAAACGACGTGCCCGATCTTGGAGGAGGTTCGCTTGCGCCGCGATGGCTGCTGGTACGGGCTCGAAGGATCCCACGCAGCAGAACGCAGTGCGTTCTGCCTGGCGAATGGCGTCTGGCCATTCGCTGTGCCTGGGGATGACATGCCGTTCTGGATTGCGAGGCTTGCCGAGTCCCGTAGGGGCGTATCATCATACGTCCCAAGGGTTACCGTATGATCCCCGCACGCTATCGCCTTCTCTGTGCCCTCCGTGTCCGCTGTGGTGCCCTACTCCGTCACCTCGATGCTGGTCAACTGAAAGAGCCAGTTGTTGGCCGGGAGATTGGGCACCACGATGCGGATGGGGCCCTTGTCGTCCGTGGTCCACTCGCCGTCCCGCTTGAGGGCGATGATGGCATTGTCCAGATCGGAGATGGGAATCTCTTTGGCATAGCCGTCGGCCGCCATGCAGACCAGCGTGACCGCATTGGCCGAGATGCCCGCCTCCGCCAGGAGGGGCGCCAGCGCCGGGCCCGACCAACTGGTCAACTCGTCCTCGCCCTGCGACTTGAGCATCATCACCTCCGTCAGGTCGACCTGCTCGCGCTTGACCAGATCATTGTAGCTGAGGGTCATGGGGTTCGAGACCGCGCCCTTGATCTCGAGTTCCCAATCGACCTTGGGCGCGCCGCCGCAGGCCGTCAAGACCGTGGCCAGCAAGAGAGTGAAGAGAATCGTCAGCAGTGTTCGTTGTCGCATCGTAGCCTCCAGA
>Ga0180429_10005167_pt1 | contig 10372 bp, 16 predicted proteins | sample SS_ome_FD_132428 | JGI IMG/M metagenome (GOLD analysis project Ga0180429, IMG submission 132428) | Hypersaline lake sediment archaeal communities from the Salton Sea, California, USA - SS_1_S_1 metaG | ecosystem: Environmental > Aquatic > Non-marine Saline and Alkaline > Hypersaline > Sediment ...
GATTAAATAATCAATCTGATTATATAAATTCTATTCAAGAATCTATGATAGAATTAGCGAGAAGCGTTGCAACTCAAAAATCATCTATAACTTTTTTATTAAATAATGCTTGTGTGGATTCTGATTCTCAAGGAGATTTCTTAAAACTTTTGAAAGAGGTTAAAGAAATTAACAATATAGGAAAGACGAAGACGAACACAAAGGTGCGTAAACGATGAAAGAATTTAATAATTATGAAAAAAGAAGATGAAATACACAAAGTTTGAAATAATAGTGTTAAAAACTTGTAGGATTGCTACAATTATAATAGGTTTTGGATTATTTATCCCTTTTTTTGTTAGTATGGTGGTGTCATAGAAGATGAAGATTCCAATTAGAACTGCTAGAGATACAGATGGATTTGAGCTAGTAATTAAGGTAAAGGATTTATTGAAGTTTTTTAGTTTCAAGAATAACTGTGGTAATTCTTCAATTACTATAGGGTATAATGTTAAAAAGTTCCTTATTCCTCAAATGGAAAAAGCGAACACGGATGGTACTGAAAGATGAAAGCCAAAAATAGGAAGTTTATTTATATGCTTATTTTTTTAGGAGGATTTTTCTTAGGACAAATTTCCGGCATATTATTGATGAGTTATGCATAAGATGAATAAAGAAAAGGGGTTTAAAATAGGATTTATATTAGGAATATTATACTCTCTCTGTGTGGGAGGTTTATTTTCACTAAAATATGTAGATAATGATTTTATAAGAGTCCCTTTAGGTCTTGTAGGAATTACAGTAGCTAGTATATATATCTTAGCTCCTAGTGTAAGTTTAATGGCGGGGTACAAATTCCCTAGTATGGAGGTTCTAAAATGAAATTAGTAGAATGTATCGGAGGACTTATCGGAGAGTTTTATGATGATTAGAAAAAGTGGTAATAAGATATGATCATAGATTTGTACCGAAAACACCAAAAAAGGTTTCTCCAAGAGGGGGGGTATTCTGTCTTATCAGACAAAGTAGGCGTTACACTACCAAGCTGATTGTTAAAATATTAAAAAAAATATTAAATTAGTTCTTGTACAATCTGTCAGAAGGGCTTTTAAGTTTCGGACTCCCGAAATTTGAGGCCTCATTCATTTTTTTTAACCTAGATTTGAAAGCAGACATTTTTTTGTCTCTGATAGTTTGTCTACAATCGTCTCGTTTTTTAATAATACTTTGAGCTTGATCTTTCCTTATCAATAAAGGAAGTTCTGCCTTAGCAAGAGCAGCTTTTGCTTCTTCTCGTTTTACCTGAGCTTCCATACGTCTTAGTTTAGCTTCAGGACTTGTTTGTTCTTTTAACCAGTCTAATATTCCCATCATAAAATCCTCTTAATATCTTTGTAATAAGAAGGGCCAGAAGACCCTCTTTATTTCATCTTGGGCACGTTTGCAAAAGCCACTTTAGGTTTTGACTGTTTAACATTAATAATAACTGTCCTTCCTTTTGAGTCTTTCTTCATCTTTACCCAAGCACCAATCTTTTTATTAAACTTTTGGTACATCTTTGCTTTCATTCCACACGACATTTTTTAATACCTCAACGCCTTGTCCAGGCCTTTTCCTGAATCATCTCCCAGTTGGGATCCAGCTTTTAGTTTAGTTGATTTGGATTTTTTTCCGAAATCAGCTTTGCCTAAGCCTAAGGAAGTACCTTTTTTTTTGTAAACATCGTACTTCCCTAAACCAGTTCCATATTTTTTGTCTTTATACATTTTTACGTAAACTCCATAATGACCTTAAATATCAGTGAACCAATAAAAATCCCTAAAAGGATCCATAAATAATTAAAGGTTAACAAGTTAGCAAATATAAACATAGTTCCTACTAGTAGTGAAACGAATGATGCAGCTAAAGCCGAATCTTCTACTTTAAACCTTCGCATTAAACCAAAGAATAATATACAGAATATAACTCCTAGGATGATTGCGAAATAACTAAGATTATAATTCTCTTTAACTAAATCAGTTATATCTTGAGTAAAACCTATATACGTTGTTGAGTTAAATCTTGTTAAATTATATGCCATCTTCAAACATCCTTTTTAATTAAAGCTGAAATTAATATTCCTACAACAACAAACAATATCATTATTGTTATAATTCCAGTCCTTAATATTTTGCCTCCTTCTCCTAGGTCTGCTTTATCAGACAAAGTATATATTATTCCATCATCGCCTGCAACCAAATTAACACTTCCTGCAGCTAGTTTAACTGATCCCCACGCACTAGAGAAAAAGTTACCTATAACATCGAAAGGGTTATCCTTCTCTGAGAAAGTGTTAATGTTATCTTGTAATTCTTCCGCGCTACTAGTAAGGTTCTCCATCTTGTTTAATACGGCGAGATCAGACTCGTTCATTCCAGTTTGTTCTCCGTAACCTTCTCTCATCTGAGAGAAAAAGATTGAAAATATACCTACAACGACAGAAACTAATACCAAACTTATCAAAAATGAAGTTAACTTTCCCATTATTCCCCCCTCCGTTTTAGTACAAAAGCCAATATAATTGACAAAATTAACATTGACATCAACAAACCAGTAGTTAATATTGGGTTCAGTAAACCCATTATACGTGCAGCCAAAAGACCGATTACTGGTAACATAATAACTGCTGCAGGCCCGGTTTTTATTCCTACCATTGCAAAAGCAAGGATTAAGATACCAATAAAAAATAAGCTTGTGAAATTAAATATGTTATCTAACGGGTTTATTGTTTGTAGTTCGTTCACAAGATAATCTGAAGTGCCAAGCGTAACGTATCCTTTAGCAACATAAAGTTTCCCTTGTACTAAAGAGTAAGCCACAGTTATAGTGTTTGAAGCTCCAATAGCGCAAGAAGAGTTAACTAAAACTAAACCAGTAGAATAAGACTCATAAAGATCTAAACATCCGCCGGAAGCAGTTCCTTCTAGATCATTATACCTGAAAGTAAACTCGTTTGTATCATTATAAAAAGTAATATTACTAACAATCTCGTTAACTTTTTGCCAGCCTGTTCCAGGAGATTCCCCAGTTTGTACTTGGATTATTATACTTGTTATTGTGTCATATATTAATGATGGAGTTGTTACTTTTAGTTGGTTCCCTATTGGAAACTCTACTATAAAATAATAAAATTCTGTGTTTGTCTCTACCTGAAAAACTACCTCTCCATCCACGTTAGTAGTCAAAGATTGTTGTAAGATATAAGTGTTGGTTTCAATATCATATTTAAGTACCTTAACTAAAGCCCCCTCTAAATCCTGTGCAGACTCATCAATAACTGTTACAGTAACATCTGAAGAAATAGTTGTATTCAATAAATAAATGTTAAGGACATTATTTGTTCTGTTTTCTAAGATAAAAGTATAATATCTCGTATCATAACCGTCTGAAATAAGCCTTATCTGATAAGTTTCTGGCGCTAGAAGGTCAACATAAATGTTACCTGTTGAGGTAGAATAATTATGAGATGCAGTGTCAGAAATAAACTCTAAATCTACATTTTGGGTTATTAAGTTTTTACTTAACTCGTCATAAATGCTTATGTTAATACTGTTTGTAGTGTAAAGACTAAAATTATACGTGTTGTTCAAAGGAGAAACGTTTATTGTAACAGATTGGGTCTCGTAGCCATCAGGATCTATTGTTAAATTATATGTTCCTTGAGAAAGGTTAAAAAATATATAACCTTCAGTAGTGCTTTGAGTTTCAGAGAAAGAATAAGTAGAGTTAGCTAAAGTTATAGTGAAGTTATCTATGTTTTGGTCATTCACTAAGTCCCATGCATAAACTGTCAGGTTAGAATCAAAAAATTCAATATAAAACTCATTGTCGCTTTCGTTTACTTCAAAACCTAAATCAGTAAAATTATAATATCCTTCTTGGTTACTTATATTAAACAAAATGTTCCCTAAAGGAAGATCTGCGTTAACAGTCCCGTTGGTTGTATTATAAACCCCGTAAACGCTGTTATTAATAGAAAAAATATTTACTGAAGAATCGTTAAGTTTGTTTACACCATAAAAAACAGAACTATATAATAAAGGATCAAGAACCGCTACTAAATCCATAGAAACATTGTAATTGTGATAAGTTTCATTATAATATCCATTAGATGATAAAGTTATATTCTCAAGCGTAGCGCCAGATTTTGTTATACCAGTAATTATTTGTCCTGTATTATTACTTTCATAAAAATTACCTGAAACGTTAGCCGTGAAGTTTAAGATAGGGTCAGACGTTATATTGTTTTTAGCAGTAATAATAAAAAAATCACTTATTTCTTCAGTCCCTACCTCTAAAACGTCCCAAACAAAGTCCGTGTAAAGAGTTGTTCCTTGTCTTCCTCCAGTAAAGTTAACGTTTGTCCCAGTAATAACAAAACCACAAGCTCCCCCACAATTATTATAGTGTCTGGTATATGAACTTCCTCCATTATCAACTACTAAAGCAAAGTCTTCTCCTGCAGAAACGTTATAATTTAATGAACAATTATTACCAATAAAAGACCCCGTAGCTAAAGGCGTTCCTGAGTTTATGTTCGAAACAGCCGCAGTATCATTAAATAAATAACAATCACTTGCAGTGCTAGATGCCGATTTAATTATATACTTAATATTTAAATCTTTGTTTGTCTCTATTGCTATACCTTCTCTTGCGGTGAATGAACCAACAGAATCAGGAATTATGCCGTGACCGTCTATAACATCGTCAGCAAAAACAAAGCTAGATAGAAAAAAAAACATAAAAAGTACAAGTCCAATCTTAATATTTTTTACTTCCATAAATCCTCGCAAGCCCAGTAACGAGCAGTTAATTTATTAGGTTTATCGGTATCGCAACGGTGCCTAGCCCTAAAACTTTTTCTTCGCTTAACATCTTGGTGTATGGTAAAATCATCATAACCCTTAGCCCCGTAATGAACAATCTTTTCTTTACCTTTATAACAGGCCTTAACAGCTTTCTTTTTATCTTTCCTCCAAGACTGAACTGGCACATTACATTTAAGTTTAAATTTCATAACCTCTCCCTCGCATACATTGTAACAACCACGCTAGCAACAATAACTAAAACAACTAAAACCATATTACTATTTACAAAATAAGTTACCGGAAAATCTGCAGCTGATGTAATCAAATCATCGGTGGTTGCTAGATCCTCATAGAAGTTGGATAAAACCGCACCAATGAACAATAATGATGAAATGAATATAAGTGCTATGATAAAAAAGATAGGGTGTTCTAAGGCATTTAACGAAGCTATAACAACTCCTATCCAAGCAAGAATCATGATAACTAAATAAGAACTGTCCATTATCTGAGGATAAGAAGTAGTTGTTTGCTGAATGTTTTCTTTGGCAACATCATTATATGTGTCATCGTTTTGTATTTCAGTGTTAACTTCTTCAAGAATAGAATTACCAATAAGACTTACGGCCCCCCACACAATTAACAAAATTACAATTACCGCAACAAAAAATATAGCGTTCACGCCTCCTTTCTTTCCTTTAAAACTCAAACTTGAACCTCTTCGGATTTTCTCTAAGCTTGTACTTCGGTTCTTTCAAAGTGATATTATTGGCTTTCGCGATACGTCTCTGTAACTCTAATAAAGAAATCTGCTCATCGCAAGCTTTCTTTTTCATAAACTTCCAAAAACCTAAATCAACCTTTCTGCTTCCTAAGTTATTACTTTTTATGGGTTCCATTTTGCTTTTGACTTTATAAATTTATAAAGGACATATAAACCATATATGAAAGCATACATAGCAATGATCCACGTAAGTCTTATCATGATTAGATAAAAACTTCTGCTTGTTGTATTTTCGTTCTCAACACAAACATAATCATAATTATAATCAAGCGAGCCTGTATCGCTCATGGAAAGATTAACTGGGGTTAATGCGCAATGATCCTTATAATCTAATGCTGCTTTAGGTACAAGTAAAAGCAACAAGATTGAACAGATAACCAATAATAATTGAAGTATCCCATAATCTTTTATTTGGAGTCTGGATGCTACCGCTAAAAATATAACGGCCATACAAATAAGACCAAAGATTAACATTATCCCGCTCAAGTCAATACCCCCTGTAGAAATGCCAATTTCAGGTATTTTAACCTGTAAAGATTGTGTGGCAGTTGCAATAATTCCTGAGTCATTGTAAAAATGGGCGTAACCTAAATGGTTCCCAGTCAAATTATGTTGATAATAATATATAAACTTTCCGGTGGAAATCTGAGTCATCTCCTGATTGTTAACAATAACAGAACCTGAAGGGTCAATTATCGTTATGTTAGCTGAAGAATCAATAAAATCACCGTTAGTCATTGTGGCCCACCAGGTACAGTTTTCATTAACGAAACAACCATCAGAACCAAAAACAGAAGTAGAACAAAGAAACAATAACAAAAATAAAAACGCGAGTGTTTTTTTCATTATCATTTTTTTGTTTGCCTCATATAAAAATTTTTCTATCCTATTGTAAATGTCCAAAGATCTCCTTCTTGAATCTTCGATCCACCATTACAGTATATTCTAAGACCATTACTTAAGTCAACACTTCCTGCGCAAAAGACTTCATCGCTCCAAGTATTTCCTCCGTTATCTGAAAATCTTATCTTCCCTACTTGAGTTCTTGTTTCAGTTACCTTTCTTGCGGAAGTAGTAGCTTCAATAATGTATTCTCTGCCGCAGTCACCAAAATAATCTCCCCTTAGACTAATATTACCGTTACCTTGCATTTCTATATCTTCGTAAGAAACCTCACAAGTATTTAAATCTTGTATTTTCTGCTCATAAGATAATATTTTTAATTCTTTCTTTTCTAAATTAGAATTAAGTTTAGCTAACAGAACTTCAAGCCTACTAATTCTTAATTTTAATTTTTCAATCCTAGTGTTAATTTTATCTCTCTTAGCTTCAAGATCCTCCACAGTCTCTACTTTTGCGGTTACTGTTGTTGCGATCAATAACGCAATCAACCCAAATATTAATATTTTTTTCATTATTTTATCCTCCAAATATATTTAATATAGTATTTAAAATGTTCGAAAATATGTTAATATTAACATTTTCTTCTTCACTGTATATTTTAATATTATTAATACCAATTATATCAAAAAAATATGTTTCAGTACCAACATTTCCTGCTTGATCTTCTGCTTCTACAGTTAAATTATACCTTCCTTTTGGAAGAAGTGTATTGTTAATATAAGTTTGACTTGTAGAGTTTTTATCGATATACCCGATTAAATCCCCATTAAGATAAACCGAAAGACTAATATTATATTCATCTGAAGCATTTACTTCAATATAACTACTTTCCGCTTCATAAACATCAGGTTTAATAATCTCCACTTCAGGAATAGTTAAATCTTTTTGAAAACAATATTCTTCAGAAGTTTCACTCCCGCCAGTATAATCAACTTGAACCTTAAAACAATACTCAGTTTCATTAAAAGTATAAATGCTATTTATCTCTGACTCAGTTAAAACATCATTAAACCAATACATTGCTTCATCAACACTACCATTCCAAGCTATTGCTGAACCTGAAAAACTTCTTTTTGACTTCCCAAATGTAGAATAATAAGATTCATCGTCATTATACGCATCGGGAGTTCCTGTACTAGTATATACTAGTTCTCCGTCAATATACAATTTAGACGCAACATTTAAGTCCCAAGTCCAACAAACAAAGTTCCATTTATTTAAAACAATAACTTCTGTAGAAGATCTACTAGTATCGTCCATGTTTAGAGTATACACGTTAGGACTTACAATATTTCTAATATACATATTCCCTGCATCACTACCTAAACTGTTTCCCCAATATTGTCCTGAAGAAATATACCAGTTAGAAGAATTTGCTTCCTTACCATAGTAATACACCCACGCACAAGCAGAAAAGTCTACCCTGTTCCAGTACCAAGAAGTAGTATATTGTTCAACATAAGTACTCCCAGTCTCATCCGCATCAAAATAATAAGCTCCTTGTATTACTCCTCCGGTTTGATTATACTCAGGAGACCCGTATGCAACATAATTAGTAGTTTGTATTTCATCGTCAAGCACCCCTGTCTTATTATCAAAATGAACTTCTGTTTTTTTTGATGAACTCGCAACAGTTGTATCAGGATAAGTAGTTATAAAATTAAAATCATAATTAGTGTTTGCTGAAGAATCATAAAATATCATTATAGGTTTATTAAAATCGTAAGAGTCCCCTTTCTCTATTACTGCCACACTAATATTAGAATTAGAATAGCTTGTATTTACTGTTATAGGCACTTCCCACGGATGATAACTATTATTTTCAAAATTAATTCCGATACTTGCATAACAAATAGGTAAAATCATCATAAACATTAAAATTGAAATTATTCTTTTCATCATCCTTGACAAAATTCTTTTTGAAATTTTACCTCTTCCCCGTTTACTATTGCGGCAGTTTCAGCATAAACAATACAAGTTTGTTTTACACTTCTTTCTTTAATACAATCAATATCTTCAAGAATAACTTTGCCATTTTCAACTATTGCTCCGCATCTTTGAAAATCCTTAATTAAAACATCGTTAGGGTATCTTTGCATAAATTCATTTTTGGTAAGAACGGCTCCTGCCACAAAACTAGATGCCATTAAAACAATCACAATTAAAATTAACAATCCTTTTTTCATCTTTATTTACACCTCGCATAAGCTTGTACTATACATTGATTTTCTGTTGTCCCTAGTCCATATTCAGTTGTTCTAAAACTAAGCCCATCATTTTTAGAGAAATCAATATTACAATCAGTGTATCCTGTGATTCCATCATTACTTCCAGGACTAAAAGCACTGCACGCTTGATCTACTTGGTTAATTGTAAGATTAACTTCTGTAGTAGTAGTAGAAGAAACTTCGCAATACATAGCAATTGCATAGACTGTTCCGTCACAGATAGCAATATCTAAAGTTCTTGCTTCCATCCCATTACCTGCCGACCATTCAAAACCTCCAAAGGAACCATCTATATTTCCGTTTTCTTCACCTAGAATATCAAAATGAGCAGGATGAGTTGGGGATATGGAATAATTACCTCCGTCTAAAACTATTCTTGTTGTGTTTGCAACTGTTGTGCTCCCGCCAATAGATAAGTTAATCTCTGAGCCTTTAGCTTCAATACCTAGGTTGTTGTAGGAGTTTGCTGTAAGGTTACCATCGAAATCATAGGTTTGGTTCTCTAAGTCAAATCTAACATAGATGTTGCTCAAAGGAACATCGGGATTTTCTGAAGGATTCTGATTCCCAAAATTAATTACTTGATTTGTAGTTCCATCTCCAAAACCAATATCAATACCATCATTGTGAAGTAAGACCATTTTTTTTTCAGGATATGTTTCTCCTTTGATTAAAGAGGTATAATTTTGAGGAGATGCAATCTGAAGACCATCTGAAACGCTTCTAATTGAACCATAAGCATCATTATCAGAAGTTTCTCCGAAAAGTAAATACGTTGCACTATATTCAGAAGTCTTACTTCCTCCATTTAAAAATAAAGTGTTTATATTTTGAACATAACCTGTATTTTTAAACTCCAATACTTCATATCCTTGGTCTGATTCGATAATAATTGATTCATCGGAGAATAAAGATTTTTGTCCTTGATATATATTATAAACTACACTATTATTCTCAGTTATTATCCTATTATCTCCAACGTTAATATCATCCTCAACGGTAATTCCAGCACCGCTTAACGAATCAATAGTGTTTGTTTGTAACTTAGTACTAATTCTTACACCCCCAGAGAAATCATTCATATTTAGAGCATCAGTTATAGTAGCGTAATTTAAATAACCTGAATTAGTAAATGTATCGTCAGTAAAATAAATAAAAGAGTTACCAGAAATTGTTCTTAAGAATAATCCTTGATCCATCCACATTAAGCTAGACCCTCCCTCATTAGTTGCAGTCAATAAAGGGTAATCGTTTCCAATAAAGTTAAAATTTTTTATTTCCATATACGAAGTGTTATCTGTGTTAGTATAAAACCTAGAATTTTCTCCTGCGTAAATAGAGTTTGGTCTTATATCTAAAGTTGTATCTGAATTAGACCCGTTTATGTTTAAGAAAGTAGAATCTACCTCCGAAGAAGTATAATAATTACTTTTATCAGCACTCCATACCGGATCAGTTTCAGCTAAACCTCCACCAAGACTACCAGAAATAACCGCAAAACCAAAAGAAGCACATAAAATTAGGATTAATAAAAATGTAGGGATACGAGCCATACCCTTGTTTTTTACTAAACTAATATATAAACTTTTCCTACTCATCTGGGTGGAGTTGTGTCTCTGTCAGGATTATTTTCA
>Ga0180429_10005168_pt1 | contig 10371 bp, 13 predicted proteins | sample SS_ome_FD_132428 | JGI IMG/M metagenome (GOLD analysis project Ga0180429, IMG submission 132428) | Hypersaline lake sediment archaeal communities from the Salton Sea, California, USA - SS_1_S_1 metaG | ecosystem: Environmental > Aquatic > Non-marine Saline and Alkaline > Hypersaline > Sediment ...
CTGCCGGACGACGTCGAGCCCCTGCGCGACGCGGTGGCGGAGTCGGTCCCGGAGCTCCCGCGCTACGAGACGTGGGCCCACGCCGGCTACACATCCGACGAGGCGGCCGCGTACGTCAATTGGTGGCGAAGAGCCTGGGCCGACGGCGAGGCCTACTACTTCGCCGTACTCGAGCTCGACTCGGGGGCCTTTCTTGGAAGCTGCGGCCTGAGCGACCTCGTCCTGGAGCATCGGAGGGCCGGTCTGGGGTTCTGGATCCGGTCCGGCCGGACCGGCGAGGGGTTCGCGACCGACGCAGCTCGGATCGTGCTGGAGCTGGGCTTCGAAGACCTCGACCTCAACCGCATCGAGCTGGAGATCGCCGTCGACAACGCGGCCAGCCGACGCGTGGCGGAGAAACTCGGCTGCCGGTACGAGGGTGTCCTGAGGCAGAGGCTAGTCCTGCCGGCGGGGCCGACCGACACCGCCATCTACGCTTCGGTGCGGGATGCCGCGTGACAATCGGGGGGTGCGCGATGTCCGTTGAGGGTCTGGTCATCCGACCGATCCAGGGTGAGGACGAGGTCCGGACATGCGCCGCAATGATGGTCTCGTCTGAGCCGTGGATCACGCTCGGGAGGACGTTCGAGCAGGCGACGCGCATCATGACGAGTCCGACGCGGGAGGTTCACGTCGCTGCGCTCGACGGGGAGCTCGTCGGCTTCGTCGTCCTCGTCATGCGAGTGGTCCTCACGGGGTTCGTCCAGTCGCTTGCCGTCCGCGAGGACGTCAGGGGCCGGGGCATCGGGACAGCCCTCATGGCCTTCGTCGAGGAGCGCGTCTTTCGGGATTCACCGAACGTGTTCCTCTGCGTCTCGTCGTTCAACGACGGTGCGAGGCGCTTCTACGAGCGCCTCGGCTACTCGGTGGTCGGAGAGCTCTCGGAGATCCTCGTGCCGGGGCACTCCGAGATCCTCATGAGGAAGAGCACCGGACCGTGGAGCGCGTTCACGAAGCCGGGCGGTCAGGACGACAGCGGCTCGCGCGGCTGACTCCCGCGGCCAGGCGCCCACCGGGTCGGAGAGAGGTTGCGGCTTGCTCGACGTTTACGTGGACGCGGATGCCTGCCCGGTGAAGCAGGAGGTCTGCCGGGTAGCTGCGCGATACGGCCTTGAAGTCAGGTTCGTGGCGAACTCGTGGATGCGGACTCCTGAACAGGAGGGCGCGGAGCTCGTCGTCGTCGAGGGCCAGTTCGACGCGGCCGACGACTGGATCGCGGGGCGGGCTTCGCGTGGCGACATCGTAGTCACCGCGGACATCCCCTTGGCGGCGCGGTGCCTGGCGAACGACGCTCACGTCCTCGGTCCCTCAGGACGCCCGTTCACGGAAGACAACATCGGGGAGGCGCTGGCGGCCAGGGAGCTTCTCTCGGATCTCCGGGACGCCGGAACCGTCACCGGCGGCCCCCCGCCGTTCCGGAAGGAGGACAGATCCCGTTTCCTCCAAAGCCTGGACGAGATCGTTCAGAGCGTGAAGCGCAGCGCGAGCGCGGCTCGCGAGTGAGGAGCATCTCGTGAAGACGCCAGTGTGAAGAGCGCGGGGGCGACGGGACTGCAGTAGGCGAACCGCAGGTGTGCGGAGACAGGGAGGCAATCATGGGCGTCGTTCTCATCGGCTTGGCGCTCGTCTGCGCGGTGTGGGGCGTCGTGGCCGCCATACTCATCGCGGCTGACGTGCAGCGACGCGGTGTGAAGGTCAACTTCATTTGGCTCCGACTGCTGATTCTCAAGTACCTCCACGAGTACGCGAAGCTCACACGCGAGGAGACGGGACGCGTCGGGCCGCTCTTCTATCACTACGTCGTCCCGTTGAACATCGCACTCATCCTGTGTGTCATCCTGGCCATCAGAGGCTGGTCGTAGGGGCGCAAACAGCGCGTGCCGGTCCCGGAGGGCCGGCGGGGAAGACAATGGGAATCAAGACGAAGAAGGTCGGAATCATCATCTGCGACCGCTACCGCCGGTGCGCCGGCGGCAAGTGCCTGCGCGCGATGAGGGCACGCGAGGGCGCGTTCAGTGTCTACGGCGACACCGATCTCGAACTCGTAGGCTACACGACCTGCGACGGTTGTCCCGGTGGCAACATCGAGTACGCCGGAGACGAGATGGCGGCGAACGGCGCCGAGGTCATCCATCTCGCGACCGGGCTCGTCGTCGGCTATCCGCCGTGTCCCTCCATCCGGACGTTCAAGGCGCTGCTCGAAGAGCGCCTCGGCGTCGAGGTGGTGGTTGGAACGCATCCGATTCCGGAGAAGTACCTCCGGATGCATACGAGGCTGGGAACATGGGACGACGAGTCCTGGCGTCCCCTGATCGAGCCGACAATAGCGGACGAACGGACACGGAGGGCCTACGATTGAGTGACAACACGTGGGAGCAGTTCTTCAACGGCCATGCTCCGGTCTACATGGACAACGTGTTCACGAAGAACACGATCGCAGAGGCGGACTTCATCATCGAGGAGCTGAAGCTGCCGCAGGGATGTTTCATTCTCGACGTCGGATGCGGGACGGGCCGGCACGCCGTCGAGCTTGCGCGGCGCGGTTTCCGCGTGACCGGCGTGGACATCTCGAAGGGCATGCTCGACCAGGCCCGCGCGGCCGCGGCCGAGGCGGGCGTGGAGATCGAGCTTGTCCGCGCCGACGTGTCCAAGCGACTGCCCCCGGGCCCGTTCGACGTCGCCCTCTGTCTGTGCGAGGGCGCCTTCGGTCTCCTCGGCGATTCGGATAGCTCCGCCGACCACGACCTCTCGATTCTCGCGAACATCAACGGCGCACTGGCGGATGGGGCGCCGTTGATGCTGACCGCCCTCAACGCGCTGGCGATGATCAGACGGGTCTCGGATGAGGACGTTCGGAGCGGCCGCTTCGACCCGCAGACGCTCGTTGAGGAACATGAGATGGAGTACGATACCCCGGAGGGGAAGAAGCCGGTCCTCCTCCGGGAGCGGAGCTTCGTTCCCAGCGAGCTGGCTCTCCTGATGGACGCCGCGGGCTTCCAGATCGAGCACATCGGGGGCGGCACGGCCGGGAACTGGGGCCGACGCGGGGTCGAGCTCGACGAGATGGAGATCATGGTCATCGCGCGGAAGGTCGTCGACGTCGCTTGACGGCTCGGGGGCGGCACGCTGGACAAGCGGCTCGTCAAGAAGAGCAGGTTCCTCTCGCTCGTGCTGCGGCACGATCCCGCGTGCATCGGTCTCGTCCTCGACGCGAAGGGGTGGGTCGACGTCGCCGACCTGGTGCGCCGGGCGAACGCGCACGGCCGCGACCTGACCAGAGCGGAGCTGGTCGAGATCGTCCGGACGAACGACAAGCAGCGGTTCTCCCTGAGCGACGACGGGGCGCGCATCCGAGCGAGGCAGGGGCACTCGGTCGACGTCGATCTCGGACTTGAGCCTGTCGAGCCGCCCGAGTTCCTCTATCACGGGACGGCGACGCGCTTCCTTGGATCGATCCTGGCAGAGGGTCTTCGTCCCGGAAGCAGGCGGCACGTGCACCTGTCTCCTGATCACGACACGGCGATCCGTGTGGGCCGGCGGCACGGAACCCCTATCGTACTGAAGATCCGGTCGAAGAAGATGCATGAGGGAGGCGCGGTCTTTCTCCTCTCGGAGAACGGTGTCTGGCTGACCGACCTGGTGCCTCCCGGGTTCATCGAGTTCGAAGAAGAGGTGGGTGCATGATGGAGATTCGTTCCTATCGCGAGGACGACGAAGGCGAGGTCGCCGCCCTCTGGGAAACGGTCTTCCCCGACGCTCCGCCCTGGAACGACCCGAGGCTCGACATCCAGCGGAAGCTCTCCGTCCAGCGTGAGCTCTTCTTCGTCGCCGTCGACGACGGGGAGGTGGTGGGGACGACGATGGCGGGGTACGACGGTCACCGTGGTTGGGTCTACTACGTTGGGGTGGCCCCGGAGCGGCGACGGCGCGGCATCGGCGCCGCGCTCATGCGGAGGGCCGAGGATGAGCTGCGGGCGCGGGGCTGCCCGAAGCTCAACCTGCAGGTCCGCTCGTCGAACTCGAGCGCGGTCGGCTTCTACGTTCGGCAGGGGTATTCGGTCGAAGATCGCGTGAGCATGGGGAAGCGCCTCGATGACTGAGCGGAGTCCGGCTCGATGGAGGGTGTCTTGAAGGTCCTGGCGATTCAGGGAAGCCCCCATCGGGGGAACACGTACGATCGCGTGGAGCGATTCGGGCAGAAGCTCCGCGCTCTCGGCGGTATCGAGTTCGAGCACCTGCCCTTGAACGACGTGCATCTCGAGCCATGCCGAGGGTGTTTCCTCTGTTTCGCCCGCGGTGAGGACGCGTGCCCGTTGCGCGACGATCGGGCGGCGATCGGGGAGAAGCTCGATCAGGCCGACGGCGTCGTTTTCGCGACGCCGGTGTACTCGATGCACGTGTCCTCCCTTCTCAAGCGGTTCGTCGACCGGTTCGCCTTCGTCTTCCACCGTCCCCGCTACTTCGACAAGGCCGCTGTCGGGCTCGCGGTGACCGGCGGGATCGGACTCAACGAGGCGCTCGGATACGTGAAGATGTTCGCCGGGTCGTGGGGATTCGAGTACGTGGCCGACCTCAAGTACATCGACGTGCCGCGGAACTCCGACCTGGTTCCGCTCGCGACCGTGCGGGATCGGACCGACGAGGTGGTGCGCCGACTCCACCGGGCGGTGACGGAGAAGCCGCCTCGCGCTCTCACGACGAACGATTACCTCCACTTCCACGCCATGCGCGCGGTCTACGGCAGGCTCGAGGCCTACTCGCGGACCGACTACGCCTACTGGGCCGCGAAGGGATGGCTCGATCCAGCGGCTGCCTACTTCACGACGCACGTCAGAGGGAACCCCCTGAAGAGCATCTATCCCCGGTTCGCGGCCTGGATGCTCGGACGGAGCATCGACCGGAACCTGGCAAGGCTCGGCGGCACCGTGGCCGAAGGGGAAGATCCACGATGACCGCCCGTGCCCTCGCGACCGGGGAACGACATGTTCGGTGAACTCACCGAGATCGCTCGACGCCCGCGACCCTTCGATCGCTACACCGCGCCGCAGCTTTGGACCGATCCGCACATCTCCGGCAAGATGCTCGAGTTCCATCTCGATCCGGAGGCCGGCCTGGCGTCGCGGCCGCAGCGCTTCATCGAAGAGTCCGTCCGGTGGATCGCCTCACGGTTCGACATCGGCCCCGGCGTCCGCGTCTGCGATTTCGGTTGCGGACCGGGACTCTACACGTCAGCCTTCGCGAAGCTCGGGGCGCGCGTGACCGGGATCGACTTCTCGGAACGGTCGATAGAGCACGCGCGCGGGGCGGCGGCCCGCGAGGGGCTCGACATCGAGTACATCCTCGGGGACTATCTCGAGTTCTCGACGGACGAGCGGTTCGATCTCATCACGCTCATCTTCTGTGACTACTGCCCGCTCAGTCCGGACCAGCGGAGGACGCTGCTGGGTGTGTTCGACGGTTGTCTCGCAGAGGGCGGGGCGATCCTGCTCGACGTGGTCTCGCTCGTCCACTTCGATCTGGCGGAGGAGCGCACGACTCTCGAACGCTCGGAGGACGGGGGGTTCTGGTCGGCCGCGCCGCACTTCGTGTTTCGGAACACGTTCAAGTACGCCGGAGAGGCGCTCGTCCTCGACAAGTACACGGTCGTCGAGGCCGCGAGGACCTTCGAGATTCTCAACTGGATTCAGTGCTTCAGTCCCGAGTCGCTCAAGCGGGAGTTCGGGGAGCGCGGCTTCGAGGTTGTCGAGCGCTACTCCGACGTGGCCGGTGACGTATACGACCCAGAGGCTGCGGAGTTCGCCGTCGTCGCCCGCAGAACCGGGAAGGGGCGTCCGTGATGGCCGCGGCGAAGCGAACACCGGACCCGGAGCGCGACGCCGTCGTTGAGCGGCTCATCCGCTGGGCCGAGTCGCGCGCCGACGTGCGCGCCCTCATCCTGACGAGCACCAGGGCGAATCCCGAAGCCGATGTGGACGCGTTCTCGGACTACGACGTCATCGTTGTGGTGACCGACGTCCGGCCGTACTACGATGACCGGAACTGGCTCGAGGCGTTCGGACGCGTTCTCGTGCGCTACCGCGATCCGATGTACGAGTACCTGGGCTGCCTCCGGTTTGCCTCGATCACGCAGTACGAGAGCGGTCTCAAGATCGACTTCACGATATGGCCGGCGGAGCTTCTGAGGCGGGTCGTCGGCGAGCCGCTTCCCGACTTCCTGGATGTCGGATACTCCGTGCTCGTCGACAAGGACGGGCTGACCGGCGGTCTGGCGGCGCCGACGCGTGCGGCGTACGTCCCGACGCCGCCCGGCCAGAGGGCGCTCGACGACGTCGTCGAGGAGTTCCTGCACGAGGCCACCTACGTAGCGAAACACCTCCGCCGCGGAGACCTCCTCCCGGCGAAGTACAACCTCGATCACGCAATGAAGCACGATAACCTGCGCCTCGTTCTCGAGTGGCGCGTCGCCGTCGGGAACGGCTGGTCGAGGCCGGCGCGCGCGTACGGGAAGAGCCTGATGCGCAGGCTCCCGGCGGGGATCCGGGAGGATCTGGCGGCCACGTACGTGGGACCGGGGATCGAAGAGAACTGGGAGGCTCTTTTCAGAACGGTCGCGCTCTTCCGGCGAGTCGCGGAGGAGGTCGCGGAGAGCCTCGGCCTGGAGTACCCGCGGGATCTCGATCGGCGGGTCTGCGAGTACCTGGGCAGAGTGAGAGACGCGGAGTAGAGAGACGGGCAATGCGGCACTCCGCCGTGCCGGCGATCGCGCGGCCGGCCGTCGTCTTCCGTGCCGCGCGGAGAGGAGGCGCTGTGATTGGCGGACGATCGAAGCGTGAATGGGCGCGCGCAGCCACCGCGGTGGCGCTGTGCGTCGTGGTGACCCTCATCGTCGCGTCGTGTTCCGGGAACGACGAGGAGCCGACGGAACAGACGGTCGATCTCGGAACGCACGGTCTGAGGATCAGGCAGGTCGGTCAGGGAGTGCCGACCGTCGTGATAGACGTCGGACTGGGGGACAGGTCCGAGCACTGGGCTCCCCTGGTCGAGCGCATCGCCGGGGAGACAGGCGTTTGTGTCTACGATCGCGCCGGGTACGGTGAGAGCGATGCGGGCCCGTTGCCCCGTGACAGCGGGCGGATCGCGGACGAGCTCCGGACGCTCCTGCGCGAAGCCGACGTTCCGGGGCCGTACGTTCTCGTCGGGCACTCCCTGGGCGGGCTCAACGTCCAGGTGTTCGCCGACCGGTATCGGAAGGACGTGGCCGGCCTCGTGTTGCTCGACCCGCCGCCGCTCGCGTGGATTGCCGGCGAGAGCTACGGGGAGCTTCGGGAGACGGCCGAGGGCATGACCGCCGAGTGGCAGGCGGCGGCGGACGCCGGCGAGGGGTCGTCCGATCCCGCCGAGCGTCGGGAGGCGGCGTTCTTCGCGACCCTGGCGTCCGAGCATCGAGAGATGTTCGGCCGGAGCGCTGAGCTTGCGGCGGAGATCCGGGGGTTCGGGGCCACTCCGATCGTGGTCATCGCCTCAGGCGCCCCCAATCCCAGGTTCGGCGACGTCGCGGAGGAGTACCAGCAGTTCTGGATAGAGGAGAGCCGCGCGCGCGCCGGCAGGTCGACGAGAGGGAGGTTCGTTCTCGCGGAGCGAAGCAGCCACAATCTCTACGCCGACGTGCCCGATCTCGTGGTGGAGTCGATTCTCTCGGTGGTGGAAGAGGCGCGGAGGGTGCCCGGAGAGACCCGCTGAGGCAGGGAGGATTCCGAGGAGGAGAGGCTGCACGTGACACGCAGGCGTCTCGTCGTCGCCATCGCGCTCTTCGTGGGGCTGCTCCACTTCGTCACGGGGCCGGGTTACAGAGGTCCGGCTCGCTCGTTCGTCAATGGGTATCTGATCGACCTGTTTCTGCCCCTCGCGATGTACCTCGTCCTGGGACTCCCGGAGCGCCCGCTCGCGCTCTCCCGGGTTGCGCGCGTCTGTGTCGTTCTGAGCGTCGGCTGCTCCGTCGAAGCCCTCCAGTACTTCGGGGTGCCGATCTTCGGGCGGACGTTCGACCCGGTGGACCTCGTGATGTATGCTCTCGGGGTCGCGGCCGGCATCGTCCTTGAGGCGGGCATCCTCCCGCGGTTCGAGCGGGGAAGGGCGCCCGGAACCGGCCGATCGCTCGATCCATGAGCGAGTGCGGCGCCGCGGCCGCGCTCGGGGGAGGAGAGAGGTATGGCTCGACGACTTCTTCTGTCGGTGTTCGTCGGTCTGCTCGCCGTTCTCGTCGCGGGCTGCGCCCGGGAGACATCGGATGAACAGGTGGCCGAGGAGATCCTGGCGCGGTTCCCCGCGGACGATGTGGATGGCCTCGTTGAGATGTCGCCCGCGGAGTACGACGCCGACGTCAGCTCCGACGGTCGGGGATCGCTCAGGATCTCGGCCGCGGAACCGATGACGGTCGCCCTGTACGAGACCGGCGACCTCGACGTCGAGGGCGCCACCCTCGCCTACCGGGCTCAGGTTCGGTGTGCGGACCTCGACGGAAGCGCGTACCTCGAGATGTGGTGTCTGTTCGACGAGCTGGGCGAGTTCTTCTCGCGCTCGGTCGACTCACCGATATCCGGGACGACCGACTGGTCGGTTCGGGAAACACCGTTCTTCCTCGAGGCCAGGCAGAACCCGACGAACGTGAGGCTCAATCTCGTCGTCGACGGAACGGGAACCGTGTGGGTAGACGACATCCGCATGGTCAAAGCCCCGCTGCCCTAGAAGCGCAACACGCGGTCGGCGGGCGTCATCGCGTTGTCGCGCGGGGAGGCTCAGACGGTACCGGTGCCATCGCGACATCAGAGACTCGTGCTGGTCGCACTCGGGGCGACCGGAGCGGTCGCCCTCGCGCTCCTCGCGTCCCAGTGGGGCGCGGGAGTCACGACCGACTCGGTCCGGTACATCGCGACGGCGAGGAGCATGACTGCGGGAGAGGGGCTGATCACGCACCTCGACGTTCCGCTCGTCCTGCACGCGCCGCTCTACCCGACCCTGCTCTCGCTTGTCGAGCGGCTGACCGGCGTCGACCCGTTCGCGTCCGCGCACGTCGTCAATGCCGTTCTCCTCGGCGTGCTCGTCTACCTCTCCGGAGTGCTCCTGTTCCGCTACCTTCCCGGAGCTCCGCGCGTCGTCTACGTGACGACCGGCCTCATCGCGGTCGCCATGCCGATCTTCAAGACCTCGACCATGGCCTGGTCGGAGCCTCTCTTCATCGTCCTCGTGCTCGCGTTCCTCATCCACCTGAGCCGGCACCTCGAGAGGGGGAGCGTCGGGCCGCTGCTGCTCGCGTCGCTCTTCGCCGCGCTCGGTTGCCTGACGCGATACATCGGGGCCACGCTCATCGTGGCCGGTGCCGCAGCGATCCTGCTCTCGAAGCGGGTCGATCTCCGCCGGAGGTGGAGGATCGCCCTCTCGTTCGCGATCGTCTCGGGCGTGCCGCTCGCCGCCTGGGCCGCGCGGAATCGCCTGGTGGCCGGGACCCCGTTCGGGGATCGCCCGTCCTCACCGTATCCGCTGTACAGGAACCTCATCACGGCGATCAACACCGTGCTGGCCTGGCATGTTCACTGGAAGGTCGTCTGGTACGGCTGGGTGCCGCTGCTGGCGATCGGCGTCGTGTGGTCAGCCGTCGCCCTCTACCGGAGGACCACTCGCCCGAAGGCGCTCGGCTACCTGAGGAGCGTCGGGCCGGTGGCCCTCTTCGTTGTCGCCTACTGGGGCTCGCTGGCGGTCGCGTCGACGTTGACCGCGGCGGACGAGATCGGAGACAGGCTGATGTCGCCCGTCTTCGTGCCCGTGCTCACGCTCCTGCTTGTGTTCGTTCGTGAGGTCGCCGGGAAGATCGCCGGGCGGTTGCCGCGCCTTCGCCCGCGACACGTGCTGCTGATCGCCGCCGTTCTTCTGATGGTCTACCCGACGGTGCTCACGGGGCAGTTCGTCGGCGAGTACCTGGAGCGGGGCGGACACGGATACAACACCGACTACTGGAGGGGATGTCGGACCGTACACCACGTCATCCGAAGCGGGCTGGCCGAGGCGAGGACCGCGGTCTACAGCAACGGTCCGGCGGTCGTCTACTTCCTGACCGGCAAGCGCACCGGAAGCCTGCCGGCAGCTGGCGCGTACAACTCGCCGGATGTCGTGGGCGACCTCGCCGAGTTCGAGGGAGAGTGGCCGAAGGAGACGAGCGCCGTCCTCGTCTGGCTTGACGGGGTGCGGCGCGGCTACCTCCCCACCGTAGCGGAGCTCACTCACATCGCGAGGGTCGCGCCGCTGGAGCAGTTCGATGACGGCGCGGTCTATCAGATA
>Ga0180429_10005170_pt1 | contig 10370 bp, 14 predicted proteins | sample SS_ome_FD_132428 | JGI IMG/M metagenome (GOLD analysis project Ga0180429, IMG submission 132428) | Hypersaline lake sediment archaeal communities from the Salton Sea, California, USA - SS_1_S_1 metaG | ecosystem: Environmental > Aquatic > Non-marine Saline and Alkaline > Hypersaline > Sediment ...
CGCCGCCGCCCAGTGGGTGATCGGCCTGGGCCCGGATGACCTGGACCGCTACGGGGATACCCTGGCCTGGCTCCAGGCCCAGCCGGCGCCCCTCCCCCGGTAGGTGGACCTCGAGGACCTGGTGGTGGACAATCGACGCCGGCAAGGGGCCGAGCTCCCTGCCCGCGCTCATGCTTCGGACTGAGAGACTCGAAACCCCATCCCTTCACCTTCGTGGGGCCTGGTGTGCCGCGTGCGCGCCAGGCCCTTGCCTTTCGGGAGGCCTGCCCCGTGTACAAGATCGACACCCCCGGCGCGACGGCCGCTAACGAGTTCCAAGCCGGCAACCCCCTGGCCACGCCCCCGATCCCCGCCACCGAGCTCGGCGCGGACTGGTTCACCATGGTCCAGCGCGAGCTCGTGGCCCTGGTGGAGGGTGCCGGCCTCACCCTCACGAAAGGGGACGATGACCAGGTGTATACCGCCACCCGCCTGGTGGCGATCGCGGAGAGCTACATCCGCCACACCATCACCGCCCCGCGGGATCTGGTGTTCGGGGATGGCGTGCTGTTCGTGGACCAGTTCGGGGTGGCCGGCCATGCCGCGACCACCGGCAACCCCGTGGAGCTCCGCCTCATGGGCAAATTCCAGATCGCATGCAAGAGCACCGATGTGGTGGCGGAGGGCCGGGTGCTCTACTGGGATGATGCGGCGCACGAGCTCGAGATTGTGGCCGTGGGCAATCACCTGGTGGCCGCGGCCATGGAGAGCAAGGCCAGCGGGCCGGCGGTGATCTGGGCCAGGCTCAACGGCAACGCCCTCTTTTCGTTCTAGGCTCGCCGCACTACCCTGCCCGGGACGCCATACCGCCCCCGGGGCCGCGTGCTTGGTGGCTCTGGACTCGAGCCTCGGGGCGGTGGGATAGCGCGAGCTGATGCCAGGGGCCGCACCTCGAGCGGGGCGCGGCCCCTGCTCGTGTCCAGTGGGATCCCGTGGGATCCCGTGATGTCCCACCGGACGCGGGTGGGGTTTTCGGCCATCCGTTTCGGGGATTCCTCGCGTCCGTTTCACCTGTGGAGAACCTGGGGAGTACTCCCCGCCTCGAGGCTCCCCGAGCGCCCAACCTGCGCCAATCCTTCCGGCCTCTCATAGAAGCCCCTCCGGGGAAACCCGGAAGCATGCCGCGCCGGCGCTCTGGTGCTCGAGCTCGGCTCGGCTCGGCGAGGACCCGCCGCCGGCTCGGCGCCGGCGAGGCCCTCACCTCGCGCTCGCCAGAGCGGTGCGCGGAAAGAAACCCGAGCGGGTGCTTGCGAGCTCTCGGCCTGCCGCGCTAGAAGAAGCGGCGCCGCGGGAGGGACCCCGCGGCGCCAGAGCCACATATGGTGCGTGACCTTGAAACGCACCGCGGCCCGTGGGCCTCATCCTGGCAGGCCTATGCGGTTGCGGCAAGAAGCGGGGGGCCCCGATGAGCTCTCCGGCGCCGCGCCTGCAGCATCTCGGGCCCCTCGAGCGGCTCGCCTCCCGGAGCCGGAGACTCGCGGACCTGGTAGAGGCCATCTCTCGGAGGCGGGACGTGCGCGACCGCCGCGCCAAGCTGCTCCTGCTCCTGCTCGAGCTCCGGTGCCCCGCGAGCGGCCGACCGCGGCGGCCCTGGTACGTGCCCGGCGCGGTGGCACGGCTCGGCCCCTCGGGGATCTGGCGAGCCTGGCGCACCCGGTTCGGCGAGGCCCCGCCCTCGGAGCGCACCATCCGCTCCCACCTGGGCATGCTCGAGCGGCACCTGGCCATCATGCGATCACCCGGGGACCGGCTCCCGGTGCTTTTCGACGATGAGCACCCGGAGCGATTGCCCCGCCATCCCGACACCATCCACCTCCTCGAGGAGGACCGCGAGGCCGAGTGGTGGGCAGGAGAGGGGCGCGCGCTCCTCGAGGCCAACCCCACCGCGAGGCTCTCACCATCCACCTGGCGCCGGCTCTTTCGAGACTGGCGCGAGCGCGCGAGCGCCCGCCAGCTCTCACTCCCATTTCCCCTCCCCGTTCCCGAGCCGGCGCCAGGTGCCTCCCCCCAACCCCCCGCCGCCAAGGCCTCCCTCGAGCTCGCCCAGGCCGCCGTGGCCTCGCCCGCGGCCGGCGGCATCCTCTCCGCCCTGGACCGCGCCGGCGCCGAGCTCCGCGGCCCCAACCGCCGGCGCCTGGCCCGCGACCTCCCGCGCCTGCGGTGCGCGTGCGCCCTTCTCGCGGTTGCCCTCAAGCGGCAGGCCGATCGGACCGAGGATAGGTGGAGAGTGCGGCGCCGCGCGGGATGGATCGCGCGGGCCTTCGATGAAGCAACCCCCGCCGAGCTCACCTCCGCCCTCGAGTGGGCGGCCCGAGCGGCAGGGGTGACGATCCCGAAACCAAGGAGTGACCGATGCAGAACGACCAGACACCGAGCCCGAGCTCGACCACCGGACCCGCCGAGGGACTCGACCCCGCGGCTTCTCTTCTCGACGCCCTAGAGGCCTACGCTCCTGCGCCGACCCTGGACACCGAGCGCAACCGCCGGCGCCGCCGGCAGGCGATCGCGGGGGCCATGGCCGAGGTGCTCAAGAACCTGGCCGAGGACATCCGCAAGGAGCGCCGCGCCGAGGCCGGCGCTGCGGAGGTGCGCCTGGCCCAGGCCCTCGAGCGCATCCACGGCCGGCTCGAGCCCCTCGAGCTCCGGCACGATTCCACCGAGGGCCAGCCCGAGGCCCTCGAGGAGCTCCGCGAGCGCGTGCAGGAGCTCGAGCACCGCGCCCCCGATGATCTCGCCGCCCGGGTGGCGAGGATCGAGCGGGACGTGCCGGCCGAGTTCCTGGAGAGATTCGCGCGGACCGAGCTCCTGCTCGAGAGGGTGGACGAGCTCGAGAAGGTGGACGGTGCCCAGAGCACCAACATGGACACCGCGGCCCAGGAGCTCGCCGCGCTCGCCGAGCGCGTGGGCAACCTCGAGCAGCGACTCAGCGGCCCCGCCGCCATGCACCAGCGCCGCATCGAGCAGCTCGAGGAGCGCGTGGAGGAGCTCACCCAGCTCGGCGCCAAGTACCTGGCCACCGAGCGCCAGGTGGAGGACATCCACCGCCGCACCGCCACGATCACCGCGGACACCTTCGGCGAGCAGGGGCGCCGGCTCCACGAGCTCGAGGCCCTGCACGAGCTCGACGATGAGCATGCGACCACCGCCGAGAGCCTCAAGGAGCACCGGCGGGAGGTGATCCAGGGGGTGGCCAAGCTCGTGGACCGGCTGCGAGCCCTCGAGGGGCATGTGGGTGATCGGCCCGTGGGCGAGACCGTGCAGCGCGAGCTCGAGGCCACGGTGGCGCCGAGCACCGAGGCCCTGGCCCAGCGACTCACCCACCTCGAGGGCCGGCTCGGTTCCTCCTGCAGCCCGGACCCGGAGGGCACCCCCCTCACCCCCGCGATCATGGAGGACCACCTGGGAGTGGGCCGGGTGGCTCACTCCGAGCGGCTCGAGTACCTCGAGCGATTCCAGCGCGAGCTCCTGGCCGACCTCGAGGAGGCCTCGGAGGTGCTCCGCATGCCTGGCTCCCCCACCCTCACCACCGTGCCCTCAGAGCTCGCGCGGCGCCTCCGTGAGCTCGATGCCGCCATGTCCGAGCGCATCACCGAGCTCGAGGACCGGCCGCCGGTGGCCGTGATCTCCCATGAGCAGCACCGGGACCTGGCCGGGGCTCTCGATGAGCTCGTGGGCCAGAGGCTCAAGGACAACGCCGCGCGCCTCGAGAAGCTCGAGGAGAAAGCGGCCACGCCCGCGCCCCACGGCCTCGGCCTGGCCGAGCACCTCGAGACGATGGGCACCCAGATCAACCGGGCCCACGCCCGATGCACCTCGATCGAGGCCCAGGGGCGCGTGGATGACCTCACCCTCCGCGTGCTCGCCCTCGAGGGTGACTCCGCCGAGGCCCATCTCACCCCCGGCGCCCCGCCGGCCTGGCGCGCCGAGCTCGAGGCCCGCGTGGAGCAGCTCGAGCAGCGGCGCCAGCACCTCGAGATCCGCGGAGAGGGGTGGGATGCCCAGCTCCGAGCCTTCCTCGACGCCTCGAGGGATCACACCCAGGCCGGCGCCGAGATGCTCACCAGGGTGCAGGCCCTCGAGCACCGCGTGGCCGAGCTCGGCCATGCCCCTGAGCCCACCCCGGCCCCCGAGCCCATGCCCTCCCCTCCCGGCGGCATCCCCTCCATCATCCTGCGCGCCTGCAGGGGAGAGGACGCGGACAGCACCCCCGCCGCGGCCGAGCTCTCCAAGCTGGCCACCCTCATCGGTGCCCTCTGGCGCCCGGCCCAGGAGCTCGAGGCCCAGGCCTTCCGTGAGCAGGCCGAGCTCGTGGTGCGCGAGCTGCTCGCCGCCGTGCGCAAGCTGCACCCCACCCGGGAAGAGGGCACGGCCTACCTCGATGCCCAGGTGCACGCCCACCTCGAGGCCGCCCACCGGCCTCTCCTCGCGCGCCTCGAGGAGCTCGGCACCCAGGTGCGAGAGCTCGAGGAGCAGCCCGCCGCGGCGCTCGAGCGCGCCGCCGGCGAGGACGATCGGCGCACCCGGCTGCGACATTCGCAGCGGCTCCACATCCTCGAGCGGGCCGTGCGTGGGCTCAACGCCTGGCACGACCAGGTGCGCGAGCGCCTCGGACCTCTCGAGCGCCGCGTGGGTGCTCTTGAGGATCACACCCGCGAGGAGGGCACGGAGCCGGCGCGGGGGACGTGCGAGTGCGAGCACGTGAAGCACGGCGAGCAGGGGTGCCAAGGCCCCGCGGCCTTCGATCACCGTACCGCCCTGGGCACCTTCCGGGTGTGCGGTGGGTGCCTGGCCGCCGCGTGCATGCACCTCGACGTGCGCGAGCGCCACCACGGCCGGCCGCTGGCCTTCACGGCTTTGCAGGTGCCCAAGGAGGAGCGCGTGCCCTGGCTCGAGGGCGAGCGCATCTACTGGCGCCACGACCTGGGCCGGTACTCGTACGAGGCCGGCGACCGGCCGGCCTACGCTGATCTGGCCGGCACCGTGCTCCGCTCGGCCAACGCCGCGGCCGGCCGCGCCGAGCTCATGCTCGAGCCTGGATTCCACCCGGTGCCGGAACCGCTCCAGGCCCAGGCCGGCCCCACCAAGTGCCTGGTGCTCGATGAGGTGGACCTCTACCCCGAGGCCCACACCGTCCACCCCGCCGGCAAGCCCGGCGCGGTGGGCGCCTGCGAGTGCAAACACGAGAAGCACGGCGAGGAGGGCTGCCAAGGCCCCGGTGCCTTCGAGTGGCGCAACGGCCAGAGCACCACCCGATTGTGGGATGGATGCCTCTGCGAGCCTTGCATGCCCCTCGAGGTGATTGCCCGCGCGGATCACCCCGCGCGCCAGGCGCGCCGCGTGGAGATCACCTTCCACCTGGCCCACGCCATCATCGGCGCGGACGCGCTCCTCGATCACGCCCCTGGGCACTATCGCAAGGACGTGCCCGCCTCGACGTGCGAGGAGCGCGAGCGCCTCTGGCAGGAGCTCGTGGCCTTCGCGCGCGTGATCGCCGCCGCGCCCGAGCAGAGCAAGGAGGTGCCCCGTGGCCCCGATGCCCACTAGCCGAGACCAGCTCGACCGCCCGCAGCCCCTCACCCTCGAGGAGTGGCAGGCCCTCTTGCAGCGGTGGCACCTGGCCCTGCGCCAGGACCGCCGCGGCCCCGGGATACGCCTCGGCCTCTACGCCGAGCGCCTCCAGCTCGTGCCCAGGCTCATCGAAACGGTGGCTCTGCTCCTGGCCGGCGAGGAGCTGTCCCAGGCTGGGGGTGGATCGTGAGGGGCCACGGCTGGCGCGTGGCGCAGGACAACGCCCGGCGCCTCGAGCGCCTCGAGGAGCTGCGCGTGCTGCTCTCGAGCAAGGGCACGGCCGAGGTGGTGGAGACGCTCGCCGAGCTCGGCCTGCGGCCCAAGCACGTGGGCACCGCCCTCCACCACCACCTGGGCGCCCCCGGGCACCTCGAGGTGGTGGTGGACGTGGAGCTCCTCGAGGGGGATTCCGCGGTGCTGCGCCGCACGGTGGTGCCCGGCGAGGACGTGGCCCTGGCCCTGGTGCGCGCCGGCCAGGGTGCCGTGGCCCTGCACGGCCCGGACATCACCCTCACCCGAGCCTATCTCCAGTGGGTAGGCTACGTGGCGGAGGAGGTGCCCCGGTGACCAACCCCCACGCCCAGGCCATGCAAGTGGTGATCGTGGCCGCCCGGATCCTCTCGGTGCTGGACCTGCCGGCCCGGATCCGCGAGGCGGACCACGCCCAGGCCATCGGGCCGATCCTGGCCCCGAGCCTGTTCCGGTCCAAGACCATGGCCCTGGACCAGGACAAGGCCCTGCTCGAGGCGGCCCTGCCCCTCTGGCGCCTCGCCCGCCAGCTCGGCGCCCACCAGGTGGTGGACCAGCGCCCAGCGCACGAGGAGGCGGGGCCGTGAGGTGGCTAGAGATCGTGCGGTGGAGCCTCGCGCCTCGCCGCCGGCTCGAGGCCCTCGTGCTCTGTTTCCTCTCCGCCGCGGTGGTGGGGGAGCTGCTCTACCTGCCCGCGTGGGTGCCGGTGTTGCTGATCTCGCCCTGGCTTGCCTGGGAGGTGAGGCCGTGAGGCGGTGGGTGATCCGCCGGCGCGTGCGCGAGCTCGCGTGCGGCCTCTGGCCCCTCTGGCTCGCCCTGGCCATCACCGGCCTGGTGCTGCTCCTCGAGGTGCTCCCGTGAAGGTGCACATTCTGAGGGGCGAGCGCCGAGACCTGGCCACGTGGTGCGGCCGGCCGGTGCGAGGGTGGAAACCCGAGGACACCACCACCCACCCCACCGCGGCCTCCTGCCGGCGGTGCTTGTACCTGTTCTATGTGGACGCCTCCCGCAGGAAATGGCGAGCCCACCACGAGTACGAGGCCGCGGTGGCTCGCATCAATGAGCTCGGGGGTACGCCATGAGCGGCCGGCGCAAGGACACCGGGACCGCCGACCTCTGGCCGGATCCCCTGCCGGATCACTGTACCCCCGGTGCCCTCGACAGGCTCCGCCAGGAGGCCGCCCCCGAGCCCGTGAGGATCGACGGCCCCGGAGTGGAGGCCCAAGACCGCCGGCGCCTGGGCAACCTCCTGGACCGCGTGGAGCGCCTCATGGCCGATGGCCGGTGGAGGACCCTCCACGAGATCCAGGCCAGCACCGGAGGCTCCGAGGCCTCGGTCTCGGCGCGCCTGCGGGATCTGCGAAAGCCCCGGAACGGGGCACGTACCGTGAACCGGCGCCGCATGCGCGGCGGCACCTGGCAGTACCGACTCGTGCCGAGGAGGACGTGATGGACGTGCGCAACCTGCTACCGACCTCCCCGGGCCACCCGGCCCAGTGGGAGGGCAACACCGCGGACGGCCGGCCCGTCCACGTGCAGTACCGCCGAGGCCACCTCACCGTGGTGGTGGGGGAGCCTGGCGAGACCGTGTGGGATGCCGCCTCGAGGGGCACCGAGCTGCTCTCCGAGCGCATCGGCACCCCCGAGGACGGGGAGCTCCTCGAGGCCCTGCTCCGCGAGCGCCTGGCCGCGCTCGAGATCCCGCCCCGCACCATCGAGCTCCGCGCCGGCGAGCTCGAGCTCCCAGGGGGTGGGGAATGAGCTGGACCGTGTACCGCCAGGCCGATGGCCGCTATGCAATCTGGAGCTCGGTGGTGGACGGCCTGGTGGCGATCGACGCCACCGCCGGCGAGGTGGTGCAGGAGTTCGCCGAGCGCGAGCTCAAGCGGCTCCGCCCCGAGGTGGCCGCGGCGCTCGAGATCGCGGACGCCCTGCCGCCGGCCCAGGAGGCCAAGCTGGCCGGCCTGCGCGAGGAGTGCCAGGCCAAGGAGGCCGAGGCCGCCGCCCAGGCTCCGCCGCCCAGGCTCTCCCAGGAGCGCGAGCGCCGGCGCGTGGCCGATCACCTCGATGCCGTGGCCAACCTCGCCCTGGCCGAGCTCCCTGTGCCCGAGGTGCTGCAGCGCGCCGCGCGGGCCGTGCGCCTGGGGTACTTCGCCCTGGCGCTCGATGACACCTCCCCCGGGGCCCTCGAGATCCTCGAGGCCATGGGGGGACCTCTCGACACCGAAACCAAGGAGTGACCGATGCAGAATGAGAGACGCAAGGACCCCGCGAGCTCGAGGAGCGCCCTGGCCCAGGCCGAGCGCATCCATGCCGAGCTGCAGGAGGCCCGCCGGTGGCGCCTGGTGCGCGCCGGCTCCCGGATGATCGGGTGGAGCTCCGCGTGCCTATTCGCGTGCCTGCTCTGGGCCATGATCTCGTGGGCCGCCGGCTATCCCGCCGCGGCCGGCTGGGCCGGCATCCTCGGCCTGGCCTTCCTGGCGCCGATCTTCGGGGGCGCCATCATCGCCGCCCGCCACCGCCCCGGGCCCGCGCGAGCTCGTGCCCAGGCCGCCGGCCAGGATCCGGGCCACGTGATCCGCGTGCGCATGCCCCGCGGCTTCAAGGCCGGGGACCTGGTGGACGTGGACGTGCGCGCCGGCACCATCCGCCTGGCCGGGGACGATCCCCTGCCCGAGGAGCTCCGCGAGGTGGAGATCACGGCCTATCGAGCACCCTAGAATCGGTCGCGGCGCCGGATCGAGACCCGGTGGACGGGGGAGGAGCGCCGCGGCCTGGGGGAGGCCCTTTCTCAGCCTACCCCCCTCCTGGTTTCCTCTCCCGTCCATCCACCGGCGCGCGCCAGGCCCCTTGACCTGGCGCGCGCTCCTTTCCACCCTCTGACCATGGCCAGGAAAGCCACAACCGAGCGCGGGGCCGCCGAGAGCTCCACCGCCGCGGCCCCCCGGAAGGGTGGGCGCGTGCTGTTCACGTACCGCACCAACCTGGGCCCCACGCGGTGCCCCGCGGAGGTGCTGGCCGTGCACGAGGGGGACGTGCTGGACCTCGAGGTGCACCGCCTCCCGGTGCAGAGGGGCAACCCCAAGCCCAAGCCCACCCGGATGGAAGGGGTGCCCATGGACATCGGGGATGCCATGGTGTGCAACACCTGGCGCCCGATCCCGGTGCCCGCCGAGGCCAAGACCGCGACCGAGGCCCGGGAGTAGGCCTCACCAGGAGGGCCGCCCATGGCCCCCTCGAAATCCGCCGGCCCCGTTTCCTTCTCGGTCAAGACCAACGCGGGCCAGGTGGCGCGTGAGCTCCGGCACCTCGCGCGGGACCAGGTGCCCTATGCCGCGGCTCGAGCTCTCGGGGACCTCGCCATCCTCGGCCGGGATGCCGCCCGCAAGGACATGCGGCGCGCGTTCACCGTGCGCAAGGGCAACCTCGAGAAGGCCGTGGGCCACGTCAAGGCCCGGAAAAAGGACTGGCCCCACAACCTGCATTCCGCGGTGACCGTCCAGGAGTGGGCGGACTTCCTGGCCCACCACGTGACCGGGAAGGTGCGCCGGCCGCGCGGCAAGAAGCTGGCAGTACCTACCCGGTTCGTGCACCGGAAACGGACCAGCACCGGCCGGGTGCCCAAGGGACTGAGCCCGCGCGGCACCATGGCCAAGCCCTCCGGCTACATCGAGGAGGGGGCCATACGCCGGCGCCGCGGGAAGCGCGCTCGGATCCGCGTGGCGATCCTCCACCACCTGGTGCCCGCGGTTCGCATCAAGCCGCGTTGGCCGTTCCCCAAGCTCGTGCGCAAGGCGGTGGCCGGCGAATTCTCCCCGGCCTTCCGCCGCCGATTCCGAGAGGCCCTCGCCACCCGTAGAGCCCCAAGGAGCTAACCATGCGCCACGCCCCCCTCCCCCTGCTCACCATGCTGGCCGCCCTGGCCGCCTGGCTCTCGAGCTGTGCCACCTTCCCCCACGAGCTCGAGGTGGGCTATGCCCAAGGCGAGCTCGGCAACGGCTTCCCTCGTGAGGACGAGAGGGACCACCACCTGGTGAGCCTCGCCCTGGTGTGGCACCTCCGCCCGGCACCCGTGTACCTCACCCGTGCCACGCCCCACGCCCTCACCCCCGAGCTGGGAGGCCTCCCTGCGCCGAGCTCGCCCCTTCCACCTCCTGGTGGTGACAGCCTGCCCGCGGTGGAAGAGACGCCCCCAAGGGGCGCCGATTCGACCACCGCGGGCACCTCACCAGGAGCGCCCCCTGGCGCGCGTGCGCCGGCCTCGAGGGCCTCGGTGGACGATTCGACCACCGGGGCCTCGGATCTCGTCCACCAGCCTGCCGCCTCCTGGGGCGCCCTGGCGCTCGAGATGGCCGGGGACCACCAGCTCGAGGGGCTCATCGGCCTCATTTCCCTGGCGATCGCCGCCGAGATCCTGCGCCGGCTCGGGGTGATCCGCGTGCCAGGCCTGCCCGACCGGAGGCCAGGCCGCAACGGCAACGGGCCCACCCACCAGCCCCCGCCCGGGTGATCCC
>Ga0180429_10005171_pt1 | contig 10369 bp, 4 predicted proteins | sample SS_ome_FD_132428 | JGI IMG/M metagenome (GOLD analysis project Ga0180429, IMG submission 132428) | Hypersaline lake sediment archaeal communities from the Salton Sea, California, USA - SS_1_S_1 metaG | ecosystem: Environmental > Aquatic > Non-marine Saline and Alkaline > Hypersaline > Sediment ...
AAATCGAAGTTGGCCTCACCGGAGAATATGCCGGTGACGTATACACTGCCATCCGATCCCAGGTCGATTCCGTATACTTCGTCCTTGCCGCTTCCGCCTATATGGCGTTGCCAAAGGAATTCACCGTCGGGCGAATACTTCGCCACGAATACGTCGCTGCCACCGTAACTCGCCAGATCGCGGACTATCTCGGCGGCTGGGACGTCGGGCCCCTTCTCGTAAGGATCATCAAGGTTAATGGTGTATTCAAACTGCCCGGCCAGGTAGACGTTGCCATCGTCATCAGTGGTGACGGCCCGTCCCATGTCGAAGCCGGCGCCGCCGAACCTCACGGCGACCTCGTCTTCGATTGAGATCGTGGTCGTCTGAAAATCGTCATAGATCGAGTAGTCCGGGTCCTCGTTCAACGTCAAACTAACGGTTTCCTCGCCCTCGACCTCGGCGTCCGCTTGTGCCGTCAGCGGGATCAACGTAGAGAAACTGCCTGCCGGGATCGTCACCGACATTGTGGGCTGTCCGGGCGTCGACGATGGCAGTTGCCAGTAGTCCGTGCCGTTTGTTGCCGTACCGTCAAGGGAACAATTCACCGTCAGCGGCGAGTCGCCGCTTATCAGGTTGCCGGCCGCATCCGCCCGGAAAACAACAAAGGCGCTCGTGGCCTGACTGCCCTCTACTGCGATCCGGTCGACGTAGTAACCGTATCCCAACTGATCGGCGTATGCGATCCCGGCGACAAACTTGTCGATGTAGACCGTGGCCGCCGCAAAGCCTTGATCGATCAAGTAGGCCGGATCATCGACCAGAGTCAACTCAATGGTTTCAAAGCTTTCGACCTCGCCGTCCTTGATCGGATTGATTTCGATCGTCACCGACGATTCGCCGGCCGGAATTGTCACCGAAGAACCCAGTTCCGGGTAGTCCTCGCCGTTACTAGCCGTGCCGCCGATTTCGAAGTTCACCGTCAGTGGTTCTGCCGCCGAGACGGGGTACCGCGTGACCATGAATTCTCCCGGCATCAGGCTGCCCTCTATGGCATTCGGCACGGGGGCCTCAACTGTAACAACGTAATCGTTGGCAATGTAGACCGTGGCCTCTTCGAAACCTTCATGGATCGAGTAGGCCGGATCATCAACCAGAGTCAACTCGACGGTTTCCAAGCTCTCGACCACGCCGTCCTCTATCGGATCGATCTGGATCGTCGCCGACGACTCGCCCGCCGCGATCGTTACCTCTGACGGCAGCGGCTGATAGTCAGTACCGTTGACTGCGTCGCCCGCGATGGTGTAGTACACTGTCAACGGCGAGTCGGCGACCAGTGGCGTGCCGTCCGCGTCCGTGCGCTGGATCACGAACGCGCCCGCATCACCCAAACCCTCCGACGCTATCTGATCGGTCGCGGAAATCCACACTTTTTCTTCGATCGCGGGGGCCTCAATGGTGAACTCGATGGTCTCCGGACTGCCGCTTGCTTCATCGAAACCGTAATAGGTGAAGAAATCGACCTGGTGGTAAGTCGAAATCACAATCGAGTATGTACCCGGCGTGTCCGGCAGCACTTCCGGACCGAGCGATCCCGAGAGCGACTTGTGTTCGCCCGGAACTACGTTTCCATAAGCGTTGACGGGGTATACTATGCCGCTTCCCGGATCCCACGATGCCTGACTCGCGTCGATACCCCAGCTAATGGTTCCATCAGCTACCGATCCGATCCATGCCGTATCGCCGGTGTTTTCTATTTCCACCGTGTAGGCGAACCGTTGTCCCAGTTCAATCACCGATTCGTGGTCAATATCGACCACCGACCCGGAAAACGTCGCCAGCAAGGTTCGATGCTCGAGCGGCTCGAAACGCAGCGAACGGCCAAACCTCCGGCCATCAATGCCCGAGGCGTGGGCACGAAGAGAAAGGTTGTTCCTCAATCGATTTGTCCAAGAGTTGAAGTTATGGCGAGCGCAATGCCTGGCCATGGTGTATCTCCTGCGATGTGTAACTGCCGAGGCGGCGGGCATGGGGTTTGTTGGTCCATCCCGACCTACAGGGGATGGGCACCAATAAGACCATGATAACCTCGCACGGACCCGGCAAGCAACTTTTTGCCTCCAGGCAGAACCCAATTAGATTGGTTTTGCACCACCAGTGAGGCAGGGTGTACGCTATTTTCCGACAGTAACGATCGTGCCTGTCGGGGCGTCAAACCCGATTGTAGGTGTTTGCTAAGCAGACTACTTAATTCAGCATAACACAAAGCTCGCAGAAAAGGTGCAACGATCCGCCAAGAAAAGCTGCGCGGGAGCGCTACGGCAGATCTTCCCACGGACCGTCGAGTTCCAGGACGAAGTCGAGCAGCGTTAGCTCGGGAAGGTCCTTCCAGTCGCCGGCCGTAGAAGCGGTGGCGTTGACGAAATCGAACGACTCGACCTCCAGCAGGTAGTCCGTCGCGGCGTAGGACGACAGGCGGGCCCATTCTCCGAGGGCTTCGAACAGGTCGATTGTCGGCTCGGAATCGAACAGGAAGGCGTCGTCGTCGCCTTCGCCGGCGTCGGCGTAGACCTCATCGAACTGAACCGCCCGGTTGAAGTACGTGGGGTTGTACAGAGAGGCCTCGAGGGGCGTTCCGTGGAACTCGTCTTTGTCGGCGGAGCCGTATAGCCTGGCGACGTCGTTGCCGCCGGCCCAGCAAAAGGCGTGCACCCCGTTGAAGTTATTGACTGTGACGGCCTGCCCGGCGGCCGAAAGCGTGGCGCTCTGCGGATAGGCCTCGAACGTGTCGTCGCCGTACGAGTCGTAAAGATTGGCCCGATCGTAGTCGCCGTCGGTGGCGTGGGCGATCACCTGCTCGAAGAACTTGACGCGGTTGAAGTAGACTTGGGCGAATGCTCCACCGGTGACGTCGCCCATCATGCTGTCGACCGAAGTTCCGATGAACTTGTCTCTGGCGGCCCCGTCGAAGAACTCGGCGAGGTCATCGCCGCCGGCGGTGGCGAAGGAGTTCACGCGATCGAACGAGTCGGCGCGGCCGACGAACGCGTTGCCGGAAATCTGGGCGTAGTCCGGCGTCGCCTCGAACGTATCGTCGCCGGGCGAGTCGTAGAGTTTCCCCTGGTCGAAGCCGCTCTGCGATGCGCCGGCCTGCACTTGATCGAAGCCCTTGGTGTGGACCCACGAACCGTCGCCGTACCAGAACCCGCCGAAGGAATTCCCCGCCACGGCGACAAAATGATCGTCGCCGGGTGAGTCCTGCAACACGGCCTGATCGAACCCGCCGGAGGCGAAGCACTGCACGTTGTCGAACCCGGTGACCGAGTTCGAGAATCCGTCACCCGCCAGTAATCCGGAGTATGGGGCACCAGTGAAAGTCTCGTCGCCGGGTGAGTCGTAGAATTTGGCCAGATCGCCGCCGTTGGAAGAGCCGTACGCTTCAAAGGTGGCGAACCCGGTCGCGGACATCGAGAAGCCGTCGCCTTTCAGGAAGGCAAAGTTCGGAGCGGTCGAAAGCGTTTCGTTGCCGTCCGAGTCGCGGAACACGGCCTGATCGCCGCCGCCACCCGAGGCGGCCTCGACGGTCTCGAATCCCGAGGCCCGAATGATGAACCCACTTCCGCTGAACTGCGCCAACTGGGGACCGACGTCGATCTGTTCGTCGTCGCCGCTGCCGTCGAACTCCGCCGCGTCGTCGCCGCCGAGGGCGTCGAGGTCGATCGCGGGAGTGGCCGTCGCGGAAAGCAAGTATTGAGTGCTTTCGAGTGCGGCCGCGGCCGGCGCCAACGTGGCGTCGTCGTCGTCGTTCGAGCCGGTCAGCGACGCAACGTCGTCGCCTCCACCGCCGTCAAAAGCAACGGTGTGGAACTCGCTCAGATCGAGCAGGAACCCGCTGCCCGTGACGTTGGCAACCCCGGGTGCGAGCGTCGCGACATCGGCATCGACCGATCCGGTGATCGCGGCCGAGTCGGTGCCTCCGCCGCCATGAAGTGTGATCGTGTCGGTATCGTGAGCGGCCAGATAGAGTCCCGGCCCCGAGATGGCCGCCGTGAGCGGCTCCAGCGTGGCGGTGTCGTCACTCGCGGACCCGGTCAAGACGGCCGCATCGTCTCCGCCGCCGCCGTGGAACGAAAGTGTCCTCGTGTCCTGGGCGTCGACGGCGTATCCCGGCCCGACCATGGTTCCGGCGCCCGGCGCCAGTATGGCCACGTCGTCTTGATCGGAACCGGTCAACACGGCCACGTCGTCGGAGAGGCCACCAAGGAACGAGACGGTAGCCGGATCATTGACGTCGAGATCAAAATCAAAATCGTAGGCCACGCCGTTGATTATCACGGTGGACGTTGTTCCGGCGACGAAGTCGAACCGGTCGGCCTCGTCGGTGCCGTAGACCACGGCCCCGTTGGCCGTCGGCGTGACGAGGTTGGTAAGCCGAACTTCAATGGCTCGGTCGGCTCCCTTGACGCGAACGAAATACTCCTCGCCGGCGTCCAGGGCCAAATGGTCCAGTCGCAAATCGGCGGAGGTGACCAGGTTCAAACTGGTGTCCTCGTTCTGGGTGTAGAGTGCCACTGTGACGTCCGCACCGGGATCAACGTCGGGTAGATCGACGGTAAAGAACCCTTCGCGGGCCGTTTCAACCTTGTACCACAGTTCGCCAAGGATCGGCTCTTGATCCGGCATTTCGATAAAATCTACGCTGCCCAGGCTCGTCGGCGGTTGAAACACGGTCGCCGCGCCCAGAATCTTGGCCAGCCCGTTGACGCCAAACACACCCAACGGCGTAACCGTCGCGTCGGCCGGATCGATGCGGTAGATTTCCTCGTGGGACGTGAAGCCGTACATTACCGGGGCCGGACCGTAACTGAGCCCGAAGAAATCCACGACGCCGCTGAAACCAACCACCTCGAAATCGGTTAGCCCGCTGTCTATCTTGAGCAAGTAGCTGCTGAGCGTGGTAACGTACAGATCCCCGTCACCATCGAACACCAGGTCGCCGGCCGACTGAAAAAACCCCAGCGAGACCTCCTCCACGGCCCCGGCGTCTTCGGTACTAACGCTGTAGACCCCATGGGAACCCGCGTCGTTGAATCCGCTGGCCAACAGCACGCCGTCGTCGCGAAACTCTAACCCGTTCAGCCACAGATCTCCCGTGTTGTCGCTGACGGTCCCGAGGTACTCAGTGAGGATCTCTCCCCCGGGGTCTTCAAAGTCGACGTGTATGAGATAGAGTTCGCTGGGACCTTCGCGCAACCCGCCTATCCCGTAAAGGTTGCCGTCGGGGGCGAAGGCCAGATCGAACATCAGTTCTTCCGTCCAGCCGAGGAACTCGGCGTCGATCGACGAGCTACTGGTTAGATCGACCGCAAAAAGGTCGCTGGTGTCGTCGAAGTTGTCGTCACAAATGACGGTGCCGCACCAGCCGCCGACGTCGAGCAAACGACGTTGCTCGAGCACCTCGACGCGCAGTTTGCGCCCGGCTCGTCGCAGAGGGGAGTGGTTGTGTTTGGCGACCATGGCTTTTCGGAAAGACCTTCCGCGTACCCGTCACTGCGCGGGCAGAACCGTTACAAACGTCGATCTAATTCATTATTGACAGTAGTTCGGGATAAGTCAAAGGTCTCGGCTATCCGCCCAGTGTTCTTTTCGCGAATTCCAGCACCGCAAACGTAGCGATAGTCCCCACTACCGAGGCCCCAAAGGCCAGCCCACAGCCGGCCAGCAACACTCCGAAATTCTTGATCATTTCCATGGTTCTACCCCCCGAGGTGGGACTGGATTTTGCAGCGGTCTGCTCTAGCCGTCCAACACAAGGACCATCGCGATCAACATGACAACGACTCCGAACATGAACATGGCTCTCGCCTCCCCGATTTATCCCGAGTATCGATGCGATCCTCAGCGGGCGTCGATGCCGTCGCCGGACCGGCGTTGAGATTTCTTTCGCACGTAGGTCTGCGAATCCCTCCCTGTCTGTTCAGATTATCGATTCCCCAGCGCAATGGTTGCGTAGAACTCAACCGTTTTCGCGATTTTTTCGGCAACAAGCGCAGGCGCCGACGGCCGACCGGTCGGCAATAGACGGGCAGCAACGATTAGCGGCGCGAAACAGAGAAAGCAGCGGTCTACTCGCCCCGCAGCTTGAGATTCTGCAAGGCGAGCTTCTCGCGCACCTCGTTGAGGCTGGTGACGCCGAAGTTCTTGCACTCCAGCAGGTCATCGCCGGTGCGCCGCAGCAATTCGCCGAAGGTATTGATACCGAGGCGGATCATGCACTTGCGGGCGCGGACCGAAAGGCTCAGTTCGGCAATTGGGCGGTTGAGTATCGCCTGTTCGTCGGCCGTGAGTTCCGCCGGTTCGAACACCTCGACGGCGCGCCGTTCCTGGGCGAGCTGGCCGAGCCGCAGGCCTTTGGCGGCGAGCATCTCACGGATCTCGACCAGGCTTGTCTCGCCGAAGTTCTTGCTGGCCAGCAGTTCCTGTTCGGTTGTCTGGCAGAGGTCGCCCAGCGTCATGATCCCCATTTTTTGCAGGCAGTTGCGGCTGCGGACCGAGAGTTCGAAATCGGTCACCGGGACGTTCAATACCTGGCCGATGCGGTCGCGTTTCTTCTGGGCGTCTTCATCGTAGAATTGGTCCGTGGCGGCCTCGGTATCCTTCAGGAAGAGCGCCGCTCGATGGTTGTCCGGATAGACGTCGAGGATCCGACGGTAGCATTGGGCGGCACGTTCGTACTGCTCGCGGTCTTCGTACAACAGTCCGAGGTTCAGCAGCGATCCAACGTGAGCCGGGAAACGGGCACACGCCTTCTGGTAGAGTTCGATGGCCGTTTCGTCGTTGCCGCGGCGATCGTTTTCCACGGCGAGCCCGAACAACGCCCCGGCATGTTCGTTGTTGGATTCGACCGCCCGCTCGTACAACGCCACTACCTCGAGAGGGTTTCCACCCAACGCGGCCACGGTAGCCGCCCGCTGGGCAAGATACTCGGCCGTCTGCTCGACCGCCCCGGACAATGAGTCGAGACAGGCCATCGCCGCGTCTGGATCGCCGGAACGTCGCAAAACCTCGGACCGTCCCAATGCGCAATCGTCCGAGTCGTAGCCGGCCTTCGCGGCAGAGGAATAGGCTTCCAACGCTGCATCATACTGCTGCCGGGCAACGCAGGCCTTGGCCAGATAGAACTGGGCCAGCGCCCCGCCGTCGCCCTGACGCAGGGCTTCCATCGCCTTGTAGAAACGCCCGAGCAGGTACAGACACACACCCAGTCGGACGTTGCTGGCCGGGCTTTGCTCTTCCTTGGCCTCCAGTTCGTTGACCGCGTCGCGAAGCGCACGAAAATTGACGTAGTCGGCCGAAATCGCAGCGACCAACTGCCGGATCAGCGTCGGACCAAACGAACCGTTGTACAGAACGACCTGTTTCAGATCAATATCGAGGCCTTCGGCCATTACCCATTTCTCCTGCAAACAGCGACCGAAAGCCAGCGGTGGGAATCGAACCCACAACCCCCGCATTACGAATGCGGTGCTCTGCCAATTGAAGCTACGCTGGCGGGTCTGTTTTTTGCGGTGTATTGACGCTTTCGGGCGTTCGGCTATGATAGCAGTGACACCTGCGTTGACACCCAAACACCCAAAAGAATCCCCAATCTTGCCAAATATACCCGCTAATCAAGCTCACGACAAGGGGGTCCTGACCCCTTTTTCACAACAGGAAGGCCCATGATGAGAAGACTTGCCGCTTGCTCGACGTTGATCCCGGTCCTTGCCGTGCTCTGCCAGATTCCGGCTGTGGCCCAATCGCGAGATCGGTCCACCGTCGATGAAAAATACATTTGGAAACTGGAAGACGTCTGTGCTTCCGATCAGGCGTGGACCGATTCCAAGGACAAGATCGCGGCCCGATTCGACGAAGTGCTCGCTTTCAAAGGCAAACTGGCCGATTCGGCGAGCCAACTGCTGGCGTGCCTCCAACTCAATACGAATATCGACAAAGAGCTTTCGCGGCTCTATTGCTATGCCTCGATGAGGTCGGATCAGGACACGCGCGAGTCGGTCTATCAGGGCATGAAACAGATGCTCCGGCAACTCGGAACGGACTACGGCTCGAAGGCCTCGTTCATCGCGCCCGAGATCGTGGCCATGGACCAAGCGGCCATCGATCGAATGATTCAAGAGGAGCCCAAGTTGGAAGTCTACCGGATGTTCTTGGGCAACATCCAGCGAACCAAGGCCCATCGGCTGTCGGCTCCGGAAGAGAAGATCCTCGCCGAAGTCGGCCTCTTGGCCGGCGGTCCGGCTACGATCAATTCGATTTTCAGCAACGCCGAACTGCCGTTTCCCGAAATCACCCTCTCCGACGGCACGACCGTCCGGCTCGATAAGTCGGGCTATGGCCGTTATCGGGCGGTACCGAACCGGACCGATCGCAAAGCCGTCTTTGCCGCGTTCTTTGGGAAGTTCGGCGAGTTCAGCGAGACGTTTGGTGCCCAACTCGCGGCCCAGATGAACAAAGATATGTTTTACGCGCGGGCACGTGGCTACGACTCGTCTCTGCACCGCGCATTGGATGCGGACAACATCCCGGTCGAGGTCTATCATTCACTGGTCGCCAACGTGGACAAGAATATCGAGACGTTTCATCGATATCTGCGACTCAGGCAGCGAATGCTCGGCCTGAAGCAACTAGAGTACTGCGACGTCTACGCACCGGTCGTTGAAAAGGTGAAGCTGGAATACACGTTCAATCAGGCGATGGAGCTTACGATCGAAGCGGTCGCGCCGCTGGGACAGGACTACGTCGACGTGGTGAAAAGATCGTTTGCCGAACGATGGATCGACGTCTACCCCAGCCCTGGCAAGCGGGCGGGCGCCTACTGCAACGGTAGCTGTTACGACGCGCATCCCTACATGCTGCTGAACTACAACGGTCAATACAACGACGTCAGCACGCTGGCCCACGAAATGGGACATGCGATGCACAGCTACTATTCCAACAAGAGCCAGCCGTACCCGACGGCCGATTACTCGACCTTCGTAGCCGAGGTCGCTTCAACGCTGAACGAGGCACTGCTCATCCACAAGATGCTCGAAACGATCGAGGACGACAACGTCAAGCTGTCGCTGTTGATGGAATACTGCGACGGCGTCAAGGGAACCGTTTTCCGTCAGACGCAGTTCGCCGAGTTCGAACTGGCGATGCACCAGAAGGCCGAAGCCGGCGAGCCCCTGACGGGCGACTCGCTCACGAAGCTTTACGGCGAGATCCTCAAGAAATACTACGGCCACGACGATGGCGTCTGCCGGATCGACGACGCATATTGCGCAGAGTGGGCGTATGTCCCCCACTTCTACTATAATTTCTACGTCTACCAATATGCGACCTCGTTCACCGCTTCGACAGCCCTGTCGGAGAGGATTCTTGGCCGCGAAGAAGGGGCCGTCGATCGCGCGCTGGAGTTCCTCTCCGCCGGCGGGTCGGACTACCCGGTCGAAATCCTCAAACGAACTGGCGTCGACATGCTCACGAGCGAGCCGTTCGACAGAACCATGGCGGTGATGAATCGCGTCATGGATCAGATCGAGGAAATCCTGGATCGGCAAGGTAAATAGGCACTGTGACCGCCACGAAATACCATCCACCAAAGAGGAGATGCGAAAATGAACACGGCAAAGGCAACGATGGGCGTTTTCCTGTTCTTTCTGGCGGGAACCCCGCTCCCGGCAACACTCGACGCGGCCGAGCCGACCATCGAGCCGACCATCTCGTTCGAGTCGCTATTGGTCGAAATGACCGACCGCGACGCGGCGGCCCGATTCCCCCGGCCGGCCTACACGTGCCGCCAGGCCAGCAGCTACGATCGGGCCTCGGTTTCGGCCGATGAACCGAGGACCTGGATGGCCAACAACGATCGCAGCTTCTTCGTTCGCTCGGAGGAGATCGACGGGCGCGAAGAGTCGGTCATGCTCGACGCCGAAGGGCCGGGGTGCGTGGTGCGGTTCTGGGCCACTTCGGGGAACCCGACCGGCAACGTCCGCGTCTATCTCGACGGCAACGAGCGGCCGGTCATCAATGAGCCGGTCAAGGCACTCGTCGGCGGCGACGCCCTGGTCGGTCCGCCGCTTTCGAAGGTCCGCGCCCGGGGTATGAACCTCTATCTGCCGATCCCCTACGCCAAACACTGCAAGATCACTTACGATCGGCCCAACTTTCACAAGACGGGCGACGGCGCCGACCTGCTCTACTACCAGATCAACTACCGCACCTACGAACCGGCGGCAAAGGTCGTATCATTCACTCGAGAGGACTTCGACGCGGCCAAGGACAAGATCGACGCCGTGCAGCGAGCCCTGTTGCAGCCCGACGCGATCGGACGCGGTGCAACGCGGCA
>Ga0180429_10005172_pt1 | contig 10368 bp, 8 predicted proteins | sample SS_ome_FD_132428 | JGI IMG/M metagenome (GOLD analysis project Ga0180429, IMG submission 132428) | Hypersaline lake sediment archaeal communities from the Salton Sea, California, USA - SS_1_S_1 metaG | ecosystem: Environmental > Aquatic > Non-marine Saline and Alkaline > Hypersaline > Sediment ...
CGCCGCCCTCGCCGCACTGGGCGCTTTCGTGCTCGCCCAGGTGATCGGGATCGTGGTGGGGGTGCTGACCGGGGGTGGCGGGTTCACCCCGGTGCGGGTGGCGTTCCTCGGCCTGCTGGCCACCTCGTGTGGCATGGTCGGGGCCATGGTGGCGCTGCGCCGGGGACCGGCGAGCGAGGGGGGCGCGGCGTGAGCGTCCTGGTCATCGACGTCGGCACGAGCGGCGTGCGTGCCGCCGTGGTCACCCCCGACGCCACCGTCACCGCCGAGCACCACCGGGAACTCCTGCCCCACTCACCGGCTCCCGGCATGGTCGAGTTCGACGCCGCCCGGCTCGCCGCAACCGTGCTCGAGGTGGCCGGCGCCGCCCTCGCCGACACCCCCGGCGGGGTCGAGGCGGTGGGGGTCGCCAATCAGCGGGCGTCGGCGGTGGTGTGGGACCGTGACACTGGGGAACCGGTGGGTCCGGGCATCGGATGGCAGGACCTGCGCACCCTCGGCGACTGCCTCACCCTCGGCGCCGAGGGCATCCGCCTCGCCCCCAACCAGACCGCCACCAAGCTGGCGTGGCTCCTCGACACCCACGACCCCGAGCGCCGCCGCAACCTCGCCGCCGGCACCATCGACACGTGGGTGGCGTGGGTGCTCACCGGCGGCGACGCCCATGTCACCGACCCCACCAACGCGGCGGTGACGGGCCTGCTCGACGTGCGGGCGGCGCCGTGGACCGACGCGGCCCGCCGCCCGTGGGACTCGGCGCTGTGCGAACGCCTGCGCATCGACCCCGCCATCCTGCCCGGCGTCGTGGACACGACGGGGGCATGCGCCACTGCCACGGCGCTGCCCGGGGCGCCACCGTTGTGCGCGCTGGTGGGTGACCAGCAGGGCTCGCTCGTGGGTCAGGGCGTCGTCGCCCCCGGGCTGGCCAAGGTCACCTTCGGCACCGGCGGCATGCTCGACGTGGTGGTCGGTCCCGACGCACCGACGGCGACGGTGCGCAACCCGGGGGGAACGTTCCCCATCGTGACCTGGCGGCGCGGCGGCGCCGTCACCTGGGGGGTCGAGGCCATCATGCTGTCGGCGGGCACCAACGTGGAGTGGCTGCGCGACGACCTCGGCATCATCGACACCGTCGCCGAGTCGGATGCGCTGGCGGCATCGTGTGACGACACCGGCGGCGTCGTCTACGTCCCCGCCCTCCTCGGGCTCGGCACCCCCAACTGGGACTACGGCGCCCGCGGTGCGCTGGTGGGGATCACCCGGGGCACCGGGCGCGCCGAGGTGGTGCGGGCCGTGCTCGAAGGCGTCGCCCAGCGCGGCGCCGACCTCGTCGACGCCACCGAGGCCGACACGGACGCGACCATCGGCGCGCTGCGGGTGGACGGCGGCATGAGCCGTAACGCCACCTTCACCCAGGCCCTCGCCGACGCCACCGGCCGGGTGGTGGAGGTGTCCCCGGTGGTGGAGGCCACCACACTCGGCGCCGGTCTGCTGGCCGGCCTCGCCATCGGCACGTGGGGGTCGTGGGACGACCTCGCCGCCACCTGGTCGCCGGCCGCCCGGGTCGAACCTGCGGGTCCGGCCAACCGGGAGCGGTGGGCGGAGGCAGTGCAGCGGGCAGCGGGCTGGATCGGCGACCTGTCGTCGCTCGACTTCTGACACAGCCGACGCCGACGACCCGGCCTGCCAACTCCCGTCGGCCCCCCGGCGCCGCCTAGGCTGGGCGACGGCCCGACGGCACCGACGACCAAAGGAACCTCCCCCGCATGCTGCCCCGACGTCCCACCCGTCCCGACCTGCTCCGCCGCCTCACCGCCGAGGCCGACCACGCCCACCAGGTGGGGATGGCCAGCCTGCCCGGCGAGCTCGAGGTCGCCCACTTCGGCACCGACGACGCCCTCGTCGCCTCCCGCCGCCAGTTCCTCACCCGGGCCGGCACCACCGCCATCGTGGCCGGTGCCGTCGCCGTGCCCCTCGGGGTGGTGGCCCAGTCGGCGTGGGCGCAGGACGCCACCACGACCACCTCCACCACCGCCGCCCCCGGACCGGACTGCGATGCCAGCCCGGTGACCATGACGGCCTCCGACGAGCAGATCGTGGTCTTCGCCGAGTCGGTGGAGCGGGCCGCCGTGGCCGCCTACGGACTCGCCCGGGCCAACCCGGCACTCGGACCCGCCGCCCGCGAGAGCGCCCGCATCTTCGAGGGGCACCACGACCAGCACGGCGAGGCGCTGCGCTGCCTCGTGGCCGGCAACCCCCAGGACCCCAACGCCGCGCTGGTGGCCGCCTTCGGCCCCCAGCTCGAGGGTGCCCGCACCGAGGTCGAGATCATCGAGCTGCTCCGCCAGCTCGAGTCAGCCGCCGCCGCCACCTACCTCGCCGCCCTCGGACAGCTCGAGACCCCCGCCGTGGCCGGGGCGGCCAGCACCATCATGCCGGTGGAGGCCCAGCACGAGGTGGTGTGGAGCCAGTACCTCGGCCTGCCCGTCACCGCCTACGTCCCCGCCTTCCAGTCCACCGACGGGGCCGTCGCCCCCGCCTGACCAACCGACCGCCCCGCTGCCCGCCACAGGAGACGAACGCACCGTGACCACCCCCCGAGACGAGATCCGCCGCCAGCTCCGAGCCGCCGCCGCCGACCAGCGGGTGGCGCTGCCCCGCTTCCGACGTGCCCTGCGCCGGGCCACCGATCCCGAGGGAGGCGTGTCCTCCCACGAGACGGCGGCACTGCTCGGCGTCCCGCACAGCCGCCGAGGGTTCCTGCGTATCGGCGGGCTGGGCGTGGCGGCATCGGCCATCCTCGTGTCGTGCGGGCTCGACAATCCGCCCGAGGAGGGCATCACCTACACCGGCGAGATGCCCGGGGAGTCCACCGCCACCGTGCCGGCACCCCAGATCGGCAGCGCCCTCGACTCGACGCTCCTGCTGACGGCCAGCTCGCTCGAGGCGCTCGCCATCGCCGCCTACGACGCCGCTCTCGAGGGCGGGTGGTTCGACGGCAACCGCACCCTCATCGACGTGGCCACCCTGTTCCGTGACCAGCACGCCGAGCACTTCGAGGCCGTGGTGGCCGCCACCGAGGCGGCTGGGGTCACCCCCTACACCGACCCCAACCCGTTCCTGTTCGACAACGTGGTCGGTCCCGCCGCTGACTCCATCGCCGCCCTCGTCCCCGAGGACCAGCCGTCCGCCACCCTCGACCTCGCCTACCAGCTCGAGGACGTCGCCGCCCAGACCTACACGAGCGCCGGCGGGCTGTTCAGCACCTCCGAGCTGCGCTCGGCGGCCATGTCGATCGGCGCCGTGGAGGCCCGGCACCTCTCGGTGATCCTCGGTGCCCAGGAGGCCCCCGCCGCACCGTTCGCCTTCGGGCGCACGGTGAACGCCGTGGACGAGGCGGCGTTCATCACCACCGACGGCCCCGTCACCCCGAGCGAGCCGGCCCCCGCCACCACGTCCACCACCGCCGGGTCCTGAGCGAGACCCGCAGCGTCGTACCTGCCGCCCGCGCCGGGCGCACCGGTCGGGGTGAGGCTCAGGCCTCGGGGTCAGGCTCTGGAGTGAGCACGCCGTGGGTGCGGAACAGGAACGCCGCCATCTGCCCCCGGGTCACCGGATCGCCCGCCTTGTAGGGATTGTTCACCGTGATCCCGTTGTCCCTCAGCCAGCATGCTCCCGCTCGGGCCCAGGTCGGGATCTGGCGCTCGTCCCTGAAGTCGCAGGACTCCGGTGCGCTCGGCCTCCCCGCGGCGCGCCACAGGAACGCCGCCATCTGGGCCCGGGTCACCCCGCCATTGGGGTCGTAGGGGTTGTTCTCGGTGATCCTGGTCGCCTTGAGCCAGCACGCGGCGGGCCGCGCGTACGCCGGGATCGCCCACTCGTCCCGGAAGCCACACGACGCCGGAGCGCTGGGCTTCCCGGCGAAGCGCCACAGGAACGCCGCCATCTGGGCTCGGGTGACGCGGCCGGCAGGATCGAACCTGTCGGATCCACCGATGCCCTGGGTGACTCCATTGGCCCGGAGCCAGCGGGCTGGCTCGGCGAAGTAGGCACCGCCCGAGATGTCGGTGAACGGCGCCGCCGACTCGGCGGGGACGACGATCCGGCCTGAGGACTCCGCACGGGCCGTTCCCGCACCGTTGTCGACCACCACGGTGAAGGTGTAGTTGGTGAGTGGGTTGAGACCGGTGATGACACACGAGGTCTCGGTCGCCGGCACCGTGCAGGTCATGCCACCCGGCTCCGCCGTCACCGTGACCGTGGCCCCCCCGGCCAGCTGCGTGGGGGCGAGGGCCGGCCAGACGACGGTCACCGATCGTTCGGTGGACGAGAGGGTCGTCTCGGGTTGATCGTCGAGGGCCGGTGGCTCCGGCATCCACCCACTGGCCGACGCCACTTCGGAGGTCACGACCGGCTTCGTCGAGATGGGGAGCTCGGTGAAGGCGACGACCTCGACCTCCCACGCCTCGAGCTGGGCGACGTTGGGCAGGGTGCACTCGGTGGCCGTGAAGTAGACGTCCTCGGGCGCCTGCCCCGGGAACGTCTTCTCGGTCGTGGTACATCCCGACACGACCGAGGGCGCACCCCCCGCGTCCGATCGGGCGGCGCGGACCTCGTACCCCTTCAGCGTGCCCCCGTTGAGGCTCTGCGGCGCCGCCCACCGCACGACGAGGTCGGACCCGGCAGGGGCGACCGCAAGCTCGTCCACCGGGCCGGACGGCCCGGCGTACACCGCCGAGGTCGGCCCCCTCAACTTCTCGTGCTCGGCGGCCACCGCCGGACCGGGCCCGCCCTGGGTCACCGCACGCACGCTGAAGGAGTAGGACACACCGGGAGACAGGCCGGTGACCATGCATCCCAACGGGTCGAGGGACGACGTCAGGGTCTCGCACGTCTGGCCACCGGGAGATGCCACCACCTGGTAGGCGACGGTCGGGGCGATCTCGCCACGGGTCCCACGCTCGTCGGTCGGTTCCACCCAGTTCACCCGGACGCCCTCGAGGTCGTTGATCACCACCTGACGGAACGTCGGGCCGGTGGGGCCACCGGGGAGTGGGTAGACGGTGGCGAGCGACCCCGCCGACATGTTGCCGTTGCGGTCCAGCGCCCGGGTCTCCACCCAGGCGAGCTGGTCGGCGTAGACCGGCACGCTCGTCACCGCAGCGTCGGTGTCGAGCAGCGACGTCCACGCCGAAGTGCCCGTGGGCAGGTGCAGCCGGTACTCGATGGCCCGGACTCCCGCCGCGTCGGAGGCTGACATCTCCACCCGACGCTTGCCGTCGCTCCCGATCGACGTCGCCACCGATGCCGAGATCGCCGGTGCCGTGCGGTCGTTGAAGTCGAAGCTGGTGCGCCACGCAATGTCGGCCAACTTGCGCTGGCCGCTGATGGAGGGATGGAAGTGGTCCAGACCAGAGATGTCCCCATCGGTGAACTCGAACTGGTCGGCCGGCTTCAACGGCGCCGACGAGGGCGCCTGCCCCGGCCCGGACCACACCCGGTTCGAGCTGAAGTTGAAGAGTTCGTAGTCGTCGAAACGGCAGTACTTGCGCTTGGCGCACTCCTCCGCCAGTACCTGGTTCAGCTCGATGTTGCGCTGGCGCACCCGCTGGCGGCGGCTCTCGGCGCCTCCGAGGGAGGTGGCGTCACGCAGGAGGGACTGGCACGGGAACTCCCCGAGCTGGATCCCGATGACAGTCCCCGACCAGAAGGTTCGTGCGCCGACGAGCCCCGTCGCCTTCGGACTGGTGTTCGGGTTGGGCGGGTTGGGCGCGCCGCGCAGGTACCAGAGGTTGTAGATATCGGGGATGGACGCCACGTAGACGAGGGCGTTCGGCGACCGGTTCCAGATGTTGTTCAGCGTGCTGTTGAAGCGGTCTCGGTAGTCCGTCACCGAGCTCATCTGCGATTCATTCGACTTGCACAGGTCGTTGCCACCCATCTGGATGAGCACGTACTCGGTACCCGTTGGAATGGCGTTGGCCTGACCGGGGGCGTTGCTCATGTCGGCGCCGTTGACCGCCCGGCGGTCGTTGCGCCCCTCGACGGCCGGCTGGATGGCGGCGAGTCGCTGGTAGACGCTGTTGAGACCCCCAGCGGTTCCGGTGGCCCACGAGTTCTCCGGCTGCTCCTGACCCGCATCGAGCAGGTCGAAGATCCCCGAGGCATTCCCGACCGCGCCGGTCCCCGCTGAGATCGAGTCCCCGATGATCGACATCGAGCGCGGCGGCCCGACGCGAGCTGGTGTCGGCGTCGGTGCCGTGACCGAGGTCGGCGTGATGGTGTCGTCTTCCCCAGCAGCCACCGTCGGCGGCGCCACCGCTGCGGTGCCCGCCACCACCACCACGGCGAGCACTGCTGCCGTCACCCGCCGCATCGCTGCGCGTGCCCTGCCCTCCATGAGCCCCCCCGAGCTGTCGCCGGACCTCACCAACCCCGCGGCACCGATCCCTGTCGGCGGCGAGGGTGTGTGACGTAAATCTCCCCCGGATCATACGACATCCACCGGCACCGAGGCGATCGTGGGCCCCACGCCCCCAACCTCCACCGAATCGGGCAGAATGGCAGCGGTAGCGAGTCCGCCGGGTGGCCGCGGCACGGCATCGACCGTGTCGAGGAAGGTCGGGACTCCACAGGGAAGGACGCTGGCGCGAGCCAGGCAGGGCGACCTGACGGAAAGTGCAACAGAGAGCAGACCGCCGATGGGCGGGCCTCCGGGCCCGTCACAGGCAAGGGTGAAACGGTGCGGTAAGAGCGCACCAGCACCCCGGGCGACCGGGGTGGCTCGGTAAACCCCGTCCGGAGCAAGGCCAAGTGTGGGTACGGGTGTCCCGCCCGGGAAGCCGAGAGGCGACCCAACCCCTGGTAGGCCGCAGAGATGGATGGTCACCCAGGCGCCGGGAGGCGCTGGACAGAATCCCGCCTACAGGCGGACTCGCTGCCACCCCACCCCCGACGTGCTCCCGACCCGTCGGGGGCACCCGGCGACGCTGCCTCAGGCGGCGGGGCGCCAGCCGGGGTGTCGCACCACGTGGCCCAGGCGGTCCCGCCAGCGCGTCGCCCGGGCGACGTCGCCGAGCAGGGCGACGTGTTCGTGGGAGGCCACCCGGGCCGGGTTGTGGGTGGTGATGTTGGTGGTGAGGCCGTACACCACCGGCTCGGCGGGGTCCTCACGCTCGTGGGTACCGAACAGGCGGTCCCAGACGATGAGGATGCCGCCGTGGTTGCGGTCGAGGTAGCGGCGGTTGGCGCCGTGGTGCACCCGGTGCAGCGACGGCGTGTTCAGTACCTCCTCGGCGGGGCCGAGCCGACCGACCACCTCGGTGTGGACCCAGTACTGGTAGAGCAGGTTCCACGCCCTCGCCCCGGCCACCAGCTCGGGCCGTACCCCCAGCAGGCTCAACACGCCGTAGGGCACGAACACCCCCAGCGCGTCCGCTACCGGCTGGCGCAGGGCGGTGGAGAGGTTGTAGCGCTGCGACGAGTGGTGCACGACGTGGATGGCCCACAGGGCCCGCACCTCGTGCATGAGCCGGTGGTTCCAGTAGTAGACGAGGTCCCACCCGACCATCGCCACCGCCCACCCGAGGGGTCCCCCACCGAGGTCGGGCACGACGCGCCGGTCCCACAGGCGCCGGGGTTCGGTGACGCTGGACCACCACGCCGCCAGCGCCACCCCGCCGGTGGCCACCGCCCCCACCCCGGCCACCGACGCCACCCGACGCGCCCGTCGCTCGGTGCGCTCCTGGCGGCGCCGGGCGGCGCGCCGGGCCACGGCGTCGGCGGCACTCGTGGCCGCAGCGAGCCCCACCGCCGCTCCCACGGGCGCCCGACCGGCCCGACCCACTCCCGGAGTGAGGGGGCGCAGCAGGCGGGGAGCGACGAGGGGGACGAGCAGGCTCAGCCCGCCCATGGCGAGGCTCGTGACGGTGTCGCGCTCCTCGTAGTCCACCGGCGGCCGACCTGCCGGCCAGCCCCGGGGACCGGGCCCCCGACGGCGACGACGCGACAGCCACCACCGTTCGGCGGCGATGGTGGCGGCGTAGGCGGGGACGGCGGCGACGGTGGGGTCGGCCACGGCGCGCCCCTCAGGCGGCGGCGCGGGTGCGTCGCAGGAGCGGATCGGCGGCGGCGAGGGTGCGGTCGGCGAGGCGCATCACGCGACCGGCGGCCCCGGGCGTCTCGTTGTCGATGAGGTTGCCCATCACCGACAGCGTGACGTCGGCCGCCGCCTGCGTCCCGACCGCTACCCGCAGACCGGTGCGCAGGATCCACGGGTGGCCGATGAGGAAGCTGAAGCGGCGACCGGTGCGCAGGAAGGCGTCGAAGCGCTCGGCCACCGCTGCGTCGTAGGCGGCCGGCGCCCCCTCGGGGTCAGCCACGAACAGGTCGACGGCCAGCATGCCCGTCTCGAGGCCGTAGTCGATCCCCTCACCGTTCATCGGGTTCACGAGTCCCGCTGCGTCACCCACCGCCACCCAACCGGGTCCGTGGCGGCGCAGCGCGCTCATCGGCAGTCGCCACGCCCGGGGCCGCTCGAGCATCGGGCCGAGCGACCACTCGTCGCGCACCATCGCCGCGTACTGCTCCACCAGCCGGTTCAGGTTGAGGTCCCGGAACCCCTTCATGGTGCTCAGGGCGCCCACGCCGATGTTCACGGTGCCGTCCCCGGCGGGGAACAGCCAGCCGTAGCCGGGCACGGCAGTCCCGCGCTCGTCGCGCAGCGACAGGCACGCCTCCAACAGGCGCTCACCGTGGCGGGGCGTCTCGGCGTAGGACCGGATGGCGAGCCCGAACGGCTCGGCGGGGTCACGCACCGCACCCACCATGCGGGCTGCGGGACCCTGGGCGCCGGCCGCCAGCACCACCAGCCCGGCGCGCACCACCTCGGTGCGGCCACCGCCGACGGCGCCCACCCGCACTCCCACGACACGCTCACCGTCGAGCTCGGGCAGCGCCTCGATGCCGTGCCGGACGTCGGCGCCGGCCGCCGCTGCGGCCTCGAGCAGGTGGGGGTCGAAGCGCCGCCGGGGCCACACCGCCCCGTGGGCGGGGAACCGGCCGGTCGACGGCCAGTCCAGCTCGCGCCGCTGCCGGCCGGCGATCATGCGCAGCCCGTCGATGCGGTGGGCGGCGGCGTGGTCGACCTTGAGCTCCTCGAGGGCGGCGACCGCACGGGGCGTCAGCCCGTCGCCGCACACCTTGTCGCGGCCCACCTCGCCCCGCTCGAACACGATGACCGACAGCCCGGCGTGGGCGGCTCGGATGCCGACGGCCGCACCCGCCGGCCCACCACCGATCACCGCCACGTCGACCGTCTCCACCCTCCCAGCCTGCCACCCCCCGCCCCGTCGTCCACCACCGGGCGCAGCAGCCGGACCCTCAGTGGGCGGTACCGCTCCCGAGGTACCCGGCCGCCAGCAGGTCGGGGCTGGCGGCGAGCTCGGCGGCGGGCCCCGAGGCGAGCACCCGCCCCCCCGCCAGCAGGTAGCCGCGGTCGGCCACCTCGAGCGCCATGGCCACGTGCTGCTCCACCACCACCACGCCCGCCCCGGTCCGGCGGGCGATCGCAGCGAGCGTGGGGAGCAGGCTGGCCACCACGAGCGGGGCGAGACCGAGACTGAGCTCGTCCACCAGGAGCAGCCGGGGCCCGCCGAGCACGGCGCGCGCCAGCGCCAGCATCTGCTGCTCCCCTCCCGAGAGCAGCCCGGCCCGCCGGTCGAGTACCCGGGCCAGGGCCGGGAACCACTCGAGCACCTCGGCGGTGGTCGGCGGTTCCGGCCGATCAGCTCCGCGGCGTCGCCGACCGCTGGCCAGCCGCAGGTGCTCCCGGGCGGTCAACTCGAAGAACAGGCCCCGGTCCTCGGGCACGTGGGCCAGCCCCCGCCGGGCCCGCCGCACCACCTCGGCGGTGCGCACCCGCCCTCCCGGGCGGACGGCGTCGCCGAGGACCTCGAGGTCTCCGGCGAGCGGGGTCAGCAGCCCCGAGACGGTCAGCAGCAGCGTGGTCTTGCCGGCGCCGTTGGGCCCGACCAGCGCCACCACCTCCCCCGGGCTCACCTCGACGTCGACGTCGTGGACCACGGCGGTGCCGTCGTAGCCGGCTGCGACGCCCCGCAGCGCCAGCAGCGCACTCACCGCTGCTCCTCCCCGTCGGGGGTGCGCGGGGCGGCGGACGCCGCCGGGTCGGCGGGCACCGTGCCGAGGTACGCCTCGAGCACGAGCGGGTCCCGGCGCACGGTCGCCGGTGGGCCAGCGGCGATGCGGCGACCGAAGTCGAGCACCACCACCCGGTCGCAGCTCCCGAGCACGAGGTCCATGTCGTGGTCGACGAGCAGCACACCGGCGCCGCCGTCGGCCACCGCCCGC
>Ga0180429_10005174_pt1 | contig 10367 bp, 7 predicted proteins | sample SS_ome_FD_132428 | JGI IMG/M metagenome (GOLD analysis project Ga0180429, IMG submission 132428) | Hypersaline lake sediment archaeal communities from the Salton Sea, California, USA - SS_1_S_1 metaG | ecosystem: Environmental > Aquatic > Non-marine Saline and Alkaline > Hypersaline > Sediment ...
GATATTTGTTGGCTGCAACGAAGACTGTCCCGCACAGGATGTCTTTGAGAGAAAGTTGTTCGTCATTCGCAAGCAGATTGAAAATACTGTTCGTGAATCTCATGCAGAAGGAAAGGCGTCGTTTTATTTTACCTCGTTTTCTTCGCGCACAATCGTATACAAAGGCATGTTGCTCGCCGACCAGGTTGGTGAATTCTATCCGGACCTTCTGGATGAGCGCGTGGTTTCTGCCCTGGCGCTGGTACACCAGCGATTTTCCACCAATACCTTCCCGACATGGGACCTGGCACACCCTTTCCGTATGATTGCCCATAACGGCGAGATCAACACGGTACGCGGTAATGTGAACTGGATGGCTGCCCGTCGAGAATCCATGGCTTCAGCGATTCTGGGTGATGATCTCGACAAGATCTGGCCACTGATTCCTGAAGGACAGTCGGATACCGCCTGCTTTGACAATGCGCTGGAACTGCTTGTCATGGGTGGTTATTCAATGGCGCAGGCCATGATGATGCTGATTCCCGAAGCGTGGGCGGGTAATCCGCAGATGGATCAGAAGCGTCGCTCGTTTTATGAATATCACGCGGCATTAATGGAACCATGGGATGGCCCTGCGGCTGTTGCCTTCACTGATGGTCGGCAGATTGGTGCAACGCTCGACAGAAATGGCCTGCGCCCGGCACGCTACCTGATAACCGATGATGACCTGGTTGTGATGGGGTCTGAAATGGGTGTCTTGCAGATTCCCGAAGAAAAGATTATTAAAAAGTGGCGCCTGCAGCCCGGTAAAATGTTCCTGATTGACATGGAGCAGGGTCGTATTATCGATAATGAAGAGATCAAGACAGAACTAGGCTCTTCGAAGCCTTACCAGGAGTGGCTGGAAAAAAGCCAGATTCATCTGGAAGATCTTCCCAAAGGCGTTGGTGTCATGGCGCCTGATGAAAGCACCTTGCTGGATCGTCAGCAGGCTTTTGGCTATACCCAGGAAGACATCAAGTTCCTGCTGACCCCGATGCTGATGACTGGTATGGAAGCAATAGGTTCCATGGGAGCGGATAATCCGCCCGCCGTTTTGTCGAACAAGCCTAAGCACCTGTCTAATTACTTCAAACAACTGTTTGCCCAGGTCACCAATCCGCCGATCGATCCGATTCGTGAAGAGATTGTGATGTCACTGGTGTCGCTGGTAGGCCCCCGTCCGAACCTGCTGGGTATTGGCGGCAACGGTTCCAACATGCGCCTGAAATGCAAGCAGCCGATTTTGAAAAATGTTGACCTGGAACGCATTCGTAACCTCGAAGATACCAGCAATGGCGCATTCCGGACCAAGACACTGCACATGACATATCCGGTCACCGCAGGTGAAAAAGGTATGGAACCTGCCATCGAGGCCTTGTGCAAAGCTGCCGAGCAGGCAGTACGTGATGGGTACAACATTCTCATTCTTTCAGACCGTAACGTGGATGCCGATAATATTGCCATTCCTGCGTTACTGGCCACTTCCGCTGTACATCACTACCTGATTGGGCGCGGATTAAGGACCGAGTCTGGCCTGGTTGTTGAAACCGGTGCCGCCCTGGAGGTTCATCATTTTGCCACGCTGGCGGGTTATGGTGCTGAAGCGATAAATCCTTACCTGGTTTTTGAGACTATTCAGGATATTTTGCCTGATATTAACGATGCACCGGAATATGCAGAAGCCTGCGGCCGTTATATCAAGGCAGTAGGTAAAGGCCTGTTTAAAGTGATGTCAAAGATGGGGATTTCTACCTATCAATCCTACTGTGGAGCACAGATTTTTGATGCCGTTGGTTTGTCCACGGACTTTGTTGAAAAATATTTCGCCGGTACCGCGACAACGATCGAGGGTATCGGTCTGCCGGAAGTCTCCGCTGAAGCGGTACGCCATCACCAGGAAGCTTACGGTGATGCTGAAATCTATAAACTGCATCTGGATGTGGGCGGCGACTACGCTTATCGCATACGTGGTGAAGATCACATCTGGACACCGGATACCATTGCCAAGCTGCAGCATGCTGTTCGTGGCAATGATGCCCGAACCTATGAAGAGTTTTCTCGCATGATCAATGAGCAGAATGAAAGATTGCTCACGCTGCGCGGGTTAATGGAATTTAATTTTGTCGACCAGCCGATTCCGCTGGATGAAGTAGAATCGGCCAAAGAGATCGTAAAACGTTTTGCAACCGGTGCAATGTCATTCGGTTCGATTTCATACGAGGCGCATTCGACGCTGGCCATTGCCATGAACCAGATAGGCGGTAAATCCAATACTGGTGAAGGCGGTGAAGAGCCGGAGCGATTCAATCCATTGGAAGATGGTTCAATGAATCCGGAGCGTTCTGCCATCAAGCAGGTTGCTTCAGGCCGTTTTGGTGTGACCACCGAGTATCTGGTCAATTCAGATGACATCCAGATCAAGATGGCACAGGGAGCCAAACCGGGAGAAGGCGGCCAGCTACCCGGCCACAAGGTAAACCAGCAGATTGCACGTGTGCGCCATTCAACGCCGGGTGTGGGGCTGATCTCCCCTCCTCCGCATCATGATATTTATTCAATCGAAGATCTTGCTCAGCTGATTCATGATCTGAAAAACGTGCAGCCAAAATCCCGCATCAGCGTCAAGCTGGTCTCTGAAGTGGGCGTTGGCACCGTTGCAGCAGGTGTTTCCAAGGCACACGCTGACCATGTCACTATTGCCGGCTATGATGGCGGTACAGGTGCATCCCCGCTGACCTCGGTTAAACATGCCGGCTCACCCTGGGAAATCGGCCTGGCTGAAACCCACCAGACGCTGGTGATGAATCGTCTGCGTTCACGTATCGCGGTTCAGGCAGACGGTGGTATGCGCACAGGACGGGATGTTGTCATTGCGGCTTTACTGGGTGCCGACGAGATTGGTTTTGCCACTGCTCCACTGATCGCGGAGGGTTGCCTGATGATGCGCAAGTGTCACCTCAATACCTGCCCCGTCGGCGTGGCAACCCAGGACCCTGAGCTGCGTAAACGCTTCAAAGGCAAGCCTGAGCATGTCATCAATTACTTCTTCTTTGTGGCTGAGGAAGTTCGTCAGCTGATGGCAAGGCTGGGTTTCCGTACATTCGACGAAATGATCGGCCAGCTGGACAAGTTGAACCTGCGCAAGGCAATTGATCACTGGAAGGCCCGCGGCCTTGACTACAGCCGTCTGTTAACAAAACCACAGGCTGCTGAAGGTGATACCCTGTACTGTTCCGAATACCAGGATCATGGCATCGACAGGGCGATTGACAACCAGTTGATCGAGCAGGCACAAGCTGCGCTGCAAAATGGCGACAAGGTTGAAATAAACATCAATATAGAAAATACCAACCGCACGTTCGGCACCCTGTTGTCAGGCCGTGTTGCGGAAAAATATGGTCATGCCGGTTTGCCGGATGACACCATAACGATCAATGCCAAAGGGACTGCCGGCCAGTCCTTCGGTGCCTGGGTCAGTAAAGGTGTCACCATCAATTTATCCGGGGAAGGCAACGACTATGTCGGTAAGGGCCTGTCCGGTGGAAAACTGATCATTGCTCCTCCTCCTGAATGCAAGATTGAAAAGGCGGAAGAAAATGTCATTGTCGGTAATACGGTATTGTTTGGAGCCATTAGCGGGGAATGCTATTTCCGCGGTGTTGGCGGTGAACGTTTTGCGGTACGTAACTCCGGTGCAACAGCTGTAGTAGAAGGTGTGGGTGATCACTGCTGTGAATACATGACTGGCGGTATCGTGGTTGTGCTGGGCGACACCGGGCGCAATTTCGCTGCGGGTATGTCAGGCGGTATCGCCTATGTACTGGACGAAGCAGATGATTTTGAAAAACGCTGCAACCTGGCACAGGTTGAGCTTGAACCAGTCGCGGTTGAAGATGATGCGCTGGAAGCCCTGGAGCATCTGGGCGGTGATCTTGAAACGCATGGCAAGGTTGATGTCAGCCATGACATGACGCGTTTTGATGCTATCCGCCTCAAACAGTTAATAGAAAATCATTTGCACTATACGCAGTCATCGGTTGCCAAAAATATTCTGGACAACTGGGAGCAAATGTTACCGAAATTTGTCAAGGTAATGCCTGTTGAGTACCGGCGCGCTCTGCTGGAAATGCAGGAACAGCAAAAAGCAACAGCAGCGTAATCTTGGACAGGAGCAGGAAAAGTTATGGGTAAGCCTACTGGATTTTTGGAAGTCGAGCGTCAGGACCGCAAATATGCACCGGTTGCAGACAGACTGACGCACTTCAATGAATTTGTTATTGATTTGTCAGATGAAGAAGTCAGCAGCCAGGGTGCCCGCTGCATGGATTGTGGTATTCCCTTTTGCCACAACGGTTGTCCGGTCAATAACATCATTCCTGACTGGAATGACCTGGTTTATCGAGGCCAGTGGCGTGAGGCTCTCGAGGTGCTGCATACAACCAACAACTTCCCTGAAGTTACCGGCCGTATCTGCCCTGCCCCATGCCAGGAATCCTGTACACTCAACCTTGAGAGTATGCCTGTGTCAATCAAGACCATTGAGTGTGCCATCGTTGACAAGGGCTGGAAAGAAGGCTGGATCAAGCCACAAATTGCACCGCACAAATCGGGTAAGCAGGTAGCCATTGTCGGTTCAGGCCCTGCGGGTATGGCTTGTGCACAACAGCTGGCACGTGCTGGCCACAGTGTGGTGGTTTACGAAAGGCAGGAAAAAATCGGCGGGCTGGTGCGCTTTGGTATTCCTGACTTCAAGCTCGATAAAAGTTTGCTGGACCGGCGTATGGGACAAATGCTGGCGGAAGGTGTTGAATTTCATACCAACATAAATGTTGGTGTCGACCTGCCGACACAAAAACTGCTCGATGACTTTGATGCCGTCGTATTAACCGGTGGCGCGGAAAAGCCACGTGATTTGCCGGTTCCGGGTCGCGACCTTAATGGTGTACATTTCGCCATGGATTTTCTGCGCGGTAATACCAAGAAAGTACAGGGTTTAGAGAACCCGCAGGATCAATTTATCAGTGCTGAAGGCAAACATGTGCTGGTCATTGGCGGCGGTGATACCGGCTCAGACTGTATTGGTACTTCAAATCGTCATGGCGCAGCTTCTGTTACCCAGATTGAAATTATGCCGCAGCCTCCAGAGCAGGAAGATAAAGGCTCAGTCTGGCCGTACTGGCCCAACAAGATGCGCACCTCCTCCTCTCAGGAAGAAGGCTGTGAACGGCAGTGGTCTGTCGCCACCAGGCAATTTAACGATGATGGCAACGGTAACGTTACTTCAGCGACCTGTGTAAAGGTAGAGTGGAGCAAGGATGACAAAGGCAACTGGAAAATGTCAGAAATTGAAGGTTCGGAGTTTGAAATCAAGGCAGACCTGGTAACTCTGGCCATGGGCTTTGTGCATCCTGTTCATGAAGGCATGCTTGAAGAACTCGGCGTCGAACTTGATGAGCGTGGCAATGTCAGAGGTCTGACCGATGGCGGTACTGCCTACATGACTTCAATACCGGGTGTTTATTCAGCCGGAGACATGCGTCGTGGCCAGTCGCTGGTGGTCTGGGCAATCCGTGAAGGGCGTCAATGTGCACACGCTGTTGACGAGTACCTGATGGGTAGTTCGGAATTGCCAAGATAAACACATTCTGTCATTAACCTCGCTGGTTCCAGCGAGGTTAATTCAAAAAATAACAATAAGGATAATAAAGTGGCCGAGCTACAAAATGATCGTTTCCTGAAAGCCCTGCTTCGCGAGCCTGTTGACATGACTCCTGTATGGATGATGCGTCAGGCCGGTCGTTATTTACCAGAATATCGCGCTACACGTGCCGAGGCTGGCAGTTTCATGGATTTATGTATGAATCCGGATCTGGCCTGTGAAGTCACATTACAGCCACTTGATCGATATCCACTGGATGCCGCCATCCTGTTTTCCGACATCCTGACGATTCCTGATGCCATGGGCCTGGGCCTGTATTTTGAAACAGGTGAAGGCCCCAGGTTCAAAAACCCGCTACAGGATGAAAAAGCGGTTGCTGCACTGGGTGTGCCTGATCCGGAGCAGGAACTGAAATATGTCATGGATGCCGTGCGAACCATTCGTCGCGAATTAAACGGCCGTGTACCCCTGATTGGTTTTTCCGGCAGCCCATGGACGCTGGCCACCTACATGGTTGAGGGCGGCAGTACCAAGAATTACGCCAAGGTCAAAGGCATGATGTTTGACCGTCCTGACCTGATGCATCAACTGCTTTCCAAGGTGGCTGATTCGGTAACATCTTACCTGAATGCCCAGATAGCAGCCGGTGCGCAGGCGGTGATGATTTTCGATACCTGGGGTGGCGTATTAACCCCGCGAGACTATCAGCTTTTTTCACTCGATTACATGCAGAAAATTGTTAACAGACTGACTCGAGAAGCCGATGGTCGTAAAGTGCCGGTGATTTTATTTACCAAGGGTGGCGCAAGATGGCTGGATAAAATGGCCGATACCGGTTGTGATGCGCTGGGCGTGGACTGGACTATCGATCTTGGCGATGCCCGCAAGCTCGTCAATGACCGTGTTGCCCTGCAAGGTAATATGGATCCGAGTATCCTGTATTCATCGCCTCAAAGAATTCGTGAAGAGGTCGCAACTATTCTGGAAAGCTATGGTAAAGGGCCGGGTCATGTATTTAATCTGGGTCATGGTATTCACCCTGAAATCGATCCCGAACATCCTGCGGCGATGATTGAAGCCGTTCATGAAATGAGCAAAAAGTATCACCCGTAGCACTCATTGAGTACTACCTGGAAAACGCTGAATGCGTGCTCATCTCGGGCAGCCGGAGAGATCTGATTTGTCAGGTTGTCCCTACAGATAATAAACCGTGCCGGTCATTAGCTTGGAAGTCAGTTTCATGCCAAATTTAATGGGTTCCGGCAGGTCCGCCCCACCCGCCTGCATGGCAGTTTCTCCATGATGAATTTCATCTTCTTTCATCTGCTCAAGAATAGCGCGGGTCTTCTGGTCTGATTCTGGTATCTGTTGCAAATGACTGTCCAGGTGTCCTTCAACCTGTCTCTCTGTCTCACCAACAAAACCCAGGCTCCACTTGTCACCCGCAATACCAGCAACAGCGCCAATCGCGAAAGAACCCGCGTACCATAAGGGGTTGGTAAAACTGGTATGGCTTCCAAGTTCCTTTAAACGTGTTTCACACCAGTCAAGGTGATCATTTTCTTCAGCAGCAGCCCTCTCCATGTTCTGGCGAACTTCAGGTAGCTTGGCGGTTAATGCCTGTCCTTGATACAGGGCCTGTGCGCACACTTCACCCGTGTGGTTGATGCGCATCAACCGTGCAGTATGGTCACGGGTTTTGTCATCCATGTCAGACTCACTGAGCGAAACGGCAGGGTTTGCACGTTCAGTGATTTTAGGTTGGCCAAACAGGGTGCGAACCGTGGTATCAATACCCAGAAACAACTGGTCAAGTGGACTGTAGTGACGAGAAGACATGATAGCGCTGCCAGATAGATTAACGAATAATGAAATTGTATCCAGTATCGGCGGGATTTAACAACACTTAGCGCTTACGGTCTTTCTCTTGCAACAGTAACCCGCTAACCCACTCTGCCGGATGCATCACCTCAGTATCAAGTCCGCAGCCCTGAATTGCGTTGTAAAAATGCAATGCACAGCCGGTATTGGCGGTCAGCAATATTTGTGGTGCTATATCTGTTAATGATTGCAGCTTGGCTTCCAGCAACTGCCGGGCAGCCTGGGGATGTTTCAAAAGATGCAGGCCGGCGCTGCCGCAACAACTGTCATTAGCGGGAAGTTCTAACAGCTGCTCTCCGGCAATTGCCCGGACTAACTGCAGCATAATGTCCCAGTCGCTGTCGGAGCTATCCACAGAGCAGGGCTTGTGTATAGCGATTTTGTCATTAATCGATGCCCTGAAGCGGGCTACTTCATCCAGTGAGGCAATAAACCGGGTTGCCTCGGTGACTGGCACGGAGAAATCGCCCTGTTTTAGCCAGCTACCGCAGCCAGTGGCGAAATAAATAATTTCATCCACCCCATTATCAATAAAAACCTGTCGATTATTTGCAAGCAGCTGCCCGGCTCTGTCTGCATGGCCTTCATGTTGATATATCGCACCACAACAGGACTGTGTTCCGGGAATCACCACATCAAAACCACAGTACTCGAGCAGATGGGCGGTTAAATTGATTGCCTTGCTATCAACTTGTTCGCCAATACAGCCTGTAAAGAGTCCGATTTTTTGTCGGTCAGATGTTGGCGAGGCGGGTTTATGAATAACAGGTTCTACTTCAGGCGTAGCTAAACGTAATGCCTCCTGGAAAATTGCAGGCGCCTGATTTTTCAAAGCCTGCGGCAGAATTCCTGAAGTTGACATTGCCAGTGTGAACAGTTTTTTATTGGTCAGAAGATCAAGCTGCCAGCGGGCAATCGCATTGCCGGGATACAACTGTTTGCTGTGATCTAGCAGGATGATGTAATTAACACCTGATGGACAGGCCGATTCACAATTACCACAGTACAGGCAGTGGTCGAGATGCAGCAGCGTGGCTTTGTCAGTGCCGTCGAGCTGGCCATCAAGCAGCCCCTGAATGAGGCTGATACGCCCACGCGGAGACTCGGCCTCGTTTTGATAAAGATTATAGGTCGGGCACACTGCCAGGCACTGACCACATTTAACACACTGGTCAGCAATTTGCAGTAATTCTTGTTTTTGATTGTTCATGCCCGGCAAAAAAACTATTCAATTAATGAATAATACATGAGCTGTTATTCCCGCGCAGGCGATAATCCACTAAAATGCTCTGAAACCGGTTTGTATCAGCATGAATTATGTCCTTTTATCAATATCACGTTTTTTTCTGCACCAACCAAAGGGATGACGGCAAGCAAAACTGCAGTGAATGCAATGCCTCAGCAGCTCGCCAATACGCCAAGCAAAAATGCAAGGATCTGGGTATTCACGGTCATGGAAAAGTCAGGATAAACTCGGCAGGCTGTCTTGACCGCTGCAATGAAGGCCCGGTCATGGTGATCTACCCCAATGAAACCTGGTATACCTACGTCGATAACGAGGATATTGACGAAATTATCGAAAGTCATTTAATCAAAGGAGATACGGTGGAGCGCCTGATGCTGAAATAATTATAATTAATGCTTGACAATAAATTAAGTATATAAGAAAATGCTTGCATACTTAATTGGAGCTAGCCAGTTAAGTACTCCTCCATCCTCCTTTGGTGGTAATTTTTAAGCCCGACCCCCCCGTCGGGCTTTTTTTTTTTGCAAAAAGCTTGTATAGCGTGTGAATCTTGGTTAATATTCGCGCCCTTTCATGCGTGCATTAGTGCGTATTCGAGCAAGATTTATATATTTTTAAGGTGACAAAAATGACAACTACGGTAAGCGCAAAGCCAGCAGAAGTGCGCCGTGACTGGTTTCTGGTCGATGCCCAAGACAAGACTTTAGGTCGACTTGCAACAGAAATTGCCCGTCGTCTGCGTGGCAAGCACAAACCTATATATACACCACACGTAGACACAGGTGACTACATCGTTGTCATCAACGCTGAAAAAATCCGTGTAACCGGCAACAAGATGCAGAACAAAATGTACCATCATCACACCGGCTATGTAGGTAACCTGAAATCCATCAGCCTGGAAAAACAGCTGGAAAAAGCACCCGAGCGTGTACTGGATTCAGCGGTTCGCGGCATGCTGCCCCGCAGCCCGTTAGGCCGTACCATGATGAAAAAACTGCGTATCTTCGCTGGCTCTGAGCATACGCACCAGGCTCAACAGCCTCAAACACTTGATATTTAATATAGTTGGATAAGCATATGTCTACAGCATACAACTACGGAACCGGACGTCGTAAAACCTCAGCGGCACGCGTATTCATTTCTAACGGCAGTGGCAACATCACTGTTAACGACCGCCCTCTTGATGAGTACTTTGGTCGTGAAACTGCCCGCATGGTTGTGCGCCAGCCTCTTGAACTGACTGAAACTCTCGACAAGGTCGATGCCAAGGTCACTGTTGCTGGCGGTGGTGGTACCGGCCAGGCAGGTGCCATTCGTCATGGTATCGCACGCGCGCTGCTCGAGTTTGATCCAGAGCTGCGAAGCCCTCTGCATAAAGCTGGCTACCTGACCCGCGATGCCCGTAAAGTTGAGCGTAAGAAAGTTGGTCTGCACAAGGCCCGCAAGCGTCCTCAATACTCAAAACGTTAAGGCGACCCCATTTGGGGACTCGTCTAATGGTAGGACAGTGGTCTCTGACACCATATGTGGGGGTTCGACTCCCTCGTCCCCAGCCAATCA
>Ga0180429_10005176_pt1 | contig 10365 bp, 11 predicted proteins | sample SS_ome_FD_132428 | JGI IMG/M metagenome (GOLD analysis project Ga0180429, IMG submission 132428) | Hypersaline lake sediment archaeal communities from the Salton Sea, California, USA - SS_1_S_1 metaG | ecosystem: Environmental > Aquatic > Non-marine Saline and Alkaline > Hypersaline > Sediment ...
CGGCAAGACCTGACTATACAACGCCAGCGACTCCTCGTAACGACCCTGCATCCCCAACGCCACCGCCATGTTGCTCCGATAACGCGCGTTCTCCGGCAACAACGCCGCCGCCTCCGTGAAACAACCCAACGCCTGCTCGTAGTCGCCCCGACCCAGCCAACACATCCCTAAATCATTCAACAGCACCGTGTCCTTCGGACGCACCTCCAACGCCGCCCCAAGCGTCTCGATCGCGTCCTTCACCCGACCCTCACGCATCTGCAACTGCGCCAGATCGCAATACGCCGGCACAAACTCCCTATCCGCATGAACCGCTCGTACATACATCATCTCCGCCTGCAAGGTCTGCCCCTTCGCCTCCAACACCCGCCCCATCGCGTAGAGCGTCTTCGCCGAAGGCGGCTTGCCCGACCCCGCATCAAAATCATCAGCCGCCGACCTGCCCCCTCCCCCCGCGTAACCGCCCGGCCCACTGCTCGAACACCCCACCAGCAACAACGCCCCCAACAAACTGCCTACCAACCGCGTCCTCAACTCGTTCATCAACACACCTTGCCTCTGTGACGCCACCCCCTGACCATATCGCCACAGCCCTGAAAAATACCTGCACAATACGCCCGACACCCATCAGACACAACCACGCCCAGGCCCCCGGCGACCTACTTAGTCGCGCTGGCGCCGGTCGTGACCGTCAACGCCTGCCCCTGACGCCTCTCACCCGACTTCTTCTTCGCCGACAACACATCCGTCGAAGACATCCCCTCGCCCCCGGCCATACCCGGCCCCACCTCCATCGCCGCCACATCCACACCCTGCGCCGCCAACGAAGCCTTCACACTCGCCACACGCTCACCATACAACGCCGCCGACGCACCCCCCTCATCCACATACAACGTCCCCGGCGTCTCCGCGTAATGCGCCGCCAGAACCCCCAGATCCCGCTCACCCAATGCATTCAACGACGCGCTCTCTGCTGCAAAATGATACGCGTAAAGCGTGTGCTGCCTGACGATCGCATTGGTCAACGCCATGTCGTTGTACGTCCGCACCAACGCCTGATTAAACTCCCGATGCTGCCCCTCGCTCACCACCGGCTGCTCGCAACCAACACTCAATAGCACGCCCACCAACACCATCAACAACACATAATGTCTCATAACTATCTCCTGATCTTGCTTGCTACGACCTGCAATCCTCTCGTAAACGACCACCTCGTCACCTGAACCAAAACCCCCTCCCTCAATATTCGCTGAAGATGTGCGCCAACGTGATCAACGCCGGACCCGCCGCCACCACCAGAACCGATGGAAAAATAAACAACACCATCGGAAACAACAAACGCACCGCCATCTTCTCCGCGCTCTCCTCCGCCCGAAACGTCCGCTCCTCACGCATGCTGCTCGCAAACGTCCGCAACGCCCGCGCCACACTCGTCCCGAATCGCTCCGTCTGCAACAATACCGCCGCCAACGACGCTATCTCCTCCACTCCCGTCCGCTCCGACAAATTCTTCATCGCCTGCGGACGAGGAGCCCCCAAATGTATCTCCAGGTTCGTCAACGCCATCTCGTCCGCCAGCGTCCCACTCACGCGACGTATCTCGTTGGCCACCACGTTCCAGGCCATGTCCATACCCATCCCCGCCGATACGCACACCTCCATCAAATCCACCGTGTCCGGCAAATTCTCCCGAATCTCCTGACAACGCTTACGCCGACGCAAACTCACATACATGTTCGGAATGAACAGCACCCCCGTTACCACCGCCATCACCAGCAACACCTTCGTATGCACACCCAACTCCAACGGAGCCAACGCCAACGTAGCCAAACCTCCACCTATGAACACCACCAGAATCTTCACCCCCATAAACACCCACGGTGCCTTACGACCGTAATAACCCGCACGAGCCAATTGCTCGCCCAGACTCGCCTGAGCATGACCGTGCGACACATACCGACCAATGCCCGCTATCGCGTCCAGAAAACCACGCCCCCCCGAACTCGCCGACTCGCCTGACCGACGTACGCTGACGCCCTCCAGACGCGCCTTCAACCGCCTATGCTTCTCACTACGGTGCCGCAACACCGCCATGCCGAAAAACAGCACCATCAAAAACGTCGGCACCGCTATCAAGTTGTAACCAAACATATCACTCATAACCTCACCTCGGTTCAACCCGCACTGCTATGCAAAAACCACCCTCAATAACGTAACGCCGCCAGCCGGTTCATCGTCCACATCCCCAGCAACATGCTCACCCCCGTCATCGCCAGCAACATCTTGCCCATACTCGTCGTGTATAACGGATCCAGATAGTTAGGCCGTATCACGCTCAATACAAAAAACAACACAAAAGGAAGCCCCAGCAAAATCTTCTTGCTGTACTGTGTCTGCGCCGTCAATACCCGCACCCGACGATGCAGCTTCATCCGCTCGCGTACGACCGACGCCAGAGAATCCATCAGATCCGCCAGGTTCCCCCCACTACGCAACTGAATTGCCACCGCCGTCGCAAACAGTTTCATGTCCGAATTCTTCGACGTCAACGCCACATCCCGTATCGCCTTCTCCAAACTCACCCCCAACGCCTGCTGCTGACAAATCCGACCAAACACCGGACCTATCGGATCACCAATTTCCTGCGATATCAACTGAAACGCCCCCACCAGAGGATGACCCGCCCGCAACGACCGCGCCGCCACTTCCAGACCGTCCACCAACTGCCGCTCAAACAACCCCCGGCGGTGCATCACCCGACGCTGAAAAACCCCCATCACCACCACCACGGCCACCGCCGATACCCCCGCCCCCAGCAGCAACCCGCCCGTCAACATATAACAACCCACCATCACGCCCACCACACCCAGAAGCACCGCCAGGACAAGCCCCCCCACATGCGCCTTCAACCCCGCCTCTTCCGTCGCCTGGTCCAGACGCGTCAGCAACGACGCCCGCTGCGTGAATCCCGGCACCACCGCACTCGCCTGAGAACCATTATGCCACAAACGCACCACACGCTTCTTCGCCGACTGCTTCTCAATCAGCCCCAGACGCTCCTTCAAACGCTCCTCCCGCGCCGAACGCCTGAAAGACCACAACAGCATCCCAATCAGCCATATCACAAACACCAAACCAAAAACGGCCCCCAACGCCACCAGGTCCCCCACGCCCCGCGACCCGCTCACTCCCTCCACCAATCTCTTCAACATCTCACTCATCTGCGCGCCCTTCCTCTAGCAAGAACCTAAAATCCGCTGCTGGAATAGCTCGTGTGGCATGTCAATCCCCTCCGAGTGTATCCGATTCAACAAATGAGGCCTCACGCCACACGCCTCAAAATCTCCCTGCGCGTGACCGTCCTCGCCCACACCCGTCTGACGAAAACGAAACAAATCGTGCAAACAAATCGTCTCACCTTCCATCCCCGTCACTTCAGCAATATTCACCACCTTACGCTTGCCCCCGCTCACCCGCGACAGATGCACCAGCAAATCCAACGCCGAACACGTCTGCTCACGTATCACCCGTATACTGTAATTCAAACCCGCCATGCTCGTCATGTTCTCGATACGACGCAACGCGTCACGAGGACTGTTCGCGTGAACCGTCGTCATCGATCCCTCGTGACCCGTGTTCATCGCCTGAAGCATGTCCAGCGTCTCCGCACCACGAACCTCACCAATAATGATACGGTCCGGACGCATCCGCAAACTGTTACGCAACAAATCCCGCTGCGTCACCTGCCCCTTGCCCTCAATGTTCGGCGGACGGGTCTCCAAACGCACCACGTGCTCACGAGGCAACTGCAACTCCGCCGCGTCCTCGATCGTCAACACCCGCTCATCATCCGGTATCCACTTCGACAGCACGTTCAATAACGTCGTCTTGCCCGTACCCGTACCACCGCTGATCAACACGTTCAACTTGCACTGCACACACGCCTGCAAAAACGTCGCCATCTCCGGCGTCAAAGTCTGCAACTCCATCAACGTGTCCACATCAATGGGTATGTTCGCAAAACGACGAATACTCAACGCCGGACCGTCCAACGCCAGAGGCCCTATCACCGCGTTCACACGAGACCCGTCCCGCAAACGCGCATCCAACATCGGAGAACTCTCATCAATCCGCCGCCCTATCGCACTGCCAATCCGTTGAATCACCTGCAACAAATGATCGTCGTCACGAAACTGGACCTCCGTCGACTCAATACGACCATAACGCTCAATATACACCCGCTTCGGCCCGTTCACCAGTATGTCACTGATACCCGGATCACGCAACAACTCCTCCAACGGACCCAGACCGAATATCTCGTCCATCACCTCACGAAGCAACTGCTGCTTCTCCGGCTCCGACAACGGACATTTCTCCGCATCGATCAACAAATCCACCTGACGACTGCACTCCTCGTAAAGCTCCTCCGTCGGCATCCGACGAGCCTCATTCAAATTGATCGTCGCCAGCAACTGCTGGTGAACGTTCGCCTTGATCTGATGCAGCACCTCCTGCGACCCCTCATCCGTCTGATCTGACACCAACGTATCTGATTGCACTGGCTTCATCTCGCACCTCTCTCCAGCTTAAAACGCCTGCTTGCCTGCTCCATGTCGCGCCACCGATGCCGCCAACGTCTGGTAATCTCGACGCAACGAACTCGACGAGGCCACCCGCGCCAAAGGCTCTCCCTGAGTCACCGAACGAACCGCGTTCCGATAATCATTCCGAACGCACCAAAGCTCTCCCAAACCCAAGGCCTCCTGCCCGTCTTTCAAACTCAGACTCCGATGCTTCTTGCCAAAACGATTCGCCAAAGGCGTCACCTTCTCGCCACCCACACCCAGACAACGCAACGCCTCCAACGTCTCCCGGACTACCTTCACGTCCTTCACCGTCAACTGAAAAACCAACAGCGTCAATTCACTCATCTTCGCCAGCTGCGCCGCCACCTTCAACGGCACACGCGGCGCGTCCACCACCGTGTACGAATACGCCTCCGTGCACGCCTTCAACGCCTCCCCCAGATGACTGTAATCCAACGTACCCGCCGAACCTATATCTATGCTCGCCGGACTGAGCAACACATGAAAATCGTCGTAATACGCCGTCGCGCTCGACCAGATCACACGCGTGTCCGTCTGACTCTTACGAGCCAATACGTCCGCTATCCCGTACTTGCCCCGCACATCCAGATAGTGACCCACCGCCCCGTATGCACAGTCCAGATCCACCAGCAACGTCCGACGGCCAGAAGACAAACGAAGCTCGTTCACCAGATTGATCGCCAGCGTCGTCGCACCACAACCACCACCAGCCGACAACACCGTCACCAGACTGCCCCGACCCGAACGCCTCACACGCTCCGCCGGAATCAACGACTCCAGTACACTAGACAACTCACCGTTCATCGATGTCTTCGACACAAACTGACGCGCCCCCGCCTGCATCGCTCGCAGTATCAACGCGTTCTCCATCGAACTGCACAATACCACAAAACGCGCCTGACCAAATTGCTGCGTCAGCTCCCCCAGCCGCTCCAGCATCCCGGACCGGTCCGCGTCAATGTCCACCAGAACGATCGGTATCTCGTTCCGCTCCAGACACGCCGGCACGTCGTCCAGATAACGACACACACCCGCCTCGCTCAGACGCTCACTCCCACCTATCGAAGCACTCACCGCTTCCGCCGTGGCCGCCTCGCGACTCACCAATAACACACTGCAACGCGATATCATCGCGGCTCCTCTCTCTCGTCTCGTCGCACCACGCACCCCCAACTACTACATGAGGCAAACTCGCCAGAATATCTCAACACCTTGCTGCCCACATAAAACAGCACGCGACTCTCACTTATCCTCCGACTCCCCACCCCCCGCCTCGGCCGCTTCCTCATGCAACGACGCCTCACTGCTCGCCGCCGGCGTCTCATAATCTTCCCACGCGCCCGGACCCACCAGGGCCTCCAGACCCGCCTCTTTCAACCACGCCATCTCCTGGTCCGATAAGCGAGCCGGCTCCTCCCCGTGGATCCGACCTTCCGAATAAAACTCCCAGTCGTTCGGCGCCTTGTCCAACGAACCCGGCAACGGACCCGGACCCACATTCAAAGGCTCCACCAGGTGAGCCGTCACCAGCACCACCAGCTCCGTCTCCTCGCTCACATAACGCGTCGACCGAAACAACGCCCCAATGATCGGCAACTCACCAATACCCGGAACCCGCGACGTCCGTGCATCCACCTGCTCGCGAAGCAAACCCGCCAACGCAAACGTCTGCCCGTTCTTCAACTCCACCGTCGTCTGCGACTTCCGCGTCGAAATCGCCGGAATCTGAAAACCCTCGATCTCCACTGCACCTATGTCCGTCAGCTCGCTAACCTCAGGCTCCACCCTCAGACGCATCGTACCGTCACCCAGAACCAAAGGACGAAAACGCAACCGCACCCCAAACTCCCGATACTCCACCGTGATCGACGTCCCCGCCGAACCCCCCGCCGTGCTCTGAACCACCGGGATCGGAAACTCGCCGCCCGCCAGAAAACTCGCCTCTTCCCCACTCAACGCCACCAGCGTCGGATTCGCCAATATCCGTAAATACTGGTTCTCCGCCAACGCCTGCAAAAACAACTGCAAGTCCGCGTCCGGAAACCCCGCAAACACCGTCACCAGAGGACTCGCAGAAACGTTCTCCGGAAATATAAACGGCAGATTACTCCCCGCTGCCGTGCCCGCCGGAGGCCCCACATTAATCGAAGGCGCCAACGCTCCGCCCGTCGATGAACCCACACGCGATGCACCAAAAAATCCGTTGTTCGTGTGAAACGCGTTCATCGCCAACGAACGAAAAGCCACCCGACTCACTTCCGCCACCCGAACATCAATCTGAACCTGCTGTACGCCCGCCAGACTCGTCATGTCCACATACGTCAAGCCCGACGCCTCCAGATAACGGTGCAACCGCTCCACATCCTCCGCACGACGCAATACGCCACGAACGACCAGCACCTCACCCGACTGAGTCAACTCCAAATCCGCATCAGAAAATAGATTACCCAATTCCTCTTTCAAACCACTCAGGTCCGCCTGCACCTCCACCTGCATCTGACGGTACTCTGTCTCACCCTCGCTCCATAATATCAAATCCGTCGTACCTACACCCTTGGCCTGTACCAACACCTGCGTCGGCGTCAGCACCTGCACGTCCGCCACCTCCGGATTCGTAATCGACACCCGAATCGTCGGCCACGGTGCATCCACCACCACCGAGCGACCCACATTGGCCACGATCGCCTGGCCTTGCTCAGCGGTCACACCGCCCCCGTTGCCCGACTCGCCCGCCTGACTCATCCCGCTCAAAAGACCTACCACTCCCAACAACGCCGCCAGACCGGCTATCTGTAGCGATATCTTCTTCATGGTCATCATCCTCTTTGTTTGCTCTATTTACTCTCTCGTCATCCTGCCTAAGCCGCTAAGACCTGAACACCCTCACTACTGCACTTCCCCCACACTGGCCCCTTCACCGCTCCCCTGATCAAACTCCTTCACTTCCAACCGCGACCCCTTGATCACCGTCACCTCGTACGCCCGCTTCGGCGCCGGCACACTCGCCTCCACACGATCGCACGCCTGGCCCGCACCCGCCCCTCCCTCTACCGCCACAACGCCGCCCGCCTCCACACCATCAACCGACGCCCCTCCCGCAGACTCCACGGGCGACAACGCCTCCCCGCCTACGACACTCGCCAATACCGTCGCCCCCCCCGACGCCACAGCATCACCACCATCTTGACTCTCTATCACCGCCGCATCCAGTATCGCCGCCAACTGAGCCAACTTGCCCTCGTTCAACAGCGTCGCGTCCACATCCACCGGATCCTTATCCAACGGATTACGCATCGACAACGAAATCGCCCCATGCTCCATCGCCAGCTGCAACGCCTCCGCCTGACGCGGCGTCACCTTCACCGTCACCACCCGACGACGATTCCTGCTGCCAGACTGCCAACCCTTCGACTGCTCCTCACTCTCTTCTCCCGACACAATCGTCTGATTCTCCACCGCCAGCACCTGTATCCCGTGCAACAACGTCGTCGAAACCGCTTCCCCCTTCGACCTACGCGATGACGGCAAATCAAACGCCACCAGAACATCCACCAGACAACCTGGATACAACAGACCTTCCATTCCCGAATAGTCCGATAATGACACACTCACCGCCCGCATCCCGTTCGGCAATGACGCCGCAAACTGCGGCCGACTGCCCTCTCCCACCAGACACGACTGCGTGAACAACTGCCCCTCCGTCATCCGCACCGCCAAAAGCTTCCCTGTCAACTGCAGCGGACTAGACAACGCCCCCTCCGGAGCGAGCTTCTTCGATATCCGCTCCACCCCAAACGACGACGAATCCACCACCGTCATAGGCTCCAACGCCTCCGCCGCCACCAACACCTCGATCTCGTCCCCTCCCAGCCCTCTCTGGCCTGGCAACACCCCGCTACCCCGTGCCGAGGCCACCAATAACGTCGCACACACCGCCGCTATTAAACCCAGAAATATCAAGCCTAACACTGACAACTTCATTGCCTTGTCCCTTCAATAGTACCCGCGCTCTCTCACTCTCGACCGCTACCCCCTCATACTCTCTAAATCAACAAACAGAGGAGCCTCCAGAAATCCACGAAAGTCCTACCAGATAATCCTTGAACATGCTGCCGAACGCAGAAGCCTTGACTCGACCTCCTCCTATATCGACCTTCTTTGCCCTGACCTGTAAAACAGACTACCCCACGTCCTATAACCACCCCGCCTCAAGGCCCCTCCTTCGCCATCGCCACCGACGCACCCACACGCGACGGCATCGGCAACAACCCGATCAACGCCACCGTCTCACCTGGGTCCGCCACCGTCACCCGAACCGTCACCGCCTCGCCACTGTCCACCCCATTAAAAGATACGTCCGCCGGCTCAAACGTCACACTGTAACCACTATCACCCAGACCCGCCGACCGCAAAAGACTCTCCACCTCACCACGAGCCTCCGCCGTCGTCGCGTCCGCCCGTATCGCCACACGAGCCCCTTGACGCGCCGCGTTCGTTATCTCCTGACACTTCAAAAACAACCATCCATATTCAATCACCCCAAACGTCAGCGTCAGCAGCAACGGCAGGATGATCGCCGTCTCCACCAGCACCACGCCGCCAGAACGAACCCACTTATCCCGTCTACGTCTCAACCTTGACATAGCCATAACCCGACTCCCGCACTCACCACACCCAAAAATATCGCCACACCATAAGGTACCGTCGCTGCCTCACCCTCACCAGACGACAAACACGATAGCTCACTCAACTGCCTGTGACCGTACACCAACGACACCAGACCACAAAACAATTGGCCCGTCATCATCCGCACACGACGCACCACAGGACGCAAACGACCCTGACTCAGCGAGTACAACACCGCTACCAATACCCCCGCCGCCGCCACACTGAATAACACCGCTACCCCCTGACGAAAACCAAGCCACACCCCCACACCCGCCATCAACTTCGCGTCACCACCACCACCCCCTGCCAACAAAAACAATAACACGTACGGTATCGACAACAACAACCCCGCACCAAAACCCTCCAAGACTCCACTGACACCACATAACACCCCCTGAAATACCAAACCGCCGCCAAATACCAAAACCGTCAGCCAGTTCGGTATCCGACGACTACGAACGTCCAATAACGCCGCCACCAGTGAGGCGCCGATCACGACGCCCCACTGGAGCAGCATCCTGCCTTCAGTTGCCAAGGATAGCATTAGCACCATAACTTCTCCTGGGCCTCTCTCTCTCCTCGTACGCCCAAGCCGGGCCTACACAAAACACTCAAACAACGCCCGATGGGAAACATCTTCGGCCCATGCCAAATAAATGCTTACTACTACTTACTCTCGGCATTCTAAACGGCTCTAAGTACATCCCTTTGCCTGCGAAAAATCACCTTACGCGCCCAGCTCACCCTGCAGCCCGTTAAACTGATCACGCACCCAAAGACCAATCGCCGTGATCGCCGCAATCGTACCAGCCACCACCAGACCAGCGATGATCGCATACTCGACCGTCTCCAAACCTCTCTCGTCTTTCCACAATTTCTTAACCAAAGACTTCATTGCATCTCTCCTTACGTTCTTGATATGACACATTCGCTCTTCAATACCACTTACGCGCCCAGCTCACCCTGCAGCCCGTTAAACTGATCCCGCACCCAAAGACCGATCGCCGTGATCGCCGCAATCGTACCAGCCACCACCAGACCAGCGATGATCGCATACTCGACCGTCTCCAACCCTCTCTCGTCTTTCCAA
>Ga0180429_10005187_pt1 | contig 10356 bp, 10 predicted proteins | sample SS_ome_FD_132428 | JGI IMG/M metagenome (GOLD analysis project Ga0180429, IMG submission 132428) | Hypersaline lake sediment archaeal communities from the Salton Sea, California, USA - SS_1_S_1 metaG | ecosystem: Environmental > Aquatic > Non-marine Saline and Alkaline > Hypersaline > Sediment ...
CGACGACGAGCAAGGGCGGAATCGAATCGGAGGCGGGCGATGCGTTGCACAGGTTGCCGCCGAGCGTGGCTCGGTTCCGCAGCTGGTAGGTGGCGATCGAGAGGGCTGCGTCGGAAAGGGCCGGCAGCTTCTGCCGCAGGGCGGCGTGCTCGGCGATGCGATTGAGTGTGACGGCGGGCCCGATGCGCAGGCCTTCATCCGCCCCATCGGCCTCCAGGGTCGCGAGCGCTTCGATGGGCTTGATGTCCACGAGGAGGCTGGGCGATCGAATTCCGTTGCGGATCTCGACGAGCAGGTCCGTGCCTCCGGCGAAGGCGCGAGCCGACTCCCCTTCCTCTCGCAGCAGCCGGCATGCCTCTTCTAAGGATAGGGCGCGGACGTACTCGAACGGTCCCAGCACGATGGAATCCTCGCTTTCCCTGGTTCCCGGTGAGCGCGAATCACTCGTTAGGAACGAGAAAAGACGGGCCTATGGCCTCGTCCTAGGTGCCCATGATAGGCGACCGGCTCGAATCTGCCAAGTCGTCTGACAGATTCCCTCCTGTTGCCCCCTCGACGAGTCCAGGTCGATGCCTAGACGATGAAGGTGTGAGCTTCTTGGTCCCCAGGCCTCATGTACTCGATCTCGACGCGCGTGATGCGGATCAGGCAGAAATCGGGATCCTCGAATCCGGACCAGAAATCCTTGAGGAACGGCACCTGTGCGCCGATGGTCTTGCGCGTCTCGGCGTCCTCCACGACGCCGGCGACGCCGGCCACACGGATGTATCCGTTCCCAGCGGTTCCGCTGAGCGGAAGACAGAACTCTACGTTCGGGTTCTTCCGCATCTGCAGTGCCTTGGCGGTGTGCGTGCCCGTCGCGATCCAGAACTTCTCGTCGATGTCGAGCAGTGTGACCGGTCGAACGCGTGGCTGATCGGCCTCGGCAGTTGCCAGGTAGACCAACTGAGCTGGCTTCAGATGGCCCCATACCTCTTGCGTCACCTGCTCAGGTGTTTTCCCCACGGTTTCCCCTTTCCCTCTGCGATTGCTGAAGAACCCGTTGTATCGCGAGATTCTGCCCTACGTCAAACGGAGAGGGGAGGCAAGAAGACGACTCACATCGCGCACAGTGTGGCAAAGGGACATATGGCCTCGACTCCATGGTCGCGCAGATCACTCTTGCAGGGCTTCTTGAGCGGCATGGGGGGAAACGCTGTTGAGGAAAGGGTTGTGAGGCACCCCCTCCATCGCTGATCCGGGGATCTGGAGTGCAAGAGGCAGAAACCTCCTTCTCAATATCGCTTGGAAGGTTTGCATACCGCGGAGCCGTTCTATATAGTTTCGCCAACTCATCTATACCCGGAGGGTGGACACATGAAGAAGGCTCGTATGCTACTGGTTGGAGTTCTGGCGCTGTCGCTGTTCGGTTTCGCTGCGATGGCTGGTGAAGTTCAGATCAACGGCTCGACGACGGTTGGCCCGATTGCTACGCTCATTCAGCAGTGGTTCATCAACAATGACCCGAGCATCGTCATCAACATTGAAGCGACCGGCTCCGGTGGCGGGATCTCCGCGCTCATTAACGGCACGACGGACATCGCCATGCACAGCCGCGCGATGAAGGAGTCGGAGTTCGGTACGGCTGTCGAGAACGGCGTGTTCCCGTACATCTACACGGTCGCCCGCGACAAGATCGTCGTCGTCGTCAACGAGGCAAACCCGATCACCAACATCACGATGGAAGATCTCTACGGTATCTGGATGGGAGACATCACCAACTGGAGCGAACTCGGTGGCAATGACGAGCCGATCCTCTTCGGTTCGCGCGACACCTCGTCCGGTACGTACGGTGTTTGGACCGAGATTGTCCTCGACGATGCTGACTACGAAGGCACCCAGGTGACCGTCGTCGCCGGCAATCCTGAGATGCAGGAACTCGTAGCCAACAACGCCAACGCCATCGGCTACGTCGGTCTCGCCTTCCAGGAGGGCGTCAAGGTCCTGACGGTTGACGGAATCGCGCTTGCCTCGTCCGCCTACCCGATCGGCCGTGCGCTGTTCATCTCCACGAACGGCATTCCGCAGGGCGACGTTGCCACGGTCGTCGACGCTTTCATGGGCGCCATCGGTGGCTGCGCCACGGTCGCTGAGAAGTTCATCCCTGTGTGGGCCTGCGAGTGCGACTGCTCTGACATGGGCTTCTAGTTCGAACCCAAACCCAGCAGTACCTGCGAAGTGTTTCACTGGGAACCAACCCAACCCCCCGAATCGGGGGGTTGGGTTTCTCAAGCAGCCGTAGCAAGAAGTCTAGGAGCCACTAGATCGACTGACCGGGCTACGCCGCCCGGTCAGTCACATGAGTCAGGTTTCCAGCTTTTGATTGAGCGGCTAAGATGTATATACTGAGGCCGATCTCTTGATAGCTAGCTGGGAAGGGCGGCAAGGGGTTCAGAGGAGGGGTGATTGTGGGAGACTCCGGGGGGCGGAGAGCGCCTGAGCTCAGGATCCGGATGAAGAACCGGAACATCGATCGATATGTGTTCTTCGCATTGGCGCTGGTCTCATTGCTTGCTCTTGGCACCATCCTCTACTTCATCCTCGCCCAGGCTGCCCCGTTCGTCGGCAAGCTGAAGATCGTTCCCGAGGAGCTGGGGACGATTCAGAAGTGGGGAGAGAGCTACGCCCCAACGACATTCTGGGACCTCTTCTCGTCGAGATGGAGTCCGGCGAGCTACAAACACCAATTCTTCGGGATGGTTCCCATGATCGTGGCGACGGCGCTGATCACGCTCGCCGCCATTGGGATGGCTGTGCCGTTCGGATTGAGCGCGGCGGTCTTTGTGGGTGAAGTTGGCCCCCGGTGGCTCAAGGACATCTTCAAGACCGTGCTGGAACTCCTGGCGGCCGTTCCATCCATTGTCTACGGGTTCTTCGGGCTGATCGTCATCGCGCCATGGGTTCGCGAGAACTTCAACGTCGTCAGCGGGCAGAACGGGTTCACGGCCGCGCTGATCCTGAGCATCATGGCCCTGCCGACGATCGCCAGCCTCGCGGAGGATGCGCTCCACGCCGTTCCGAACACCTACCGCGAAGCATCACTCGCCCTGGGCGCTACGAAGTGGCAGACGATCTGGAGAACGCTGATTCCATCAGCTTCCTCGGGAATCATCGGCGCAGCGATTCTCGGAATGGGACGTGCCGTTGGTGAGACCATGGCCGTTCTTCTTGTCGCGGGAAACAGTGCCTTCCTGTCCTGGAACCTATTCGATTCGATCCGGCCTTTGACGGCCGGCATTGCCATGGACATGGCGGAGTCCGTCCATCACTCGGCTCACTACCATGCGCTGTTCGCCTTGGGAGCGATGCTCCTCCTGATTGCTCTCATCATGAACTGGACGGCCGAATGGTTCCACGTGCGCCTGCTTCGGCGGCAAGGGATCAGGGAGGGCTAGCGATGATCGAAGATCAGCTCGAGATTCAGAAGGAGCAGGATCTGATCCAGAGGCGGAAGAAGCGGTCCGCAACCCAGTGGACGGCCTTTACGCTCTTGGGGATCGGCTCGCTGTTCGGGTTCTTCTTCCTGGCGTTCATCCTGTACTGGGTGATCAGCCAGGGCGCGTCGGCGATCAGCTGGGAGTTCGTTACGACGGCGCCGAGGAACTTGGCTCGTGAGGGCGGCATCGCGCCGATGATCCTCGGATCCGTGTACATGACCGGAGGTGCGCTCTTGGTCGCTATGCCCTTCGCTCTCGGATCGGCCGTCTGGCTGTCCGAGTACGCATGGAAGGGCTGGTGGCTGCGCGCGATCCGCGTCGGCGTGAACACGTTGGCAGGTGTTCCTTCGATCGTCTTCGGCCTCGTGGGACTGGGTCTCTTCGTCTACGCGCTCGGTTTCGGCATTTCGCTCCTCTCAGGCATGTGCACGTTGGCGATGCTCTCGCTGCCCATCCTGATTCGCGCTTCAGAAGAGGCTCTCCGTTCCGTGCCGCGCTCATTCCGCGAAGGGGCATTGGCGTTGGGGGCGACCCGTTGGTACATGATTCGAACGGTGGTCCTGCCGACGGCGATTCCCGGCATCCTGACCGGTTCGGTCCTCGGCATGGCGCGCGCCATCGGTGAGACGGCGCCAATCATGTTCACGGCGACCGCGTTCATGATGACCAACCCTTGGCCTCACTCCCTGTTCGAGAAGGTCGGCACGCTTCCCTATCACCTCTACGGGCTGATCAAGATCAGTCAGCACTACAACGAGACGAGACACATCCAATACGGCACCGTCTTCGTTCTGATGGTCGTCGTCACGCTACTGAACCTGACGGCCATCATCTGGCGAACGCGTGTGAGGAGGAAGAAAGCATGGTAGAACGCACCGGGTCCCGGGATCCAAACCGGGTGAGAGAGAGGGATGCCGAAGTGGATGCGACACGTGCGTGGGTGAAGCGAAGCTTCTATGGCGAGACGATCATCGACATCTGGAACCTGGACTTCTTCTACGGGAAGAACCAGGTTCTCCAGGATGTCTCGCTGGGCATCCCGAAGGACGGTGTGACCGCCATCATGGGGCCGTCCGGTTGCGGAAAGAGCACCCTCCTGCGAACGCTGAATCGCATGTACGAGATCGTGCCTGGGGCAAAGGCCAGCGGAAGAATCGTCTTCGACGGAGAGAATCTGCTCAAGACTGATCCAGTGGTGTTGCGGCACAAGATTGGTATGGTCTTTCAGCGCCCAAATCCCTTCCCGAAGTCGATCTTCGACAACGTGGCCTACGGTCCGCGCATCCACGGCCTTCGCAGCAAGAAGAAGCTCGCGCCGATCGTCGAGGATGCGCTCCACCGCGCGGCGCTGTGGGATGAGGTCAAGGATCGGCTCAAGGACAGCGCCTTCTCCCTCTCCGGTGGGCAGCAGCAGCGGCTGTGTATCGCCCGTGCACTGGCCGTCTCGCCGAAGATCCTACTCATGGATGAGCCCTGCTCGGCGCTTGACCCGAAGGCGAGCGACCGGATCGAGCACACGGCGCGCGAGCTGGCTGAGGAGCTGACGGTCATTATCGTCACCCACAACCTGCAACAGGCCGGCCGCGTGAGCGACAGCGTCGCTGTACTCCTTGCAGGCGGTGAGTTGGCTGAGTTCGGGCCGACCAAGTCGGTCTTCGAATCCCCCGAAGACGATCGCGTCGCCGACTACTTGCAGGGGAGATTCGGATAGGGAGCCAACCTCACGAGGTTCGGTTGGCTTGGCGCTCTCAGGGGATGCATGGAGAGCGCCCGCTAGACTGCCATGCGAACGTTCAGAGCGCTAGCATTCGATCCAGAGCGGCCCGCGCCCAGCGGGCCGTTTCGCCTTCCACGTGGATCTCCCGATCCTTGGCTCTCCCTTCGATGACCCCCTCGAGCGTCTCTAGCAACGCGAGCGGCGTCACTTGGGACATGGTTCGGCAGAAGGGCGGGATGTCGGCAAGCTGGAGGATCGTCTTGGCCGGGTTCTGTCTCTGCAGTCTGCGAACGAGGCGGGCCTCCGTGCCGATTGCGACGATCGAACCCGGAGCGGCTTCCTCAACGAACCGAATCAGCTGGGAGGTCGAGCCGGCGAAGTCCGAGGCTGCCACCACGGCCGCGTCGCACTCCGGATGGACGATTACGGACACCTCCGGATGTAGACTGCGGACTCGAGCGACATGGTCGGGGCGGAAGCGCCGATGCACGTTGCAGACGCCGGGCCAGGTGATCACACGAGCTTGAAGCAGCGACGCGATGTCGGGTCCTCCTGACGCCGGCCAGTGGTAGATTTCCGGTTCAGTGATGCCGGCGAGGCGCGCCGTGTTCTCTCCAAGATGCCGGTCCGGAAAGAAGAAGGCTCGTTCACCTTGTGATAGGGCCCACGCCAAGACGTCAGCAGCGTTCGTCGATGTGCAGACGATGCCGCCGTGCCGTCCGCAGAACGCCTTCAGAGACGCCGCAGAGTTGACATAGGTTACAGGGACGACGGCATCGCTTTCGGTGCACATTCCCAGGGTCTCCCACGCAGCTTCTATGGCGGGAAGCGTGGCACAGTCGGCGAGAAAGCATCCCGCTTCCGGTGTGGGCATGACGACGCGCTGGTCCGCGCGGCAGAGAATGGCTGCCGTTTCGCCCATGAAGTGAACGCCGGAGAAGACGATGAGCTCCGCCTCCGTCACCGCCGCTGCGCGAGCCAGAGCGAGCGAATCCCCGACCACATCTGCCTGGTCGACGATGCCGTCGCGCGTGTAGTGGTGGGCCAAGTGCACGATGCGATTCCCAAGCTTCCGCCGAGCCTCGGCGATCTGATCGGACAGAGAGTCGCGTGCATCGCCAGAGCGCACCTCCATGGAGACATCAAGTGCCCGTACGGAGTGCGTGAGTTCGCCGACAGAGATCGAATCGACACCTGTCTGAGCAATCAGGCCGATGGTCTCCAATGTGATGCCGCCCGATGCCTCGGTTTGCGCACGGCCGGCGACGCGCGCAACCGCCTCGCGCAAGGTCTCGAGGTCGAAGTTGTCGAGGAGCAGCCGCTCGGGGATGGGATTCAGCCGGAGTGCCTCGTCGAGTTCTTCGAGTGTCCGGACCTCAACCTCAAGCGGAACCGGCGATCCGGAGGCGCGGAACGTCTCAACCGTCGCCTCGATCGAGCCGACGGCAGCGATGTGCGTGTCTTTGATCATGGCCAGGTCGCAAAGCGCCAGGCGATGATTCCGCCCTCCTCCGACACGGACGGCGTACTTGTCGAGCGCACGAAGCCCGGGAACGGTCTTCCTCGTATCCAGAAGGACAGCGCTTGAGGTCGCGATTTCTCCTACGTACCGAGCTGTCTTCGAAGCAATGCCCGACATTCGCTGCAGGAAGTTGAGCGCGGTTCGCTCCGCGCCAAGGATGCCTCGAGCGGAACCGCTCACCTCGGCCAGAACATCGCCCGGCTCGACCCTTTCCCCTTCGTCAACGAGCGCCTCAAACCGGATGGACGCATCGACTTCACGAAAGGCGCGTTCAGCCACCGGCAGCCCGGCGACGACTCCCGGTTCCTTGGCGAGAAGCAGCGCGCGAAGCGTGTCCTTTGCTGAGAAGACCGAAGATGCGGGATCGCCCTTCGCCAGGTCTTCATCCAGTGCCGCACGAACTGCGCGCACGCCCTGCTCAAGAAGCGTCTCGAGCGGACTCTGCAGCAAACGATCGTCTGGGCGGGTTCTGTCTTCAGGCATGGTTTCTCCCATCGGCGTCCAGGATGGTACAGCAACGATCACGGAGTATCCGACAGGAGAGAATGGCGAGGCCGGCCCCGATGACCGGCGCCAGAATGTAGATCCATTGGTGGTTGAGCATGCCGCTCACCAGCGCCGGGGCGATGGAGCGGGCGGGATTCATTGACGCGCCGGTCAAGGGGCCGAAGACGAGGGCCTCCAAGGCCACGGTTCCTCCGATGGCGATGCCGGCCATGATTCCTTTCTCCTTCGCGCCCTGCGAGACATGGATGATGACGAACATCAGCACGAAGGTCAGCAGAATCTCGAACACGAGGGCGGCGCCGATCCCGATCGAAGGGATGGTTGCTCCGAGGGTTCGGTGTCCGGGAAACGCGAGACGAAGCACACCACTGGCGGCCAGCGCCCCCAGAAGTTGGCTCATGGCATAGGGCAGCACGTCCCTTCCGGGAAGGCGGCGTGCGAGCCAAAACGCAATCGTCACTGCCGGGTTGATGTGCGCGCCGGACAGATCACCAATGGCGTAGATCATGGTCATGACGACGAGCCCGAAAGCCGCAGCCACGGCGAAATGAGGGATCATCCCCGGGTTGGCGTCGGCGACGACGATGGCACCTGTTCCGAAGAAGACAAGCGAGAAAGTGCCGATAAACTCACTCGCCCAGCGAACCACCTGGCTAGGGCTCCTTCTTGGCGGGGGTGCTTCCGGAACCGAACTCCTCCTGGATCCATCGATCAATCTCATCTCGTACGCGGCGAAAGACCTCCATGATCTTCTCCTTGGAGCCGGCGGCTCCCGCTGGATCCTCGAAGCTGTGGTGAATCGTGCGCGTCGCACCCGGGAAGACGGGACATGTTTCCTTCGCGGCGTCGCACGTCGTGACGACTGTGTCGAACGCCTCACCGATGTATTTCTCAATGTGATCCGAGATCTGGCCGGAGATATCGACGCCGAGCTCGCCCAGCGCGCGGATGGCCCAGGGATTGACACGAGAGGGCGAGGTTCCTGCGCTGAAGGACTCGTAGGTGTCTCCGTACCTGTGACGAAGGAGAGCTTCGGCCATCTGGGAACGACACGAGTTGTGTGTGCAGATGAAGAGCACGCGCTTCTTCTGAATCGGCTTCTTCTTCGCCATGTTTATACCCCAAACGGCAAGTATATAGTCATGGCGAGATGATGCAACACAAGCCTCTGCATACGGACGGATCGTGGGCAGGCTCAGGGCTCGGCAGGCCGGATGCCGGATGCAGCCTAGCCTCCTTCGGCGAGCGGGGATCCGATGTCCCCCGTCGTCGGCGCATCCAGTGCGCTCTCCGCGATGTTGAACGCATACTCGCGGATTCGGAGAAGACTGTCGATGACGATGCTGATGGAGGGTGCCGCCTCTGGCTGTTTCTCCGAGGCTGCCCTGCGTGTCGCCTGGAAGAGCTCTTCAGCTCTGCCTTTCTCCTTCAAGACATCGTTGGCAAGTTCCAGGTTTCGGCTCTCGAATGCTTGAACCGCGCGACCGAGGACAGACATCGAATCCCGGGCGCGCTGCTCGATGTCTTTCGCCGCAGTCTTCTGAACTGCATTTGAGAGCGCAAGCGTTGCCTGAGAGATCTTGCCGGCATGGTCTGCTACTCGCTCGAGCTGCTTGGAGACAGAGCGGTAGTGTGAGAAGTCGAGACGGGAGAGCCCGACATCCTCTTCGAGAAGGAGGTCGCGCAGCAGAAGGCTGAACTGCCTGGCAACAAGTAGAACGAGGCGATCGATATCCCCGTCGCGTTCGAGTACGTCGCGGGCAAGCTCCTCGTCATGAGTGCAGAAGGCGGACACGGCATCGTGAAGCATGGCATGCGTGATATCGAAGATGCGAGAGAGCGTTCGCTCAACCGGGAAATCGCGCACATTGACCATCGCTTGAAGCATGACGGCTTCCTGTGTTTCGTCGAAGATCTCGAGCCCGACGAGGCCTTGCGCGATTTCCCGCATCATCCTACGCTGCTCGGGGCGAATCCGGTCCCTGCGGATCTCAATGATGTCGTAGCCTACGATGTATCGAGAGATGACCTCACGCTGGAAGCGGTCGAAGTCCCAGTCTTCAAGTTCGATCGTGCATCGATTCACTTGGGCTAGGCTTTCGGGAACGAGAAGAAGTGTGCCCGCGGCGTTCGGCATCAGCGTCACTTCGACGCCTGGCTTGATGCCAACGCTCTCAGCCCAGTCTTTCGGCAGCGTCACGAAGTACGTCGATCCGCCGGTTTTTTGAACCTTTCGCTTGTGCATGGTCTCCTCGGTGCCTCTTGAAGGTCGTCTGTATTCTATAGAGGAACCTATGCACGTACAAAGCGTACGGTTGAGCTGTCGATACTCTCAAGCATCATCGTACATGATGGATGTGAGCAGCGCTCTAGGTACTTCTTGCCAGATTTGTGGGTGTTGGGCTCGGAAGTGAGCTTGAGAACCTTTTCGTTGGCGCCGCGGGGATGTATCCTCTCTTGGGTTGGAGGAGGCGTCATGTTCTGGAAGAAGCAAAGGGAGATCGAAGAGCTCGTTCTCGAGCACGTCCATCTGGTCGACTCGACGCTGGCTGCGTTCGCCAAGTCCTTCAAGGCCTACGTCGAGGATCATGACACCGACACAGCGGAGAAGCACGCGCTTGAAACACACCAGACGGAGGGCAAGGCGGACGACGCGCGGCGCCGTGTCGAGACGCGGATGCTTGCCGGCTCACTCCTTCCGACATCGCGGCGGGACATCCTCCAGATCATCGACCAGGTCGATCGGCTCGCCAATGCGGCGGAGGAGATCCTTGACTACCTGCTCCTGCAGCGCGTCCGCATTCCCGAAGAGATCAAAGACGGCCTTCTCAAGATCGCCGAGATCTCCGACGAGGCCTTTGATGAGGCGAAGGAGGCAGTGACTTGTCTCTTCCGGAAGGCAAGCGACTCGCTCATTCACACGCAACGAATCGAGCATCTGGAGGGCGATGTCGATCGGATCGAGCGGAAGATCACCAAGACGCTGTTCAAGTTGGATGTTGACCTTGCGTGGAAGCTCCAAGTCTCTGGCTTCATTCAGCGTCTCGTGAGATTGACGGATCGAGCCGAAGACCTCTCCGACTTGATCGAGCTCATCGTTGCTGCACGGCGGGTCTAGCTCCCGGCAATGAGCG
>Ga0180429_10005189_pt1 | contig 10354 bp, 7 predicted proteins | sample SS_ome_FD_132428 | JGI IMG/M metagenome (GOLD analysis project Ga0180429, IMG submission 132428) | Hypersaline lake sediment archaeal communities from the Salton Sea, California, USA - SS_1_S_1 metaG | ecosystem: Environmental > Aquatic > Non-marine Saline and Alkaline > Hypersaline > Sediment ...
AAGTAATCCGCCAAGGGACGGGAAGAGGTCAAAATTTCGGCGTCGTACTGGGACAGCTCGTATTCGTCCAGGAAGCGCTTCTTCTTGGCGTCGGGAAGCTCGGGCAGGGTGCCAAGGACGGCTTCCACCCAAGCTTCGTCCACCGCCAGCGGAACCAGATCCGGATCGGGAAAATAGCGGTAGTCGTGGGCCTCCTCCTTGCTGCGCATGCTCACCGTGACGCCGCGACCGGCGTCCCACAGCCGGGTCTCCTGGACCACGGCGTCCCCGGCCTCCAGAAGGGCTTTCTGGCGGCGCACCTCGAACTCCAGAGCCCTTTGAACGTTGCGAAAGGAGTTCATGTTCTTGAGCTCGGTCTTCACGCCCAGGGCTTCGGTCCCCGCCGGGCGCAGGGAAATGTTGGCGTCGCACCGGAAGCTGCCTTCCTCCATGTTGCCGTCGCAGATCTCCAGGTAGCGCAGGATGTCCCGCAGCTTCTTCAGATAGGCGGCGGCTTCCTCGGGGGAACCGAGATCGGGCTCGCTGACGATCTCCATGAGGGGCACGCCCGTGCGGTTCAAATCCACGTAGCTCAGGGGCTGGACATCGTCGTGGACCAGCTTGCCCGCGTCCTCCTCCATGTGGATGCGGTGGATGCGCACGGTTTTGGGGCCGTTTTCCGTCTCGATCTCCACGCGGCCGTTGGTGGCCAGGGGCAGCTCGTACTGGGAGATCTGATACCCCTTGGGCAGGTCGGGGTAGAAATAGTTCTTGCGGGCGAACCGGCTGTAGGGGGCGATGGAGCAATGGGTGGCCAAGCCCATTTTGACGGTGAATTCCACCACCTTCCTGTTGAGCACGGGAAGGACCCCGGGCAGAGCGAGACAGACGGGACAGACGTGCGTGTTGGGGTCGGCCCCGAAGCTCGTGGAGCAGCCGCAGAAAATCTTGCTTCGGGTGAGCAGCTGGGCGTGGACTTCCAGCCCGATGACGGGTTCGTACACCATGATTCACCTCGCGTTTCGGTGGATGGTCGCGGATCGAGCACCCGTGTTTTTAGCACCATCGAATCCCCCGCGCAAGACGATCTTGGAGAGTGCGGGCGAGCGGCGGGATCCTCCCGGCGATGCGGTCGTGAAAATCGGGGAACGCTCTCCTCCCGTCGTTTCTCTCCATGGGCGAGCTTTCCCGGGGCGTTAAGGTTTGACTTTGGGGGGTTTTTCTTTTAAAGGATAGCGCAATCGAGGCGATGCCTGAACGACCGGGCGGACGCGCGGGTCGGGCGGACACGCGGGTCGGGCGGACACGCGGGTCGGGCGGACACGCGGGTCGGGCGGACACGCGGGTCCGCCCCTACGGGGTCGCTTTTTTCCGGGCGTGAAACGGAAACCGGTGGCGCAACGCAATCCTAACGGGGTAGAGAGGTTCCAGCGATGAAAATTCACGAATACCAAGCCAAAGAACTGTTCGCGAAGTACGACATTCCCATTCCCCGGGGCAAGGTGGCTTTCAGCGTGGAGGAGGCCAAGACCATTCCGGTGGAAATGGGAGTTTATCCCGTGGTGGTGAAAGCTCAAATTCACGCGGGGGGGAGAGGGAAAGGCGGGGGCGTCAAGCTGGCTGCGACGGCCACGGAAGTCGAGGAGGCGGCCGGAAGCATTCTGGGCATGAATCTGGTGACCCACCAGACCGGGCCGGAAGGCAAGAAGGTTCGCAAGCTCCTCATCGAAGAAGGGCTGGAGATCGAAAAGGAGCTCTACCTGAGCCTCCTGCCCGACCGGGCCACGGCCACGGTGGTCGTCATGGCCAGCGAAGCCGGCGGCATGGACATCGAGGAGGTGGCGGCCAGCACCCCCGAAAGGATCGTCAAGGTCCACGTGGATCCCCTTCTGGGCTTTCAGGCCTACCACGCCCGCCAACTGGCCTTCGGGCTGAACCTGGAGCCGGAATTGGTCAAGCTCTTCGTTCCCATGATCGCGCGGCTCTACAAGCTGTTCTGCGACTACGATTGCTCCCTGGTGGAGATCAATCCTCTGGTGACCACCAAGGACAAGAAGATCATCGCCCTGGACGCCAAAGTGAACTTCGACGACAACGCCTTGTTCCGCCACAAGGAAATCCCTCTCTACCGGGACTTGGACGAGGAAGAGCCCCTGGAAGTGGAAGCGTCCAACTACAACCTCAACTACATCAAGATGGACGGCAACATCGGGAACATGGTCAACGGGGCCGGTCTTGCCATGGCCACCATGGACATCATCAAGCTGGCCGGGGCCGAGCCCGCCAACTTTCTGGACGTGGGCGGGGGAGCCAGCGCCGAGATGGTGGAGAACGGCTTCCGCATCATCTTGAGCGATCCCAACGTCAAAGGGGTGTTCATCAACATTTTCGGAGGCATCCTCCGTTGCGACGTGCTGGCTCAAGGGGTGGTGGAAGCCGCCAAGAAAGTGGAAGTCCGCGTGCCCCTGGTGGTGCGCATGGAAGGGACCAACGTCGAGCAGGGACGCGAGATCCTCAAGGAATCCGGATTGAACATGACCGTGGCTGAAAACCTCAAGGATGCCGCCCAAAAAGTCGCAGCGGTTGCCAAGGGAGAATAAGGGGGAGAAAGATCATGAGCATTTGGGTGGATCAAGACACCAAATTGGTGGTTCAAGGCATCACGGGCCGGGAAGGCCAGTTCCACGCGCGCCAGTGCATCGCCTACGGCTCCAAGGTGGTCGCAGGCGTCACGCCCGGCAAGGCCGGCCAGAAAATGGACGAGGTCCCCGTGTTCAGCACGGTGAAGGACGCCGTCAAGGAAACGGGAGCCAACTGCTCCATGATTTTCGTGCCCCCGCCCTTCGCCGCCGACGCCATCCTGGAATCCATCGACGCCGAGGTCCCTCTCGTCGTCGCCATCACCGAAGGGATTCCCGTTCTGGACATGATGAAGGTCAAAACCGTCCTGGGTCGAAGCGCCTCCCGCCTCATCGGCCCCAACTGCCCGGGCATCATCACTCCCGACCAGTGCAAGGTGGGCATCATGCCGGGCCCCATCCACATGAGCGGTCCCATCGGCGTGGTCTCCCGATCGGGCACCCTCACCTACGAGGTGGTCCATCAGCTCACCGTGCAGGGCATCGGCCAGACCACGTGCATCGGCATCGGAGGCGACCCCGTCAACGGCACCAACTTCATCGACTGCCTCCAGGCTTTCCAGGACGACCCCGCCACCAAGGGCATCGTCATGGTGGGGGAGATCGGGGGCTCGGCGGAGGAGGAAGCCGCGCAGTTCATCACCGAAAAGGTGAGCAAGCCCGTGGTGGGCTTCATCGCCGGCCTCACGGCCCCTCCCGGACGCCGCATGGGGCACGCGGGAGCCATCATCAGCGGCTCCAGCGGCACGGCCCAGGCCAAGATCGACGCCATGAAGCGGGCGGGCGTCACCGTGGTGGAGAACCTCGGCCAACTGGGCGAGATTTGCAAGGAAGCCTTCGAACAGGTGCTGTAGACAACAAAGCCCGAATGTCGAAATTCGAAATCCGAAACAAATCCGAATGACCGGATTTTCCGAAACTCGAAACATAATGCCCGCGAAAGCGGGCGTCCAGGAGGCTTTCCCCGGGAGCAAGGGCGTCCCGCCAGGCTTTCCCCGGGAGCGAGGGCGTCCCGCCCTCCCGCCAGGCTTTCCCCGGGAGCGAGGGCGTCCCGCCAGGCTTTCCCCGGGAGCGAGGGCGTCCCGCCCTCCCAGGCTTTCCCCGGGAGCGAGGGCGTCCCGCCCTCCCCCGAAAGCTTGCGGAAAATGCCAAAGCAGCCGGAAGCCGCTTCCACTCTAATCCTTATCCCTTCTCTTCCTGCTCGTCCCGCCCGAATTCTTCCACGAAGTTCTCGAAAAGGGACTGCGCGGCGTTGTCCGTAAGGGTTTGCAGCTTCCGAAACCGCTCCACCAGGGCCTTGCCCAAGGGGGTCAGCTCCGAGCCTCCCCCCTGGCTGCCGCCCGTTTTGCGCTCCAGAAGCGACCGTCCCATGCGCTTTTCCGTGGCGCGGATCTTGCCCCACACGGCCCGGTAGCTCATGTGAAGCTCCTTGGCCGCCGCCAGGATGGACCCGTGGCGCTCCACCGCCTCCAGAATGGTCAACCGCCCCGCCCCGAACAACACTTTGCCCTTCTCGTCCTCGATCCAGATCTTGGATCGGATGTGCCACCGTGCTTCACTCAACGCGCCCGCGCGGGGCCCGGCTCCCGACGCATCGCTCATCCCTCGCCCTCCCGCGGTTGGCTCCCTTGCCTGTTCGCTCGTCCATCGAGTATCGGCCTGGACGGAGCTTGACAACGATGCGAATTCGTTTCGAATTTCGACATTCGACATTCGAATTTGGCCTGAATGTTCTTTTCATTCGGGCACCATTCAATTCTCTCCACCATACACCATGTTGCGGGAATCGGTAAGAGGGGATAGAATGGCGCTTCTTATCCGCCTTTCCCTTGATCGATCCACGATGGAAGGAAGAAGATCCATGGCGCAGTTTCTGACCGTCAAATCCCCCGAAGAAGTTCTGGAGATCATCCAAGGGTTCCCGCCGCTGGAAGCCGAGGAAGTCCCTCTGGAAGAAGCGTCGGGACGGGTGCTGGCCGAGCCCCTCGCCGCCCCCGAGCCTATCCCCTCCTTTCCCCGGGCCGTCATGGACGGCTTCGCCGTGCGGGCGAGGGACACCTTCGGGGCTTCGGAATCCCTGCCCGGCTTTCTGGAGATCGGCGGAGAGGTGGTCATGGGGCGGGCGGCGGAGGCGGAGGTGAAGCCGGGCACGGCGGTGGCCATCCCCACCGGGGGCATGCTCCCCCCCGGGGCCGACGCCGTGGTCATGGTGGAGCACACTCAATGGGTGGACGAGAAGGCCATCGAAGTCAATCGCGCCGTGGCTCCGGGGGAAAATCTGCTCCAGGAAGGGGAAGACATCCCTCGGGGCGGCGAGGCGCTCCCGGCGGGCCACTTGATCCGGCCCCAGGACGTGGGGGTCCCCGCCGCTTTGGGAATCCCCTCGGTCCTCGTACACCGCCGCCCCAAAGTAGCGATCCTTTCCACGGGGGACGAGATCGTCCCCGTAACCACGCGCCCCTTGCCCCCCGGCAAGATCCGGGACATCAACGCCTACACCCTGGCGGCTCAAACGAAGCGGGCGGGGGGACTTCCGAGCCCCGGCCTGTTGATTCAAGACGACCTGGAATCCCTGACCCGAGCCTGCCGCCAAGCCTTGGAGGAGCACGATGTGGTGCTCCTTTCGGGAGGTAGCTCCGTGGGGGCGAGGGACTACACCGCGCGCATCCTCGAGGGGCTTCCCGGCTCGCGGATGCTGGTGCAGGGGGTGGCCATTCGGCCGGGAAAGCCCACCATCCTGGGACGAGTGGGAGGAAAAGGCTTCTGGGGTTTGCCGGGACATCCCGCTTCGGCCCTCATGGTCTTCACGGCCTTCGTGCGACCGTTTCTCATGCGGCTTCAGGGACGCCGCAAGATGCCGCAGGTCGAGGAAAACCGGCGACGCGCCGTCCTCGCCCGCAATCTCCCCTCGGTCTCCGGTCGGGAGGACTATTTCCCCGTGGTCCTGACCTTGGAGGAAAAGACCTTGAAAGCGACCCCCCTTTTCGGCAAATCCGCCATGATCAGCCTGCTGGCCCGGGCCCACGGCTACGTGGTGATCCCCGCCCGCGTCGAAGGTCTGGACGAAGGCACGGAGGTCGAGGTGCGCCTTTTTTCGGGAGGCTGAAGGCCCCTCGCTCCCCTTTCCCGCCGGGGAAGCGGGCTTCAGCGGTTCGCGGGCTCGCCGGTGGACGAGGCGAATCGGTCGATGATCTCGTCGATGATTTCCAACTGCTCCCCGGAGATCCCGTCGAATTCAAGCCCGCAGCGCATGACGGATATGTTTTCGCTCTGGATCTCGCACTCGTGAGCGATTCGACAGCACAGATTCTCCACACAGAAGTCCGAATTGTAGTCGAAGAGCTCGACTTCTCTCGTCCCCGCCTCCTCCGCCCAGGGAGTCACGTAAACGAAGTCGAAAGACACCCCTCCGCGGCTGATGTCGCGTACCGTTCCCACCCGCACGGGGCGGGACTTGAAGGCCAGCAGGAGGTTCTGCCGAACCGGATACCGTTCATGCCGTCGCTTTTCGCCACCGATCTCCTTTCCGCCGGGATCGGAGAAGCAATAGCCGGGATTCAAGGTGCGAACCATGGTGATCATTTTTCAAACCTCCATGCATGAAGAAGCTTTCGTCTCCCGTCGAGCCGTCCGCGGGAGCGAGAAAAACGGATCAAGGGCCTCCTGCGCTGCCAATGCGGATCACTTGAAAAGGAAAGGTTCGAAAATCCACGGGAATGCGCACCCAGGCGTTGGGATGGGCGACGTCCAGGCCATGGCCCTTCAGGTCTTCCATGCGATCCAGGGAATGAGCGCAAACGGAGCCGTCGGGACGAAGGAATTCCAGGAGATCGCCGGTTTCCAAGCGCGAGCGCACCTGCACGCAGGCCCATCCGTCGGCGGCCGCACGGTCGCCAGGATCCCCGTCCAGGAGAGCTTCGGGACGGGGACGCACCACGCCGGCCAGGGCATGAACGCCCTCGCAAGTCTTTTCCGCATCCACGCGGGAGCCGTCTTCGTCGAAGGCGGAAAAAAGGAAGCCCCGAGTGTAGGAGCGGTGGCCGATCTTTCGCAAATCCTCCCGCCACCGAGGGTCCGCTTCGTACGTTCCGGGGCCCCGACGCCAGCGGTCCAGGGCCTGCCGGTAGGTCCGCACCACGGCGGCAAGGTAGAGCACCCCCTTCATGCGGCCCTCGATCTTGAAGGCGTCCACCCCCAAAGCGGCGGGGCGGTGAAGATCGTCGATGAGACAAAGGTCCCGGGAGTTGAAAACGTAGGCGCCTCGCGAATCTTCGTGGATGGGAAGGAACTGCCCGGGTCGCTTCTCCTCCACCAACCGGTAGGACCAGCGGCAGGGCTGGCTGCACCGCCCTTGGTTGGCGCTCCGCCCGCTGAGAAAGCTGCTCAGAAGGCACCTTCCGGACATGGACACGCACAGGGCCCCGTGAACGAAGATCTCCAGCTCCGCGGAGACTTCCCGGCGAATGGAGGCCAGATCCTCCAGGGTGATCTCGCGGGCGAGGTTGACGCGGCGCACGCCCTGGTCCTCCCAGAACCGCACGGCGGCGGAGTTGGCGGTGTTGGCCTGGGTGCTCAAGTGGAGAGGGATGCCGGGGGCCCACCGCCGGGCCAGGGCCACAACGCCGGGGTCGCTCACGACAAGCCCGTGGGGCTCGAGGTCGGACAGGTATTCCAGCCAGGAAGGAAGGGGCTTCAGATCGCTTTGCCGGGCGAAGACGTTCACCGCCACGTAAAGCTTTTTTCCCAAGCGGCGGGCCAGGAAGCACGCGGCGGCCAGCTCTTCGTCGTCGAGGTTCCGGGCGTAGGCCCTGAGACTGAAATCGCGCCCCCCCGCGTACACGGCGTCGGCCCCGTAGAGGAAGGCCACGCGGCACTTCTCGAGGCTGCCCCCGGGGGCCAGCAGCTCGGGCTTCACATCCCCTCCCCTTGATCGCCGGATGGTCATTTGCTATGTTCCTTCTGCCAACGGGCCGGCCGCCCCCGTCGGACTCCTCGCCGTTGGGACGATCGTTAGTCAGGGGAAGAGAAAGAACCTGCCGCACCGAAAGCCGAAGCCCCGGGGAATCTTCGGTTTTCGTTGGATAACACAACTCGGGGCAAGGAAGCAACCGAGGAAAAGAGCTTGTCCACGTGGAGCCAGGGAAACCGGCATGGAAACCTCCAACGAAAGCATGGCCATCCAGGAGGGCCGAAACAAGGAATGGTCGCCCGAAGACCGTTTGGCTTGGCTGAGCCTCAAGTTGATTCCCGGCTTGGGGAATCGATCCCTCCTGCGGCTTTACCGCCATTTCGGCTCCCCTTCCGTCATCTTGAAGGCCCGTCGCCTGGAGCTGGCGCAAGTCCCGGACTTGACAAAGCACGCCGCCCGGGCCCTTTTGAGCGGGGAGCGCTCGAGACCCCCTCGACAAGAATGGGAAGCTTTGAAGGAGCGAAGAATCCGCATTCTCTGCCTGGGAGATCCCGACTACCCCGCGAACCTGGCTGCGGTGAGCGACCCTCCGGCGGTGCTTTTCGTCAGAGGAGCGCTGGAGTCGCGGGACTTGGTTTCCGTGGCCGTGGTCGGATCGCGATTCGCTTCCATGCCGGGACTGACCTTCACCGAAAAGCTGTGCCGGGAGCTGGCGGAGCAGGGGGTCACGGTGGTGAGCGGTTTGGCCGTGGGCATCGACGGCGCCGCCCACCGAGGGGCCCTCAAGGGCAACGGCAGGACCCTGGCGGCCCTGGGATGCGGCCTGGACATGGACTATCCCCGCCCCAACGCCGATCTTCGCGAGCGAATCCCCCGGTCGGGGGCACTGATCACGGAATTCCCTCTGGGGATTCCCCCCGCAGCAGGCCACTTCCCCCTTCGCAACCGCATCATCAGCGGATTGTCCCTGGGAGTGGTGGTCGTGGAGGCGGGAGAGCGCAGCGGCTCTCTCATCACGGCCCGGTTGGCTCTGGAGCAAGGCCGGGAGGTTTTCGCCGTCCCGGGACTGGCCCGCCATCATCGAAGCGTCGGTCCCCACCGGCTGCTGCGGGACGGCGCCAAGCTGGTGGAGACCGTGGAAGACATTCTGGAGGAGATCCGCCCCCTCATGCGCCCCAGCCGGAACGGGAAAACCGCCGCTCCACGCCGGGACGAGGAAGAGGGGAAGGGACCGGAGCCGGTCCCCAAAGCCTTGGAGGAGACGACTTCCGAGGAAGCTTCCATCCGGGACCTTCTGGACCACGAGCCCCGGCACATGGACGAAATCTGCCGAGCCCTGCAATGGCCCGTCTCGCGAGTGATGACGGTGCTGCTCTCCATGGAGCTCAAGGGAATGGTGAAGCAGCTGCCGGGCAAGTACTTCGTGAGAGGGCTCGATTGAGGCTCGCGAGCCAAGGAGCAAGCTGAAAGGTTATCATGTCCAAATCGCTACTCATCGTGGAATCCCCCACCAAAGCCAGGACCCTTTCCCGGTACCTGGGCAACGACTTCATCGTCAAGGCCTCCGTGGGCCACGTCAAGGACCTTCCCCGAAAGACCCTGGGGATCGATCTGGAGCACGGCTTCCAGCCCGAGTACCAAGTCATTCGAGGCAAATCCTCGGTCATCAAGGAGCTCAAGGAAGCGGCGGGCAAGGCCGACTCCATCTACCTGGGGCCCGACCCCGACCGGGAAGGGGAAGCCATCGCCTGGCACATCGCCGAATCCATCCAGGGGGCCAAGTCCGACAAGCCCGTCTATCGGGTCCTGTTCCACGAGCTGACCAAGAAGGCCATCCAGGAGGCCCTGGCCGAGCCCGTTTTGCTGCGCGAATCCCCCAAGTCCCGCCACCTTTACGAGGCCCAGCAGGCCAGGCGCATTCTCGACCGGCTGGTGGGCTACCTCATTTCCCCCGTCTTGTGGGACAAGGTCAAGCGGGGCCTCAGCGCCGGGCGGGTGCAGTCGGTGACCCTGAGGCTGGTGTGCGAGCGGGAGCGGGAGATCCAGCGATTCGTCCCCGTGGAATACTGGACCATCACGGGCCATTTCCTGGCGGAAGCCGCCCCGGGAGGGCCCCCGGCCAAGCCCTTCGCGGCCAAGCTTTGGCAGTGCGAAAAGAAGAAGTGCGAGATCCCGTCGGAAGAGGAGGCCTCGAGACTGGTGAAGCTCCTCGAGCCCTTGGCCTACGTGGTCGGCCGGGTGGAAAAGAAGAAGCAGCGGCGCAACCCCGCCCCGCCTTTCATCACCAGCACCCTCCAGCAGGAAGCGGCTCGCAAGCTGCGCTTTTCGGCCAAACGGACCATGGCCGTGGCCCAGCAGCTCTACGAGGGCATCGAGCTGGGAGGGGAAGGGGCCGCGGGCCTCGTCACCTACATGCGCACGGACTCCACCCGCCTTTCCGACGAAGCCGTGAACGCCGCGCGGGAGCACATTCTGGCCGTCTGGGGCAAGGACTACCTCCCCCCCAAGCCCGTCGCCTACAAAACCAAGAAGGAAGCCCAGGACGCCCACGAAGCCATCCGCCCCACGGACGTGAGCCGAGCCCCCGAAAAGGTCGCCCCCTTTCTCAACCGGGACCAGCTGGCTCTGTACACCCTCGTCTGGAAGCGCTTCGTGGCCTGCCAGATGAACCCCGCCATCCTGGACCAAACCTCCGTGGACATCGCCGGAGGCGACTACGTCTTCCGGGCCACGGGCTCCGTCGTCCGGTTTCCCGGCTTCATGATTCTCTACGTGGAAAGCGAAGAAGACAAGGAATCCGACGGCAACGGAAAAAAGGAGGGGGAAA
>Ga0180429_10005191_pt1 | contig 10350 bp, 4 predicted proteins | sample SS_ome_FD_132428 | JGI IMG/M metagenome (GOLD analysis project Ga0180429, IMG submission 132428) | Hypersaline lake sediment archaeal communities from the Salton Sea, California, USA - SS_1_S_1 metaG | ecosystem: Environmental > Aquatic > Non-marine Saline and Alkaline > Hypersaline > Sediment ...
CGCGAGAGGCTCCGCGTGCTGCTGAGCCTCGACATGAGCAAGAAGCGAAACAGGAAAGGCCGCGAGGACAACGACAACGCCATCGCCTGGATCCACGAGCAAGGCAAGGGCCGCGTGTTCTTCTGCTCGCTGGGACACAACAACCACATCTTCCAGACACCCGCCATCCTGCAGCATTACCTCGACGGCATCCAGTACGCCCTGGGCGACCTGAAGGCCGACGCCACACCCAGCGCCAAGTTGAGCCCCAAGCCCGAACCGGCGCTTTGCCCCGAAGAGTAAGACAACTCACAATTAATACGCTCAGTAGTTGCAGGTTTGGCGGTTTCGGTAGTCCCGCAGAGACGTTAGTCAACAGCCCAGGGCGTTAGTCCTGGGACTGCGGCAAGCACGTTCGCGCGCAAGCCCCAACGGGGCGACAGCGGCGCCAACGTCGCGGTTTCTGCCGCCCCTGACGGGGCTACTGGCCCGTGATTGACCCCGGCTCCAGGGGCTCACGCCCCTGGCTATTGTCTACCGTCCCTTCGGGACTCCGATTAGTGCAATACAACCCCCGGTCGCGACAAACACTCCATGGCAAGCCAAACTTGCAACTACTGACGCTGCCCATTCTCGTAGCTGCGCTGGCCGGAACGCGAACGACCCCACGCTCTGGCGAGCGTGGCTACGCGGACGGACAGGAATGTCCGTCCTGTCGACAACTTCAAATGCCGTAAGGTAGCAGCGCCTTGCAAGTACAAGTTGTCTACCGGCTGCGCAACGAGTGCTGCAATTCGTGGCCCTTGTAGCTGAGAGTCAAGCTGCTCAGGTCGTGGATTGTCAGGCCGCCGCGGGGGCCGAGGCGGTAGACGAGTCGGCCCTTGAGAATCTGCCGGCCGTCTTCGGCGACCGGACCGGCGGGCGGGGTCTGCTGTACGGCCAGCGTGCGGCCGTCCTTGGCAGTCAGCTTGAAGCCGAAGTGCTGCGGCACCAGCGGCGCAAGGCCCTCGGCCCGAGCCCGCGTGGTCCGTAACGTGAGCTTGAACGTGTCGTCGTCCATTTGTTCGATTTCGGCCTCGATTTCCAACTGGCCGTACTCGGCCGAGCCGACGGTAATGATCTTCGAGCCGCCAACCTTGTGGCTGGGCGCCGGCGGCGGCCGGACCGGCGGAGTCGGCCGGATCACCGGCGGCGGCTCGACAACCACCGGCGCCGGCTCCGATGGCGGCAACTGCACGATCGGCGGCAGTTCGTCGGCCGGGAGTTCTTCGATCAGCGTTTCGCCCCGCGTGTGGAACTCGATCGGTTCCGGCTCGGCGCGGACCAGCGTTTGCGGTATCTCGCCGGGGCTTACCACGACCAACTCGTGCTGCTCGCCGATCTCCTCGTGCTTGGTGTAGCGGTAGTAGGTTTCCAGCGTAAGGATGGCCAGTGCGGTGGTATAGACGCGTCCGCCGCGGTCGCCCCACTGGGTATCGGGGTCCCAGCTTCCGCGCTCGCAGCCCTGGTGCCGCTGGAGCTTGATGATCGTGTTGCGGATGATGTCGTTCCATCGCTTCCAGGGCTCGCCGCCTGCCTGGAACATGGCCAGCGTGCAGTTGTACCAGGTGTAGTAGTTCCACTTGAGCTTGTAGTCCAGGCCCCGCTCGTCGACGACACGTTCGGCCTCGCTGCGCTCGGCCAGGTGGGCCAGATACGCGGCTGCACGGCCTATCATCGGTGCGTCGGGCTGATCGAGGAGGAACTGGCGGGCCAACATGCCGATGCCGGTGGTGGCATCGGACTGCTGTTTTTGCACCGGGCCGTGGCTCTCGTACCAGGTGCGGCCGTCGGCGCCCATCTTTACGTGCTCGAAGAAGTCGCGGATCTTCTCGATGCAGCGGTAGTCGATCTCAATGCCCGCCTCCTTGGCCGATTTCAGCGCCAGCACCTGCCAGCCGCTGACCGAGGCGTCGCCGAATCGCTCGAAGTCGTCGGTGTATCGCCAGCCGCCGTCTTCGTGCTGCTGGCTCTCGATGTATCGCACCGCCTTGCGGCAGGCGGCCAGGTAGCGGGAGTCGACCGGTTGGCCCAGGGCCCGGGCGGCGGCGCAGGCGTCGGCCAGGGCGAACGTGGCGATACCGTGGTCGTACATGTAAAAGGTGTGATACTTGGAGTGGCCGCCGCGGTTCTTCTCGCTTACCAGCGCGCCGTCGGACTGCTGGCGGGAGACCATCCAGTCGAGCGCCTTGCGGACAATGTCGGAGTATTTGCGATCGTTGAAGTAGTAATGCCCGCCCGCCTGGAAGGCCAGCAGTGTCAACCCGGTCTGGGCCATTTCGTACTTGCGTCCCGGCCCGGTGCAGCGCTGGCCGCCCTTGCACTGCGACCACTGCCCGTCGGCAAGGCACTCGCTCGACCAGAAGCCGTCGGGCGCCTGGTGTCGGGCGAGCCAGGCCAGTCCCTCGCGGACCGCGTCTTCGCTGTCGGCGTTGCCGCCGTAGTTGGTGATCCATACTTGCCGGTTCGACTGCGTGCGGCGGTCGTAAAGCCCCAGCAACTCGGGCTCGATCGCCAGGTAGCTATCGATCTTGTTGACAAGCTTCCCCTCCGGGCCGACTTCTACCGTGCAAACGTCCCAGAGGTTTCCTTGCCGATCGGCGTCGGCGGCGAAGCGGTACATCTGGTCGCCCAGGTAGAGTTTCACTTCGGCGCCGGATCGGGCGAGTTCCCGGCTGCGGGGATCGTTTCGGTTGGTGAAGTCGTGGACGAAGTAGCGATAGGTTCCCGGCCGGAGTTTGCCGACGGTGATCGTCTCCGGCCCGCCGCCGGCGTGGTCGGCAGCGTGCAGTTCGACGTATTGCCTGGTCTGCGCGTCGCCTTGGTGGCGATAGTCGACATGGAATCGCCCGCCGCCCGGCGAGGGACCCTCCAGGTGGGCGTCGAGATCTTGCGATCCGTTCGGCCAATCGAGCACGAAACGCATTCGCCCGGCCTCCATGCCGATAGGCGTTCCGGTGCCCTCGGGCGCCAGGGCGATGCGAAACGCGCTGCGCCGCCCTTTGGGCACGTCCCGCTCGAACCGCGCGGCATCGAAACCGGGCGCCAGAATCTCGACCGTCTGCACTCCCGGCGGCGCGCCGGGAAAGTGGAAGTAACCGTCCTCGTCGCTGCGGGTCCTTAGACGCGTGCCGGAGATTTGCACCAATGCGCCGGGGATCGGCCGCCGATCTACCGCGCTAATCACCTGCCCGGAAAGCAACGTCTCGCCGCCCGGCCCGGTGGCTGAGGGCTCCAGCGGCTCGACGTGCGCCGGCGGCAGCGAGGCCGTGCCTGGGATGAACTTCGGCACGCGCAGCCGTTGTGCGGCGCGGGTCCAGCCGTCGAGGTACGTCACTTCGATGATTGCGTTGGTCTTGAGCCCTTCGATCCGCCACTGCGACTTCTGTTTTTTACCGACCGCGGCGGGAGATATGTGATCGAACCGCTCAGCCTGCTGCCGGTCGTCTTCGTACCGCATCGAGACCGAACCGCGGGTCAGAGGCCGGTAGTGCAGGAACACGCGGTCGGGATCGGCTGCGTCGCGGCGGACGTCGATATCGCCGTCCAATTGGGCATAGCTCAGCACCGTGGCGGCGTAGTAGGCGGCCGTGCCGATCAAGGCGATTATGACCGCCACCAGCACACCCGTACTGAGCAGTGTGCTGCGGCGGCGGAGCCGAGCCCTTGGCGTAGAATCCTCTGCTCTAACGTTCACCGTAGGCGAGGTCGGCTGGTTTTCCTCTTGCGGCGTGGAGGCATCGGCCGGTGCAGCAGTCGGCTCCGGTGTGACGGCCGGGGCGACGGGAATCGGGGCGGCAGGCAGCGGTGCGGCAACCCCGGCAGGAGCCGCCGGAGCGACCGTTCCCGGCGGCGGGGGCGGCGAAACACCTTGCATCTCGCCCGGCTTGGCCGAAGAAGCAGCAGCGCCCGGCGGCGGGGGCGGCGAAACGCCCTGCATCTCGCCGGGTTTACCGGCCGGTGATGACGGCGCGCCCGGCCCCTGAACGGGATTGGAACTGCCGGAAACACCCCGAGCCGAAGTCGCGCCCGGCGGTTGCGTCATTCCCGGCAGCGGCGGTGGCGGCGCCAGTGGCATCTTGCCGGAAGACGGCCCCGGCACAGCGGGCCGATTCTCTGCCAGCCCCGGCGGCGTGGCCATCGAAGGTGACGACGGCGAACTGCCCGACATACCCGGCGGCGTGGCCATCGAAGGGGAAGTGCCGGCCGCGCCCGGCGGCGGAGGCGGCGCCGGGATGTTGCCCGCCGTGGCCGATTCCGACCCCCGTGCACCAGCGCAATCAGGAAACGGACAAACGGTCGCAGTATCGGGAATTTCTCTTCCGCACCACCGGCAACGCTTCACAGCAAGAGTCCTCCAGAGCGGATTGCAAGCACAACCAGGATCCGCTGCTCCCCGACAGCCAAGCGGTAGGCGCCGCAATACCGGCGGCTAATCCCCTGCACAATATTCACGGAGCAGTCCGCACGACCGCCGAGCCGGTCTCCGCGCGGCCGATCGCCTCGAGCCTGAGCAACACCTGTTCCTTCAGGCCTGTGGAGGCCCGTCGCGCGGCCATCTGGTAATAGATTTTGGCCACGTTCGCCTTGCCTTCGGCCTCGGCCACCCGGCCCCGGGCGAAGAAATCCTCTGCTTCATCGTTGCGCGACTGCTGCCGGGCCGTCCGCTGGGCTTGGGCCTTCGCCAGTGTCATCGTTGGCGAACCGTTCGAGTTCGCCGGCAGCCAACTGCCGCCGGTGCCGGGATTGCGCGGCTGCAACGTGTGCCCCATGGCGGCTATCGCCGAGCGTGGCCGGCGCCAGGTAGACGAGAGCGATCTGCCGGCGGCCGGCTGAGCGAGCAGGTACTCGTCCATCGCGTCGAAATCGTGGATCCACGCCGAGACGTGCATCTGCGAAGCACTGCGCTCCTGACCGATACCAACGCTCTTAAACGGCAGGCCCAGGTAGGGGAGCTTGCCTAGAATGGGCGTGCCGAACTCGTTACGCCCGGTCGCGGCGCGCTTGATTCCGCCGAGATACACGCTGCCGCGGTCGGGGACCGAGACGGTCGTGCTGGTGGTGAACATCGAGAAGGTCGGTAGTTGGACGGTGGAACCGGGCCACTGACCCAATGCGCTGGGAGTAATCGCCCCGAACAACAACAACAGCATCCAATGGAATTTCACAAAAAACACCCCGCAACGGGCCGCTACAAACAGACAACATAATAGCCGGGCCGCAACGCGGCCCGGGGAAAAACCGCGAGACATGAGGTTCCCGGGCCGCGTTGCGGCCCGGCTATTCTCCACTTGTATCAAACCTGAAACTAGTGAAGCTCCGAGCCGTGGGATTGGGACAGTCCCCAACTCGATTCGTTAGTAGGTGCTCTTGTAGGTGTTCGGCGAGTTGCGGTCCCAGAACATCCGCGGGCCGACGACAAAGTCGGTCATGTTTTCCCGGGTCCAGGGGAACAGGCTGCGAATCTCGGTCTTCTGGCTGTCCCAGGCCTTGGTGTACTCATCGGCGTTCATGCCCTCGATCTTCTCGCTGGCGCCGATCTCGTCCTCGTCCCGGGTACGGTACTGGAGGAACCAGGGCTCGCCGACGGATTTCTCGCTATCGCGGGCGGAGACGACCAGGTTGCCCGAAGGCGAGAATGACAGCAGGCCGTTGCGATAGTGGCTCTTGCCCGGCGGCAGCCGCAGCTTCTTGACCAGTTCCTCGCCCTCGAACAGGTAGATCTGGTTCGGCGGCTGGGTGGCTGCCCAGCGAAGCGATTTCGGATCGGCCGCCACGCCGCCGGGGTTGGGCAACAGCGGCTTCGCACCGGCCGAATGGTCGTCGCCCGAAAAACGGAAGATGCCCTTGTCGCCGTCGGTGCCGAAAATCACGTGCTTGTCGTTTGTAATGGCGATGGACATATCCTGGGCGGTCCATTTCTGGCCCTCGAATCGCTGGTAGACCTTGGGCTTCACGCCGCCGGTGGAAGTGCCCGCCAGCACGTCGCCGATGTTGTCGGCCACCAGCACCGTGTCCGAATCGCCGCCGACGGCCACGTCTACCGGATGCACCAAGTCCTTGTCCTTCTCCAGCAAGGTAGACAACTTGCCCGTGTCGTCGATCCGCATGATCTTGCCGCCGTCGCGGGGCAACGCCAACACCAGGCCGTTGTCGCGGTGCAGGGCGATGCCGCTGGGCGTGTACGGGGTATTGACCCAGCCGAGAACCCGACCGTGCTCGTTCACCTGGTACACCTTGCCCGGGCCCGTCTCATCGCCGGTCGGGATGTAGAGCACATAAGCGGGGATCTTTTCGGGAACTGGTGCGTTTCCCTTGATTCCTGTCGAGGCGACCGGGCCGTATCCTCCGGGTCCGCCTTCACCGTAGCGTCCGGGACGGCGGGGACGGAAGGGACCTTCCTGCCCCGGGCCACCAGGACCCATACCCGGTCCGCCCGGCCCCATGCCGGGCCCGGTTCCCGGTCCGCCGGGGCCAGATCCCATGCCGGGCCCCGCTCCCTCGCCGGGAGAACAGCAGTAGGGACACTTGCCCGTATTCTTGCACTTCTCGCAGCCCTTACCTTGGCAATGCGGGCAGATCTTTGTGCCGTTGCACTTCTCGCATTTCTCGGCCGCGCAGCTCCCCGTGCCGGAACACTCTGGGCACTTACCCGTCCCGTTGCATTCCGGGCAGCCTTTGCCCTCGCACTTCGGACATACGCCCGTTCCGCCGCAATTCTCGCATTTTTCGCAACCCTCGCCGGGACCGGCGCCAGGACCTTCCCCCGGACCGGCGCCAGGGCCTTCACCCGCACCTGTACCGGAGCCTCCTTCACCGCCGCCGGCGCCGTCATCGTAAACGTGCTTTGTCCCGCCGCCGCCGTGATGAACGACCGTGTCCGGGCCGTCATCGTAAACGTGCTTTGTCCCGCCGCCGCCGTGATGAATGACATCGGGGCCGCCGCGATAGACATGCCTGGCGCCGCCGTGGTGAATCACGTCGGGGCCGCTGTAAACGCGGGTAGTGCCGCGATAGGCCACACGATTGGGCCCGGGTACATCCACCCGGGTCCTCACCTTCGGCGTCACGTAAGTTCGCGGTCTTCGCGGGTCAAGCTGGACCGTCCGGGGCCGCTCGGGGTCGGTGGCGACCACCGGTCGGGCGACACGCGCGCGCTGGAACAGCGGCTCGCGATGGCCGTTGGCGTCCAAGTACAGACCGTTAAGGTCTGCCCAACTGCCCTCGAAAATCACCAGCGACCGGGCGTCGTTCCAACCCCACAGTTCGCCGATCTCCTCGCCTCGGGCATCGGTCACGTGGAAGTTGTGTTTCTTTTGTTCGGCGGGTGAGACGTTGAATTGGACCTGGATGTGCAAGTATTTTTGTGGTCCGGCGGTCGGCTCGCCGGCCTCGGCCCCGCGAGCACGATTCAGCTTCGTGACCTTGGAGATATTCCAGGGGGTCGGGCCGTCGGCAGTCGCCGTAGACTGCTGGAAAGTGGTAATCGCGATACCCAAAAGGAACATCGCGCCGACTGCCAAAGTTTTGCCACTTCTCATCAGTTCCACTCCTTAGATTGGGATGCCGCGAAAATGCGAACCGGTCACCCGACTTCACATGTATAAGTCTACCGAAAGTATGGCTTTATTGCAATAACCACGGGCCGATAAACTGCTGTGGAGGGGCCTGCGTTTGGAGAACAACGCGATCCAGACTACCCACATCTCTCAAATCGAGTCGTGTTCGGGAACTTATTCCCCAATGGTAATGATTGGCCTTTTACCGATACCCGGGCGGGCGATCAATGGGTATCTGGGGAAGCTGGGAGGCGCGATGCCCCGCCGTGGCTGTACCATTGCCCCCCTCCAGATGCGTGGCTCGCCGATGGTTGTCGCTGGCAACTCGCAGCGCTGCCTGCTCACCCCGCGATGCGGCCCAGCTAAACACTGCGCGCCGCGGTAGGGCCCGACTCAGAGTCCGGCCGGACGGGCAAGCCACCGATTGCAGGCTTGACCGAATACCTGTTTGGCGTGATACTGCGAAAAACTCGCCGGCAATCTTGACATTTTGTGCAAGAATGTTTGTGCCGGGCATCGAGTTGATAGCAGGCACGCCCACGGTTTGCGTGTTGTGGGAGGCGACTCCAGCGGGCGACAGCGCGCCAATCCCGCAACCATTGCCGACCGGAGTCGCCTCCTACAAAACCTCGATTTCTGACCGCGATGTGTAGAGATTGACCGCCTCCATAACGAGGGACCGGGACCATGAGTACTGATATCTCGATCGGGAAACAACTTGAGCATTTCCGCAAGGATTTCGACGCCCTGCGACGCGAGATCGGCAAGGTCGTCGTCGGCCAGCCGGACGTGGTCGACGGGCTGTTGACGGCGGTTGTCATCGGCGGACACGTCCTGCTCGAAGGCGTCCCGGGGATCGGCAAAACGCTGCTGGTAAACACACTGGCCGAGGTGCTGCAGCTCAGCTTTCAGCGGATCCAGTTCACCCCCGACCTGATGCCGGCCGACCTGCTGGGCACCTACGTGGTGATGGAGACGCCGGAGGGCCGCCGCACGTTCGAGTTCCAGAAGGGGCCGATCTTCTCGCACATCATCCTGGCCGACCAGATAAATCGCGGCGTGCCGAAAACGCAGTCGGCGATGCTCGAGGCCATGGAAGGCCGGGAGATCACGGTGGCCAACGAGACATTTCAGCTTCCGCGGCCGTTCTTTGTGATGGCCACGCAAAACCCTTTGGAAATGGAGGGCACCTTCCCGCTGCCGGAACCGGAAATCGACCGCTTCTTGCTGAAGTTCGTTCTGCGGCCTCCGCAGCCGGAGGAAATCGAAGAGATTCTTCAGCGGACCACCGAGGGCGAGCCGCCGGTGGTGGCCAAGGTGGCCGATGGACGGCGGATACTGGAAATGCGCGAAACCGCCCGGCGAATACCCATCGAACCTGATGTCCGCCGACTGGCCGTTGCGCTGATCGCGGCGACGGACCCCGACAACGACCGGACGCCGGAGATAGTCCGCCGCTACGTGCGCTACGGCTCCAGTCCACGGGGCGCCCAGGCACTGGTTCTGTCGGCCAAGGTTCGGGCGATTATGCAGGGCCGCGGGGAGGTAGCGCAAGACGACCTCCGCGCGGTCGCTCATTCGGCTTTGAGGCATCGCATGGTGCTGAACTTCGAGGGCCAGGCCGAGAACATTCAAAGCGACCGTATCGTCGAGAATGTCCTCGACGCGGTCCTCGGCTCGACGGCGGAAGAACAGTAGGCTCTTTGTTGCAGCTTTTGCGCGCGGTGCGCGCATGTTGTAGTGGTATGTTCAATAGTCCGTTTAGCCGCTGCGGCCACGCGGCGGGTCGTAGCAGCGCGGCGGGTGCCATGCCCACGCTTGCGTGGGCATGCGGCGGTTTTTTGCGGGATTGACGACATGCCCACGCTTGCGTGGGCATGGCACCCAAGCTTCCGCAACACAAACCAGGTATCTCGATTCCCGAACCCCGATTCCTGAACCCCATGTTCGACTCCGAGTTGCTTCAACGGTTTGAGTACCTCGCGCTGGCGGCGAATCGTGCAGGGGGGCGATCGCTGCTGGCGGCGCCGCGCAAGAGGGTACCCGGCGGCGGAACCGAAGTTACCGGCGTGCGAGACTACGCCCCGGGCGACGAGTACCGCTATGTCAACTGGACCTGGTGCGCCCGGCGCGACGAGTTGCTGACAAAGGTATTCGAGGGCGACGCGGACCTGCACTACTACGTCTTACTCGACTGCTCACCCAGCATGGGGCAGGGCAGTCCGTCGAAGTTCGATCTCGCCCGGCTCGTCACCGCCGCCCTGGGATACCTGGCCGCGACAAAACTGGAGCGGCTGAGCGTACTGGCGTTTTGCGAGGGCATCGTGGCCGAGTCGCCGCCGCTGCGGCACCGGGCGCGCATGCCGCGGCTGTTGCGGTTCTTGCGGGAACTACCCTTGCGGGGAACGAATACCGACCTGGGCAAGACTGCCGAGACATTCGTGCGCCGCTACCAGCGGCACGGACCAACCGTGGTGGTCAGCGATTTGTACGACCGCAACGGGTTCCGCCGGGCGTTCGATATCCTCCGCTACCATGACTACGAGCCGCGGCTGGTGCAAATCGACACGCCGCACGACGCCGATCCGCAACTGCTCGGAGACGTGGAACTTGCCGACGTGGAAGCCGGGGGCGTTCGCCGGGCAACGATCACCGAGCGGGCCGCGCGGCGGTACCGCGAGCTTTTTGCCGCCTTCCGTCAATCGGTCCGCCGCTACTGTTCGCGATATTCCGTCGACTACATGCCGATCGGCTGCGACACCCCCCGCGACGA
>Ga0180429_10005195_pt1 | contig 10348 bp, 7 predicted proteins | sample SS_ome_FD_132428 | JGI IMG/M metagenome (GOLD analysis project Ga0180429, IMG submission 132428) | Hypersaline lake sediment archaeal communities from the Salton Sea, California, USA - SS_1_S_1 metaG | ecosystem: Environmental > Aquatic > Non-marine Saline and Alkaline > Hypersaline > Sediment ...
CGCCAGGCTGACCATACACCTCGAGCAGCTGGTGCAGGGCGATGTACTGCTGCTGGCGCCCGGGACATATGTCGCCGCGGATCTGCGACTGATGCGCGCGCATCGACTGACCAACGACGAATCCGCGCTGACCGGCGAGAGCCTGCCGGTGCACAAAGATGCCGAGCTTGTCGTCCACGCGGATACGCCGCTTGGCGATCGCAAGAACATGGCCTACATGGGCACCCATGTCACTGGTGGTAATGGCCGTGGTCTGGTGGTGGCGACCGCCGCGGCGACCGAGCTGGGTCAGATCCAGACCATGGTTGGCGAGGCCGAGTCGCCAGAGACGCCGATGCAGAAGCAGCTCGGGCGCATGGGCAGTCAGCTGGCGGTGCTCTCCGGGGCGGTCTGCGCTGGGGTGTTCGGGGTCGGCGTGCTGCGCGGCTACGCCTGGTTGGAGATGCTCAAGGCCTCGGTCTCCTTGGCGGTGGCGGCGGTGCCGGAAGGGCTGCCGGCGGTGGCGACGACGACGCTGGCGATCGGCATCGGCGATATGCGTAAGCGCAATGTTGCGGTGCGCCATCTCGATGCGGTCGAGACGCTAGGCTCGGTGCAGGTGTTCTGCATGGACAAGACCGGCACCCTGACCATGAATCGGATGGCCGTGGTTGCCCTATACGTTGGTGGCGAGGCGCTGAGGGTGACCGAGCATCGGATCACCGATTCCGCGGGCCAGGCGATCGATGTGCTCGCTCGCGACGAACTGGTGCGGCTGCTGCGGGTAGTGGCGCTCTGCAGCGAGACCGAGCTTAAGGGCGCCCCAGGCCAATGGCACTACGACGGCTCGGCGACCGAGAATGCGCTGGTCGAACTGGCGGTCGAATCCGGTATCGACGTGCCCGCGCTGCGCGATGAGCAGCCGAGGCTGAAGACGCGCTATCGCGCCGAAGGCCGGCCCTACATGGTCACCCTGCATCCGAGCAGCGCTGGCAGGCATCTGTTGGCGGTGAAGGGCAGCCCGGATGAGGTTCTAGCGCTCTGCACCCTTGACGAGACCCAGCGCGCGGCGATTAAGCTCGCCAACCAGCGCATGGCCGGTAATGCGCTGCGTGTGCTCGCGGTGGCCTATCAAGAGGTCGCAACAGCCGCGATGCCCAGTGATCTTGCGGGGCTGACCTGGCTTGGGCTGGCGGGCATGGCCGACCCGATGCGCCCCGGCATGGATCAGTTGATCCGTGAGTACCATGCCGCCGGCATCGAGACCATGATGATTACCGGTGACCAGAGCGCGACCGCGCAGGCGATCGGCAAGCAGCTTGGGCTCTCCGGCGATAAGCCGCTGCAGGTGTTGGAGTCGACCAAGCTCGATGAGATGGACGCCGAGTTGCTCGCCGGCCTGGTGCGCAATACCCATGTCTTTGCGCGCGTGAGTCCGGCCCACAAGCTGAAGATCGTGCGCGCACTACAGGAGGCCGGGCTGGTCGTGGCGATGACCGGCGATGGTATCAACGATGGTCCCGCGCTCAAGGCCGCTGACATCGGCGTGGCGATGGGCAAGACCGGCACCAACGTTGCGCGTGAGGTCTCCGACCTGGTGCTCGAGGATGACAACCTACACAGCATGACCATTGCGGTAGGGCAGGGCCGCACCATCTACAATAACATCCGCAAGATGATCCACTTCATGGTCTCCACCAACCTCACCGAGATCGAGGTCATGCTTGGCGGCGTGGTCCTGGGCTGGGGTGAAGTCTTGAACCCGATGCAGCTACTCTGGATCAACCTGGTCACCGACATCTTCCCCGGCCTGGCGCTGGCGATGGAGCCGGCCGAGCCCGACATCATGCAACGCCCGCCCCGCGGTCCCGATGAGCCGATCATCGCGGGCGCGGATCTCAAACGCATGCTGTTCGAGTCTGGCGCCATCGGTCTTGGCACCATGGGCGCCTTCATCTACGGCCTGCGTCAATACGGCCTCGGCCCAGCGCCGAGCACGCTCGCCTTCAATACCCTGGTGCTCAATGAGTTGACCCACGCGCTCAGCTCGCGCGCCAAATACCGCAACGTCTTTGGTGGCGAGCAGCTCGCGCCGAATCGGCATCTCACCCGCGCCATCCTCGGTATGGCCGCGCTCCAAGTCGTGGTGAGCCTGGTCCCAGGCGCCCGCCGGTTACTCGGCACCACCGCCCTCGGCTGGAGCGATCTCCTAGCCATCGGCGCCGGCGTGCTGCTACCGCTGATTATCAACGAAGCAACCAAACCCAGCTGGACACCAGGACTCGATACAAAGGGCCCGGATTGACCGAAGCCCAACAGCAGACCAAGGCGATCGAGCCAGTCAGTCTCACCACTCCTCTTCAGAGATGCACGCATGAGCGACGATTTCATCTTCACCTCCGAGTCGGTCAGCGCCGGGCATCCGGACAAGCTCTGTGATCAGGTCAGCGATGCGATCGTCGACCATGTGCTGAGGCTAGACGCCAATGCTGGCATCAACGCCGAATGCGCCATTGCTAGTGGTGTCCTCTTCATCTCCGCGCACTATGCAACCGAGGCCGGGATTAGCATCACCGATGTAGCGCGCGCGGTGATGCGTGATATTGGCTATCCGCGCGATGTCTTCGACGCCGATGCCTGTGCGATCATGACCAGCTTTATGGACCACAGCGACCGTGACTATCGCCGTCTCGATCTCGATGCGATGGATGACGAGGCCATTGAGCGTGTCACGGTTAAGGACCAGGCCACCGTCTTCGGCTACGCCTGTGATCAGACCGCGGCACTGATGCCGCTCCCGGTCACGCTCGCGCATCAGATCGTTCAGGCCTTAGGCAGCGAGGAGACTCAGCGGGCCTTACCCTATCTGCTGCCGGACGCCAAGACGCAGGTTGGCATCGCGTTTGCCGATGCTGTGCCGAAGCGGATTCATAGTGTGGCCTTGGAGACCAGCCAGCATGATGCCGAGTCGCCCAGGCTCAAGCAGCTACAGGCCGATCTGATGGAACAGGTGCTGCAACCGGTGCTCGCCGCGGCGCCCATTCATCCCGATGCCGATACCCTGTTCTTCATCAATCCAGAGGGTCCGGTGATCGGCGGTGGCCCGGCCGCGCACTCGGGTCTGACCGGACGTAAGACGGGCATCGATACCTATGGCGAGTACGCGCGCCACAGCGGGGCGGCACTGAGCGGCAAGGACCCGCTGCGAGTCGATCGGGTCGGGGCCTATGCCGCGCGCTGGGCCGCCAAGCATGTCGTTGCGGCCGGACTCGCTCGGGAATGCGAGGTTCAGCTCAGCTACTCGATCGGTGCCGCGGCACCGGTCAGCGTGCGCGCGCGGACTGACGGTAGCGGCCAGATCGATGATGCCGAGATCGCGCGACGTTTGATCCGCGTTTTCGACTTTCGGGTCGGCGCCATCGTCCGGGATCTGCGCTTGCGACATCTGCCCGGCGAGCGCAAGCAGGGCTTCTATCGTCGCCTTGCCTGCTGCGGTCACATGGGGCGTGTCGACCTTGATGCGCCTTGGGAGAGGCTCGATCGCCTGGATGCCTTGCGCAATTGACCGCATCCTGCCGCGCTCTCGATTGGTCCTATCTTATCGCGCTGCATTCTGGTGTAATCCGCGGCCATGTTTCGACCCTTCTCCCTCTTCGTCGGTCTCCGTTACACGCGTGCGCGCCGGCGTAATCATTTCATCTCTTTTATCTCGCTGATCTCGATGCTTGGGATCATGCTTGGGATCGTGGCGCTGATCGTCGTGCTCTCGGTGATGAACGGTTTCCATAAGGAGATCCAGGAGCGCATCCTGGGCATGGCCTCGCATGCGACCCTGTCTGACCCGAGTGGGATCAGCGACTGGCAGGGCCTCGTCGATGCGCTGAGCCAGCGACCGGATGTGATCGGCGCCGCGCCCTTCGTCGAGATCCAGTCGATGCTGATGAATGCGGGTCGCACTCAGGCGGCCTTGCTGCGCGGGATCTTGCCGGTGCGGGAGGATGCGGTCTCGGACCTGCGCGAGGACATGATTGCCGGCTCGGTCGATGTGCTCACCCCGGGCGGCTTTAACATCCTGCTTGGTCGCGAATTGGCCGCTGTGCTCGGTGTTGGCGTTGGCGATAAGGTCACGGTGGTGACACCGCAGTTAAATGCGACCCCAGTTGGGGTGATGCCACGGCTCAAGGCCTTTACCGTCAGCGGTCTATTCGAGGTCGGCATGTCCGACTACGACCGCGGTGCTGGTTTCATGCACATGGAGGATGCGGCGCGGCTGATGCGCCTTGGCGATGCCGCCGAGGGTGTGCGGCTGAAGCTGACCGATATGTGGGAAGCGCCGATGATCGCGCGCGAGATCCAATATTCGCTTGATGGGTTTTATCGCGTCTCGGATTGGACCCAGGTGCATCGCAACTTCTTTGCCGCGCTGCGCACCGAGAAGCGGATGATGTCGATCATCCTGTTCCTGATCGTGGCGGTAGCGGCCTTTAACATCGTCTCGACCTTGGTGATGGTGGTCACCGACAAGCGCGCCGACATCGCGGTCTTGCGCACGCTCGGCGCATCACCTGGCCGAATCATGGCGATCTTTATGGTCCAGGGCACCGCGATTGGGGTCTTTGGAACCTTGCTTGGCGTGATTGGTGGGGTGCTGCTGGGCTGGAATGTCGAGTCGATCGTGGCCTTTATCGAGGGCCTGTTCGATGTCCATTTCCTCGATCCGAGCATCTATTACATCAGTGCGCTGCCGTCCGATGTGCGGGCCGCGGATGTGATCCGCATTGCCACCGGTGCCTTCTTGATGACGGTGGCCGCGACCCTGTATCCGGCCTGGCGTGCCGCGCGCACAGATCCGGCGGAGGCGCTGCGCTATGAATGAGCAACCAGCCGCGAGGATGCCGGTTCTGGAGGCGCGCGGCCTCTGCAAGCGCTTCCAGCAGGGACCGCTCAGGGTTGAGGTTTTGCGCGGGGTCGATCTGCGGGTTCCGGTCGGGCTGCGCATGGCCATCATTGGCGCCTCGGGTTCGGGCAAGAGTACGATGCTGCATTGCCTCGGTGGGCTTGAGCAACCGAGCGCGGGTGAGGTGCGCTGGTCCGGCGAGGCGGTGATGCAACTGTCGGAACGGGTCCGTGGCGAGCGGCGCAATCGTCAGCTCGGCTTCGTCTATCAGTTCCATCATCTGTTGCCCGAGTTCACGGCGTTGGAGAATGTCGCCATGCCGCTGTTGATTCGCGGCACGGAGCCGGCGCTGGCGAGGGAGCAGGCGGCGGCCATGCTGGGTCGGGTCGGGCTGAGCCACCGCGAGGCGCATAAGCCCTCTGAGCTTTCAGGGGGAGAGCGCCAGCGCGCTGCCATTGCTCGGGCGCTGGTGACGCGCCCGGCCTGCGTGCTCGCCGATGAGCCGACCGGTAATCTCGATCGACAGACCGCCGAGGGCGTCTACGATCTGATGCTGGAATTGAACGCCGAGATCGGCACCAGCATTGTGATCGTGACCCATGATCCGGCGCTGGCGGCACGCACCGATCAGGTCTGGCGCTTGGAGGAAGGGCGCTTGGTAGCGGCCGCATAACGTGCCCGCCGGCGCTGGATCTGGCGCATCAGATTCCAGCGCCAGAGCCCCTCGACGAAGAGCCAGCCAAGCGTGCCAGAGATGGTTGCGCAGATCAGGCTACCGAGCAGCACTGGCTTGATGACCTTGAGCCAGTTATGCCAGTCGAGCCAGAAGTCCATCTGGAAGGTGCGGATCTCGTCGCCTAGGATCAGCGCGCCGATCACATAGGCGAAGTAGAACATCGGCGGGATGGTGAGCGGGTTGCTCAGCCAGACCAGGGAGACCGCGATGGGTAGGTTGACCCGAAAAACGATTGCCGCGGCAGCGGCGACGAACATCTGCCCGAGTGGAGGCAGAAACATCACGAACAGTCCGACCGCAAAGGCACCGGAGGCCGAGCGCCGATTCAGGTGCCAGAGGTTGGGATCTTGCAGCAGGCTGCCGAAGACGCTGAGGTACTTGCTGTCAAGGATGCTGCGGGGGTCTGGCAGTCGGCGCCTGAGCCATTGTTTCATGGCCGTGCATCTACTCTATAGTGAGCGTATCGATAAGCGCGTCGATACCGAGTTGGCGTCGCCTTATGGGCGCGGCTGACACCGCCGCTCGGGCCACTGATCTGGCTGCACACTGCGGCCTGGGCAGTATACGCGATGCGCGGCCGCGTGGCATCTAGCTCGGCTTCTGGCCTGGCTCCGATCAGCCTAGGTTTTGCCTTGGGGGTTGGCGGCTATTTCTTGGCCGCCGAGCCGCCACCTGATCTCGCGATTGTGGCGCTGCTACTGTTGGCTACGGTCGGCCGCTTGCTGCGACGGATCAGTTGGCCGTTGGCGGCTCTGGTGCTGGGCTTCTGTTGGTCGCATCTTTGGGCTTGCGCGCTGCTGTGCAATCCTTTTCCTGACGCGCGAGCGCAGCAGGATCTGACCATTGTCGGTCGCATCGCCTCGCTGCCCGATGTGACGGCGGATCGAACGCGGTTTCTGTTCGCTGTCGAGCAGACCCTGGATGCCGGGGCACCAGTCCCTTTTCAGGGCCGGGTGCGGCTGTCCTGGTACAAGGATGCACCACAGCTGCAAGCCGGTGAGCGTTGGCGCTTTCGGGCGCGACTCAAGCCACCGCATGGGTTCCTGAATCCCGGCGGCTTTGACTATGAGCGTTGGCTGTTCCGGCAGCAGGTCAAGGCAACCGGCTATGTACGCACCCAGGATAAGCCACAACAGCTCGCGGCTGGGGCCGGCGGCTACTGGCTGAGCCGAGGGCGCCAGTGGCTGCGCGAGCGTCTGCACCAGGCGCTGCCGAGCGGTGTCGGTGCGGCGCTGGTGCCGGCGCTGGTGATTGGCGATCGTGGCGGGCTCACACCAGCGCAATGGTCGGTCTTCTCGCGTACCGGCACCTCGCATCTGATCGCGATCTCGGGGCTCCATGTGGGGCTGGTCTCAGCGACGCTGTTCTTTTTGGTGCGACGCCTCTGGACCTGGGTCCCAGGTTTGACGCTGTGGGTTGCGGCGCCAACCGCGGCGGCCTTCGCCGCACTTGTTGCAGCCTTCGGTTATGCCGCCTTGGCTGGGTTTTCGGTGTCGACGCAGCGCGCCTTGGTGATGCTGGCGGTGGTGTTGGTGGCCATCATGGCGGGCCGGACTCTGCGTGCTTCCAGTGCATTGGCCGTGGCGCTGGGCGCCGTGCTGCTGATCGATCCGGCCGCGGTCCTGGATTATGGCTTCTGGCTCTCGTTTGGCGCCGTGGGGGTGCTGTTGTATGCGCTTGGCTGGCGGCTTGGGCCGCCGGGCTGGATCGCACGCTGGGGCGCGGCCCAATGGGCAGTGGCACTTGGGCTACTGCCGCTGTTGGCCGCCTTCTTTGGCAGTGCGTCGGTGATTGCGCCCTTGGTCAATCTGATCGCGGTGCCCTTGTTCGGGCTATTGCTGCCGGTGATCCTGGTCGCCAGCCTGGTGTTTCTGTTGACCGGTTGGGCCTTGCCGTTGATTGGCGTCGATTGGTTGCTGAGCCAGGGCTATGCGCTGCTCGCCAGTGCCGCCTATCTGCCTTGGGCAAGTATCAGGCTAGGCGGCCGGCCAGACTGGGTGTGGCTGATCGCTGGGCTTGGCGCCTTACTGCTTTTGGCACCGCGCGGGCTGCCCGGGCGCTGGCTGGGGCTGATCTTGCTGTTACCGCTCTGGCTGGTGCGGCCAGCGGCGCCGCCGCCAGGAACGCTGCAGGTCAGTCTCCTCGACGTTGGCCAAGGCTTGGCAGCAGTGATCCGGACCCATCAACATACGCTGGTCTACGATACCGGGCCTGGCTTTCGCAGTGGCTTCAACACCGGCGAGGCGGTGGTGGCGCCCTATCTACGGCATCTTGGCATCCAGGAGATCGACCTGCTGATGATCTCGCATGCGGATCAGGATCATGCGGGTGGGCTGCGGGGGTTGCTGGCATCGGTCACCGCCCGGCGCATCCTCAGTGGTGAGCCTGAGCGGATCAAGGCGGCGATGATGTCTGAGCCGCGGAATCCGCCGCTCGAGACCCTGCCTGTCGAGCCCTTGTCTGTCGAGCCTTGTCGGCGCGGGCAGCGTTGGCATTGGGATGGCGTCGACTTCGCGGTGCTGCATCCCGAGGATGGTCCCGAAGTGGGAAACAACAGCTCTTGCGTGCTGAGAGTCTCGCTGGGGGATCAGGTACTGCTCTGGCCTGGTGACGCCGAGACCTCGGTCGAGCAACTACTACGGCAGCGTGATGGTGCTGCGTTGCGCGCCACGGTCTTGGTTGCCGGCCATCATGGCAGTGCCAGTTCGACGACCCAGGATTTTCTGCAGCAGGTATCGCCAGCGCTGGTGCTGTTCTCGATGGGCTGGAAGAATCGCTTTGGCTTTCCTGCTGAATCGGTACGAGCGCGCGTCGTCGCGGCCGGCGCGGCGAGCCTAGACACGGCCAGTGCCGGCGCCATCCTGCTGAAGCTCGACGCTGAGGGTGGGCTGCGTTTGGGGCCTCTCTATCGCCAGCAGGCGGATCGGCTCTGGCGCCATCATCCGGCGCCAGCGATTCCCAATGCGGCGTGGAAAGCCCCTATTGGCGATCATCGATGGTAACCAAAACCGACCCGAGGGTGTTGCTGGCAAGCCCCGCGTTTGCTCCAGAACGCGCAGCTTGCTCGGCCTGATGTTGTTGTACTGGGTTATGATGAGCGCCCTGATCCTGTGAGCTCAGTTGTATTCCGAGGTAACCCCCTAGTGCTCGATCTGATGAAGGCTGGCGGCTGGCTGATGGTGCCGATCTTGCTGTGCTCCGTTGCTGCCATGGCCATTGTGATCGAGCGCTTTTGGGCCTTACGCCGCAAGCGCATTATGCCGGACGGGCTGGTGATGCGGATCTGGGAACTGCAGCGTGACCATCAGCTCGATGAGCAGCGGATTGAGCAGATTCGTCAGGGCTCGGCGCTCGGGCGCATGCTCGCTGCCGGGCTGGTGAACCGGTTCCATACCCGCGAGATCATGAAGGAGGCGATTCAGGATACTGGCCGTCATGTCGTCTCCGGGATGGAGCGTTACCTGAGCACGCTTGGCACCATCGCCGCGGTCACTCCGCTGCTTGGGCTGTTGGGCACCGTGATCGGCATGATCGACGTGTTCGCGGTGATCATGGACGTTGGGGTCGGCGATCCTGGGGTGCTTGCTGGCGGGATCTCGCAGGCGCTGATCACGACCGCTGCTGGACTCTCGATCGCGATTCCTTCTTTGATGTTCCATCGCTATTTCGTCAGCCGGGTCGACAAGCTGGTGGTCGGCATGGAACAGCAGGCGCTCCGGCTGATCGAGGTGATGCAGGGCGAGCGCGAGGCAGCAGATGGAGAGACCCCTTGAATCTACGCTCGCATCGACCCGAAGCGCCTGAGATCAACCTGACACCATTGATCGATGTCGTTTTCCTGCTGCTGATCTTCTTCATGGTGACGACCAGCTTCCGTGACGAAGAGGGGCGAATCAAGCTGCAGTTGCCGGAGGCCGATGCCGAGGCGGTCTCGGCCGAGTCGCTAGAGCTAGTTGAGGTGATGGTGGACCGCGCCGGGCGCTTCTATGTCAACGCACGGATGGTCACCGGGACCGATCTCGAGACCCTGAAGCAGGCCCTCGTCGGGGCGGTTGGTGCTGAGCGCGGGCGACCCGTCCTGATCAAGGCGGATGCCAAGGCTGAGCATCAGGCGGTGATGCGGGTGCTGGATGCGGCCGGCCAGCTTGGGCTGAGCCAGGTTGCCTTTGCCGCCAGTCAGAGCCAGGCCATGCGTTCAGGGTCGGACCCAGTGCCAGACCAAGCAACGAAACAGCCGAGCCCGGCACGGGAGACCAACCCATGACCTCGCCCACGGGACTTGGTGCCGTCTTTACCACGCCGGGCGAGGCCTCCGCCCGTGAGATCTATCGACGCCTGCTTGGCTATGTGCGCCCGTACTGGAGGATGTTTGCGATCTCGATCGCCGGCATGTTGGTATTTGGCCTCACCGAGCCGCTGTTTGCGGCGATGATCAAGCCACTCTTGGATGGTAGCTTCGTCGAGCGCGATCCGAATGTGGTGCGGATGATGCCGATCCTGCTGATTGGCATCTTTTTGGTGCGCGGTGTCGCCGGCTTTGTCAACACCTATTGTCTGAAATGGGTCGGACGGCGGGTCGTGGCCGATCTGCGCCAACAGATGTTCGTGCATCTGCTGCGCTCACCGGCGCGCTATTACGATCAGCATGGCGCTGGCCAGATCATCGCCAAGTTCACCTTCAACGTCGAGAATGTTGCCACGGCCTCGACCTCGGCACTGACGACCCTGGTGCGTGA
>Ga0180429_10005200_pt1 | contig 10342 bp, 10 predicted proteins | sample SS_ome_FD_132428 | JGI IMG/M metagenome (GOLD analysis project Ga0180429, IMG submission 132428) | Hypersaline lake sediment archaeal communities from the Salton Sea, California, USA - SS_1_S_1 metaG | ecosystem: Environmental > Aquatic > Non-marine Saline and Alkaline > Hypersaline > Sediment ...
GAAGTGGTTCAACGCGGCGTCGGCCCAGGCCGACTGGATGATCGGCTCGACGTACATGGCCTGGAACGCCGACGCCTACGACGAGCCCGTGGTGGTGGACTGGGAGGCCTCGACCCGACCGGGTCGGTGGCTCCAGGTCGCCGTCGACCAGATCGCCGGACTCGCCGACCGCTCACCGGCACCGCTCATCGGCCCCTACACCGACGTGCGCAACGCCATCCGCAGGTCGCTCGACGAGCTGCTGCTCGCCGACTCCGGGGTGACCGAGGCGGTGGACGGTGCCAACACCGCCATCGAGGAGGCCCTGCGTCGCTACGAAGAGGAGAACTTCTGACAACCCAGCAGCGCGACCGGCGAGTGGCCGCTCAGCCCAGCGGGACGACCCGGCCGTCGACGACCTGGGCGATGGGCACGAACGCCCCGCCCTCGATGCGACTCACGAACACCGGCCCACCCACCACCTCGCCGGCGTCGTCGAAGGTAATGGTCTTGGTGATGCCCTCGTAGGTGGCGTCGCCGAGCCAGCGGGCCATGGCGGCGCGGGAGTGGGCACCGTCGTCGATGCCGGCGGTCAGCATGGCGGCGGCGTCGTAGCCCTCGAAGGCGAAGGCCAGCGGCTCAGCCCCGAACACCTCGCGGTAGCGGTCGGCCACGGCCCGTTGGGCGTCGGTGGCTGCTGCACCCACGCACGGACACGTCACCGCCACGGCGGCGCCCCCGTCGACGGACTGGCCGACCACCTCGAGGAACGAGCCGGTGTAGGTACCGTCCCCGGCCACGAACGGCCCCGACACACCGCCCTCGCGCAGCTGGCCGTGCAGCTGGGCACCGGCGTCCCCGAGGCCGCCGAAGAACACGGCGTCCACGTCGAGGGCGGCGATGCTCTCCACCGCCTGGCCGTAGTCACGCACCCCCGGCTCCACCTTCTGGCGCGGCGCCACGACGACGCCCCGCCGAATGAGCTCGTCGGTGGCGAGGTCGGCCAACGTGCCGCCGTAGAGCGAGCCGTCGTCGACCACGGCCACCCGCTCGGGACCCACGACGTCGACGATCCACGCCACTGCAGCGGGCCCCTGGTCGGCGTCGGTGCCCACCAGCCGGTGGAACACCTGCCAGCCCTGTTCGCCCAGTTCGGGGTTGGTGGCCGACGGCGTCAGCACGGGGAGGCCCGCCGTCTCGAACAGCGGCAGCACCGCCTCGGCCTCCCCCGAGAACACCGGTCCCACCACCCCCACCACCTGGGGGTCGTCGATGATCTGGCGGGCGAGCACCTCGGCGCGTGCCGGCTCGCCGCGCGAGTCGAACGACAGCAGACCGACCTCGCAGTCGGGGTTGGCGGTGTTGTGATCCTCCACCGCCAGCGCCGCACTGTTGCGCACCACCTCGCCGGTCGAGGCGTCGGCGCCCGTGAGCGCCCCGAGGAAGGCGATGGCCAGTGGGGGACACGAGCCGTCCTCGTCGCCGCCGCAGCCCCCGACGCCCACGGCCACCAGGACCGAGGCGGCCACGAGACCGAGCACCCGACGTCGGCGCCCACCCCTCACGAGTCGTCACCTCCCGAGGCGTCGCCCATGGGGGCGTCGCCAGCTGGGGCCTCGCCCCGGGCGCGCCGGCGCATCTCGGCGGCCCGCCCCTGGAGATCCCGGAAGAAGTCCGTGTCGGTCACCTCCGACACCGCCTTGCGACGTCGCTCCTCGTCGATCTCGATGGTCAACGAGCGCACCTGGTCCCGCAGACGCTGCTCGCGCACCGCCACCTGCTCGGCCATGCGGGCGAACACCCGAGCCAGACGGCCGACGTCGTCACCCGACCGCCCGACGACGGCCAGGGCATCGGCGTCGGGAGGTTCGTCGCCCTCGATGCGCGCTGCGGCGGCGGTGAGGACCCCGACCCGACGCGACAGCCGACGGGCCAACAGGACAGCGACTCCGACGGCCACGACGCCGACCACGGCGAACAGCACCCAGGTGATCGTCCCCAGCCGCTCCACCGGACCGAGGAAGACCGCCTCGGGCTGCAGCACCACCGCCGACAGTCCCGGCTGCACCTCGTTGAAGGCCGCCACCTGCGGCCCCCGGTCGACGAGGTCGACGCCCGTCAGCGTCCCGAGCGGCGCCGAATCGATCGCCACCTGCAGCGGGCCCAGCCCGAGGTCGTCCAGCGTCCGGCCCAGCACCCGCGAGTCACGGGCCATGACCACCACCCCGGCATCGTCGACCAGCCACGCCTGGCCACCAGCGGCGAGCTGGACCTGGTTGAGCGCAGCGAGCACGTCGAGGCCGCGCACCTCGATGGCCGCCACCCCCTGCACCCCCGACCCCGGGTTGCGCGCCGGTGCGGCCACCGTCACCGTCGAGGTCCCCGAGGCCTCGTCGAGGGACACCGGCGCCACCGTCGCCCGGCCGGCCACGGCGTCGGCGAACCACCCGGCACCCGACACATCGGTCCCCGCCGACGCGCCTCCCGCCGCCGCCACCGTCGTCCCCGAGGCGTCGATGACCCCGACGGCAGCCACGTCGGGGCTGGCGGCGTCGGTCAGGTCGGGGGCATCCCCGCTGCCACCGGCGTCGAGGAAGGCCACCACGTCGGGACGCGTGCCGAGGGCGTCGGCCCGGGCCGACACGCCGGCCAGGTACTCCCGCACGGCCACCGCCGCCTCGGTGGCCGACCCCTCCACCGAGTCGAGCTGGGCACGCTCCACCGCTTCCCGGCCGGCGTCGAGGCTGAAGTAGGCGAGCACGGCCATGGGCACGAGCGCGGCGACCACCAGCGCCACGCCGATGCGCCTCCCCAGCGGCCAGTGGCGCGGGTCGAGGCTCACAGGTCGTCGAGTGCCGGAGGCAGGCGGGAGGGGCGCAGGCGGGCGAGGTGGGGTCGGTAGGTGGGGTCGGCGTCATCGCCCCCCACCCGGTCGGCCATGCCGCGGTTGGCGAGGCGGCGGAGGTCGTCGGCCACCGCCTCGACCGGTCGGCCGATCTCGGCGGCCAGCGCCGAGGCCGACGTGGCACCACGACGCACGAGGTGGATGTGGACGTGACGCAGGGCCGGATCCATGACCAGGACCTCGGCGAGGCCCCGCTCGGGCAGCTCGACGTGGACCTGCTGGCTGTGCCCCACCGTCACCTCGGCGTCGAGCACGGTGACGTCGTACACGTGGCCGCCGGTGGACCGGTCGGCGGAGACCATGTGGAAGTGGAAGCCGGGCTGGTTCAGCTCGGCTGCGTAGTCGGGGAAGTAGAAGCCCACCATCACGCCCTCGAGGTGCTCGGCGTGGAACTGCCGCTCGGCCTCGGCGATGACCTCGGCGAGGGGGCGGTAGGGGGGCTCCTGGTGGACGACGGTGCGGAAGTGCACCGGGGAGAACGTGCCCTCCACCCGCAGGGCGTAGGAGGCCTCGGGGTCAATGATGCGGCGCAGCAGCTCCGCCTCCAGCTCCTCGCGGCTGATCGGGCCATCGAGGCGGAACTGCTCGGCGCCGGCGAAGTCCACGAGGGCGGCGAAGGGCACGCGTGCGTCAGGGGGGGCCGGCACGCAGACGCCGTTGGGGTCGATGTTCCAGAACTCGCCGTCCACCACGACCAGTTCGCCGTCGAGGCCGGCGAGCGTCCCGAGCCCGAAGTCGCCCCGGCCGGCCAGCTCGGCGATGGTGACGTCGCCGTCGTAGCAACCGTCGAGGAGCGCCTCGATCATCGACACCTGCAGGATCGCACCGTCCGCCGATTCGAAGCCGGCGAGGTCGCTGTGGCGCATGCGCTGCACGGCGATGGAGTGGGCGAAGCGGAAGTCGAGGCTCACGAGCGCAAACCCTCGCACACGCCGGCCCCGACGCGCATGTTCCCACCTGGCGGTCCGACCCCCGTCGCCGCAGGCCCGGGACGGGACCCGTTGTGGTCGTGTGCTAGACCCCTGCCATGACCCAGGTCGTCTCCATCCACTCCTTCCGGGGCGGTACCGGCAGGTCGAACACCACCGCCAACGTGGCCGCCCAGCTGGCGCTGGCGGGCAACAAGGTGGCGGTGGTCGACACCGACATCCAGTCCCCCGGCATCCACGTGCTCTTCGGCTTCGACGAGGACTCGGTCACCACCAGCCTCAACGACTACCTCCACGGCACCTGCACCATCACCGAGGCGGCCTACGACGTCACCGACCGCCTCGGCGCCACCGACGGCCAGCTGTGGTTGGTGCCGTCCTCCATCCGGGCATCGGAGATCGCCCGGGTGCTGCGCGAGGGCTACGACGTGGGTCTGCTCAACGACGGCTTCCGGGAACTCGGCACGGGTCTCGGCCTCGACTACCTGCTGATCGACACCCACCCCGGTCTCAACGAGGAGACCCTGCTGTCGATCACCATCTCCGACGTGCTGCTGCTGCTCATGCGTCCCGACAAGCAGGATTTCCAGGGCACGGCGGTCACCGTCGACGTCGCCCGACGCCTCGAGGTGCCCGAGCTGCTGCTCGTCGTCAACAAGGTGCCGTCGTCGATCGACCACGCCGCACTGGGCAGCGAGGTGGAACGCACCTACGGAGCCGAGGTGGCCGGCGTCCTCCCCCTCAGCGAGACGGTGGTGGAGAGCGCGTCGGGAGGGCTGTTCAGCGTCACCCACCCCGACGACCCGTGGTCGGGTGCCATCGGCGAGGTCGCCCGGCGGGTGATGGGCTGAGCGGTGGCCGACGACGCCGGGGCCGGCGACCTGTTCAGCCGTGACGAGATCCTCGGTGGCGGGTCGGGCGCAGGGCGCGACACGCGTCGGGCCCGGGCCATCGTCTACCTGATCGAGCAGGAGGCACAGCGCTCCGCCGACCGCCAGCAGGGCTTGGCCGCCGCCGGGGCGGCCGCCTCGGCCATGGCCGGGTCCCCGCTGCGCCTCGACGAACTCCTCGACCCCGAGGCCCGCCGGGGCGAGCTGCCTGGAGAGGCCGACGAGGCGTACATCGAGTCGTTCCGCGCCGCCCGCCGGCACGCCGCCAGCCCCGAACTGAAGCGTCTCGACCGCCAGGCCGAGCACTGGGCGCCACTGGTTCCGGAGCGGGCCGACCTGCGGGCCCGGGTCCTCGACCTGCTGGCCCAGCGGTACGAACTCACCACCCGCAACGCCCACCGCGTCCTGGCCGCCCTCGGCGCCGACGACCCGGCGTTCGCCGAGGTCTACGCCCGGACCTGCGGGCGTCCCCTCGACGAGGCGGTGCCCACCCCCAGCGGCGGCCTGCTGTCGCGCTTCCGGCGGCGCTGAGCGATGGCGGGCCGTCACGGCGACCTCATCCCCCACCGCGTCCTCGACCTGCCGTGGGAGGGCGCTGAGGCGCTGCGGACCACCCTCGGGATCGTCGACGACAACGAGGTCCCCCTCGACGCCGAGATCTGCGCCTCGCTCGACCGCCGCCTCGCCGGCCTGTTCGCCGACGGCGACCGCAGCACCGCCCGCCCGTTCGAGCTGAGCATCAGTGAAGCCGACACGCTGGTGGCCGGCCTGCAGTTCACCGAGGCCATGAGCGTGCACCTCGACTTCTTCGACATGGTGCGCGACACCTGCCAGTTCGTCGCCGACCAGCTCCGCAGCCTGTGGTCTGACGACGAGTGGTCGGCCTACCACGCGCCCGGCTGACCGGCGGCGCCGAACTCGTTCAGTCGCCGGTTGAGCCCCCGGTTCAGTCCCCGGCCAGGGCTGTGGCGTGGGCCTTCGCCGCCGGAAGCATCGCCCGGAACGCGGCGTGGGCCCGGTCGTAGGTGGCGGCGACGGACCGGTCGGAGGTGGGCGCGAAGCGGCGGTCGGTGCTGACGAGGTCGGCCACCTCAGCCACCGAGGCGAGCGAACCGGTGCCCACCGCCGCCAGCAGGGCGGCGCCGCGCGCCCCGGCGTACTGCGGCTGGGCCACCGTCTCCACGGCGAGACCGGTGATGTCGGCGATGGCCTGCATCCACACCTCGCTGCGCACCCCCCCGCCGATGACGCGTAGGCGACCCGGGCCCAGACCCTTCGCCGCCACCACCTCGAGGACCCAGCGCAGGTTGTGGGCGACGCCCTCGAGCACGGCACGCACCAGGTGGGCGCGGGTGTGCTCGAGGGAGAGTCCGGCGAACGCGCCGCGCAGCGACGTGTCGTTGACCGGGGAGCGCTCGCCGAACAGCCACGGGGCGAACGTCAGGCCCCCCGCACCCGGTGGCGCGTCGGCCGCCTCGGCCACGAGCGCCGCCACGGCGCGCTCGTCACCCCCACCGGCCACCACCCCCGCCAACCAGTCGAGGCACTCCCCCGCTGTCTCCATCTCCCCCACGGTGGCGAAGGTGTCGGGGTCGGCCGCCGGCAGGGAGAACACGCCGTGGGCGGGGAGGTCGGCCACCCGGTCGGTGGTGACGCACAGCCACCCCGAGGTGCCGACGCACACGTGGGCGTCCCCCACCCGCACTGCCCCCGACCCGACCTGGGCGGCGGGCACGTCCCCGGTGCCGGCCACCACCGGCGTGCCCACGGGCAGGCCGAGGTCAGCGGCGGCGAGCGGGGTGAGGCCGCCCACCACCTCGCTGCACGGCCGGAGCGGAGGCAGCTTGGACCTCGCCGAGCGGCCCATGCCGCTGGCCGACAGCAGCGGGGTGCTCCAGGTGCGACGACGCCGGTCGATCATGCCCGTCCCCCCACCGGCGGTGTGGTCGGCGCAGAGCACCCCGGTGGCGCGGGCCACGAGGAACCCGGTGGCGTCGGTGAGCGCCGTCGTGCGCTGCCAGACCTCTGGTTCGTTGCCGCGGATCCACGCCCACTTGGCCACGACGTCCTTGCCCGAGGGCACTGCCCCCACCACCCCCCGCACGAGTCGCTGGCCACCGAGTCGGCGCACGAGTCGGGCCGCCTCGTCCTCGGCACGGGCGTCGAGCCAGGAGATGGCCCGACGGGTGGGGTGGCCCGAGGCGTCGAGGGGCACCTGGGTGAGCATCTGGGCGGCGAACCCCATGCCGGCCACCTCGCTGGGCGCCACCCCGGCGCGGGCCACCACCGCAGCGGTGGTGGCGCACACCGCCGTCCAGTAGGCATCGGGGTCCTGCTCGGCCCAGCCCGGGCGGGGGTGGTCGAGAGCCACCGGCTCGAACGCCATCGACCGGATGCGCCCGTCGGCGTCGACGAGCACGGCCTTGTCCCCCCCGGTCCCGAGGTCGTGGCCGATGAAGTAGGGCCCACCCACCGGACTCACCCGAGTCCGAGCGACAGCTCGTCGGTGGTGCCGTCGGGGAGGTGGTGGGCGATGTGGATGGGCACGGCCTCGATGCCCCCACCCCCGCTGGACCCGGCGAGGCGGAGTCGGGGAAGCAGGTCGGTGGCCCGGGCCAGCATGGCGAGGGGGTCGACGATGGCCTCGGGGGGGTGCACGCCGGCGGGAGCGGGCCCGCCCAGCAGGGTGAGCGCGCCGAGGGCGGCGGGGATGCCGGTGCCCTCGCCGGCACCCATCGACCTCGACGAGAGCGAGAACACGATGGTGTGGGTGCCGGGCGCATCGGCGCGCCTCCCCCCCACGACGATCTTCAGGCACCCCGCCGGTCCGCCCACCTGCGCCTCGGCGAGCAGCCGGGGACGCTCGGCGATGAGGTGGGCCACGGTGAACTCGAGCGGAACCACCTCCGTGTCGGCCACCCGCACTGGCGTCGTGGACGCCGCCCCGGCCCGCACGAGGTCCTGGGTCATGGTGAAGTACGACAGCGGGAACACCACGCCGAGGTTCGTGGCCCGGCGCAGACCGGGGAGGTGGCGGGGCAGGGTGATGGTCTCGGGGTGGGGGTAGGGGAAGACGGGGTAGGTCCCCACGTCACGGAACTCCGTCTCGACGACGTAGGCGGCGCCCGACGGCTCGAGCATCCGCACCGTGCGGAACTCACCGTCGATGAACAGCGGGACGTCGGAGGTCATGGCGTGGATGCGGTGCTTGAGCACCGCTGCCCCCTCGGTGGGCTCGCCGCCGTGGATGTGCATGATGTCGACGCTCTCGACGACGTCGAGCAGGTGGTCGGCGGCGTAGCGGACGAGCACGTTGGCGAACCCCGGCGAGTTCCCCATGCCGATGAGGGCGCACACACCCGCCGCCTGCGCCGCCCCGTCGAGCTCGAGCTGGGCGCGGGTGGCGTCGAGGTCGTCGCAGACGTCGACGTAGGTCACGCCCGCCCGGATGGCGGCGGCCAGCAGCGGGGGACCGAAACGGTAGAAGGGCCCGATGCAGTTCACCACGACGTCGGCACCCTCGAGTACCGACGCCACCGCCGCCGGGTCGGCGGCGTCCACCCCGACGCCGACCGCCCCCCCGTGACCGAGCGTCGACGCCGCCGCTGCGGCCTCCCCGGCGCGCACGTCGGCGAGGACGAGCTCGTCCACTTCGTCGGCGACGGCGAGGCTCGACGCCACCACGCTGCCGATCCCTCCGCAGGCTCCCAGCACCACCGCTCGCGTCACGCTCGTCCCTCCTCACCCCTGCGGCCCCCGCACCCCGACCGCTCGGGTGGCCAGAGAGCCGACCCTACTCAGCCGATCGAGGTCCAGTGGTCGACGAGCGCGTCGGCGACGGATCCCGGGTCGTCGGTCATCCACCAGTGGCCCCGGCCCTCGAGGATGCACGTGGCGGCACCGAGCTGGTCCGCCACCTCGCCGGCCATGGCCGGCGTCCCGGCGAAGGGGTCGTCGGTGGCCACCACCACGAGTCCGGGGACCTGCGGCGGACCGGCCGCCAGGCGGGCGCCGAGCTCGGCGAGGTAGGGCTGGGCCGCGCTGCGGTAGAGCGACAGGATGCACGCCCCCATGTCCTCGTCGAGCGCCTCGGCCACCGCTGCCGCTGCCGACGCGCCCATGCCGGCGGCACGCAGTCCGGCGGCGGTGTCCGCTGGGGAACTCGCCACCATGGCGGCGACGAGCTCCTCGCCCACCTCCGGCGTCTGCCACGCCAGCGCAGCGTCGTGCCAGCGGTAGTCGGGGTGGAGCAGGCCGGCGCAGTCCGCCGCCCAGCTGCGCAGGAGATGGGCGTCACCGTCGAGCAGTGCCCACAGGTGCCCCGCCCCCCAGTCGTGGGCGACGAGGTCCACGTCGCCACCGAGCGCCGTGAGTTCGCCGACCAGCCAGTGACGGTAGGCGGTGGCGGTGGCGTCCCACCCCGGCGGCACCGGTGCGCCGAAACCCGGCGGGGCGAGGCGGACGACGTCCCGCTCGCCGCGGTCGGCGAGGGCGTCGACAAGGGCGTCCCAGACGGCGGGGACCTCGGGATTGCCGTGGAGCAGCACCCGGGGCACGGGCGTCGATCAGATGTCGGCCGAAGCGGCGGGACGCGCCGCGGGACGCACGGCGCAGGCCACCTGACCACGCAGCCGGACCCGCAACGCCACCGCCAGCGCCACGACCGAGGCCACCGCCAGCACGGGTTGGAGCGGGGCGAACCACTGCATGGCGCCGCTGGTCCCGAGGGCCACGACCACTAGCTTGTTGCACACCGGGCAGCCCACGGCGAAGAACCCGAGCAGTCCGGCGACACCGGCCAGACGTCCGGGACGGTCGAGGCCCTCGGCCCCGGGGGCGCCGTCGGCGGTGTCCGTCCCACGGGGGCCATCGGCGAGCGGTGGCGTCGCCGCCGGGCGGACGTAGGTGGCAGCCACCAGTCCGCTGAGCACGGCGGTGACGGCGAGGATCCACGGCGCCCACCAGGTGACCTCCACGGGACGACCGAAGACCGGGTTGGGGATGACGTCGGTGGGCAGGCCGATGACGAGGAACGTGGCCACCGAAGCCAGGGCTGCCACCCCCCACGTACGACGGGGCCACGACGACAGTGCAGCGAGGGCACCGGGGCGGCGGGGTGGAGCCGGCTCGGGCGACCCGGGAGGGTCGGGCGTCGCGGCAGTCCGGGCGGCAGGTCCCACGAGGACACCCTACCGTCGAGCATGACCGTCGGGCGTTCGCCACGCCCTCCGGCCGGCGCTGTTCTGGCAATCTCTGTGTCAGTAGACCTCCCTCTTGTAGGGTTGCGCCATGGACGTGACCCTGCTCGGCACCGGTGGACCGCTCCCCGACCCGCACCGGGCGGGACCGGCCTCGCTGGTGCGCACCGCTGGGGCGAACCTGCTCATCGACGCCGGTCGGGGCGTGCTGATGCGCCTGTCGGCCGCCGGACTCGGCGCCGGGCAGATCGATGTGGTGCTGTTGACCCACCTCCACTCCGACCACCTCACCGATCTCGGGGATCTCGTGACCACCCGCTGGATCACCTCGTTCGAGCCGAATCCCCTCCGTATCCTCGGACCGGTCGGCACCACCGACCACCTCGCCAGCCTGGTCGACTCCCTCGAGGCCGACATCGGCTTCCGCATGGCCCACCACGA
>Ga0180429_10005201_pt1 | contig 10340 bp, 7 predicted proteins | sample SS_ome_FD_132428 | JGI IMG/M metagenome (GOLD analysis project Ga0180429, IMG submission 132428) | Hypersaline lake sediment archaeal communities from the Salton Sea, California, USA - SS_1_S_1 metaG | ecosystem: Environmental > Aquatic > Non-marine Saline and Alkaline > Hypersaline > Sediment ...
ATGGCAATCGGTAACACCGGCGAACAGGCCGATATCTATCGCGCGTTGTTTGAGAACGGCACCGCCATCAGTCTGTTGGTCGATCCACGAGACGGATCAATCGTCGACGCCAACCGTCGCGCCTGCGAGTACTACCAGTATTCTCACGACGAGATCACGACGATGCGGATTCAACAGATCAACACGCTCACGCCGGAGCAGATCCGGACCGAAATGGAAGCCGCCGTCGCGGAGGACCGGAACCATTTCGTGTTTTCGCACCGAAAGAAGTCCGGCGAAGTTCGGCACGTGGAAGTATACAGCTCGCCGGTCATGCTGGGCGGATCCCGCCGTCTCCATTCCGTCGTCTTCGATATCGAAGACAAATACCGCGCCGAAGAGGCGCTTGCGCGGGACCAGCGTCAACTCCGATCCGTTCTTGATGATCTTCCGGTCGGTATATATGTAGCCGATCCATCCACCTTTGAGATCCTCTACGTGAACCCGTATTTTCAGGATCTCTATGGTCGAGATATCACCGGAAAACGGTGCTACGAGGTGATCCACGACCGGACCAGTCAGTGTCCGTTCTGCAATAATCCCAAATTACGCCCTGATGGATCGGTGATGGAATGGGACTATCACAACCCGGTTCTCGATCGTGATTTCTACGTGATGGATCGGCTGATTCGATGGCAGGACGGTCGAGACGCGCGGTTCGAAGTAGCCATCGATATAACCGAGCGAAAACGGACCGAAGAAACGCTGCGGAAACTGAACGAAACGAAAGAGAAGATACTCTCGGTCCTCGCGCACGATCTGCGATCGCCTTTTGCGACGATGCTGAGCCTGCTGGGGTTGCTTGGCGACGGCGAGCGCAGGATGGGGCCGGATCAGACGGCGGAACTCGTAGAGGAACTCCGTATCTCCACAGAGAATACCTACGATCTCGTGCAGAATCTCCTTGAGTGGTCCCGAAGTCACAACGAAGAGATCAATCTCAATCGAACGGAGTTTTCTCTCCGGGAGACGGTGGACTCGGTATTTGCCGTTCTTGGTGTCGCGGCGACCCGGAAACAGATCGAACTCACGCACGATATCGACCGATCGATCAGACTCGTGGCAGATCGCGATATGATCGAGACGGTAGTACGGAACCTGGTATCCAACGCTATCAAGTTTACGCCCACCGGCGGCTCCGTAGTAGTGGAAGCCGAGGAGGTTGAAGCCGAAGCACCCGGGACGGGTTGGCGGATCCTCGTGCGCGATACCGGCGTCGGGATGTCGGCGGAAACGATCGAACGTCTTTTTTCGGGCAGCGGTGTACAGAGCACCCGGGGAACCCGGAACGAGCGCGGGCTCGGTCTCGGTCTCTCGATCTGCCGGGATTTCGTTGCACAGCACGACGGCACGATCCGAGTATCCAGCATCGAGAACGAGGGGTCCACTTTTACGGTGTTTCTCCCGCGCCGTTGACGGCGCCTCCACGGGGAGCTATCGTAGTCTCATGGCAATCCCGCAGCAGTACGAACGGTACACCTATCAGGACTACCTCTCGTGGCCCGAGGGGGAGCGCTGGGAGCTGGTGGACGGCGTTGCCTACGCCATGAGTCCCGCTCCCACCACCGGGCATCAGCGTATTTTTGTAGAGATGAGTCGCCAGATCTCTACCTATCTGCTGGATCGTCCCTGCGAGGTGTTTGTTGCCCCCTTTGATCTCAAGCTCTCGGACGAGTCGAACGACCGGGAGCCCACCGTTTTGCAGCCGGACCTGGCGATCACCTGTCGGGAGGAGATCGTGGCGGAGCACGGGATCACCGGAGTTCCGGACCTCTGCGTTGAGGTGATCTCACCGGGGTCCGTGGTGGCCGACCGGAAGCGCAAGTTTGCCCTCTACGAGAAATACGGCGTCCCGGAATACTGGATCGTTGAGACCGCCGGTGGGGTGGTGGAGATCTATCGGCTCGATTCCACCGGCCGCTACCTCCGGTTTGGTGCTTTTGGCCGGGACGAGACCGTATCACCCGCGGCGCTGCCGGAGCTCGAGGTCGAACTGAACCTCGTATTTCGTTCGCTTCCCGCCTGACCGCAGTTCTTGTCGGATTACGGTATCGCCGTCGTCGGTAAAACCAGGATAAACCGCGCCCCGCCCTCGGGAGTGTTCTCGGCGCGGATGGTGCCGCCGTACCCCTCGATGATCGCCCGGCAGACCGCGAGGCCCAGACCGTCGTGACCGGCACGCTCGGAGCGGCCGGAGTAGAAACGGTGAAAGATTCGCTCGGTTTCCTGCGGTGGGACGCCCGGTCCGTCGTCCTCGATCGCGATTTCGATTCGGTCCTGCATGCCTCGCCCGGGACCCGACTCGATCCGGATCGCGGCGCGCGCAAAATCCAGTGCGTTGTCCAGAAGATTGCCGAGGACCTGCCGGAGGCGATCGCGGTTCACCGAGAGCGCTACCTCCTCCACCGCCGGATCGATGGCGGCGCTCACCGTGACAGGCGCCACCCCGGCGCCCTCGGAGGCGCTCGTCGCCGTCGTCCGGCTCTCGCCGCGCCGCCCGTAGAGCTCCGCCAGCTCCCGGAGAAGCGGCGCGATCGCCACCGGTTCCCGCTCTTCCCATTCCAGGTGCGTATCGATCTGCGTTATCTCCCGGAGCTCTCCCAGGAGGCGGTTGATGCGGTCGGTCTCGCGAAGGATCGTGTCGATGAAGGGGGCGAGCTCGGCGGCGGGTGCGCCGGCCGAGGGGACGCTCTCCCCAAGCTCCGTGGCCACCACCTCGGCGCTGCTCCGGATCGCCGCCAGCGGATTTTTCACCTCGTGAAGGATATCCGCGCTGAAATCGTCGATCAGGGTGATCCGCGATTCCAGGCGCTGCCAGAGCTCCTGCAGGGAGCGGCTGAGATCGCCGATCTCGTCGCGGCGCCGTAGCGAGGGGTAGCCCGTGCGGACCGCCTCGTGCAGGTTGCTCCCGGGGAGAAGCAGGAGCTCCGTACGGTCCCGGAGTTTACGCAGGGGTCGCGTGATCGTCAGTGAGAGAAGGATGCTCAGTACCACCGCAGCCGTCACGGAGAACGCGAAGATCCTGATGATGTCCAGGCGGAGACTGTAGAGGTCCCCCAGAATACGAAAGGTGGAGCGGCTCACCAGGACGGCGCCGCGCACCGACCCGTCCGCGGCTATCACGGGAATCGCCGAGTACAGCGTTACCGATCGCTGCCCACCGGTGGATACCCGCGTGGCGGCGCCGTAGCGACCGGCCAGGGCGGCGTCGATCTCCGGGCCGGAGAGAAGGGTCTCCCCGCTGTAGTACTCCGCCGAGGGAAGCGCCGGCTGAGGCGGCGAGAGCACGTCCACCGCGCGCCGCACCGGGGGCACCACGATCTGGTAGAGCAGCTCGTCCCGGGCGGAGCCCTCGGTCCACGATTGGATCGAGGAGATACGGGGATCGCCGGTTTGGGTGTTGGTGTCGGCAGCCGACGCGAGAGAGTCCACCGCGGAGTCCGCCAGGAGGCGACCCTCCACGTCCACCACTCGGATGCGTGACTCCACGCGGCCCGCCAGGTTGGCCATGATGCGGAGCGCCTCCGCTTCCAGGTCGCGCCCGGACAGTGCGGAAGCCATCACCCGCCCCTCCTGGACCATGGCCCGTTCGAGTTTCTCCAGCAGCTGCGTCTCAAAGGTGTCCAGATAGAGAAAGCTCCCGATCGGCAGAAAGATCAGGAGCACGTTGAAGATCAGCAGACGAAACGAAAGCCGTCTCACCGGCTGTCACCATCGAGACGGATCCGGTAGCCCATACCGTAGACCGATTCGATCCGATCCGGAACGTCCCCGAGGATCTCGAGCTTGCGACGCAACCGCTTGATGTGGCTGTCGGCGGCGCGATCATTGGTGTAGAGGTCCTCCGGAAACGCCGTCGCCATCAGCTGTGAACGACTGCGGATCACGCCGGGCTCAGCGGCGAGAGACGAGAGAATACGCAATTCCGTGAGCGTCAACGGAACGCTGTTCCCGTCGCGACGGCAGATCGCGGCGTCGGTGTCAATCTCGATATCGCCCACCCGAAGCGGGGTCACTGTGCCACGACCGGCGCCGGTACCGGGGGCGTCCGCGGCGCCGGTCCGTCGCAGGAGCGCCTTCACCCGTGCCAGGAGCTCCCGCATCGAGAAGGGCTTGCTCAGATAGTCGTCGCCGCCCATCTCAAACCCGAGGAGCCGATCGATCTCCTCGTCGCGGGAGGAGAGAAAGATGATCGGGAGGGCGATCCCCTGTGAGCGCAGACGGCGGCAGAGTTCGAGTCCATCCATCTTCGGCATCATGATGTCGAGCACGACCAGATTGGGCGGGCGCTGCCGGAACGCCGCAAGGGCGCTCTCGCCGTCGTGGTAAACCTCGGTCTCGTACCCGGCTTTGCGAAGTGAAAACGCGATAGGATCGGTGATAGGCCGCTCGTCATCGACAAGGGCCACGCGAACTGCCCCATCCATCTCCTCGTACTTTCACGCAAAAGCCCCGGGCGGTCAACGGACTCGTGCAATTGCCACAATTCCGCCGCAATTCGGCCACTCTTCCGCCGCGATCGCGCGACAGACTTCGGTACAACCGTTGCACACGGAGAACAGGAAGGAGATTCAACGATGAAACAGGAAATGAATACGCTGGTCCAACGGGTTCGGTCCGGTTACGGACTCAAACTGGTGGTTATCGGCCTTTTGCTGGTCGCGTTTATTGCGCCGCTTGCGATGGTGGGGCAGATCATCAACGACAGGGCGTTTCGAAGCGAATCCGCGAGAAACGAGGTCATCGAATCCTGGGGCGGCCTGGCGGGGCTGTCCGGTCCCTACCTGCTCGTTCCGGTGAGCAGGACCGAATGGCAACGCGACGAGAACGGTGATCCGATTCAGCGTACCGTGACCCGCACGGTGATCCTGTTTCCTGAGACGTTACATGTGGAAATCGACGCAGCCACCGAGATCCGAAGCCGTGGGATATTCTCGGTACCGGTTTTTGCGGCAGACACGGTTGTTACCGGAGCATTTGATCGCGCCAGGGTTGCTGAGAGGCTCCCTGAATGGACGGTCCACTGGGGCGAGGTAGAGATCGGTCTCAACGTACAGCGCCTCAAGGGTCTGCAGGGTATCACCGAGTCCGTTGCTGACGGACGTCCCGTGGCCTTTGAGCCATCCGGCGATCTCGGCGTCCAATGGGGGGAGGCGATCACCGCGGCGTTGCCGCTAACCGGTCCGGAGGGTACGCCGGCGGCCGGCGCAACCACTGTCGACTTCCGTATCGCCCTGCGCATGAACGGCGGCGGCAGTATCTCGGTGATGCCCGTGGGTCGGCAAACCGAGGTTACGATCCGTTCCGACTGGCCCTCTCCGAGCTTCTTCGGTTCATCCTTGCCGGCGGAGCGGGAGTACTCCGAGGAGGGCTTTACCGCGCGCTGGAACGTGAGCTACCTCAGCAGGAGTCTCCCGGCGCTGGTGATACTCCGGGAGGGCGATCCCGGGAACGCCTACACCGATCCCTTTGGGGTGCAGCTCTTTCAGCCGGACAATCCCTACGCGCGCAACGAACGGAGTTTCAAGTACGCCTGGCTCTTTCTGATCGTACCGTTCCTTACGTTTTTTCTCTTTGAGGTTATCCGAAAACGGCGCATCCACGTGGTGCAGTACCTGCTTGCCGGGAGCGCCGACGTGGTGTTTTACCTGCTCCTCCTGAGTATCTCGGAGCAGCTCGTCTTTATGGCGGCATACCTCATCGCGGCGGGGGCGATTACGCTGCTGCTCACCGCCTACGGCACCACCGTGCTCCGGGGCATGCGGGAGGGGTTGCTCCTGGGGGCGATGATCGGCCTCGGTTACGGCTACCTGGCGATCGTCCTGCAGTCCGAGGACTACGCGCTGCTGCTCGGATCGGTGGGGCTCTTTGCGGTGCTCGCCTCGGTAATGTACCTCACACGGAATATCGCGTGGTTTGGGAACGATGAGCCGGAGGCGGCGTAGAGCCGCCTATTTCCACAGCGCCGACGCGGTGAGCCCGACCGTACCAAAGGGCTCGCCGCCGGCGATACCAAGGTTGGCGGTTGCCGCAACGAGGAGCGAGAAGCCGGACCGCCGGCGTCCGAAGTCGTAGCCCGCGATGCCGCCGATTCCGAATCCAACGTCGGAGATCGAGTCGGAAGTACCCGCCGGGAGCGTACTCTCGGTTCCCGCCTGGACGAGGGCGATGCCGCCGTGGCCGCCAAAGGTGAATCCCGTTTCACCGGGATAGACCCGAACACCTACGCCGTAGAGCGATGCCTGTACGACGGAACCTCCAAAGAGGTCCAGCGACACGTCCGAGGTGGAATCCGCCACGAGCGTTACGTAAACGCCCGGGAGGACGGCGTAGCCGAGACCCAGCCGAACGTTCAAGGGGAGTCGCATCGCGTCGTCGGCGTCACCGGTGTCCGCCAGGTCGCGGTACTCGTCGGCCACGGCGACAAATCCGGGACCGACGCCAAGCTCGAACAGGAATCGGCGGTCCCTCTCGGTGGCGCCCTGTCCCTGCGCCGCCACGACGGTAGTCGTCGACAGGAACACAACTACCGCTACTGCGAGACCGGCGATGTGGCGCGTCATTCCGCATTCTCCTTGAATCGAAGCCCGAAGAGCTTCTCGATAGCCACGCCCCAGCCGAGCGCGGAGGCGATGATAAACGCCAGACCGTTCACAAAGGGGATCAGCCCGAGAACAAATACCGGCGCAAACCCGAGGAGCGTTTTGACGTGGAGCGCGCCGTCTTCCCGCTCGTGAAGCGTCCAGCCAAGGGCGCGCGAGAGGTAGGCGCCGATCTGCGGGAGCGCAAAGGCGTACAGGACGTATCCCAGGAGTCCGATCGATGCCAGCAGGGTGAGGCCGATGGGGACGGTGATGCCAAAGGCGATACCCGCCAGGAGCACCCCGACGATCGCCAGGGGATACAGGAAGAACGGTATCAGCCCCCATCCGACGGTTGTCCAGAAGCGGCCGTTGTCTCGCTCCGTATCCTGACCCTTGAATCCCGGAAAGAGATAGAAGAGCAGGGCGAATACGAGGATCGAGAGCAGAAGAACGATTCTGAATATCCAGCCCACCGGCCCAAAGTCGAAATCTTTATCACCCTTCTTGTCCGGGTCGAAGTCCACCATCGAGACGGTACCGCGGATCCGCGATCTCTCCGCCGGGGAGAGCTCGTTCTCGGAGTCATATGTGAAGTCGCCGGTGATAACGGCGGTCTCCGTGAGCTCGATCTCGCCGGCGCCGGCGTGAACATCGCCGTCGATCCTGCCGGCGATGATCAGGGTGCGGGCTCCTGCGTAGAGGTCGCCGTCCACGTCACCGGCGATCGTGGCGGTGCCCGCGGCAACAAAGAGCGCTCCCTCCACGGAGGCGCCCGCGAGAAGGTTGACCGACTCGCCGGCGGTAAAGGTGGTGCTCCCCAATTGGCCGGTAAGCGACACGGAACGACCCGCGATAAAACCGTCGTCGGCGACGCGACCGCTCACGGTTATCGTTTCTCCCGCGGCGATCAGGTTTCCCCGGTTCTCGCCGGTCATGGCCAGGCTCTTACCGAAGAATATGAGCGAGTCGGAGCTCCCGGAGAAGCCCAGGGATTCGCCCAGATAAAGATAGTCGTCGTCGATGCGACCGCTCATGGAGCCGGCGGTATCGTCGGTATTGATTTCGATTGCGATGACTGACCCGGACACGAGGATCAGCAGGATCGCGAGAATCGTCGGAATTCGGAATGATGTTCGTTCACCCATAGGTATGCTCCTTTTGCCCCCAATATAACCCCGCTCAGCCAAAAGTGTGTTCCCGCAATCGCGGAACTTATTCCGGAAGATCCATGAGCGGGGATATGCGCATGGGATTCTTGAATCGGAGAAGCAGAAAACCCACAAGAGCCATGTTGACAACGGATGTGGCGGCGAAGAGGTTCCACACGGGGGTTCCCGACGCGAGACTCCCCACCCACTCGTGGAGCTTCATACTGATCGGGTAGAGCTCCTCCCTGTTGAGAAAGAGGAGCGCCGGTAGAAATCCGTTCCACGCACCGATAAACGCCGCCATTACGGCTGTTCCGATCGCCGGGAGGCTCAGGGGCAGGAGTACACGAAAGGTATAAGCCGGAAGCGACATACCCTCAATCGTCGCGATATCCCGGAGGGACGGAGGTACCGTACCGAGGTACGCGGTGAGAACGAAGAGCGAGAACGGCAACGCGTGGTACAGGTAGATCAGAATCAGTGGAACAAAGGTGTCCACCAACCGGAGAGCGATAAAGATCCGGTACAGCGGGATCAGGGAGTGCATGCCCCCGGCCATCTCCAGGACCTGCACGATCGCCAGCGCCAGGACAACCCGCCGGCGCCCACGATGATGGAGCCGGACCGCCGCGGGAAATACGACGATAGGCACAAAAAACGCCGTGGCGATCGCGATAATCGCGGTGTTTGCAAAGTTGCGGAGCACCCCCTCGTCGCGGAACGCACGAATAAAGTTACCTCCCGTCGGAAACGGCGGGAGAACCGTATCCACGTACACCGCGCTTACCCGGGAGAGGCTCATCCACACAAGCAGATAGAGGATCGCCGCGGTCGCCACGGTCATCACCGCCGCCGACGAGGCCGACCCCATCGTCAGGACGTGGCCGGTACCGACAAGCGATCGTCGAGAGCGCCGGGGCAACGGGGGTTGCGGCATCTCGCGACCGCGCTCGTACAGCACCACTGTCGCCACGACCGCGACGATTACCCCCGGATGGAATCCCGCGAGAAATCCCTCAACGACAATGCGCACGAGCAGGTACGCTATATGAACCGCCAGCAGCGCCGGCCGGTACCGCGGAAACCGTATGCTTGCGAGATACGCCACGGCGATTCCCCATAGCAGCGGGGTGCCTCCCGGTATCTGGGCAACCGCCGCCGCGGTGAGCAGGAGGATCCTTTGGCGCCGGGATTTCCCGCTCTCTCGCGAGAGCGCCCAGAGCAGCATCGCGCCGATGACCAGGAGCGACATGATCATGGCGTACGCCGAGGTGATCCCCCAATCGCCGGAGCCGAGAAACACCTCGTAGAGAAAGACACCGAGGGTAGTGGTCGCACCGATGATGTGGCGCTCGGTGATGCCCCGCAGGAGCGGCGGTCCCCCGGCGGTCATGAGCCAGACCAGCGTAAACTCCTTGAAGGCGCCGATCAGGTTTCGTATCCCCACGGCGATGATCGACGGGGCGATCGCCGGCAGGTAGATAAACCGCGCGATCTGCCCCTCCGAGGCGCCGTCGATCGCCGCCGCCTCCACAACCTGGCGTGGCACCTGCCTGATGTGGGCGGCGAGAACAAACGCCGCCAGGGGGATGTTCATCCAGAGGCTCACCGCGAGAGCCCCGAGGAAGCCCGCCATGGGATCGATCATGAGATTGACCGTTACGCCCGTAAGGCGGGAGAGCACCGATACGCCGCCGTTTCCATGGATAAAGGCGCGCCACAGCGGTACGGCGATGAAGATCGGGATACCCCAGGGCACAAGAAGGATTCGGAATAGCGCCGACGACCGACGGCGGGACGAGACCAGCCGGAGCGCCACGAGAAACCCGATCGCGATCGAGAGCAGGGCGCTCAGCACCGACCAGAGCACCGTGATGTTCAGACTAAAGGCGAATCCACGATCACCGGTGATGTATCGGTAGTTGCCAAGACCGACAAAGGTGCGGTCTTCCCAGAGCCCCTGGAAGAAGCTGTTCCAGAGTGCGCCGAGAAAGGGGGACACGCCGATCAGGGCGATCAGGGCGATCGCCGGTGCGACCGCCCCGATGCCCCGGGTGCGCTCGTGCATCAGTAGACGAGGATCACCTTCACCACGTTACGAACTGAGCGAATCCCCTCGGGAACAACCGCCGCATCCTTGTCCCAGACGAGACGGAGGGGCCACTCGTCGCTGCTGAGGAGCTGGTCGTCTTCACCGGTGTACATCGCCAGGATCACGTCGTCGTTCCCCTCAAGCTCATCGTTGTCCAGAGTGACTGAGAATCCGTCGGTTGCCTCGATCGTGACCGCCCGGTACCCCTGGAGACGCTCGAGAAGGCGCCAGACCGCGATGCCCATGTATTCCACGTCCTCATCGGCACGCCGGTCGTAGTAGGTGACGCGGTCGCGATTGGTGACGATACCGCTCTGCATCGTCTGGCGATCGAAAACCTCCTGCCCGTCGCGCTCCACGATCGTCAGCGCGAAGTCTTCAAAGGGTACATCCTCGGAGACGATGCGCTTGATCATCCGCGCCGACACGTGACCGGTGATGTTAGGAGTCTCGGGACCAACCTTGACGAGGCGGATG
>Ga0180429_10005202_pt1 | contig 10340 bp, 9 predicted proteins | sample SS_ome_FD_132428 | JGI IMG/M metagenome (GOLD analysis project Ga0180429, IMG submission 132428) | Hypersaline lake sediment archaeal communities from the Salton Sea, California, USA - SS_1_S_1 metaG | ecosystem: Environmental > Aquatic > Non-marine Saline and Alkaline > Hypersaline > Sediment ...
GATCACCCTGGGGGGTGAGCACCCTGCCGTTGACGGTGTGGCCCGGCGGCAGCTCGACGTCGTAGACCAGCTCCCCGGTCAGCGTGGGCATCTGCGAGGCGAGCCACCCGACATAGCCGGAGTCTTCCGGATCGACCTCGAGGGCGTAGTAGCTCGGACGCGGGATGCCGAGGTAGTAGGCGCCGTCTTCGTCCGTGCTGGCCGAGTACTCCTGGTACTCGTCATCGAAAAGACCGGAGATCTCCACGGTGATTCCGGGAATGGGCTCGCCCTCGAGGTCGGTGATGCGACCGAGCACGGCATAGGTCCGGGCCAGGGGCAGGGAGAGCTCGGTGTCCTGGTCGAGTTCCACCGTCTGGCCGTGGTGTGTCGTCCCCAGCGAGGAGCCCGGTGGCGGGTCGATGCGGATCCGGTACCGTCCCTCGGGCAACTCCATGGCGTAGGTCCCGTCGGGGCCGGTGGCAGTGGAGTGCTCCTCGCCGCCACTGGTGGCGTACACGGTTGCGCCCGCGGCGGGGTCGCCCGCCGGATCCAGCACGACGCCGCTGAGCACGACTGGACGGCTGGTGATGGCGTCGAGATACAGATCCAGCCCCTCCAGCCAGGTGTGACCCGCGTCGTCGGTCACCGTGAGGCGCATGGGCAAGGCCGTGCGCGGCTCGTAGTCCGCCGAGACGCGCACCCGGAAGCCGGCCGCCTGAAGGCGCCGGCGCGAGCCCACGGCCCCCAGCTCGACGACGGAGTCGAGGACGGTGAGGTGCGGCGACTGAGAGGCGAGTCGGCCGCGCAGGCCGGTACCCGCGGCGGTGTCGTGGTTGGTGATGGTGAAGGTGAGGGTCAGCTCCTCACCCGGGTCAGGCAGGCCGTTGCCGCCGTCGCCGTCGACCACCTCGACGGCCTCCAGGGACAGGGCCGGACGCCCTCCCACCGAGGCCCCTGAGAACAGCACCGCGCCAAAGCGGGCCGGCGTGTGGAAGGACGGGCTGCGCGTGGGCGACCAGGCGGAGTTCTCCGCCTCGCCGGCGGCGGGGCGGTCGGTGCGGTAGAGCCCCAGGCGCCACTCGTCGCCATCGTTGGGAGGCACGGCCACCCCGCCCCCGAAGGGTACGAGCTCCTCCCACGGAATGGCCCACTCCGCGCTCCATTGGCGATCGCGGTCATCGCGGTTGTCCACGGCGCCCTCGACGTGCACGGCCACCTGCACGGTCTCGGCATTCCAGCCCCGGTTCGCCGGGCCGCCGTCGGCGTAGCTGCGCTCCATGTGGATGTCGAGGGCGGTACCCAGCGGGTTGACCTCCCACTCGACGTAGTCGCGGCCGTCGCCATCGGGGTCGACGAACACCTCCAGGACCTCCTCGGTCCACAGGTCGCCGTCGCGGCTCGTCTCCGTGGCCCAGATATCGGGATCCCAGGCCTCGATGGAGACATACAGGTACCGGGCATCCCAGAGCAGGCGGGCCCAGGTGAGGTAGCGCGTCTGGTCGCGCGACTCCGTCTCCAGGAAGGGACCCAGGCGCTCGGTCTGACCCCACTCGGCCTCGTCCAGAAGGCCGTCCACCTGGATGGGTGAGGGAGTGCGGTAGCAGGTGGTCCGCTGGATGAACTGGGCGGGCGCGGGGTGCGGCGCAGCCAGGCAGATCAGCGCGAGAGCAGGCAGCAGGCGGGCGAGCATGGCGCGGCCTCCAGGCGAAGGGGCTCGTGGAGCATAGGGCGTCAGGTGGACCTTGTCACTCCATTGGTGACGGGCCGGGCGCGTCGGGTTCCCAGGTGTGCGGCGCGGTGGCGTTGCGCCGAGGGCGGGTTGCCCTCAGACTCGCCTCCCGCCTTCTTTGCGCCACGAGCGATACCCACCAGCGGGCCCGCGGGGAGATGGCTATGGCGAGCGATGTTCAGGGGTACACGGCAGAGCAGATCCGCGAAAGGTTGTCCATATCCACCCTGGTGTTCAGAGGGTACCGGCCCATCGGCGAGGGCACGCTCGAGGAGCTGGCGCGCCACGGGGTGACCCGCATCGAGCTGCTGGAGAGCCCGGACCAGTTCGACCTGAGCGACCGCCGCTCCATGGCGCTGCTCGGCCAGGCCTGCCGCGCCACCGGGGTGTCGCTGGGGGCGTATCACGCCAACCACACGAGCTTCACGGACGTGGACACGGAGCCCCAGCGGGTGGAGCGCGTGGACCGGTGCCGGCGTCAGATCGACACCATGCTCGAACTGGGGGGGCGGCTGTGGGGCTGTCACGCCCAGGATGCCGGCGAGGTGGTGGCCAAGAGCTACGGCGACCTGCTGCACCACATCGAGGGCACCGAGGCGGTCATCACGGTGGAAAACTTCGCGCGCCCGGGCGTGAGTGTGGAGAAGCGGGTGGCGTACCTGGACCGCGTCGATCACCCCCAGGTGGGCATGATCCTGGACATCGGGCACGTGCGCGACGCCGAGGGACGCAACCCCATGACCCTCCCCGGCGGCCCCACGGCCGTGGTGGGGCAGTGCGGGCACCGGCTGCGCCACCTGCACCTGCACGGTTTCATCGACGGCAGGGACCACCATCCGCCCATGGCGCCCGGAGACGAGATCCAGTGGGGGGAGTTGTTGGCCGCCCTGCACCGGGCCGGGTACTCCGACGACTTCAACTTCGAGCCCCAGGGCGACCCCATACACGCCGGCGCCCTGGAGCACACGGCGCGGGCGCCCGAGGCGATTGCCGAGCTGGCGCGCGACTACGTGTCAGGAACCGATGCCTGAACCCGGCGCCGAGGAGGGGGCTGGTACCATGGACACCGACCTGCACCTGCGGCCGCGCTACTACCGCTGGCACGTTGACCCGGGCGTCGAGTGGACGGAGCCCAACACGGGTTGCGCGCACCTCGACTGGACCATCCCGCTGTCCCGGGCCGCGCTGGTCCTGGTGGACGTGTGGGACGCCCACTACCTGGCGGACACGGCGGCGCGGGCCGAGGATATCATCCAGAACCGGCTGCGCCCGCTGTTGCGCGCCTGCCGGGGCGCCGGGCTTCAGGTCATCCACGCCCCGTCGCCCCCCCAGGCGCACGAGCACCCGAACTGGGTCGGCGCGGGCAAAGGCCCGGAGCCCGGGCCCCCGGCGCCGGACTGGCCCCCGGCCGACTTCCGCTCCAAGGCCGGTGACTACGCCCGGTACGACAAGCCGGCGGAGGTGCGCCAGGGCGAGATCGACTCGATGCGGGCGCGCCGCATCATCCACCCGGTGGCCAGTCCCGTGGGCGACGAGGCGGTGGTGGCCACCGGGGAGGAGCTGCACGAGCACTGTGCCGCCCAGCAGATCCTGTTTCTCATCTACGCCGGCTTCAACACCAACGCCTGCATCCTGCTGCGGGACTACGGGACCATCGAGATGGGCCGCCGCGGGTACGAGATCCTCATCCTGCGCGACTGCACCACGGGCATGGAATCGGCCGAGACGCACGACGACCTGAGCCAGACGCGCGGCGCCATCCAGTTTCTGGAGATGTTCGGCAAGTACTCGATCACGGCGGACGAGCTGGTGGCGGGGCTGCCGGAGTAGACGCCGGATGAGGCCAGGGCCCGGCGATGGGCGACCCGGGGGGCCGTAGCGCCGGAGCCGGGCCCATTCGAGCAAACAGAACGCAGGGGATGACCATGCGAGCGGGATTCGCCAGGACGCGCATCACTCCACCCGTGGGCACGACCATGTACGGGTTCGGCAGCCGCGACCGGGAGCGCGGCTGCGAGGGCGTACACGACGACCTGTACGCGCGCGCGCTGTATCTGTCCGACGGCGGCGAAGCCGCCCTGATCGTGGGCCTGGACCTGCTGTTCCTGGGGCGGGGCGAGGCGGACCGGTACAAGGGGGCCATCGGCAACCGGCTGGACCTGTCGCCACGGCAGATCCTGCTCAACACCTCCCACACCCACAGCGGCCCCATGGTGGGCACCACGTGGGCCTATGCCGACTACGGCCTGGGCGCGGCCGACCCCTTCTACGCCGACGAGCTGGAGGGCGCACTCGTTGAGGCGGCTCTGCGGGCCCGCGAGGCCGCGGTCGAGGTGACCACGAGGGCGGGGGCCGGCGTCTCCTCCCTGCCGGTGAGCCGGCGCCGGCCCGACGGCCGAGGCGGCGTGGAGTGGGCCCCCCATCGCGAGGGCGAGGTGTGCCGTCACCTGCCGGTGTGTCTCCTGGAGGACGGTCGGGGAGAGGCGGTGTGCCTGCTGTTCTCCGTGTCGTGCCATCCCTCGACCACCGGGGGCTTCGAGATCTCCGCCGATTTCCCGGGGACGGCCATGGCCGCCCTGGACGAGCGCCTGGGACGGACGTGCAGCCTGTTCCTGCAGGGTGCCGGCGGCGACACCAAGGCCAGCGTCATCGGGCAGGGCGACCAGTGGCGGCGCGGCACCTGGGAGGACATCGCCGCGGCCGGGCGCACGGTGGCCGACGAGGTGGGCCAGGTCCTGGACGGCGGCCTGGAGGCGGCGCCCCCCGGTCTCGACGCGACCCTGCAGGAGATGCAGTGGCCGCTGCAGTCGGTGGTCGGGCGAGGCGAGCTCGACGGGCTGGCGGCCGACGGCAATGACAACGAGATCCAGCGGCTGTGGGCCCGGCGGCAGCTGGAGCGTCTGGACCGGGGGCAGAGCCTGCGCCACGAGGTGCCCGTGCTGCTGCACACCGTGGAACTGGGGCCGGGCCTGCGTCTGGCGGGGCTGGAGGGCGAGGCCGTGGGCGGCCTGGGGCTGCACATGCTGCGGCACTTCGAGGGGCAGGGGGTGACCTTTCCCCTGGGGTACTGCGACGGCATGGCCATGTACCTGCCCACCACGGCCATGCTGGACGAGGGCGGATACGAAGTGGTCAGCTTCCACGAGTACGGCCAGCCCGGGCCACTGGCCGCCGGCATGGAGGCGATCATCAGCGAGCATCTGGAGCACATCACCGAGCGGGAGGCACAGTCGACATGATCCGGATCGATACAGATGGCGAGAGCCGGGCGGAGATCTACCAGCTCACCGACGGGCCCCGGCCGACGGACAACATATACGGGGAGCAGCCCTACTCCTCGCCGGACAGCCGCTGGATCGCGGTGCGCCACTACCGCGAGGGAGACGAGGACGGCGGCCTGTCGCTGGTGAACCTGGAGGACGGCTCACTAGCGCCGGTGCTCACGACCATGCCGCGCTTCCCGGCCTTTCACCCGTGGAGCGAGTATCTCTACTACCAGCAGGAAGCAGGCGGCCACCTGGTGCTGAAGCGCTGTCGGTACGAGACCCGGGAGAAGGAGGAGGTGCTGGGGCTGCCGTCCGAGGAGGGGCGCTTCAGCTACGGCACGGTGTCGGCCGACCACCGGTACTACGCGGCCAGCGTGCATCGGGACGATTACGGCGCCCAGGTCCTGGCCATCGAGATTGCCAGCGGCGAGCAGGCTGTGCTGGCGCGGAATGCCGAGCAGTACTACAAGCACGAGCAGTTCTCGTCGGACGGGACCAACCGGGTGCTGATCCAGGCCAACGGCGCCGAGACCCGGGTGGTGAACCTGGGCGTGATGGCGGTGGACGGCGAGGGCATCGAGTGGCTGCCGGTGGACGCGCCGCCGCTGGTGGACTACGGCCACTGGCCGGGGGGCGAGCGCCACACCCCGCGCTGCACGGGCCACGAGTCGTGGATCGGCCAGACCGACCGGGTCTTCCTGTCCACGGGGGCGGACGAGGAGCGCGGCACCAACATCTGGACAGCCGGTCTGGGGGACGCTGCTCCGCAGCCGGTCAACGCGGACGGCCATCGCTTCGGGCACGTGAGCGTGTCGCGCTGCGGCCGGTACTGGATCGCCGATGCCGGAGGCGAGGACGGCGTTCCCATCTACGCCGGGTCGTTTGCGGCCGGGACGTGCCGCCACCTGCTGGACAGCAAGACGGTGCACGACGGCCAGCAGTGGTCGCACACGCACCCCTACCTCACGGCCGACAACAACTGGCTGATCTTCACGTCGACGCGGCAGGGGGTGCCGCAGGTGTTCGGGGCGCGGGTGCCGGAGGAGTTCTGGGAAGGGTTGGAGGGTCAGGCAGACTGAGAGACGATCACTTCAGGCTGACGTGAAGGTCGCGACCGAGGGCGTGCGCTACTCGCTGCAGGGTCGAGAGCTTGATGTCCTCGGCGTGGTTCTCGAGGCGTGAGATGGCGGCCTTCTTGGTGTTGATCCTGTCAGCCAACTGCTCCTGGGTGAGCCCGGCCTCCTCGCGGGCCTGACGCAGTAGTACGCCGATCTCCAGATCGCGGTAGCCGGCCTCGAATCCCCTGGCGAACTCGGGGTCGGCCTTCTTGCGCTTCCGGATGTATTTCTCCACCTCCGACATGAGCTAGTCTCCCAACCTGGCCAGGAAATCGCGTCGCATCTTCTCGGCCCGCGCGATCTGAGAGCCATCGCTGCGCCATCGTTTCTTCGAGTACCCCTGCATGGCCCACAGGGTACCCGCATGGGGGAAGGCCAGGACACGGTATGTTTGACGCGAGCCCTGGATCCGGATCTCCCATAGATCCGCCGTCCCCTTGAGCTTCTTTAGATAGCTCGCCGGAACCCGGTCCAACCGCTCGACCAGCCGGAACACCCACAGCGCCTTCCGCGCATCTCCCGGAGCCAGGCCGTCGAGGAAGTCCTCGATCGGGCAGCGGCCACTCGGCCGTCGCAGGAATCCGACCACCATGGGCTCACCCCGAAGTTAACATGCAGGTTAACCTCCCGCAACGACCAGGTGACGCGTGGGGTTTCGGCCGATCATACAGAAGGACGCTGGCGCCGGTGTATTCTTGAAGGCTACAGGTGCAGGTCCAGCAGGTAGCCCATGGGGGGGGCCAGCATCACGAAGGTGTTGCCGGCACTGTGGAAGACGATGCAGAGGGAGAGCTTGCCGGTCTTCTCGTAGATGTGGGCGGTGATGAGGCCCAGGAGAATGATGGCCAGCCCGTGGACATAGGACAGCTCCGCGGTCCCGCGCAGGACCAGGCCACCGATAGAGGTGTGAGCGACGAAGAAGAGAGCCGTGGAGCCGACGATGGCGACGGTCTTGTTCCAGCTGCGCAGAGCGCTGTATGTCACGCCACGGTACAGGACCTCCTCGGCGATTGGGGCCACGAGACACGCTACCAGCATGTGAAGCCCATGGAAGGCCAGGTAGTCGGGATACTGGAAGTCGGAACCCAGCCGAAGGGACTTGGCAAAGCTCGGCGTCCAGAGTAGCGCTCCGGCCAAGGCCCACCGGGCGCCCTCTCTCCAAGTGGGCGGACGTACCCACCTGGACAGGATGTCGAGCCCAGCGAAGCCCGAGTACCACAGCACGGCCAACAAGGCCACTAGCCACGAGACGTGGATGGCCAGCAGGCCAGCCAGGGCGCCCACTGTCGACACGCTTGGGCCGATGCCAGTCCACGTGGCAATCGATACCCTCCAGTGCGTATCGACAACCATCAGACCACAAGCCAGCAGAACTCCACGGGCGCGGCTCAGTGGGCAGGCAGGGCATCTGGATTGGTCGGGCATGGGCGTGGGCATGGGCTGTGCAGCCAGTCCAGCGGGGGCGGAGCGCTACGAACTGATGCTACTCCCTGGGTGCTGCGTGCCGGAACTCGAGGCACCCACCTGGCGCTGGCACGCTGGTAGTGGTGATGATGCTATCCGCCCTCACCTGGATGCGCGGCGTGGCTGGGACGTAGTCAACGGTCAGTCTTCCGTTGGGGCCCGCGTCGATCGCGCCCAGCCCCACCTTCCCGTCCTTGTTGAAGTCATCTGAGAACTCCCGCCACATGCGCTTCAGCCCGTCCAATCCCCGGTACTTGCTGTGGGGATCGAGGCTGAGCCAATCGATCGCGCTCTCGTACGCGTACACCCCGCCCATCGCGCCAGCTGAAGGCGATGTCGCGGGGGGCTTGGTCAACCTGGTTGGCATGGTACTCATCTCCAGTCAATGTGTGCTTTCACTGTGGACTGCTGGCCGCCCCCGCTGGCCGCACACGCCGGCACAGGCATGCAAGGATCGGGCCAAGCCCGCCCCGAGCGGCGCTCGGAGCGGGGTCCACTTCGGCGCGACGGAGGCTGTGGGTGCCACTCGACACATCCGCGTGTCGAAGGGGGTACACGCGCCGTAATCGCGATGGCAGGCGGGGGAGTCCGCACGGGCCCCACCAGGGCTGGAACCCAGACTGTGGCCGTCCACATGGGCCGGCGGCGCTGGCCTCAGGTGGCCGCGTCGTACCGGGGGACGCGATAGGCCGGCTGATTCACGAAGCGCCGCAGCCCGAGCTCAATGCGCGCCCGGGCGCCGGGCCCGAGGTGCACGGCCAGGTGGGCGCCGTCCACCGCCACGCTCTGCGGCCCGCTGCCGTCGTCCACTGTGCCCTCCCCGAAGGCGTGCTCGGCAAAGGCGCCGGCCTGAATCAGCACCGGGCGGGCGTTCACCGGGTCGGTGTTAACCAGGGTGAGGCCGACCGCATCGCAGCGCACGTCGTCACAGAGGGCGGCCACGCCCTCGGGCAGACCGGGCCGCCGACGCACCGGGTCGTGGTAGAACAGGTGCGCCTGGAGCAGGCCGCCGTTGTACACCGCCGCCGGGGTGCCCATGGCCATCTGCACCAACCCCTCGGGCAGCACCGGGTTCAGCGCCTGGAAGTGGTAGCAGTGCCGTTCCTCGGGATCCGAGTCGTCGGCGTCGACGCGATCGAGGCTCTGGAGCACGACGCTGTAGGTGGCCTCGATGAGGCGTTCGGGGAAGGCGGGGTCGCGCCCCTCGATGAAGGCCAGCCAGGGCTTGGGCGGGAAGACGCCGGCCTTGCCGCGGCCGAAGCCCGGTGGCATGGCCTCGAATCCCTGCCGTTCGGGGAAGATCTCGTCGAGGCGCTGCCGGTCCTCGTCGCTGCCGCTGAGGTAGTGCAGGTGGATGTAGTAGAGCGGGTCGGGCTCGCGGAAGTCGAACCAGCCAGCATCGCCGTGTCGCGCGGGCACCTTGAGGACGCCGTCGATTTCGCGGCGCTGCTCCCACAGCATGTCCAGCTGGGAGCGGCACAGGTCCAGGTGGGACATGTCGCCGGTCATGAGCGCGGCGCAGCTGCCGGCCACGAAGGCGGGCTCCACGATGTTGCGCGCCCCGTGGGGCCAGCGCCAGCCGTAGTACCCGCCCCACCACTTGCCCCCCATAAGCTCGCCTGTCTGACCACCCGGCCCGATGTTGTCGGGCACAATGCCGCGGTTGGCGTCGCGCCGCTCCACCCAGGCCTGCAGGTAGTCGAGGACCCACTGCCGGTACCGCTCGTCGCCGGTGTACAGGTACGCGTTGGTCACCAGACTGGCGGCGGACAGGTTGAGCGGCACGTCGCCTCTGGTCATGCGCTCGTTGATCTGGGCCAGGATGCGGTCGTACGTGGCGTCGTCGGTCCAGTCGACGCGGAAGAGGGGATCGGTCTTGTCCACCCCCGGCGCCTCGATGTCCTCATAGGGCGCCAGGTACCCGGAGAGGATGGGCCGGTGATACTCCCAGTCGGCGCGCGTGGTGGGGTGGCGCGGGCCGCGGCTGCCGTTGAGGGGGCCGCGGATCATCGTGAGATCGCCGTCCCAGTTGGGCGCCTGCGGGTCGTCGCCGGTGTACATGCGGGCGAAGCGCAGGGCCCGCTCGCGGTCCACGTGGCGCTCGGGATCGGCCAGGCCCAGGTAGTAGATGTAGGTGTAGCTCTCGCTGCTGTGGAACCAGTCGAAGCCGGCCACGAACTCGCGCTCCACGGTGCCGTAGTTCTCGTACTGCCAGGTGATGGCGTCCCACTCCTTGCGGCCCAGCTCGTGCAGGTGCTCGGCGCCGCCGAGCAGGTAGGCCAGCGGGAAAGAGAGGAAGGCCTCGTACCCATTGTCCGTACCATCCATACTGGTCCAGACGGTGCGCTGTCTCAGGGTGCCGTCGGGCCGGGTGGCGTGCGCGACGAAGGGCACGGCGGCGCGGTCCATAAGGGCCATGAGATCGCGCTGGCGCACGGCCCAGTTGGGTGGGGTCTGGCGACCGCGGGCTGCGGCGGTGGGGTAGGTCACGGCGGATCTCCTCCGGTGTGGGGCTGGCTGAGAGTATAGCCCAGGGGGCGACGGGCTCAACCGCAGCGGCGGAGCCAGGGCAAGGGCGGCAGAGGGAGAGGCCCGCGCTGGCGACGGGGCGCAACAGAGCGTTGCTTCTGGGGCGGCGGCGGGCGCGCGGCCCGCCCAAGCGAGAGGAGGGGGAATGGTGGCGCGCTTCATCTACATTGCCGACACGCATCTGGGAGCCCGGCCCATGGGGTACCAGATGCAGCAGGGGCACCCCGAACGGATCGCCGAGATCCTGCAGGC
>Ga0180429_10005203_pt1 | contig 10340 bp, 5 predicted proteins | sample SS_ome_FD_132428 | JGI IMG/M metagenome (GOLD analysis project Ga0180429, IMG submission 132428) | Hypersaline lake sediment archaeal communities from the Salton Sea, California, USA - SS_1_S_1 metaG | ecosystem: Environmental > Aquatic > Non-marine Saline and Alkaline > Hypersaline > Sediment ...
CGGTGAGCGATGATCGCGGCGCGCAGAGCAGCACCTCGGCGACGATCACCGTCGGCCCGCTATGGGTTGCCGAAGGCGACCTGATCACCGTGCCGCTGGAGACCGCGGTCAAGACGGATGAGCCCGTTACAATCGTGGTTCTCACAGGAGACTTCCCGTCCGGCGCATCATTCTGCTACCTGAACTCGGTTGCAGTGACGATCGAAGAAGGCGCACAATATGTGCCCGGTTCGCTCAATGTCGGCCTGCCCGGCGGCGACCAGAAGGACTCCGACGGGCTCTGGGCGAGCATGTCTCCGATCCCGGCGACATTCCTGCTGCCCGACGACTCGATGATCTTCCCGATCCCGGTCGACGGAGATTGGGGCAGAGTGTTCTTCGGCTTCAGCGTGACGCCGGTCGGCGGCGGTGACGTGACAGGCGGTGGTGCACTGCTCAACTTCCAGCTGACATTCGACATCGAGGGAACCTACAATCACGCCCTGCTGGAATTCCAGGAGGTCAAGCGGACGTACTACAGCGATGCGGACGGCAACGAACACTACTGGGTAGGGGCCCCAAGAAACCCGATTCCCTGGATGCCGATCGAGGTCTGGGACTAGCTGCAGGCAAATCAGCAGGCTCAGTTGATCGCCCAGATGTCGGGCAGCTGGCGCCACTGCTGCTCGAAGTCGAGGCCGTAGCCGACCACGAACTTGTCGGGAATCTGGTAGCCGACGTAGTCGAGCTTCAGGTCGATCTTGCGCCGGTGCGGGCGGTCGAGCAGGGTGCAGAGCGCGAGGCTGGCGGGCTTGCGGCTCTGGAGGTTCTCCTTGATGTAGTTGAGCGTCAGGCCTGAGTCGATGATGTCCTCGACCACGATCACGTGCCGGCTCTCGACGTTCTCATCAAGGTCCTTGGTCAGCCGCACGATCCCGCTGGACGAGGTGCTCTCGTAGCTGTGGACCGCGATGTAGTCGTAGGTCACCTCCAGCTCCAGCTTGCGCACCAGGTCCGAAAGAAACACGGTGGCGCCGCGCATCACGCAGACCAGGTGCACCTTACGCCCCGCGTAGTCGCGGGCGATCTCGGCCGCCAGCTCGCCGACGCGCTGGTCGATCTCGGCCGCCGTGTAGAGCCGCTGGAAGTAACTTGGGATCTCCAGCATGACGCAGATAGCATAGCACAGCAGAGGTCCAAAGCGCCCGCCGGCCGGCCCGCTGAGCAAGCGGCGCGCGGGCGGCGTCAGTATAATGACGATGATGCGCCTGCGCGTGTTAGCCGCGGTGGGGGTGCTGGCCCTGGTGCCAATGGCGCCGCACGCCGCGCAGCCGGCCGCCGGCACCATCGAAGTGCCGGCCACGGCCGCGGCCGCGCGTCCGGGCCAGGCCGCCGCGAATGAGGCGCGCAGCCTGGCGGCCCAGGGCGACCTGGCCGCAGCGCTCGACGCCTGGGACGCGGCGCTCAGGGCCAGCCCCCAGGCCTGGGATTGGACGGTCGAGCGCGGCGGGGCCCGGCTGCTCAGCGGCGACACCGCCGGCGCCGAGCAGGACTTCATGCGGGCGCTCAGCGCCGCGCATGAGGATAGCCAGCTGCCCGACCTGGTGGGCCAGACCTATCTGGCCGCCGGTCACGCGGGCACCGCCGCCGCCTACTTCCGCCGCGCGCTGGGGCTCAGCCCGCTGCCTGAGTACCGCCTGCACCTGGCCCGCGCCCTGGCGGCCACGGACGACTGGGACGGCGCGCAGGTGGAGCTGGACCTGGCGCTGGAGGCTCAGCCGGACGATCCCGACCTGCTGCTCAGCGCCGCTGACCTGGCCCGTGCGGCGGGCGACCCGGCCGCCGGGCTTGAGTACCTGCGGCGGGCGGTGGCGGTTGCCACCTCGCCCGCGCCCTGGATCGCGCTGGCGACGCTGCTCAGCGAGACGGACAGCCCGGATGCGGAGGCGGTCTGGGACAAGCTGACCGCCGACTGGCCGGACAGCACCGATGTCTGGCTGGCCCGCGCCGAGGATCATCGGCGGCGGGGGATGCACAGCGCCGCGCTCGCCGACCTTGAGCATGCGCAGCAGGCCGCCCCCCAGGACCCGCGCGTCCCCGACCTCTGGGCCGAGGTGCTGCTGGCCGGCGGTGACAACGTGGGAGCGATCGCCCAGCGCCGCCGGGCCGCCCAGCTGGAACCCACCGCCCGGCGCTACCTGGACCTGCTCGCACTGCTCGCCGCCGAACCGACGCGTGCGGCTGAGCTCGGTCAAACCTGGGCCGACTTCCTGGCGGCCTTTCCCGACCACCCCGAGGCGCTGCTGGCCGACGGGGACCGGCTCTACGCCGCGGGCAGCTTCGAGGCCGCCGCCCAGGCCTTCGCCCGCGGGGCGGCCGCCGCCCCCCAGGACCCGCGCTTTCCCGCCCGGGAGGGCGACTGCCGCTACAGCCTCGGTGAATTCCAGGCGGCGGCTGCGCTCTATGAGCGCTCGCTGGCGCTCGGCTTCGACGCCCAGGTCACGGCCAACCTGGCCGGCGCGCTGGTTGCCGTGGGGCGCATCGAGGACGCCGAGCAGCTGTGGCAGGACAGCATCGCGGACCACCCCGACGATGCCGAGCTGGCGATGCAGTACGGCCTGGCGCTGACCGACGATGAGCAGTACGAGGCGGCGCTCAACCAGTTCCAGCGCGGCCAGTGGCTTGCGCCGCACAGCGACGCGTTCTTCAACCGCGCCGGGCTGTGCCTGTTCCGGCTGGGGCGCACCGCCGAGGCCGTGGACCAGGCGGAACAGGCTCTGCGCCTCAGGCCCGACCCGCTCTACTACCTCAACGCGGCCAGCGGCTACGAGACGCTGGATCAGCCGGAGGAGGCCCGGCGCACCTACCGCGCGGGACTGGCGCAGTTTCCCCAGAGCATCGAGCTGCTGAGCGCCTACGCTGAACTGCTCGAGCGCCAGGGCGACCGCCCGGGGGCGATCGAGACGTGGCGCGCCATCGCCGAGCTGGAGCCCAGCGCCGAGGTCTACGCCCAGCTGGGGGCCCTGGCCCGCGGTGCCGGCGACCTGAGCCAGGCCGAGACGTCCTACCTGCGCGCCCTGGACCTGGCGCCCGACGCCGCCTGGCTGCACGCCGAGTACGCGCTGCTGCTGGCCGAGCAGTGGCGGGCCGACGCCCTGCTCTACGAGCTGGAGACCGCCCATCAGCGCCTCAGCCCGCAGGACTTCGACTGGGTGGTGGACGAGCTGGCCGCCTGGTGGATGGACAGCGGGGAGTACCAGCGCGGCGTGCAGGTGATGGAGAGCGTGATCCGTCTCGACCCGCGGCGGCCGACGGCCTACAACGGGCTGGCGATGCTGCAGCAGCTGCAGGGCGAGAGCGCGACGGCGCTGGCGACCGTCAAGCGCGGGCTCAACGACGCCGGCGACAACTACCTGGGGCGCTACCTGGAAGTGATGCTGACCAGCCTGCTCTACGGCGGCGAGGCGGCGCTGACCCTGGCGCCGGCCCTGCTCACGCATCCCCAGGCCGACGCCGACGCCTACCTGCTCTACCTCGACCTGCTGGGGGCGGGGACGGACTACGCGCGCCAGATCGACATTGCCCGCCGCGGGCTGGAATTCGATCCTGGCAGCGTCGAACTGCTGGCCTACCTGGCGACCGCACTCTACTCGAGCGGCCAGACGGCGGAAGTGGTCAAGCTGCTGACGGACCGCCGCTACGTGCGGCTGGACTTCGCGGCCCGGGACGAGCTGCTGGGCCTCAGCTACCTCGACGAGGGCAACTACGTGCGCGCCGCCGGCCACCTGACGAGTGCCGCCCAGGCCGACGCGCTCAACGCCGGGCTGTGGGCGGCGCTGGGCGAGGCCCAGTACCTCGCCGGCCAGCTGGAGGAAGCCCGCAGCGCGCTGGTCCGCGCCCTGGCGCTCGATCCCGACGATCCGCGGCCCCAAATCTGGCTGGGCTTCGTGCTGCTGGACCAGGGCGACCTCAATGGCGCCGCCGCCAGCCTGGACGCCGCCGCCGAGGCCGAGTACGCCAGCGTCGAGGTGACGGCCTGGCTGGCGCTGGGCCGCGCGCGGCTGGCCATCGGGCGTGGCGACCTCGCCGGCGCGACCCTGCTGCTGGACGAGGCCGCCGGCTATCAGCTCGCGATGCCGCGCTTCAGCGAGCGGCTGGCCGCCGCGCGGGCCGAACTCAGACGCTGAGCGCCCCGCGTGCTTTAATAGCGCCCGGTGCGGCAGCTTCTGCTCAAACTGGTGCGCGACGGCCTGCGCCGGCTGGGAGCGGGCAGCCTGCTGGCGGTGCTGGGCGTCGGGATCGGCGCGGCCAACATCATCGCGCTGATCAGCGTCACGGATACCGCGCGCCACCAGGCCCTGCGCATGATGGCAGACTACGGGGCCAATACGCTGTTCATCTCGCCCTACTTCGACCAGAACGAGCCGGGCTTCCAGCGCAGCGACGCCTTCGGCTTCGTCCCCCAGTACTACACCGCCGCGCTGGCCGAGGTCGACGAGCTGGAACTGGTGGCGGGCGTACTGATGCTGCCCGGCCATATCGGCCGCGGCACGGAGCGCATCTTCGGCACCATCGAGGGCGCTGAACCCGACTACCCGGCGATCCGCGGGCATCGCGTCGAGCGCGGCCGCTTCATCAGCGCCGACGATGAGGCGCAGCAGGCCCGGGTCTGCTGCCTGGGCCACGGGCTGATCGAGCCGTTGTTCGGCGCGGAGGATCCGCTGGGCGGCGAGGTGGTGATCAAGGGCCAGCGCTTCGAAGTAGTCGGCACCATGATCGAGAAGGGCCGGATCGGCTTCGAGAGCCTCGACAGCCGCGTGTTCATCCCGCTCAGCACCGCCCAGGACATCTATCAGCTCAGCGGCGCCCACGCCATCATGGCGCTGGTCCGCCACGGCCTGGATATCCCGACCGTCCAGCGCCGCGTGGAGGAGCGGCTGCGCGCGCACGAGCGCCTCGGCCCGGACGATCCCGCCGAGTTCTCTGTGACCTCGATGGAGCAGCTGACCGGCATCCTCGACAGCGCGCTGGGGGTCTTCCGCGCGCTGATGACGGGCGTGGCCAGCGTGGCGCTGCTGGTGGCCGGCACCGGCATCATGAACGTGATGCTGATGCAGGTGATGGCCCGCACGCGCGAGATCGGCATCCGCCGCGCGGTCGGGGCGCGCCGCCGCGACATCTGGCTGCAGTTCGTGCTGGAAGCCACCGCCCAGACCCTGCTCGGCGCGCTGCTGGGCAGCGTACTGGGAGTGGCCGGCTCGGTGGCCTTCAGCCTGCTGGTCGGCTGGCAGCCCTGGATCACCGCCGGCACGGTGCTGCTGGGGATCGGCTTCAGCGTGGCCGTGGGACTGGTGTTCGGCGTCTACCCGGCCAGCTATGCGGCCCGGCTCAAACCGATCGACTGCCTGCGCTACGAGTGACTCAGGCCGTCAGCGGCCACAGCATCACGCCCAGCATCACCAGGAAACTCAGCAGCGACCACTGGCCGCCCGCGATCGACAGCAGCGCCAGCCGCGGTGGCGCGTAGAACAGCAGCAGCACCACATAGGACAGTGCGAACACCAGCAGGCGGCCGCCCAGCGCCAGCCCCATCGGCTCGGCATCGGTGAGCAGCGACTGCCAGAACGCCGCGGTGACCAGCACCATCGCGTTGACACCCAGCAGGCCCAGCAGCTGCGCGGTGAAGCCCGCCCAGGTCAGGCGCACTGCCCGGCGGCGCGGCTGATAGAGCAGCGCCCACGGGAATAGCCCCATGAAGACGAAGAACCCCACCACGCCCAGAATCGAGAGGATCGCGCTGGCCTCCAGCCTGGCCTGGAACTGATCCAGCCAGGAGGCATCACCATCCAACGCCCCGCTGGCCATCAGCATCATCACGGCGACGAAGATCGAGAACGGGATCGCCGTCGCCAGCGCGCAGCCCAGCGCCCCGCTGCCATCGCCGCCGATGGGCTGATCACCCTCCTTCTCGGGTGCGGCCACCTTCTGCACCTTCGGCGCGTAGGTCCGGGCCAGCACCAGCCCCCCGCACATCGCCAGATAGCCCATCGCGATGAGCAGCGCGTTCAGCCAGTGCGGATCAGCGAGCCGCGCGACCAGGGGAGGCAGCAGCCAGATCAGGCAGCCAATCGCCAGCAGGTCGAGCACCACCGCCGCCACCTGCCGCGCCCGCTCAACCGGAGCACTCGGCTGCTCTGTGCCGCCGTCCACGCCCCTATTGTAGTCACTGCAGGGCGGCGCGCTGCCCGGCACGTTCCCGGGCGAGGTCCGGCGGCGGCTCGCCCGCCAGTGGCACGTAGTCCACGCCCGCCAGCGGCAGCCCGAGCAGCACGCTGTCGTAGTAGGCAATCAGCCGGTCGCCCGTCAGCATGGCGCTCCGGCGCTGGGTGAGGGGCGCCAGGAACTCAACCCGCGGGTGGTCATCGGTGTTGAGCGGCCCCGATCCGTCCGCCGGCCAGCCCCCAGCGTAGAGGCCCAGAACGTCACGCCCGCGCCGGATCACCGGGTCAACGCCGCCGCGCGGCACCGGCACCTGCGCCCAGCAGCGCAGCAGCCGCGCGCCCTCGACCTCCAGCGGCCGCTCGCCGCCGATCAGCGCCAGCAGCGGGGTGTTGCCCTGCTCGATCTCCCCGCGCCAGACAGTCGTCACCGGAAAGACGCTGGCGAAGCTGTCCGCGATCAGCTCCAGCTCGCGTGCCCCGACCTGGTACATCGGCAGCCACTGGCAGAACAGCCCGCCCTCGGCCAGCCGCCGCCGCGCCGCCCGATAGTGCTCGACGGTATACAGATAACCGGTCTGGCTGTGCCAGGGCACGAACAGGTCGCTGACGATCACGTCGAAGCGCCGGTCGGTGGCGTACAGGTAATGCCGGGCGTCGTTGACCACGACCTCAAGCTGCGGATTGTCGGGTATGCCCCGGTTGTGTTCGCCGAAGAAGGCCGCCGCCTCGACGACCTCCGGAATCAGCTCGACGGCCGTGACTCGCTCCACACCGGGAAACCCCAGCGCGGAACTGGCCGTGATACCGGTGGCCAGCCCCAGGAAGCAGACCTCGGCGGGCCGCGGATGCAGCAGCAGCGGGATGTAGCCCTGGCGCAGCTCGCTGTCGGCGCCGCGCGTGGCGCCCAGTACGTAGTGGTTGTTCTGCCTCAGCCAGATGTCGTGGGTCTCGGTGGCCTCCACCACGTTGATCAGCCCGTAGGGCGTCTCCCGCTCATAGAGCAGGCGCACCCGGCTGCCGATCACGCTCATCGGCCACTGGGTAGCGGCGATACCGGCGGCCACCAGCACCGCCAGGCCCAGTCCTCCATAGACGACTCGGGCGGCGCCCCGGCCGGTACCGGCGATCACCAGCCCGGCCACGGCGTAGAGCACGGCGTAGAGCGCGAAGCAGGTCCACAGCCCCAGCAGGGGCAGCAGCACGAAGCTGGTCAGCAGCGCGCCGAGCGCGGCGCTGACGGTGTTGACGGCCGTCAGCCGGCCGACCGCCGGGCCCGGACCGTCGGCCGCGTCCGGGGCCGCGGCGAAGCAGTACGGCAGCACTGTACCCAGCAGGGTGACCGGCAGCAGCACCACCAGCGCGATCAGGCCCAGCGCCCCCAGGATGTAGACGACGAACGACGACCCGGCGCCGAAGTACCCCAGCTTGGTGAAGCGCTGGAAGATCGCCACGCCGAGCAGGATCGCCGGGGCGCCGGCCGCGCAGGCCAGCGCGGCGGCCGGCGCGGGCCGCAGCCGGGCGGCGAAGCGCGACACCAGCCAGCTGCCCAGCGCCAGCGCGATCAGGAACACCGCCACCACGCCGCCGAACGTATAGGTGCTGTTGTGGAAGGTCATCGCGAACATCCGCGTGTAGAGCACCTGCAGGCCCAGCGTACCCAGCCCGCTGAGGCCGGCCAGCAGGTACCACGACGGCGTCAGCCGCCGCGCTCCCCCCGCCGCTTCAGCCCCGGCGGCTCGCCCCCGCACCTCGCCGCCGCGGCGGGCCCACCACAGCGCCGCCAGCCCGCAGGCCGCACTGATCGCCGCCGCCAGGTAGCCGCTCTGGCGCACCCCGAGCAGCAGGATCAGCGCGAAGGTCGCCGCCAGCACGCCGGTGAACGCACCGCAGGTGTTGCAGGCGTAGGCCAGGGCGATCAGCCGCGGGCGTGGCGCGGCGGGGGGGCTGACGTGCTGTGCGATGAACGGCAGCGTGGCCCCCAGCGCGATCGTGGCGGGCAGCAGTGTCAGGAAGGTCACCAGCGCGCGCACGGCGAGCTGCAGCGTCGGCAACGGGTGGTTAAGCAGGGCCGCAAGCTGCGGCTGGGCGTAGAGCGCCAGCAGGTGGGGCGTCAGCAGCGCCCAGCCCGCCACCACCAACTCCGCGACGCCGTAGCCGATCAGCGGGCGCCCCAGCCGCGGCGCCCAGCGGCCGGCGAGCACGTAGCCCAGCGCCATGCCGGCGAAGTAGGCGCCCAGCACCACCGCCGCGGCGTGCACGGTGTGGCCGAAGAACAGGCCCAGCTGGCGCGACCAGGCGATCTCGTAGATCAGCCCGGCAGCCCCCGACAGGAAGAACAGCAGATAGACCACGCCCGCCGATTATAGCCCGGCCACGGGGCCGGGCTCACCTGTCAGCCCTGGGGCGTCGCCCCGCTCTCAGCGTCGTAGTCCGCTTCCTCGCCGGTCAGCTCCGCCCGGCGCTCGCCGGCCTGCTGGGCGATATAGAGCAGGTCCACGGCGGGCGCGTTGTCGATGACGTATTGCAGGGCCAGCAGCTCGCTGTCCGTATCACCCTGGGCGCGGTAGACCTTGGACAGTGTCCAGTTGGCCTGCACGCGCGTCTTGGCGTCGGTCTCGGGGTTTTCCAGCTGCGCCGCCGCCATCTCCCAGGCCACGTCCAGCTGGCCGTCCTTGATCAGCAGCCCGGCGATCCGCAGCCGGTCCTTGGCCTCGTTGCGGTACTCGAGCGCCCGGAAGGCGCAGTACAGCGCACCGCGAATGTCACCCATCATCTCCTTCTTCATCGACGGCACCAGCCAGCGCAGCATCCTGACGTACTCCTCGCGCTCCGGCGTCCACTCGAAGCGGCGGTAGGTGTCGTCGTCCGCGTCGGCCACGGGGATCTCGCCGCGCACGGCGTAGCTGTCCCAGACATCGCCCAGTTCGCCGCCGCTCTGATCACTGAAGATGCCGCGCAGCTGCTCGCTGCTCACGGCCGGCATCCGATCGGCGCTTCGATGCAGCAGGCCGAGGATGCCGTCGATGCCGTCGGGGCGGAGCGCGTCCATCGTCAGCAGGAACGCCGCGCTGTTGTGGTAGATCGACGCCGTGTCCTCCAGCTGCTCGCGCGCATCGAAACTCAGCGGCAGCTCGTAGCCCAGGCTGAAGTTCATCAGGTAGCGGCGATAGAACAGCGGATCGTCAGCGCCCGCCAGCGGGCCGTCGTCGCCATAGTAGTACTCCAGGAACTTCGCCGCGCCGTAGTTGGCCATGCCCTCCAGAAACCACAGCGGGCCGCTGACGTCGTAGCCCCACCAGAGGTGCGAGGTCTCGTGCGCGATCAGCGGGATACCCGTGCGGTCGCCGCCGAGGATGAAGATCAGTCCGGCATCCTCGAACGCCTGCACGCCGCTCTCCTCGGGCACCAGGAACACGGGCTGTGTCGTCACGCCGCGGTCGCCCCACAGCCCGTTGTAGTAAGCGATGATCTCGCCCAGCGCCGCGATGCTCTCCATCTCGCCAACGCTCTCGGCCAGCTCCGCCGGCGCGAACACCTGCAGTTCGCCCCAGCCGGTGGGCAGCGTTACGGACGGAAACTTGGTCGCCACCAGCATCTGGTTGCGCGTGGTGGCCGTCCAGTTGGCGCTGGCTTCGTCGCGCAGCGGACCGTAGCCGCCGTCCGGGCCGCCCATCTGGAAGTAGTCGAGCGTGCCACCCTCGCTGGCGAGGACCGTCCAGCCATTGGTATCGATTGCCAGCTCGATAGCGATGTCCGCGCTATGGTCCTCGCCGGGCCAGAGCGCCGCGGTGTCGAAGCGATAAACGCCACCGTAGCCTGGGCCGCCGTAGGTCTGCGGCACGTCGCAGGCCGCCTCCACGCGCAGCTCGTACTCCACACCGGGCTGAAAATCGCCGTCGACGAACAGCATCCAGTCGGAGTAGCCGGCGCCGCCGCGCGTGAATTCCAGTTCCCGGACCAGTTCATCCTTGATGGACTCAATCTCGAGCCAGGGGTAGCTGACCAGCTCTAGGCGCTGGCGCGGCTCGCTGACGGTGAAGCTGGCCACGATGTACGCCGTCAGGTACCCCGGCGCGCCTTCCTCCTGGTCGACGCCGTCGGGGAAGAACACATAGCTGTAGTCGATGTTGCTGAATCGCA
>Ga0180429_10005204_pt1 | contig 10339 bp, 9 predicted proteins | sample SS_ome_FD_132428 | JGI IMG/M metagenome (GOLD analysis project Ga0180429, IMG submission 132428) | Hypersaline lake sediment archaeal communities from the Salton Sea, California, USA - SS_1_S_1 metaG | ecosystem: Environmental > Aquatic > Non-marine Saline and Alkaline > Hypersaline > Sediment ...
CCAGTTCATCAGCCTGCAGGACCTCGGCATGAGCCCGCGCGACGCGGCGCTCATCGGGAAGGTCGTGCACCGTCCCAACGGCATCGTGCTGGTGACCGGCCCGACGGGATCCGGGAAATCAACGTCGCTGTACGCCTATCTCAACGAAATCAACACCATCGACCAGCGCATCCTGACCGCCGAGGATCCGATCGAGTACCAGATGGCGGGCATCAACCAGGTGCTGGTCCGCCCGGAGATCGGCCTCACCTTCGCGCGGGCGCTGCGCTCGTTCCTGCGCCAGGACCCCGATGTCATCATGGTCGGCGAGGTCCGCGACCTGGAAACGGCCGAGATTGCCATCCAGGCCGCCCTGACGGGCCATCTCGTGTTCAGCACGCTGCACACGAACGACTCCGCGGGAGCGTTTACACGCCTTCTCGACATGGGGGTCGAGCCCTTCCTGGTGGCGTCGGCCGTCGAGGCAGTGGTGGCCCAGCGGCTGGTGCGCAAGCTCTGCGGCGCTTGCCGGGAGCCGTCGGCGCCCACGGCCGACTTTCTGAACGAAATCGGATTTCCGGTGGACGAGATGGACAGCGGGACCGTCTACACGGCCTCGCGCTGCTCGGCGTGCCGCAACACGGGCTTCCGCGGCCGGAACGGCATCTTCGAGGTGCTGCAGGTGTCCGAGGACGTCGAATCGATGGTGATCCAGCGCCGGTCGTCGAGCGAAATCAAGCAGAAGGCCATGCAGCAGGGAATGTCTACGCTGCGGCAGGACGGTTGGATGAAGGTCATCGACGGCGTCACCACGATCGACGAAGTCCTGCGGGTCACCGAAGAGAACGCGTAGGACGTCATCGATCATAGGTGATTGGGTATTGGATATTGGTGAGCGTAGATGCCTGTTTATTCGTACACGGCCAGAACGCGGGACGGCAAGAAGGTGGCGGGGACGATCGAGGGGGCGAACCGCCGCGCGGTGCTCGACGACATCGAGCGGCGCGGCCAGATCCCCGTGTCCGTCACCGAGGGGGCGGCCGCATCCGCGCAGCAGCGGTCCGGCGACCGCAAGCAGCGCTTCACCTGGCGCCGCAAGGACAAGATGGGCTCGCGCGATGTCCTGTTGTTCACGACCGAGCTGAGCGACCTGCTGGCCTCGGGCATGACGCTGGGCAACGCGCTCAACAGCCTGGCCAACCGGCGCAGCGGCACGGCGGGCGACACCATCATCGCGGGACTGCGCGACGAGATCGTGCGCGGGGCCAGTCTCTCGGAAGCCGCGGAGCAGTACCCGGATTCCTTTTCCCCGCTGTATGCCAGCATGCTGCGCGCGGGCGAGGCGAGCGGCGCGCTGGACGAAGTCCTGCGTCGGCTCGTCGAGCATTACGAGCGCATCCAGGAGGTGAAGGAGCAGGTGACCATGGCGCTCGTCTATCCGCTGATCGTCATGGTGCTGGGCGCCGCCACGCTGGTGTTCTCGATGATCTACGTCGTGCCCAAGTTCGAGCAGGTGTTTGCCCAGCTCAACCAGGCGCTGCCGCTGCCGACCCGGATCCTGATCGGAACCAGTACCTTCATGGCGCGGTACGGCTGGCTGCTGCTCATCGGCCTGGTGATCGGGATCGTGCTGCTGCAACGTTTTGTGAAGACCCGGCAGGGCAAGCACTGGTGGGACGGCCTGCAGCTCAAAACCCCGCTGATCCGGGGTGTCGTCGCGGCGGGCATCTTCGCCAATTTCGCCCGCACGCTGGCGACGCTGATGTCCAACGGCGTGCCGGTCCTGCAGGCGCTCGGCATTGTCGAGAGGACCGTGGGCAACAGCATCATCAGCGACGAGCTGGCCAAAGCGCGCGAGCGCGTGACCGACGGGACGACCATTTCCGGGCCGCTGGCGGCCAGCCGCGTCTTTCCGCCGATCATGACCGACATGCTGGCGGTCGGCGAGCAGACGGGCGACATGGTGGGCGCGCTGGGCCACATCGCGCGCCGTTACGAGAACGAGCTCGACCGCCACGTGAAGATCTTTACCACGGCGCTGGAACCGATCCTGATCGTGGTCGTGGCCGTCCTGGTCGGTTTCGTGGCCATCAGCATCCTGATGGCGGTGTTCAATTTGACGAATGGCTTGAATGCGTGAGGAGATGAGAAAGAGCGGTTGACGATGGCGGACGACGAAAACGGATCACGCGCCGGCGGCCTTCCGATCGTCCACCGCTCTCGTCGCCCGCTATCGTGTACCGAAGACGAAAGCAAGAGAGGAGCAAGAGGCATGAAGAGAAGACGGCAACCCCGCGGCGGTTTCACACTGATCGAGGTTCTGCTGGTCGTGGCGATTCTCGGGATTCTGGCCGGCGTCGTCGTGGTCAATTTCAGCGGCCAGGGCAAGGGCGCGCGGATCAAGGCCACGCGCGCCAGCATCGCGGCCGTGTGCACGGCGATCGACATGTACGAGGTCGATACGGGGCGCTATCCCTCGTCGTTGCAGAACCTGGTCAGCAGCGACGGGTCTCCGAACTGGAACGGACCGTACCTGCGCGGCGGCATTCCGGCGGACGCGTGGGGCACCCCGCTGACCTATACGGCCGGCGACGGATCCTACAAGGTCATTTCCGCCGGACCGGACCTGAACGTCGGCAACGAGGATGATATCACGAGTTTCGAGATGTAGCCGGCGGCGGCGCGGATTCACGCTGATCGAGCTGCTGCTCGTGCTCGTCGTGATCGGCATTCTGACCGCGATCACCGTGCCGCAGTTCGTCCGCTCCATCCAGGGCAACCGGCTGCGGACGGCCGTGCGGACGGTCGTCATGGCCGGCCGCTACGCGCGCAGCATGGCCGTGCTGCGGCAAACCGAACTGGTCCTGACGTTCGATCTCGACGAGGGGTTGGTCACGGTGGAGGACATCGTGATGCGCGCCCTCGATCCCGGCGACGAAGCGTTTGACGAGGAGATGGACGACGAGACGGGATCCGCCGCCCAGTACGCGGTGGCTTCGCGCACGAACCTGCTGCGGCGCAGGCTGGAAGGCGTCGGGCTGAGCTGGGTGGAGGTGGAAGAGGAACGCTTCGAGGGCGGCACGGCGTCGGTCGTGTACGCCAGCAACGGGCGCTGTATGCCCTACCGTGTGCAGGTTGCGGACCGGGAGGGGGGCGGCGCCGTGACGATCGAGGTCGACGTCCTGTCGTCGGCGACGACAGAGAAGGTGCGATGACGACGCGACGCGGCATGACGCTGATCGAGGTGATGCTGGCGGTGGCCATCCTGGGCGCCGGCTTTGCCGTCCTGTTGACCGGCGCGTCGCGCTGCCTCGCCGTCGTCCGCCGCGCCCACGTCTACCAGGAAGTGCAATGGACGCTGTCCGCCGGCGAGGCCGACCATCCCATGTTCGAAACCAACGCGATCGAGGATCTCGTGGTCGCGCCGTACCGGTACGACAACGGGCTCACGTATTCGCGCGAGGTCGGCGAGGACCTGGACGAGGACGGGCTGTATGTCGTCACCGCCCGCATCGCGTGGAATGCCCGCGGCCGGGAGCTGTCGGAAGACGTCGTGAGCCTGGTGTACCACCCCGGGGAGGAAGACGAGTGATCACGCCGCGCCGCCGTGGATTCACGCTGCTGGAGCTCATGCTGGCCGTCGCCATCCTGGCGGCGGTGACGACCGTGACCTACCTGACGTTCTCCACGGTCAGCCAGGCCTGGCAGCGCGGACTGGGGCTGACCGAGAGCATCCACCACGGCGACTTCGTCATCGAGCAGATCGTGCTGGGCCTGCGGTCGTCCTATTTTCCCGAGACCGGCCAGGACGGGAGCGAGTTCGGGTTCTACCACGAAGACGGCGGCGAGGGCTGGGGGAACGCGGATACGATTTCCTGGGTGAAGATCGGCTCGGCCCTCATCGGCCAGGAGGCGCCCTACGCCGGCAGTCCGCACCGCGTCAAGCTGACGCTGGAGGACGACGAAGGGCGCACAGCCGTGGCGGTGCGTTCGTGGCGGGTCAAGGGCCAGCCCGAGGATTTCGATCCCGACGACGTGGCGCCCGTCTTCCTCTCCACGCGCGTCGAGGGGTTCAATTGCCGCGCGGCGTACCAGATGGTCGACGAGGAGATCGACTGGATGGACGAGTGGGAGCACACCAACAAGCTCCCGACCGTCGTCGAACTCACGCTGTACCTGGCGCCGCTGGAGGAGGGCGGGGACCCGGTCGAAGTCCGTCGGCTGCTGGGCATTCGCGCCGCGGAGCTCTGCTGGCGGAGCGGGGCGGCGCCCGGCAAGACGGACGCGGCGCGCCGGCGCAGAACGCCGCGCACCGATGACGGGGCCGACGCGTCCGCGCCGCGCCGGGGCTCGTCCGGCGGGGATGCGCGCGACCGGACCGCTCCCGGCGCCGCCGCGCGCGACCGGGCGGTTCCCCGCACGCCCGCGAGAAGAAGCCCCTCGCAACCCGGCAACACCCGCACGCCGGCCGCACCCGGCGGAGCCAACAGGGGGCCGCCGCCGGTCCCGCCCGGATCATGACGTCACGACGCACACTGGTTCGCGCACGCGGGTCCGGCTTGATCGTCGTGCTCTGGATCATCGGTATCCTGTCGCTGATGGTCGGCTCGTTCGCCTTTGACGCGCACATCGAGGCGCGCATCACGTCCTATTACCGTAAGCGGACGAAAGCGTCGTACCTGGCGAAGTCCGGCGTCGAGATCGCGCGGATGCTGATGGACGGCTCCTCGGAGATGGCGCGGGACCAGGAGAAGACGGCGGAGGACGAAGAGGACGCCTGGTACGGCCAGAAGTTGAAGCTTGCCGAGGGGCTGGCCATTCGCGGACTGACCTACGAGCTGGGCGAAGGGGCGATCACCCTGGACATCGTCCCCGAGCCCGCGCGGCGCAACGTGAACCTGATCAACGACCCGAAGCACCTGGACGACTGGGAACGGATCCTGGAAGTCGGCGGGATTCCGGAGGAGCTGTGGCCGGAACTGACCGACTCGTTCTTCGACTGGGTCGACAAGGACGACGAGCCGCGACTGAACGGCGCCGAGTCGGAGGACTACTACGAAACGCTGCCCGACCCCTACCGCGCCAACAACAGCGGCGCGATCGAAACGGTCGAGGAACTTCTGCTTGTCAAGGGTTTCACGCGAACCATACTATTCGGGGGCGCGCTGGAGCTGGAGTTGGTGGACGAGCCGATCTACGTGAGCGGCATCGGGGATCTCTGGACGACGTACGGCGACGGAAAGGTCAATGTGAACGCCGCCACCGATCGCGTCCTGATGACCCTCCCCGGGGTGGACGAGCTGGTCGCCCGCGCCATTCTGCAGGAACGGGAAGGCTGGGTGGATGAAACCGGCGAGACGGAAGACGCTTCGTTCCGCGACGTCAACGACTTCCTGTCGCGCATTCCGGGGCTGGAAGCGGGGATCGGCCGGTACATTTCCACCGACTCCAAGATTTACCGGATCACGTCGGTCGGGACGGTGCACGGCGTTGCGCGCGAGATCTGGTGCATTGTCCGCCACGCCGGCAAGCAGATGACGATTCTGCGGTGGCGCGAAGAAGAGTAGCGGGTTCGAGCATGGCCAAAGAAAAGACAGCGGCGTTGATCGTGCGGGAGGATGTCCTGGAGTGGACCATCGTCCAGCAGCGCCACCGGGTGGTGGATGCCGGGCGCGCGGCGATGTCCGCGCCGGCGGCGCCGGAAGAGGCGGCGGACGCGGATGCCGAAGCGCCCGCCGCCCCCCCATCCCCCCTCCGCGAAGCCGCCGCCCGCCTGAAGGGCTGCGCCTTGTCGGTCGGGCTGACGACCGACCGGCTTCTGTTGCGGGTGCTGGACCTGCCGGCCGTCGACCGCGACGAGCTGCGCGACATGGTCGCGCTGCAGTTCGACAAGTACTCGCCGTTTCCGGTGGATACCATGGTCCTGTCCTACGAGATCCTGCGCCAGCAGGACAGCTCGAGCCACATCCTGATGGCGGCCGTCCAACAGAGCGCCGTCGACCGGCTCGGCGAGAGGCTGCGCGAGGCGGGGCTGGAGATCGACCGGCTCGACGCGGCGATCCTGGGATGGTGGCGGGCGCTCGCGGATGCCGGGCGCATGTCCCAGACAGGACGGCAGGCGTTCGTCCTGCTGGACGGGCCGGACCCCGAGATGATCGTGGCGCAGGACGGCGCCCCGGTCCTGTTCCGGTCCTTGACCGGCCCCGGCGAACGGCCGGACGAGGACGGGGCGGCGGCTCTTGCCGAGGAGGTGTCCTACGCGCTGATGTCTCTCGAGCGCGACCATGGCGGCGGCGCCGCCACGACGGTGCACCTGGGCTATGCCGGGGACGCGGAACCGCCGCACCTGGTGCGTGCACTGGCCGACACGTGCGAGTGCGCCGCCGAGTCGTTTCCGCTCGACGAACTGCCGCGTCCTTCCGAGGGGCTGGCCCTCCGGGCGGCCGACCGGACCGCGGCCGCGGCTCTCGATCTCACTCCCGCGGTCTGGCGCTCGGCGGAGCAGGCGCGGGAGTTCCGGAACAAGATGATCGGCGCGGCCGGCGTCATCTTCTTCGCCTGGATCGCCTCCCTGGCGGTGCTGCTGGGAGGGCTGCAATATCATCGGGCCAAGCTGGCCCGGCTGGAGGAGTCGCTGGCATCGTGGCGCGAGCCCGCGCTCGACGTGCGTGAAATGCGCCGCCGGGCCTTCATGATCCAGCGGTACACCGACAACGAGCATTCCGCCCTGGAGTGCCTGCGGCAGATCAGCGCGGTGCAGCCGTCGGGCATCGAGCTGACCTCGTTTGCGTACCGCAAGGGCGAGAACGTGCGCATTGCCGGCGAAGCGGAAGCCGTCGGGGTGGTGTACGCCTTCAAGGACAGTCTCGACCGCAGCGGGTTCTTCCTGGAATCGGATTTGACCGGCCCGCGGCGGGATACACGGAAACGCAAGGAGATCTTCGATATCGATCTGCGGCTGCCGGAGGAGGCGGGATGAAGCTGTCACGGCGGGAATCGGTGCTGGGGCTGTCCACGTTGAGCGTGCTGCTGTTCGGCGTCACCGCTCTGCTGGCGCGCAGCAAGGTGCAGGAGTGGAAGGACGTCTGGGCGCAGCAGGCGGAGGTGTTGCGGCAGATCGAGATCGACAAGCGTCTCGTCGCGCAGCGCGCGACCTGGCAGAAGAAGCTGGCGGAGTTGAGCGAGCTGCTGCCCGTCCAACCGGCGGGCAAGGACGTGACCGTCTACTGGTTATCGGTCATGGACCGCGTGGCCGCCCGGGAGGAATTCAGCATCACCAGCCGGCAACCCGGGGAGGAGCGCAAACAGGGCGACGTCTACGAGTTGCCCATCGAGGTGCGCGACTGGGAGGCCGACCTCGATTCGCTGGTGCATTTCCTGTTTGAACTGCAATCCGAAGGTGCTATGCTCGATGTGCGGCAATTGTTGATAAAACCCAAGGATGCCGGCCGCCTGAGAGGGCGCTTCACGCTGTACTGCGCGTATACCCGCGAGAAGGAGAAGGAATCGTAGGGCGTGTTTGCCCCGCATCGCGCGCGGGCAGAGAGTGATCATGAATCCGCTTCGTTCCACTCACCACCGGCTTTGCCTGGCCGCCGCCGCGGGCATCCTGCTCCTGGGGGCGGCATCGGGACAGGCGCCCTTCGGTCCGCCGCGGCCCGGCGCGGGGCCGGCGGCGATGCCCCCCCTGCCGTCGCCCGGCGGCGGCGAAGCAGCGACGGAAAGCGCGCTCTTCGCCCGGGCGAAGATCTCGGATGCACCGGTCGACCTTTGGATCAAGGAGTATGCCGCCCACACCGGCCGGACGCTCCTCCAGGGCCCCGGCCTGCCCAGCACGACCATCTCGCTGCACATCCCGGACGGGGTGGAGCTGACGCTGGACGAGTACCTCCATGCCATCGAAAGCGTGCTCTCCATGCACGGCATCGCACTGCTGCGGATCGGCGACAAGTTCCTCAAGGTGGTGCCCAATGCCAAGGCGATCCAGGAAGCGCCGCCGATTACGATGGCGCGACCGGACGACAAGCCGCCGGATTCCGACGAGCTGGTGAGCCAGATGATCGCCCTCAAGCACATCGACATCGCCGAAGCCCAGAAGTCGATCGATTTTCTAAAGCATCCGCACGGCCAGGTCCAGCTCTTCGAGCGCATCAACAGCATTCTGATCACCGACAGCCAGGCAAACGTCAACCGTATCGTGGAGATCATCGGGTACGTCGATCAGCCCGCCGAGTCGCGCGAGGAGCCGATTGTCGTGCCGATCTACAACGCCAAGGCCTCGGAGATCAAACAGAAGCTGGAAGAGATTATTGCCGACCACCAGGCCACGCAGAAGCAGTCCAGCGCGCCGCGCGCGAAGCAGACCGGCCAGCCAGGCGTGGTGCGTCCAACCCTGCCCGGCGTCATCCGCGCCAAGGCGCAGGACCAGCCGGAGGCGACCAAGCAGGAGCTGATCGAGATGGCCGAACGCGGCGCCCTGCGCGGCAACATCAAGATCGTGGCCGACGACCGGACCAATACGCTGATCTTCATCACGCGTCCCGAGAACATGCAGTTCTTCGAGAAGATCGTCGAGGTTCTCGACGTGCCGACCGAACCCGACATCACGGTGCGGGTGATCCGCCTCGAATACGCCGACGCCAAGAGCGTGGAAGCGACGCTGAACAGCCTGATCGGCGGAACGAAGAGCGAAAAGGCCGGCGGCGACGGCCGCACGGTGGCCGCGCGCGGCGAGGGCGAAGCCGGGCGCAGCGCCGCGCTGCGGGAATTCGTGCGGCAACGCCAGGAAAGCACCGAACCGGCTGCGCCGGGCAAGTCGAAGATCGGCGAACTCTCGGCGGAAAACATCAAGATCCTGGCGGACGAGCGCACCAACGCGCTGATCATCATGGCGGCGCCGTCGGACATGCTCGCGATCCTGGAGATCATCCGCGATATGGACATCATGCTGTCGCAGGTCATGATCGAGGCGGTGATCATCCAGGTGGATCTGGACGACAATGTCTCCTCGGGGGTGCAGTGGGTGCAGCGGTCGCTCATCGCCTACCAGCGCCGGCAGAACGGCAGCCGCGATCCGATCGGGGCGTTTGCCGGCAGTGCGGGCGCGGGCAGAACGGCGCGCGACGCGACGACCCTGTCGTCCCTCGGCGCGTGGTCCTCGACCGCCGGCCTGACGGCCTATTTCACGCATTTCGGGTTGAACATGGACGCCGTGTTGAACATGCTCGCCAGCGATTCCCGCACCCAGGTGCTTTCGGCGCCCGTCATCGTGACGACGGACAATACGGAGGCGGTCCTGACCTCCAGCTCGCAAAAATACTTTCTGAAGGGCAGCACCGTCGATCAGTTCGGCAACGTGCGGCCGGAAACGGAGATCCGGGACATCGGCCTGGACCTGACCGTAACCCCGCACATCAACGAGCAGCGCAACGTGATGATGGAAATCGACCAGAAAGTCAGCGACGAGGGAGCGCCGCAGACGATCTCGGAGGAACTCGGCGAGTTTCCCACGACGGTGACGCGCAGCTTCAAGGCCTCGATCGCGGTGCGCGACCGGGAATCGATCGTGCTGGGCGGGCTGGTGCGCAATTCCCGCCAGACCAGCCGCTCGGGTGTGCCGCTGCTGCAGCGGATTCCGCTGCTGGGCTGGCTCTTCCGGTCCAGCTCCGACCGCGACCAGCGCGCCGAAGTGGTCGTGTTTGTCACGCCGTACGTGCTGGACACGCCGGAAGACATTGCCGCCGAGTCCGAGCGGCGCAAGGAGTCGCTGAACATCGAAGGGCTGTGGCTGCGGAGCTGGTCCGGCAGCCGCCTGGCCGACCCCCCGGACGCGGACGCGGCGGGCGAGCGGCGGGAGGAACGGTTCGGCGTGCGGGGCGTCCGCGGCGATCTGCGCAGAGCGCCCGCCGAAGAGAGCGGCCCGGCGCCGGAGTCCGAGGCGGCGCCCAAGGGCGAGCTGGATCCCGCGACGATCGAATTCATGCGTTTGCAGGAAGAACGCGTGGAAGAGAACGTGACGGAGGTGGAGCCCTGAGAAATTGGGTTGACGGGGGGTTATCCGTTCGTTAGGGTGTCGGACTTTTTGGATCACAGAGGATTTCGTATGAAGACGTTCATGCCCAGGGAAGACGCGGTCGAGCGCCGCTGGTATGTTGTGGATGCCGCGGACAAGCCGCTGGGACGGCTGGCGGTGGGAATCGCCAACGTGTTGCGCGGAAAGACCAAGCCGACGTTTACCCCGCACCTGGACACGGGCGATTTCGTGGTGGTGGTGAACGCGGAGAAGGTGCTGCTCACCGGCAACAAGGACGAGCAGAAGCTCTACCAGCGCTACAGTGGGCACCGGGGTGGCTTGAAGAAG